>ENA-UOOA01001222-UOOA01001222.1-human-gut-metagenome-genome-assembly--contig:-P61old-NODE-1222-length-43622-cov-27.653407_pt1 | contig 43622 bp, 68 predicted proteins | sample MGYA00242467_ERZ724014 | MGnify/ENA metagenome assembly ERZ724014 | reverse complement strand
CAAGAGTATGCTGAAAGATTCGGAGGGCGCGAGTTGGTCGTGTCAAGATGGGATGCGTCTACCGCTATCGAACTCGCCGAGGAGGAGGCTTATGAACAGATACGGGCGAAAGCGATAGAAGAGCACAAAAAACGCTGTTTCTTCCGCAACTTCCGCAATGGCGAATGTGCAAATACGGCAACTAAATGCGGTGAACATGACTGCTTCTATATGAATGAATTTATCCAAAAACTGAACGAGGAATGAAAAACTTTTTGATTGATGGTATTTGGCAAGGACCGCCGAATGGGTTCGACGTTAGAGAATGGCTCAATGAGGTTGTCGCCTATTCGGGTCTTGACGAATACCTTCAACCTACTGGAGTTATTCGTCGGTTTCAGAAGATAGAGCGAGTGCGCCGCAATGGCCGAGGCCGGGGCAAGACCGTCGAAGCTATCGCCGCGGAGATAGACAGATTGAACAACTTAAAACAAGAATAGAGTGAAATTCACGACCCCGTGCTTTGTCCGTGTCGAGGATGCGGAAAAGCGGAAAGAACTGATTGGGTGGCTTTTTAGCATTGGATATGCGTTATGCGAGCATTTGATAGGCATGGATGGCGAAACCCCGGTAGTGGTAGCCGCATTCGGTAAGTTTGATTTATGGGTGAGAACTCATTGCAAATCAGAAACATGTTTTGACTGCGGCGAAAACATCGATCTGTTCAAGGCGCTGGCGGCTATGAACGACGAGAACGACAACGAACAGTATTTTGTTACCGAGTTAGCCGGAAGTTCGTATTGTTTGCACAAAAATCGAAATACAAACCTTGATTATTCTCTTGTTTGCCGCAAGGCTACGGCCGAGGAGATTATTGAACATTTCAAAGAGAAATAGCTATGCAGAAAATCATGTTTAACGACCGCTACGGCTTGACGCAGGCGGTGATCGAGGGCCGAAAGACTATGACGAGGCGGCTGATTCCTAATGAGTTTTTCGGCCTTACGTGGGACACGAGGGGCAACACCTTGGTTTATGAAAACGAATACGGGGATTTTATTGATGTCAGGCTCTCGAAGTATACCCGCTACAAGGTCGGCGAGATCGTTTCCGTGGCGCAAAATTACAGTTCATTCTACAATATTTTAGACAATACGAGGCCAATTCCAGAAGGTGCTGGATGGGACAATAAAATGTTTGTCAGAGCAGATTTGATGCCACACCAAATCCGCATCACCGGAATACGCTGTGAGCGGTTGCAGGATATTCAGGATGCCGATTGCCTGAAGGAGGGCGTCAGGTATATTCCCGGAATCAACAGGTTCTATTTCGAGGATGTGAGCAGGGAAGCAAGCTTCTATTTCGACAATCACCGTGAGGCTTTCGCCGCGTTGATCGACCGGGTGTCGGGTAAAGGTACGTGGGAGCGAAGTCCGTGGGTCGTGGTTTACGAATTCGAACTTGTAAAATAGCAATGAGATGGCTTACTATATTACAGAACCTTTAGCTGGCAGCAACGATATAGTTGTGTCGGTTTATAAGAATACGGGAGAATATGTCGGGAATATCATTTGCGACAGATATAAATGGAGGATGTCGTCCGATGATGACAGAGATAACGTTATTCGAAAGTGTTTCGGCGATAAAAAGTGGATTTGGTGAAATAGCGAGATTCTCGCAAAATCTCGCAAAACTGAAATAAATATGATAACGAAAGAGCAATATTGCGCCGCCAAAAAGATCGTCGAAATATACGAGGATCAGGTGTATGCTGAAAATTTGGAGCAGGTCAAAAAAGATTTTCCGATTGGTAGCCTTGCGGAATCAAAATCGGGATGGACCCACGGAACTGTTTGGGGATATGGCCGTGTGGGTTGCGATGCGACGCTCAAAGTTGATACAGGCTACCATCGAGCCGGCCGTTTTCTTGCCAAGTATGCGAAAAAACTTTAAACAGTTTGAAAGACTTTAAAGAACTTGAAACATGGGAACGCTTGAGAAAGCCCGGGAGTATGCCCGGAATGGAATGTCGCTGTACATGGACACAAGCGACGAACAGGATATTTACTGTGAGGATTTGATACAGGCATATCTTGCTGGGGCAAAATCCGAGCGTGAGGAGTTGACCCGTTGGCATGACCCGAAAGAGGAGTTGCCGCCTATTGAAAAGGCTGTGTTAGTAAAACTCAACTTCGGAAGAGGTTATGCGTTAGCAGACCGGGGTGACGAGGGGTGGTGGTACGCCGATTCCGAAGAATGGGAAATATCGGATGAGCAAGTCATCGGCTGGCGCGAGATTCACGAATAGAGCTATGGATATTCTAACTCCACATGACGGCCTCACGAACGAGAAGATTTGCAAGGCGCAGATCGAAGCCGTCGAGAAGAAACAGAACGAATACAAACTGATCGGTCGTTTGGCGAAGGTCCCCGGTCACGCCCTTTACAAGTTCAATGCGACTACGCGGGAGGCTTCGAAAGCGACCGTGGAGATGCGTTCGGGGTATTTCTATGATACGGAGAAAGGTCCGAAGATGCAAATCAAACACCGATTCAATGTGAAGGTCGAAAAGGACTGCTACTACGAACAGGCATTGAACATGAAGAACTTCATCAAGCGCCTGCGCCGCCGGGGAATCATCGGGGCGGACGAGGATGTGAAATTTGTAAAAGAATGAGAACATGCTTGACTTGAAATTGCACGTAACCCTGCACAGATGCAGCAAAGCGGTCATATACCGACATAGAGGACAATCCGTAGCCGTGTTCAAGAACGTAGAGGTAGACCCGCGTAAACGACGGAAAGGCTATGGAAATGAACTATTGACCACGCTGGAGAATATTGCTCGCGTGTTAGGCTGTGATTCATGCGTTTTATGGACCGATAGGTCAGCATGGATGCACGATTGGTATAAACGCCGGGGGTATGAAGATTATGCCGATTATGATGACCCGGCTTTTGTGTGGATGTGGAAACCGCTATGAGAAACTTAAAACTGAATAGAGCATGAAGAATTTCGATTTGGAGGCTGCCAAGCGAGGAGCGGCGGTGTGCACGAGGGATGGGAGGAATGCGCGAATTATCGCATTTGACTGCAAAGGGTGCGGTAGGAAGCCCATATTGGCCTTAATTGATATGGGCGATTGGGAGCAAAGCGCCTCACATACAGAACGAGGTGAAATCATTGAAGATTTCAAAGACGCTTCCGACCTTATGATGCGCGACGACGACTATCTGGAGAAGCTGGAACGTGGGGAGTATGGAAATCATATCGAGGATAAGCGCGAAATGATCGGGCCAGCTATTAAGCAAAACTTAAATACTGATCGCGAGTACTGGCGGCGGGTGTATGCCGGGCATATAGCTGGAGGATTAGCGTCTCACAATGGTCTTAACATTATTGGATCAGAGATCATAGTAGCTAAAGCTTCATGCAGCATGGCCGACGCCCTGATTGCAGAATTAGAGAAAGATGAAAAAGTACTGTAAGTGCGGCGAGTGTGCTTTTCTGAAGAATGAAGGCATAGACGGCTACGGGCAATGTATCATTACCCGGAATATACGGCATTGCGGGGAAATGTGCAGTTTTCAGGACGACAAGCCGGACGAGGTTCAGGCTGTCCGCATCCTGCATCATTTTCAGAAATGGCGGCGGGGCGGCCGGGGAAAACAGCCGAACCCCACGATTATCGGAGATGCCATAGACCGGGCGATACGGACGTTGAGGCGGGAAACCAAAGATGCACCGAAATTTTGAACTGTAAAAGATATGAATTGCCGGAAAATGAAGATCTGATTTTGTGGAAATAAAAAGAGGCAATCCCGAAAGATCACCCCTAACGCCGACAACGTAAAGGTAATGATTAATTCGGGAAAACAATGGGTGAGCAGAAAGAAAAACGCAGGGGCGGCCAGCGGGACGATTCCGAGGTCCATATAAGCTATTCGAGGGAGCGGTTGATGCAGCTTATTGTGGACACGGATCAGAAACTCGGGGTCAAATACGATCACGACTTCAAATATCACTTCAAGAAACATAGGTCATTGCCGCATTTATGGCGAACCTTCAAAAAGATTTTACGGGAACACATTGACGGATGGCAGCAAGAGCTGCCTTTATTCTAATATAGGTATGGGAGCAATTACAAAGAATGAAATTCGCAAGTGGGTATTTGAGGCTACGGAGGACTGCTTTAAGCGCTTGATCGCCGCTCAATCTTACCACACGAACGAGCGCCTGACAAAGGACCAGGCTCTCGCATTTCTTGATGGGCGCGGATATAAAACAACGGTAAGCAAACTTTACAAATTGTCCGCCGCTGGAGAAATACCGTCTACCAAGATCAACGGCAAACTATCTTTTTTGAAGTCTGATTTGCAGGAATGGGTAGACCAGCAGATCGAGCATGATGTATCGCGGGCGAATGCGGGAAAATTGTTAGCGGAAAGTGCGATGCGGAAAGAAAATCGGGGGAACAGTTTGTAGAATTATTATCCTGTCGTCAATCTTGGCTGGCGGCGTGATTTTTTTGTGTCTATTTTTACAGATAGGCGCAAATTGTGTGAGCATCGGTAAAAAATTAGGAGTTACAAATTATTGTAACTCCTTGATTCTTAATTGTGGAGAATACGAGATTCGAACTCGTGACCTCTTGCATGCCATGCATATTTTATTGGTTTTCATGGCTTTTCATAGCTTTTCATATCGTTTTCAACAACACTTGTCGAGCAATTTTATTTTTCATATCTTTGCATATCTTTGCACGCAATAAATAAGATGTGTGCAAATAATGTGCAATGAACAATCACTACTATTCAAAGGATGGCGTGACGGTGGCCACTATTCTCGACACGCGCCGGGCGTTGGCAAATGGCCAGTATCCCGTGCGTATCCGGGTATCGTATCGTCGTGTGCGCTCTTATTACCCAACCGGTAAGAGTATGATGCCCGATGATTGGCAGCGGCTCAATGCGACGCGCCTTCATTCGCTTGTATCCGTTCGCAAAGATATAGAAAATAGTTTTGAATTGGTTCGACAAGCTGTCGAGGATTTAACGTCAAAAGGTTGTTTCACGATTGAATTGTTAGGTGCTCGTTTGAAAGGAGCCGGCGCTACTTCGGTAAATGCATCCATCCAAATCAAAGAGCAGGAATTGCGGGAGACATCCCACATAGGGACGGCGGATATTCTGCGTGCATTGCTGCTGTCGATGAATGCTTTTTCAAAGCGGGAGGTTCAATATATCGACGTATCTATTTCATGGCTGCGTCGATTCGAAGAGTTTATGCGTGCTTCGGGTAAGGGGCAGACAACTATTGCGATATATATGCGCGCTCTGCGATCGATATTCAACCAGGCACGGGCTATTGGTATTGTAAAGGAAGCACAATATCCATTCGGTCGGGGGCGCTACGAGATACAGGAAGGAGAGGGGCGTAAACTGGCCCTTACATTGGAGCAGATAGGCTTGATAGCCCGTTATGATGATGGATACGAAGCAACGGCAAAATACCGCGATTATTGGCTGTTTATGTATTTGTGCAATGGAATCAATGTCGCCGACTTCGTAAGGTTGCGATATAGTGATATTGAGGACGGGGAAATAAGTTATGTACGGAAAAAGACGGAGCACCGCACAAAGTCCCGGAAAGCCGTGCGGGCGATAATTGTACCTCAAATGCAGGATATTATATCACGATGGGGCAACAAAGAAAGTCCTGATAGTTTTATATTTCCTATTCTTACGGGCAAAGAATCTATTGAGGAGCAGCGGCAAAAGGCAAAAGACCTAACAAGCTGCATAAATCGTAAATTTAGGTCTATTTCCAAAGCATTAGGGTTGCCTCCGGTTTCAACATATACGGCCCGCCATTCATTCGCCACCGTATTGAAGCGTTCCGGGGCAAGTATAGCCTATATTTCCGAAAGCCTCGGACATACGGACTTGAAGACGACAGAAAATTATCTCGCTTCTTTTGAACGAGAAGAACGAGAGAAAAATGCCGCATTGCTGACGCGGTTTTGATTCATATAGCCTCCATGATCTTTGCGATCACAAGGGCGAACAGCGGTGCGGAGCACTCGCTTATTTCGAGCTGCGACATCCAGTATGTCATTTCTTCATTCATAGCAAAGTAGCGTCCCCGCAATTAATGCGAGGACGTTTTTCTACGTCAGTTCATCTTCGAAATACTCTCGGATAAAGCGCTTCCGATCCTTGTCGCAGAGTTTCTCCACGGCTTTCCGGTAGCAAGATCGCGCCATTTTTTCGGACGGAATATCAGCCGGCGAAGCGTGTCCCATATCCTCGGCGATACTCTTGGCGTGATCGCTGTATATCATTACAGCCGTAACCCATAGGGCATTGTCGTTGTAATACGGCTCCTTTTCGACCTCCCCGTCCAGCTTTTCCACGGTTTGCAGGAATGCGTCCTTGCTCCATTTTGCTCCGGTGTTTCCGTCTTGGTTTACGAGCTTCGCGGCGATCATCTTTGCCTCGGCATCTGACAGGTAATTATACCAGCATATCGCCTCCATTTTCCCAAGCCACATTTCGGCGATGGTCGGCGACGTTTCCGCGATTTTCCCGAATGCCCACATCTGGGCTCCCGCGAACACCTTTTCTGCGTGCTCATCGTCCATGCTGGCCATCTTGTCATGCAGCCGTTCGTAGCGTTCCTTTAATTCGATTGAAGTCATGTCTAACAGTTTTTACACACCGACACGCGCGGGAGCGGTTTATACACTCCTACGATATTCGGCGTTTGAATTATTACTGCCGGTTCGGTCTTTTCTTTGGGGAGTTCCGTACCGGACTTCTTGTCGTTCTTTGCCATAATATTTCGTATAATTTCTCCGCACCATAATATGCGAATCCGACCCAATTAGCAATGTATGCCATAAATAGGGATAGCCCTACCGCACATAGTATGTTGCATCCGTTAACGAGCAGCACAAAGAGCGTAGCCCAGAACGAGAGGCATTTCGGGCATGCCATGACCTGGCTGCCGATCTGCGCGATCTTCTCGGCCAGCCCGAGGTGCTGCGCAATGGTGGCGCATATCATAGTGAGCAGGGCTATCCACAGCATACCGCTACGCTGTTGGGGTTGCGGCCGTTGCCACCGTTACGGTGATCGGCGTCTCCGATACGAATGTCCGGCTGCACGGCTGGCAGGCTGATGCCGCCACGGCGTTCATCGCGGCTCCCTGCTCGATGGTTACGGTGGGTGTCGATGCCGACTGAATGGGAATCGTGAAATCCTGCGAGAGAGGTTGCTGCTTGGTGCATCCGCATCCGCCGTTACACGGAACATAAGAGATGATGCCCTCGACATGGACGGTAGCCACATAGCGTCCGGTCCCAACTTGTGACAGCGATTTCAACGAGAACTGCGGATTGAATACCGGAGTGTTGTCTGCGCACGTCGGATAGCAAAGCCGCTGGGTGATGTTCACCTCATAAAAGTACGGCGAAGCCACCGATCCGGCTGCCAGAACGGGTGTAATAACAGCCGCTTGAATTTTGTTACAGCTCATAAAATGGGTAATTATTTAGTTTTGCCTCCTACTGTCTCTATTTTTTCATCCGCGCCGGAGGCATTAGGCTCGGAGGTAGGGTATAGTGCATCGTATATCGCGTTTATTTTCGCCTCGAAGGCGTCTACGCGGCCGTGCAGCGTCACGATATTGTCGTTGGTTACCTGCACGCCAAACAGAATCTGTTCGAAAAGGTTCCGCGGCTGACGCGGTTCCTGGGGATTGGTGTTCTCGCTCATCGTTTCAGAAAGTTTTGCACGAAAAAGTTGTTCTTGTATTTTATCAGCAGGTCTTTCAGTTTGGATGCCGTCACGAGCCCTCCTCGCTGGTAGTTCTCGTTCACGAAATCATAGGCTGCCTGCTGCACCTCCCGGGCTTCCTGCTCGGATTCAGCATATATGTATATTTCGATCTTATAGGGTTGCATGGCTTATAGTTTCGGTAGTGGTGGGACATCGGCTACGGGAGCAGCGGCACTCACGGTGCTTATAGGCTCTCCGCTTCTGATAGTTCTGAATAGATTGTAGGCGCCGACCAATTTGTCTTGATTGGCATCGGCCCATCCGAACAGCTCCCCGATGGTTGTTTTTGCCTGCTGGAGCATCGATGGCGGTACCGGGTCGAAATCGGGGACCTTCTCCATGTCTTTCATGTAGAAATCATACATCCGCTCCATCGTGGCCACATCACCTTGATACATCTGCATAAGCGATCTTTTCAGGGCGTCTTTGGATGTTGTGCGGATTGTGTCCATATTGTGATACTCTTTTTTAGCGAATAGCATATCGTAGCGGTTTTAAGGGTTAAGGGTGGGACGGATTCCCGCCCCACCCCGGAAGGGCTAACCCTGGCACGTGTCGCAACCACAAGGCTGCGGGGCGGAATACCTCGCCACGCGGAGGAAATTGCACCCTCCAATGGCGGAGTTGAGCCCCGAATTGCCATTGATCGCCTGAGCCAGCGCGATTGCTTCGGCGTTCGACAGCGCGTTAGCGCCTGCCCCGGCGCCTGCACCTGCCCGTACATCAACGTACTGGCTGATCGTAGGTGCATGGTTGTTCTGCCAGCCCTCACGCGAAACGCGCTCCTGGAGCTGCGTCTGGGCGAGGATGTCGATGGCCTTGCTTGCACCCTCGCTGCGAGCTTTGGATGCCTGGTTAATGCCCCAGATCCCGGCCAAAGCCAACAGCAGGGCACCGCCGCCCAGACCGGCAGCCAGACCGATACCCGTGGCGGCCATGCCGTCGCGGTGCTTGTAGCAATGGCGATTGCTCTCCCACATAGCCAGATCGCCCGACGTTAAATAATCTGCTTCCATGTATATACATGATTTCGTCCGCCTCTTACCTCTTCAGCGATTGAGGTAGCATTGTATTATAGCTACAATGCAAAGGTGGCCAGGCTCGGCAGGGTGGTCAACGGGATGATTCGAAGGCTATGCGCACTTTGTTCGCAATGCGTTCAAAGGTCACTTTGAAGATGTGTCCGCTTTGAGAGAGGCGGTCCTCGAACTGAGAAAGCATTTTTTCGATACCTCGGCGGGAGAAATTCATCATGCGGGCGATCTCGCTGATGTATATACCTTCGCGCCGCAATAGATGAACGAGCATGTAACGGGCATCGACCGTTTCGGCGGTGCGACAACACGAAAGGATTTGCTCAGGTGTCAATTCCGTTTCATTTGCAACGGTTTTAAGTATTTGTGCAAAAAGCTCTGTTTTACGCATCTCCATCTCAAATATTTGTTTTAACTTTGATTATCCACTAATGAAAAGCCATACGCACCGGATCAAGGAATAGTCCTCAATGCTCGGTGCGTATGGCACACATTAGTGGAATAATGAAGAGGGGCGTTGGGGACTTTTTATGTCCATCCCCAAGAGACATTAATTTATCGCCATTGTGCGAACCGCTGCCTTATTTGCGCATATCCGGGGATATGCTGGCAGTTGTACGCCTCCCTTTCGAAGGAGATATTACGGTAGGCGTTGCCTTTCATGAACAGCCGCACGATCCATTCGACAAGGTAGCAGAGGTAGAATCCCACATACAGCAGTTCTTTCATTTGCTCGGTATGGATTGCTTCGTGGTTTACGGTTGTTTCCGACAGCGGGCGATACTTTTTGCGGGCGAATATTACCCCGAATAGGTTTATGGCGGCAAATCCCGGGAATGGAATAATGTCGTTGTAGATGATTTTCATCGCTTTCCTTTATTAAATTCTATGTACTCGGTATAGATAATGTTGGTATGCGGATTCGACGATACAACCTCTTGCCGGATTGCCTTCGTGCCCCATCGGATGAACAGGAACCGGCGCGGGACCCGGTGGACAATCTGCTGGAGTGTGTCGATGCTTACAACCTGGCAACTCACCGAATCAGCCCGGATTATGCCGTCCACGCTCACATGGCGATCCGACCATCTGAAAACCTTCGCTTCGGGAACGCTCGGCAGTCCGGGGAATTTCCGGTTAAGGGCCGTCTTTACCGAATCGGCAGCCCTCCGCACCCCTGCGCCGTATTTCTCCCATGCTGACGACGACTGCGGGTCTGCGGGTTCCAGGGGCGCCGTGATCTGCACCTCGGTCCGCGTGGCCGTCGTGGCCGCCGCCTCCAGCCGCCGGACCTTGATCCGCAGCTCCCGGATCTGCGCGGCCAGTTGCGCATTGTACCGCTCCAGTTCTCCGGTTCGGAGTTCAAGTATCTGCCGGGATGCGGCATGTTTGCCGCTGGCCGTCCGGTAGAACTCCACGCTGTCGGTCAATACCTCGTTGTTGGACTGGACGCGCTTGCGCTCGGACCGTTCACCTCGCAACCGCACCGTTTGCAGCCACAACAACCCGCTAACTATCAGCAGGGCGATGAAGAGATATTTTTTCATGCCGTTTGTAAACCTAATTTCGGTTGGTGTTTCGAAATTCGACCCATCGCTCTGACATAATACTCCTTGTCGATCTCGTATCCGATGAAATCCCTCCCCGTATCCATGCAGGCAATGGCCGTCGAGGCCGAACCTGCAAACGGATCGAGTATTATATCGCCCTCTTTGGTTACGAGCGCAAGCAGGCGTTCCAACAGCCGCACAGGCTTCTGCGTAGGATGAATCGTTGCATAGTGATCGCGGGGCTGTTTGATGATGGATTTCTCGCTTTGACCGAACTCGACAGATTGCATCACATTACATGATCGATCGCCTACTCTCATATCACCGTGAAAATTATGTTTATTGGATGTACTACATTTATATAAATCGGATCGGATAATACTTTTTTCCGTGTATCCGTCGCTCATTGCCCGCATGACAGCGGCATTTCGATCTTCGCTGCCAAAGCCTGTTTGCGCGGTTACGTGACATCTGCGGCGTTTATCTGGCTCGTATTTTAGTTTATTTTGTGTCAAAAAATCCTCTACGGCCTTTAATGACTTTGGATTATGAAAAATAGTGCATAATCGCTTGATGTCAGCGATAATAGAGTCAATATTATGCGCTTTCGCCTCCAGATAAGGTACCTTACAGCGATTTATCGTGCCCTTCCCCTTCGTATATATCGAGACGGTTTCGTGCACACGAGATATCGCCATCAATGGGGATGAGATATAAGATTTATCCCAGATGATTTCCTCTTTGAAATTGAATCCAAGGTCTGCCAAAATCGTATTCCAGCGATAGAAGGAGGTTCCGCGTCCGAACATTACGATGAATCCATCTTTTTTCAAAATCCGCTTTACCTCTGCAAAAAACGCCTGCTCATCGAAAGAACGGTCGAGTTTCTGATTCTTGAGGTACAAGTACGGCGGGTCGGTCAGCACGCAGTCCACACTTGCATCGGGGATACGCTTCATTCCAATCAGGCAATCTTCGTTGTATAAGTTGATTCTCATAATAATACGTTTTATCCTTTGATAAATAGTTCCCATCCGGCCTGTACGTCGAGCATCTTGGCATCAACGCCGTTCTCCACAAACGACATCGCCGCCACAATGGGCACCATCACATCCCGGTTTGTCGTGGTGATTCGACTGTCGGCTGGTACGCCCGATCTCTCCGCCACGGTACGGACATAGGTGTCCGTGTGGTTTTCATTCGACGGCGCCCAGCGGCCGATCATCTTGCGTATCGTGTCCAGACCGTAATTGCGCTGGTAATTGTTCAGCAGTTTGAAGGCGGCACGGTAGCCGTAAGCTATCGTTCTGAACTGTGCGAAACGGCTGTCGCCGGACGGCACTATCTCGCCCTGCCAGGGGTTGCCGCCTTTGGTCTTTTCGATATTGAGCGGATTATTGTTTCTAAGTCCTCGTGGTGTTGTCATATCTCAATCTATTTTATTTAAGTCATTAGGTTTACGATTCACAGGCTTCGTTTTTCCCGAATGGCGGTTGCCGCTTGTCGCATCCGACGACTTTGCATTTGAATATTGACAGCGCGGTATTGGCAGACGATAGCTTGTCATTACGTTTACGCAGCTCGGAATTCTCCTTGTAAAGTTCATCGATCTTGCGATCTTTGTTATCCAAAGAGGCCTTCAATTCGTCACACCGGAGTTTCCTGTCATTAGCTACTCCCTGCCATTCCTCGATAATGGATTTCTCGTTGTCGATCTGCTTGGCTCGTCGATTCTCTTTGTAGTAAAGAAGCGATAATGCTCCGCCGCCAGTCAACAACGACCCGCCCAAGGAAATGATGATCGTAGTCCAGTCCATCCTATCTCGCAGTTAGGGTAAACACGATGAACACCACCCATTCTACGGCTCCTCCTGCGAGCGTCCATAGAATGTCCTGCATGTCGGCTTTCAGGTCGATCTTGCGCTCCTTGACAACGGCGGCCGTCATTACGGCGATTATCGACACCAACAAGGGCAGCCACCGCCACCAGACGCCCAACGGCACGGCCACGATCAACGCCGCGGAGGCGATGACCGCCCCGACTGCGAAGTGTTGGTATTTGTCTTTAGCGATGGCGTTGAGCCATCCGATGAGTTTATTGATAAGTCTTTTCATATATTTGTGGTATTTAGAGAGTTCGACCGACAAGTTACTTATCCGGGAATCGCTCCCTGATCTCGGCCTTCTTGGCAAGATAGAGTGCCTTCTGCTCGTCGGCTTCGAGTATCTTGCCCTCGGCCAGATAGCCTTCGTAGGCCATCAGATATTGGTCCGCCTCGGCGCGGTAGGCCATTTCCCGCAACTGTTCGGGATCGGGCTGCGGCTCCGGCACGGGCGTGTATTCTTCCCAGCCGACCCGGATGCGGTCCGCCTCTTCGGTGTAGACCTCCCGGTAATGCTTCGGCGGATCGGATGGTTCAGGTTGCTCGTCGAAGATCACCTCTTTGTATCCAAGCGGGATCAGTTTGTCCGGCCGCGGATTGCAGACCAGCCCGTCAGCGGTCCGGATTGAATTGGGCGCATACTCCATACGCCCGTCGATCAGTTTTGCGTAGTTGTTCATAGTTCGTTATTTGATGATTATTTCCGGCGTTCCGCCAGCAGTCAGGTCATATCCTCCGTCACTTTGCAACAGCGGCGGCAGGTATTCGTCGTTCAGCGGGAACTGCCTGGCGCTATCGAGCCAGGACATGGCATCGACGAGCATCTTGACAGAGTGAACCGTTACTTTCAAGCGTCTTGAAGTATGCGGGAATGAAGGGTCCGATCCGTAAACATACATATACGGAGTGCCGGTTTCTTTAGTGCCTACAACAACATATTGATTTTCACCTAATTTAGCAGCAGAAAGATTAGGCCAATATTGAGCGCCGACAGTCGACAACACGCCGCAGCTTATACCGCAAGAACCCATGACAGCGGGGGCAATATCCCATTCTTCCACGACATAATCGACCCGATATTTTCTCCCTGATTCCAATTCGCCCGATTCTAAAACACGCTGATAATATGGGCTATCCATATCAAATTCGAACGTTTTAGGAGTGAACCCCATATCCTTGATCTCGATATTCTTAAGGTTCTGCGGCAGGTACTCGGCGATGCAGCCGAGCGTTCGTAACGACACAGGTTGAATTTCGACCCATGAATTTGCATCGGCATTTGGTACAGTTACACTAAAACCAGAGATATTAGTTCCTGTTGTGCGATATACAATCGTGGCGTCAGCCGCATCCTCCACATTGATAGGAAGACTACTATTGTCTGCCAGAACGCGTACGGGAGCATTACTACGATACTTGAATTTAGCTTCAACAACACATCCGACCGGATGCCCCATGAATTGATAGCTGTATACCGACAATAAACCTGACGATCCCCAAATTATATGTGCGTATCGACCCGTGAAACCATTAGCATTATCCTCTAAATAAGAGGCAACACCGGACCCTTCATTATTAGGATAGAACCTGATATTTCCAATGTTAGATTCAGAGGCTTCCCAACGATATTTATCGGCTAACGGTACCACATATCCAGCAGGATCGCCGTTGTTGTAGTGTGCGGCTACTTCTTCCGCGGAAAGGGCGTAGTTGTAGTGGCGGCAAAATACGAGCGAGCCTTGGGGGATATATGTATTGCTGCCGGTCCCGAATGAATCCATGACCTTGTATCCAGTAACCGGGAATCGTGCGGCTTCTGTCCCATTCAGATAGCATATCGCCGTAGTACCGTCGTAGGCAACATCAACAAGATAGCTATTCCCTGGAATAATGTCTACCGTCGCGTTTCCGCCCCCGCAATAGACGCGAAGCTGATTTGTCGTCAGGATTTGAATTTCAAGCATGAAAATGCCAAACCCGGCTATCACTTGCATTTTATCGCTGGAGATGTACTTGAAAAAACACTCAAGAGTTCGCGGACCGTCGAACGATAGCCCGGCATCCGTCGATTCAAGATACCCTTTCGTGCAATTCACCCCCACCTGCTGCTCGCGCGACTGGCGGTAGGCGGCGATCTTCGAAACGGCGGCGAAATGTTCTAAAAGAAGCGTGTTCATGGTCTAATAGGATATGGTCGCCGTGTTCGACTGGAAGAAGATTTTGTAGGTCTTGTTTGCCTGCGGTATTTTCCAGCCTGTTACATTGTCCGCCAAAGTATTGGGCATGGTTAGTTCGGTAGCCGTGGCCCCCGAGGTGAAGATAACCTCGGCGATCTGCGGGGAATCTGCAACAGAGCGAATATTTAACGATGTCAACTCTCCGCATTTGTAAATGTGGTTCGGTTGAACGTCGATAGCGGCTGCAGCTCCCTCGACATTGACCACAACGGGGGCGGCCGCTGCGGCGGCTTCGAGAGCTTTGGCGGCAGCGTCGAGGGCGGCGGTTGCGGCTTCCGTCGAAGCGGCCCCGGACGCCAAAACCTGCCACCAAACCTCATCCGTCACCGGGTGTCCGAGGTTGTTATCCTGAAGTGAAACGTAAGACGAATCGCCCGCTGTAACGAAGTCCAGGCGCTCGTATGTAATGCTCGCCGAATACGCCTTTTTGGGCGTAAGGCCCACTTTCCCTAAATTTGTCTTTGCCATATCTGTCAGTCGTTAATTTCGTAATACAAATGCCCATCCTGAAGTTCGAACTCGGAACCGCGGCCGTAGCCGGGCTGGTAATTCACGCCCAGGAGCATTGTCGCCGGATCAATGTCGAACGTGGCGAAGATCGGACCGCCATCCGAGCGGACGGACGAGGTGATATAGTCTTTTGTCGTTTCATCCCAGAAGGCCCAGTAATTCGTATCGTCGACCGTTACGATCTTCGGAGGGTGGTCGGCCAGAGATTTCGCACGCGCGGCCTGCTGGTCGGCGTTTGAGGCTGAAGTGTCGGCTTTAACGACGACCTCCGCCACGACAGCGGTCACAAGCTCTCCGTCAGAATAGATATTGCCTTCCTCGTCGGCCGATATTTGGGGAGTTTCGCCTTTGATCCCCGAAAATTTAAGAGCTATAGTTCGTTTTTCGGGGGTGCCTCCAAGTTGAACTTCTACGTTTGGTGCGCCGGTTGTATTATTAACTGAAGCGGTTATGTTTTCTATTTGTCCGGCGTCTCCTGGCTCGCCTTTGAGTGTGGCAATGATCGTATTGATCTGCTCAATGGGCAGTTCTTCCGATGTTCCACTCCACAACTCAATGCTGGTGCATCCCGGCGTTGTGATATTCATTTCACCGTCGGGGAATAGACTGTCAGGGACATCTCGCTTCATCTGGTAGCACAGGATGCCGGGCGCAAGATGGTGCCTGTCCACAAGCACCAGAATGGAATTATCTTCAAGTGGCACGCACCGCCTGTAAACTGACCCGTCAAACGAGGCCACATAAGTATTATACGCCGGGGTGTCCGGTGTCTTTAGCTCGATGTGCCAAGGATAATCCGGGAGTCGGCCGTCTGGAAATGAAAACACCACTCGGAAATCACTGGCATAATTGACGTGGCGAATATTGTCGTCAGCCATATTATTCCTCTTTGCGATTGAAAGATACTATATCGTACTCGTCGTAATCCTTTGCAAGGACTTCAAAATCGTCACGGTGCTTCAGGTCTTGCGAGATATACCATTCAGCGGCCGGAGCTGTGATATTGTCGGCGGTATATACTTTGCCTTTGTATCTGAAAGCGACACCCCTCTTAAGAATGTATCCGCCGTTTTCCTGCTTGTTCATAGTCCGTAAAATTAGTATTGCCGCATCGTGATGACAGTTCGGGCACCGGGCGTTGAATGATGCGGTGAAATCCTTGCCCGTGACCTGCTTCCAATCTGCCCTGATAACAGACTTGTCGGCATCGGATAGAGAGGGGGCCGAAACCCTCTCTCTATACCATTCCTGCGTCTGCATGATTAGGCCGCTGCCGAACACAGCGATTCGAGCGCCGCCTTCGTCGTTGCGTAGTCCGTCTTGTAGAAGAACAGATTAGGAGTAGGGGCCCCGGTTTCGGTGATATTGCCGGTCCATCCGCCGACATCTCCGCTCTTGTCCATATTCAGATCTACACCAGTCGCGCCCTGCTCCCAGCCGATGACGCCGAACGCCTGTTTGCCCGCGTCGCCTTTCTCCATGTTCTCGTAGATGCAGACATATTTGTCCTGCTTCAATCCGAGAACTGCGGCGGCATTCTCCGGGCTGTCAGCCAAAAGGGTAACGGGGAGAACCTTGTCCCATGCGGCGTCGATGCTCGGGTTTTGGTCTGTGATGGTGATCGCCGGGGTTTCATTCGATGGGTTGCGGACCTTGTAACCCCGCTTGCCGGTCAGGGCCACCAAGTTGGTAACCACGAAGCCTTCGCGCGTGGATTTGTCCCAGTCGATAGCATCCCGGGAGATGAAATAGAAAAACTTTTCCACGCCTTTTGCGTGGGGCTCGTTGCAATCATTGAGAATGTCTCGCCCGAGCGTAGTGGTACATGCCTGTACTGCCATTAGTTTGATGTGTTAAGTTAGACAAAGCACTCGCGCTTATGGCAGATTCGGCCACTACAGGGTGGTGATATGTAGGTGTTATTTCGTACATGATTCCGCGGCTTATATCTTCATAAGCGTTCGCGACAAAGGTGTAAACCTTCGGCACGTTGTGCAATAATTATTTGTATTTTTTTCGCCCCAATTTTCCGAGGCTGTTTTGAACCTTGACCCGCTTCTGCCCTTTGTTGATGTCAACCACCGAAACAATGGGCGCCGGCATATTCATCAGGGCCCGTTCCATCATGCGCTCCATCCCCTTCATTCCGTCGTTGCGCTGGGGAAGATTCGATACTTGGATGGCGTTTCCGCCGCTTGCCACGTTCATGGCCGAGAGCATTGCGCCCCAGTCGTTGACAGCCTGGGCGGTCATCACAGCTTCGCCGTTGGATAACATTGCGGGGATGCTGTCCGAAGTTCCGGTGCCCGGCCCTGTGACAAGACCGCCGGAGGCGTATTTAGGCGTTTGTGCCGAATCCGTAGCTTGTGTAGCCTGTGCAATGGCCGCAACTACCGCAGCAATACTGCTTGCAATCTGTACGGGGAGCAACCACGGAATAGAATATTTAGCGGCATTGGCGACAGCTCCCGCAATAGCTTGTGCCTGCTGTAATGCAACCTCGAATATGGCCAATGCTTTCGAAAACTCGGCATAACGCTCTCCTTCTCCGCCCAGCGCATCAAACATTGCAGAAAAGCCTCCGGCTACCTGCGCGGCAGCCCCCAAGGCTTGATGGGTGGTTTTAAGCTGAATGTCAGCGATATTTTGTTCTGCCTGCTGTACGCCCTTTCGGGCGGCGATCCGTCTGGCTTGTATTTCTTCGTCAGTATAACCCGCGGCCCGATACGCATCCTCCAGTTTGTTGATTTGCACAATCTGCTCTTTGTATATTTCCAACATCTCACGAGCTGCACCCAGATCACCGCCCTCTATTTGGGCTTCATTGATGCGGTTCCTAAATTTCAGTTCTTGGTCTTGCACTTGTTTTTTGAAGCTATCGGCTATGCTTTTGTCTGCTTCCTTCATAGCTTTCTCTATATCCAGCTCCATTTTGGCGACCTCCCGACCTAATGCCGTTCTCCAATCGGATATAGTTTTGGTGTATTTCTGGAGATTCTTTCCCTGCATTTTTGCTTGCAATTCTTCAAGGGATATTATTTTATTTGATGACTTGATCACCTCTTTTTGTGTATTTTGGAAGACCAGAAGATTATCGGTAGCAACTTTAACAAGCTTGCTGTTTGCTGCATTGAGGTTGTTAATGTATTCTTGGTAACTATTGCTATTGTCACGAACTTCGTTATATAAATCTTCGTTCATTTTCTTTAACTCGGAATCTACCTCCTTCCGTAGCGCGTATGCCGCTTTGGCGTATCCTTCGAGCATTTTATCATCGGCGCCCTCGGCTTTAAGTCTATTATAGTCAGCCATTACGCGGGTCAAATTTTGATACGCCTGGATCTGCTCTATGGTATTCTTTTTCTCCAGGTTAGTCACGATTTGGTTTTGCGCGGCCTCTGCTTGCGCTTTTGCCATTATATTTCGGACGAGCATTTCGTAGGTTTCGCTCAATTCTCCAGCTAATATCTTCTCTTGCGACATGTTCCCGAAATAGGCCGGGTATTGTTTTTGCAACTCTTTTACAGCATTTAGCCTGTCTTTGTAGGCCAATGCTGTATTTTGGGTTGCATTGTAGAGTATTTGTAAGTTTACCACCTCTGCCTGAGCCGCATTTCTACCTTCCAGCTGGGCTGTATTTAATTGCTTTTGCGCATATTCGGCCGCTGTGATAGCTTCTTCAGCTGTAAACAATTTCTTTACCCACGTTCCAATCTCTTTACCGTAGGCTGTCAGCAGGGTAATGCCCACGACCAAAGCCGTCTGCCAGGAAAAGATGGACGAAATAACCTGCCGGAACACCGGGATCGTCATTTTCCCCTCGGCTCGCAACGCTTTATTATTGGCCGAAGCTCTCTTCAGTTCATCGGCAAGCATCGGCAGGTTGTTGGAAATCGCCAGAAAAAACTGCTGGGCGGATATCGTGAGCGACGGAAATTCCCGGGCCAACTGCTGCACTTGGAAAGAAAGCGGAGTAAAACCTTTTGCTGCACTCGCATAGTTCCCGACATTATCCCGAAAGTTCAACAATGATGCGTTTGCTTCGTTCAACTCGGTCTGCATCTCACGAATTTGAGAGCTCAATTTGCCGCCTACATCTGCATTGTTCCGCTCCTCACGGCTTAGCTTGTTGTATTGAGCCGTAAGGGCTTGAACCCCCGCCCGGAGTTTCTCAACGCTTCCGTCCAGGTTGATTTCTTCTCGAATATTTGCCTGAATCTCCCGGGTGTAGGCCGACATCTCGGTCCGCAACGCCTTTATAAGTTGGGTTTGCTTGGCAACACCTTCGGAATCACCCGCTTCCTTGAACTTTTGCAGTTTGACTTTTGCGGTGTCAATAGCTGTCGAGGCGGCCTCCCACCCTTTAATTAAATCCGAGTATCTGAACTGGATATTAATAATCTTGTCGATAGTGTCCTGTGCCATATTTCTTCATATGGGTTAAATGGTTAATAAATTAAGCCGACTTTGCTTTCTGGGATACTGCCACCTGCCGGCGCACGGCGTCGTTCTCCTGAATTCCCAGAATGACAGGGTTGTAATTAATTTCACTCTGTCCGGCGTTTTCGGGGGCGGAGATAGACAGATGCAGATCGCCGTCCTCCTCGTACAGATCGACATAAAGGCGGGAATCGTAATCGACGATATATGGCGTTCCGTTCGATGTTATGGCATACGCTGTGCCGTTAATGCCGTCCGCTTCTGCAACCCATTGGCTGTCTTCATTCTTGCCGTCCAAGCGCAGATAATACGTTGCTGCCACCACTCCGTCCACTTTCAGTTTCAGCAGTTGGCAGTCGCAGATGTCGTTTTCGCCTGTTTCTACCGAATATATGGCGAATATCTGCCCGAATTGGGCTATATACACCGGCTTCGTGTAGTCGAGGTTGTAGAGATCGAGAGCCGTGAGTTTTGCCCGAATGGTGATGATTCGCAGGCGGTCAACGACTTTCTGATAGGACGAATATCGGGTCTTTACGATACCTTCCTCGCCGCCGAACTTCATCCACGGATCGAATACGCCAATACATCGGGCAATGCCCGACATAAACGCTCCCCGTCCCGATAATATCCGTGGCGAGCACTCCGAATAATTGGCGCCGCCTTTTCCGTTATCCTCATAGATCGGCACAACGGCGCAATTTACCCCGTCCGTCGTTGCATTCTCCGACGCCGAGAAAGGCAGCGACACCAACTCCGTTTCTTTCTCGATGTTTTCGTTGCGGATCGTGATGGTGCCGTGCGTGTCAGCCTTTACATCGTCGTCGTTGTCGTAGTCGAGGATGTTGCTTTGCGCGAGGTCGTCGATGGTGAACATCGAGGCGTCTGGCATATCGACTCGGTGCAGGTCATTCAGGATAACCCGGTCGCTCCAGTCGATGATGTCGTTGTTCTGGACATTGGCAATTATATCGTCGATGCTTATCAGCTTGATCGTGTTCGGGCTATTCTTGTCCGCATAGGCGAATAGGCCGTTCATGGACATCAGGGCGAGGATAAAATCGCCCTGGGAGATGTCGGGAAGATTAGGCGCAACAGGGAAGAATCCCGGGAAATATATATCCCAATCTGAATTGTGAATTGAGATTATAGGATTAGGCAACGGAACCATCGACCCGGAGATAGGTTTGCTTATTTTTACTGTTACAACCCCTTGCGTGTCGGTTTGTACCGATATTTTGTGGAATTTGAACATCCACATCGTATCCGAGGTTTTGGTTTTTTCATAACTCTCGCCCTCTCCCAGAAATACGCCATCACAATAAATTGATATCTTCAACGATGAAATATCGTTCGCATCGTTGTGCGGGAGCAAAAAATCTCCCGTCGGGCTATTAGGATGATATAGTGTAATATATGATGTCCCTGAATCATTAAGTTTTATTCTCGGCTCGGATGTAGAGAATATCCCACGAGTATTTACCCACGGCTCTTTGGGCAATATATCGCTGGCCGACATTGATATATCGCAATAATTGGAATACCCATTTGCTTTGGGCCCTACCTTTTTGCGAGTGAGCGGAATAATAGGCCCAAGATTTTTACTATAAGCCAACCGTTCCTTGCCGTCGATGGTAACCCCATTCTGCCGCTCGATAGCAGACAGTATCGACGACACCAGTACTGAGGGATGCAGGTATTTAGGATCGGATATCCCCATCCCGAAATCCACGCCCCAGAAAGCAACGCCGGGATATTCACCGGTTGCGCTACCTTCCAAGATCGCCGTATTCTTATTCCAAGCGACAATGTTCTCCCCTGCCGCCTCCAGTTGCGGCCCCAAATCCCGCAGGTTCGCGTCAAACAGAGGCTGAAAGTTATCCACGTTGCCCCACGTAAGTGTTACATTGATCGTATCCGCAATATCCGTTGCCACGGCGAACCCCTGCGTGAACAGTGGCACCCCGTCCTGATACAACATCGCCGGAAGTCGTACATACGGAGCGTCAGCATCCACATCCGGGCGGGCGGCCTGACCTATAGCCCGCATATTGGCAGGCGTAGGCGGCAGCGCAATATTGTAGGAACGGTTCGACTGGATGCTGTCGAGGTTCGAAAATATCGGACTTTGATAGAGCAGGGTTACGACCTCGTCGCTCGAAAGGTCGCACAGAATATCGTTGATGTATAGTTCGTAGGTTGTCATAGATATTCGTATCTTACTATTTCAACGACCAAATCTTGCATCGGCGCGCCCGTGTCTTCGGATTCCAAATCTTCAACCATGAAACGCACCCAATTGCCCGCATCCGGGTCGTACATAAACAAATCCTGGCATCCGAGGATCGTGCGGCACAAGTTGAAAACATCCCTTTCAACAATGCGACTATGCAAGGTATAGCGTTTGGCCAGCGTCTTGTTCTGCACGTCGCGAGGTGTCAGCGTATCGTCGAGTTGATGATAAGTAGATTCCACAGACATTTCGTCGGTTTGGGATTCCGGCGTCCATCGGTATAAGTAGGGGATACCGGCAGCATCCGTCCATTTCAGAAATATCCCCTTGGTGCAATAATCGTAGTAAGTTCGTATCTCCGCATTATAGTCTGTCGGGGTGGCTCCCACAGCAAGCGGCTTGCCAAGGTCTTCAGATGGGATTTTTGCCGGATCAAACGGGATGATGGGAGAAAATGCCGAATTTCCGATGTATTTCTCTGTTGTTGTCGAGGAGGGCGTAAGCACGAAAAGCTCGCCCGTTTGTTTCGGGAAAAATAGCGACTGCTCGAATCCTGCGTGCGGATAGACCACAATGCAGGGGGCAGCGGGATAGAATTGTGAAATATTTTCCCCATCTCCCCATTCGGGGAGAATCTCCCGGTCTGCAAATCCGGGGACTGCGTAAAGAGCCGGTCCAGCATGGTCATATTCGGAGGCGGCAATTACATAGGTGATTAAATTTGATTTGGTTCCTTGAATCAGACTTTCGCATATTCGCCCAACAGGGAATACCGCCACACCTTTGTCGTTAGTTTTGCGTGTCAAGGTGATAGACCGAGTGAATGTCCAATCGGGCCTTCCTGTCAATTTAAGGGACACGTCTATATTCCCCTTTTGGGAGAGCAGTTCAACCCGAAAATACGCAAAACGGCCCCGGGTCTCGAAGATATCCTCTGGGCGGGTTACCTTGAATACGTCATTTGTGTGCAATATCATAATTCTATCGTCGCATCTAATAGTTGATAAATGGATGTATCGAGTTCCTCTGTTATTTTTTTGCTGATTCTATCGACAACTTCGGGCAGTAAGTCTTTCATTATCTCCGTTCCTCCGCCCTCTTGATAAAGCACGCTTCCGCGATCCCAGACGCTTGAAGCGACGCCATATGCGTTTATCGATCTTGGGTCAAGGTTCCATCTCGATTCTTTAACCCGCGCCCACCGCTCTATCGCGTTCCGGAATGCCTCGAAGCTGCCGAACTCCTCTTGCACATCCTGTGGGGAACTTCCTTCGTCGATATTCTTGATGCCTTTGCGCCCGACAAATGAGACCGTAAGTCCGCCGTTCGTAGATTCATGAATGGTTTTAAGGCTTTCGGTCGTCGCTCCGGTCGTTTCCTCCGGAAGCCCCAAAGCGTTGACATCGGCGCCGCTGTTGGTCCTCTTGGTCATTATATTGAAGGCGATCTGCTCGGCGAGCGAACCGAACTCGTCTTCACAGATGGTGATGATCCGCTCGGGGCTGAATATCTCCTCTATTTGCCGGATGGTGGGCATATCAGCAGATGTTATAGGTCATCGTAGCGCTTAGGGTTACGCCGGCCACCAATACGTCGAATTTGCCGTAAAAAGGCGTCGCGTTGGATACGAGTTCTACTTCGAGGCCCATTGACCGTAGCCGATTGATAAATGCGAATGCCCGTTCTTCCATTTTTTCGACAATAGGCTGCACCTCGGTCTCCGTGTCCGGCTCCGCTTCCCCGAGGGCGTCGCAGAAATAGAGCGTCGTCGTCCGGCGTCGCATGTCCGACATCCGTGTTTCAGAAATCGTCTCGTTGAACTGACGGAGCAATACTGGGTATTGCTTGACATCGTCCATCAGGTAGTTCGCTTCGGCTATCCGGGCGTACATATAGGAGCACAGTCCCTCCGCCTCGGCGCACTCTTTAAGTATCTTACTAAGGCTTCTCATCGTCTTCGTTTCCCGTTAGATTTGTTCGCTTCATAGATGGCCCGCTGTTCCATGTTGTCGCACTTGCATGCCTCGAATGCTTCGTATACTGTCGCCCACGGCGTATTCCATGCTTTATTCATATCTACGGCGCCGTTCATGATCTGGCAGTATTTGCGGCAGACGGCAACAAGACCGCGATTGGGTCGCTTGACACGCGCTTTCATCTCGGCGGCCGTGAGGGGCATTTCCAGCTTTTCCCACGATTTGCCGATACCTTCTAACCCTTTCTGTATGGCAATGAAATAGCGCTGGGCACGGATGAACCGGAGGCGTCCGATTTGCTCCTCGTCTATGCTGAACTCCGCGTTCCAGTCCGGATTACCGTCAACGCCTATGCGGTTGAATTTCGTGAGCCCGAGCATCACGCCGAGCACGATGCAAAAATATTCGTACGACGGTTTACGGGCTTCGATGGCGTTCAGTTCGCCCATAGTGATGTCGGCAATGTCACGCACGGGCAGCCGTTTGTCGAACCACATTCGGCGTTTCATAGGCACGAACTCCGGCTCCGGAAGGCCTTGTATGGCTTTTACGATACGTTCGGTACCCATGCTGAATAATGCACGGTTGCGCATCACAACATCACTAACCGTATCTTTGGGGGTTATCTTCATAGGTTGTAAGTATTGATCGGTTCGAATATCTCCGCGTAAAAGTCCGGGCACAGCTTAACATTGTCAACGATGCGGATGATCTCTCGGCATTCGTCTACCATATCGTTCCACACGCGGACGAGCCGATGTGTCGGAGATGTTCGGGTGCTGCTTTCGGTGTTCTTCAACTTTTCCCCGGCAACGGTGTTGAATGTCATATGGTCGCGCGAGTAGTAGAAATAGATATACTTGGCAATTACGGATGTCCCCTTGTCCGGTTGAGCCAGCAGCGCCACAATAGCTGGGTAATCCTCAATATTGTCGGCGACATCCGACCCCAGAAGCATTCGCAGAAACCGAGGTTCGTATTTGGCGATATATGCCTGGATGTCGCTTATGATTTTGGGGGCAGGTCCGGCGGGTTTACCGTCGCTCTTTGTCTCTATTCCAGCAATATATGTCTCGGGATAGGTGAAATATCGCTCGTCTAAGATCATGGTATTTTATTTGAAGATAGGGGCGGCGTGTTGCCGCCCCTATCCGGTTACTCCTCCAAGGTCTTTTTATAGAACCCTTTGGCGATCATCATTTCCGCAGTTGCCCGCGATTTGATGAGTATTTCGCCCTTGTTGATCCCGTCATGCGCTCTAATGACTTCGACGCGCAGGACGTTGGCTTTAAGGGCGCGACGACCGCGCCTAACGGGGGCGCGTGTCATAGCTGCTTCATCTTTCGCTTTCATGGGTTACTCGGTCGGTCCTGCTGTTGCTTTCTCGATGGCGGCCAGAGCGGTGTTGATGTTGGCGACATAGATATTCGCTTTCATATCCGGCCGTGTAACGAGGGCTTGCCCGCGATACCACAGCCACAGACGATACGAATCCGTCTCCGGGACGCGCTCGATCTCCATAGTGATATTGCGCTTGTCGTGCAGCTGGAGCGTCGTGGAATCGAGCACGACGAGCTCCGAGGCCGAGAGTTTCGGGGTCGGGATAATCGTCATGCCATGCACCGACAAGGCCCCATTGGGCAGCACCGTGATGTAGTCGCCGAGGGTGTTCTTCAGCGTGCGCATCTTGAATTCGGTGGCATAGTTCATCAGCACGTAATTCGGAGCCATCGAATCGTTGGTCCCGACCTTTGCCTGCGTTTTCATGGCGAGGATCAGGTCGGCGATGTTCGGCGCCGACACGCTGGCTGCCACACCCGCCGTCGTTGCATTGAATGCCGTAACGCCGGATGCTTTCAGCCCGTAGATGTGTTTGGGCTTGGAGGCATCCACGCCGTCACCGTCCCACAGCAGAGAATCGAGTTTGGCTGCGATCCCCTGCTGGGCCTTCGTCTGCGCCCATGCCAGGAAGTACCCGAAATCTTCGGCGCTCTCAGCCGAGAAAGGAAGCACGGAACCGAGTTTTGCCAGCTCACGGTATTTGCCCGTAAGCGTGGCGGTGTCGGTATTGGTGTGCTTTGTCATCTCCTCTGCATACCCGGTGCCGTCGGTGTAGGAAGCATCGTTGTACATGATGCGGTTCTTGTCGTCGGGCACATTGATGCGCGTGAAGAGTTGCACGAACGCATTGCGGGGGCTGGCGTCTGCGTAAATCTTCGTCGTCAGCACGGTGCGGTTGGGGTCTTCGTTCGTTATGGCCGACGTGTCGAGTTTGAGTGCGAACTCACCCGTCGATACTCTGCCTCGTCCGTTCCGCATATCCTTATATGCGGCGGCGAACTCTTCCGATTTCAGCACCTCTTCCATAGCGGCGACCAGCGTTTTGTGTCCCTCCTGCTTGGGAGCGCCTTTCTTCATCGTGGCGATCTCGACGCCTTGGGCTTTAAGCGCGCCCTCCAGTTTTTCGATCTTCGCCGGCGACAGCCCGAGTTTCCCGAACTCCTCCTTGACAGCCTCGACGATCTCGTTCTGTGACTTGATGCCTGCCACCATCTCCTCGAACTGCCCTTTGATATAATCTCCGAGCGCGTTCAGGCCCTTTTTCTCGTCCTCGCTGAACTCTACGCCAGCGGGAAGCACAAATGATTTAATCTCCATTCTTCTTTGTGTTTTTTGGTTAATTGATATGTGAACCTATTTTCCCGAACATATTTTCAGTGAGTGGTTTCTCCGGCTCGGCTGCGTTCAATGTCTCGATGATTTGCTTTTTGATCTTCATTTTCTCCTCCAATGACGCCGCATTGAGAGCATCGCTCATAACCTTGATGGCGTCCGGTAAACTCTTCACAGCACCGACGAATGCCGTTTCCTCGTTGGCTCCGGCAGTAACGACGGATATTTCATGCAACACGACTTCCTTAACGATGAACGCGTCGAGGGCTTCGTCATATTCCATTTTGTCCCATACGTAATTGAATCCGAACGAGAACTGATTAATATCGCCGTCTTTGAGCTGGAACCACGCGCGCTTTGCATTCGGCACCGCGTCGAAGTTGCTCAGCTTAACTTCTGCATATGCGCCGTCTTCGCGCTCTTCGATAGACAGTATCCGGCCGATAGGGTCGGCGAAATCATGTTGCCATACGAACGCGATTTTGCGGTTTGTGGCCGATCCCGGGCCCCTATCGTTAATGGACTTGGCGAAGCATCCTTTGATAAGAATATCGCCCGCGCTGTCCTTGTTACCGAAATTGGCGAACTTCACGAGGATAATATGCTCGTCTTCGTTCGCAATGTCCGCTTTTGTCACGGCGAACTCTTTGCGGCAAGTGTTGCCCATTGCCGCCCGGCGCGCTTCTATTTGCTGAGATAAGTTCATGTTATACGATATATTTCAAAAGTTCTGTTTTAGCCTGCTCCGTAGTCATCAGACCTCCGGACACGGCGTTATTCAGGGCGTTCACGAGATTGGTCATGCCCGCCGCCTGTTCGCGCTTAGATTCTTGGAATAGCTCAAGATGATCGTAGTAGGGCATCACCTTGAAATCCTCAAAGCCATATATCCTGTTGAGCACGGAGAATATATTATTTGCCTCGGGGATTATCGCGTCGTTATATAATATCGTTTTCGCTTCTTTGGCGTTGGCGTACGTTGAACCCTCTACGTCGAGCAGCACGCTCGGCACTTGGTAGATGTCCGCGATTTCTTTCTTGCAGGCTTTCTGTACGTCTGTCAGTCCCAGATCGGTAATCGTTGATGATACCGGACTTACGGCAGCATTCATGGACGTGATCGCGTATTTGAATTGATCGGCCCGGATGCCGTACTTTCTGAATGCCTGTTGTATGTTATTCTTCTCCGACTCTGTTTCCGGCAGCCGAGCATCTCGAATAATATCGCCGCTTCCGGATGTCAGCGAGATAATAGCCAGCATACCGCGGTTGATCATCAGTTCATGCACAGCTTCGTAGGATGCTACGAAAGTATTCACCGGCTTCTGTAATGATACCATTCGGGAGATGTTGCCGCCGCAAGCATTGAGATCATAAGAGGCATCTCTAACGATGAACATATCTTCTTTGGCTATCTTCATCGAAGACCCGCAAATGGTCACCGTGTAATCCACGATATCCGCATCGGGCATGAACGATAACGCCGGAGATATTGCGGCATTTTCCGTGACGCAAAGATTGGGGACAACGAACAGCTCGAAAGCTTCCGGGAATCCCGCTGATTCCATGCGTACGATATAGGCTTTGCCGAAAATCTGCGTCATGGCCTCGATGTGTGCCACGAAGTCCGCGATGCCCTGCACGCTATTAGGATGCGATATGGTCCGCACGGCGTCCGGTCGTTCGAGGTCTTCACCATCTTCCGTGGTGGCTGCAAGACGTAGATTCTTAATTGCCGCGCATTTCTTCGAGATTACAGACATCAGCGGCGAGCAAAGTGCGTATGCTTTGGCTTGCCCCGCTTTGCCCCTGGTGTCGATAGTCCCCACGGTTTCGGTTGATCCCTGAAATACCGGAGGTACGCCGATGTAGCTCAATGTCGATGCCGGCAAATTTGAGGCTGTATTATTGCTTTTCCTGCGTATTTCGTAGCCGAATAGATTCATTATGCAGCTATTTGAATAAGGTTCTTGAATTCAGACTGAACGGCATATCTGGCAGCGTCCCATAGATGGTTGAATTCGTCGTGCGGGTAGTTTATGGCGATGCCGTTCACCGTCTCCCACACGTACGAGTTTGCTTCTATCTGCATGTTGCGCGAACGCACGCAATGTATCTTGCATCCTTTCATGGACGTGATGCCATCCATGACAGACCCCGGGTATTTCCGCACGGGGATGACCGTAAGCCCTTTAATGCGCATTGCGGTTATCATGCTTTCGGGGGATTTGGCATATTTGTCGGCGCTATCTGCATAACATCGGGATACTCCGTTTGAGAAGTGCGGCGAAAGCGCAGCGTATAATTTCGAGGTATCGTCGATTGGTTGATAAATAAGTTCCTGCAGATAGAGATGATTTGGAGCCCGGAATCCGACACGTACACAGGCCGTGGGGTCTGCTGTGAATCCGAAGTCGAGGCCCAATACAACGCGTTCGATGTCTTCGGGGAATTCGTCGATCCAGTCGATGTCGGGGAATATCAGCCCCTCCTGCGCGGCACGTACTCCGAGGCCGTACACTTTCCAGCGCCATTCGTCGGCTGTTCCTGCGGCAATATTCTCGGGCGTAGGTTCGTATCCCTCGATTGTGCGGCGAACTCCCGCCGGGCAGAAGGGGTTATCTTTGTACGTCGTGTGCGTGAAAATAGTATCCGGGGCGCCTTCCAAATGAAACGCCCAATGCTCCGTGTATTTCGGGTTCCAGTCGCCGATGACCATCCGCGTGCAACGCATGGTGATATTGTCGAATTGCGCACGGCTTACACCGTCGAGCATCTCGTTGAAATATACGATGTCGCAGTCGTGGCCCTCTTTGACATCCATTTTATCGAGACCCCGGAAACGAATCACGCTATCCTTGATGCGATATTCAGGGAGAATGTTTTCGCCACGCATACAATCGGAATCGTATACGCCGCGCAATTGCAGCTTCTTGCGGAAGTCGTCCAGCGTCTTTTCCTTGCAATCTTGAAGCGTGGCCCGATAACAGTATATTTTAAGAGGTACGGACGATGATGCGCAGATGTCATACAGAAAGTCTGCCGTGTCGAAAGTTTTTCCGGATCGGGAGCTTCCCTCGTCGAAGATACGGACGACGGCGCCGCTCCCGTCGTATAGCTGGTAGAGGTACATTTTGACTTTGTAGGTCTTGCCTCTGTATGTTACGGGATCGGGCGTCATTCCTTTACTGTCATTTTGCCAATGGACTGAATGATCGAAGCTGCGGCTTCGTCTACGGTGAAGGTGACGGCAGGAGTCTGTTTGATCTCCTTGCCGTTGGTGGTCACATCCTGGCGGTCGGCAAGATGCAGAACACGCGACGCAATCGTCGAGTTGTACTGCTCACACATAGCCCCCTCCAACTGATCGGATTCGATTCGCGCGCGCACGCGCGCACACACGCTCAAAAATTCATCCTGCTTTTCGTATTCCCGGAAAGTATTCTCTACAATCTCCGCGAACACGCAGAATCCTACAAGTGTCAGCGGTCGTTCGTAAGGTACGGGAATAACAGAGCCGTCGGCCAATACCCTGTTGCTGTATCGTGGATTCGCTTTCACCCATTTTGCATACTCCTCGAACTTGACTTCAAGAGCTTCGGGGGTATATGCACGAGGGCGGCCCACTTTGCGGGCGGGCTTGCTGTCGAGTGTCTTATTGGGTCCTTCCGTTCTCTTTGCCATAGAAAAAGGGTCTGCGGCCGGATGAATAGCCACAGACCCTCGTTCCCAGGAAACATACTGCCAACAACGTGTCCTTTCGTCGTTAAGATTCGCGGATGTTGCCGCTTGTCTTGTCCGTGGCCTGCTTCATCACAGGCTTACGATGCAAAGGAGCGAACCCTCGGCACATTGTGCAATAGTTTGACGAAAAATTTTCAGATTTTTTGAAAAAATGTTTTGCATATTCAAATTAAATGCTTATATTTGCAATACCAAAACAACTAAACAAGGCCGACGGGCCATAAGCGGCAACTATGAAAAACTTTATCAATTCTTACGATCGCGTCAAAGGAGTCATTGAATCGGGCAAGGCTATCAACATCTTCAACATGGTAGACGGCGACTACGTCGGCATGGGCGAATTCGAATATTCGGACGAAGCCATGATCGTTCTCGAGCTCGTCGCCAAGAATGGCGAAGGATTCGTCGTAGACATCTGCAATCGTGTTCTCGAATCAATAAATGTCGGCAAGGCTATCACGTTGTCCGAAAAACAGCGTTGGTGCATCGCTTTCGCGGCGAATAAGATTTCGACGGACAAAGTCGATGAGCTGCACACGTTCAACACCATGGAGGCTGATCAATTGGAGGCCGAAGTATCGAAAGAGGAAATTATCAAGAATGCCGAGGCTAATGTAAAGCGCATTGAAATCGGTGGGGTACTTCTTCAAATTATCAACCGTAGTACTGAAGTGATAATTTACGATTTCGACAAGTGGGAAGATATAGAACGCATTGCCGATATCCTACATTTGGATCAGTTCGATCGCCAGCCGGTCATTATCAAACAACGAGCCGGATCTGCTCCGTGGAGTTGGATAAATGTGGGCAACACATGGGAGGGGTTGAATTTTGAAAATAACATAAATCCCATAACCGGCGAGGAAGACTACTCCTCTTATATGAAACTAACAGAAGATTCGACAACCTACGCTATTGCCATAATTATTCAAAAATAGATGAAAGAGTATCCTGCATTTATTATCGATAGAAGTCGCCGTTCGGAATCGTCCCGTTTTTCCGACGACTTCATCGTCTGCACCGATCGGGAGGTCGGGTTCATCGCCAGAGTATACAAACTTCCCAAATCACGCCGTGCAGAGTTCGAGCAGAGCATCGCCTGTCTATCCGAATCGCAAATAGATAACCGATACTATTTTGCCATCATTGGAAATGTATTGTGCGTGCTGGAGGTCGTGCGAATGTTGCATGAGCCTGTTGCGCATATCAACAGACTTCGGCCGTTGATGAAGAAGGCTTTCAAAGCCTACATACACGGCGAAGAATCAGCCGTTCGACGGGACGGCCAGCCGTATGACGATCAGATAGCCGCTCTTGACGACATCCTGCGGATGGCAAAGTCGCAACGGTCACGCATGGTCGATATGAACGGTGAAGCGGCCACGGAACGATTCACAAGCGCGATTCAGTCGGCCCGCGATTCCGTTGCCTTGCTTCAAAAAATCACACAACATGAATAAGGATGCATCGAAACGGGGCGGTGCGCGCCCGGGCGCTGGACGCAAATGTAAAGGCAGTGCGCCGTCGGTCACTGTAAGCTTGCGCCTCCCCCCGGAATTGCGAGACGAGTTGCGCGCGTTTCTGAAATCCCGCCGGATGACCGCCGCACAGTTCGTGGAGGAAGGCCTATGCATCCACCGTAAACCCGATGCGAAGTCTTGATCCCCACCGTAAACCCGATGCGAATAGCCCGGGTTTTAATGGGATAGATTGTTCAAAATGTCCGTGTTTTTCTCGGGGAGAAAAACAACTTTAAAGCGGTTTATTGTTCAATATGTATAAAAAATCCCCGAGCTCGTGGCCCGGGGGGGGGTAGGAGGGGTTACCAATCTTCTGTATCGTTATCAGGATTGGCAATTAAATTGTTATGAACATCTTTCTGAATCTGATCTAATAGAGGATTACAGCAGTCTATGATAGCCCGGCGGTAAAAACCTTCTATTGCTTTTTTCATTTTACCATTTTGTTTAAAGCATAAGTCATAAGTGAGAAGTTCTGCTGGGGTATCTGTCGCTGGTAAATATACACCATTAGTCATCCCAGCAGGAGAATGTCCTTTGATTTGTCGAATATCAATTTTATAACGCCCATCTCTACATCTTATGTCAAGTGTGTAGTATATATTTGCATCCACGATCATTCCCATTGCCGCCCTTGTTGGGATAACCGAATATCCTTTTACAATAATAATTCCTTGGTCGGGATCGTCTAATTGAATAACATCTTTTGCCGAATTGAATATATTCGTTATGCACAATTTTGTCGCATTATATAGGGCTTTCTTGTCATGTCCTTCCTCATGAACAACTCGGGAAAACACGACCTCGCCTTTTTCGTTAAACGGCATTTGCCCTTTCCCGTATCTTTTTTGATCCGCCTCTTTATCGACTTGCGCCCACATAGGGGCCGCAAACAAAACCAAAGAAATAGTAAGTAAAAGTTTCTTCATGGTGTTTAATTTTTGGTTTATACAATTTGCCCCCCCCCGGATACTCGGAGAGGGGCATTTTTGTTTAGTGCTATTATGTGTGTGCTTTGGCATACGGTTCCAGCTCTCCTCCGGTAGGCATTAGTCTAATTAGAACACCTTTAGCCCTCTTTTTTTAGGGCGACTTCGCCCTTGTTTTTAGCCCTCTCTTCTCGGAACAAGTCAAGTAATACCCCGTTTTGCCGGATTAGTTCCTCGTTTTGTCGAAGGACTTGGTCTAAATACTTCTTCATAGTGTTTGAATTATTTAAGTCAGCTTCCGAAAGTGTTGCGTCTTCTCCTCCTTGACTGACAGGTTGGTCGGTATTTTTGAGCATTGACCCTTCGCCGGTCAATAGCCAATTTATATCGAATTGGGGATAGGTGTTGATAATATAATTAGCAAGCTCCCCAGATATTTTTTTCACTTTCCCGCTCTGAATATCTAAAATGCGCTGATATTTTACGCCTATTCGTTTAGCAAACGTAGGCGCTTTAATACCGAGATTGAGCAATATCTCATTTATTTTTTCAGAACCTTGCATTTTGAATGAAATTTCTATTATTTTTGCGAAAAGCGTATTGTTATGGTATTAGGCATTATATCGGTTATTTTTTCATTATTCGCAGTATGTTTTAATCTGTATGTATTCCATCGTCTATTCAAATCATCGGAGCGAGATTATGAACGCCGCTGCCGATATAATGAACGAAAGCAAAGAAATGACAAGGGCTACAACTGAATAATATTTATTTCGCTTTTTTTCAGCAACCGATAATTCTAAATCCTCGTTTTGTAGTGCAATAGCATTTGTATTTTCTTGCTCTTGTGCGTATATATACCTTGCTCCACCTTTCGATATTATATAAGCAGTTTTTTCTGTACCGCTAAGCCCGATACTGCCTTTTATAGCCGCGCCAAAGTTGCACAATGAACAGCAAATACGATAATATTGCGCTTCATCAGTCACTAATTCTTCAATATCTACTCCGGTAACGCATCCATTCCTGTTTTTAAGTCGTTTCAATATTTCTTCCGCTACATATATATCACACTCATTCATAGTTAATTACGCCTTCACCATAATTTTCAATTAAAAAACAATCGAAAATTCTATTATAAAAATTTGATATAATAGAAATGTCGTGTATATTTGCATTGTCAACGGATTGATACAGCAAAGGTAAAGCGTATTTAACCCGAAAACAATGTAAAGATATATAAAAAATATCGAATAAACCTAATATAAAAGGCTATAAAATGGCTATGAACGACCAAATAATCGAAAAAAACGCCTTTACGCGCGGATTGTCAATAGTGGATAACTTCGACCGCCAAAACGGAACAAAACTGGGCCCGAGGCTCCGACATGAACTCTGTATGGAGCTGGGGTTTATCAAACTTGTGGACATCGACGGCAAAAAGGTGGAGGTTCCCAATCCTCGCACGCGGCAGGCTCTGCATAACCGGCAGAATGGATATGTTCCCCATACTCCACTCGAGCGGAAAGCCATTGAGCAAACTTTCAAGGCATACATAGGCACTACGGACATCTGGGGCTTGGCTTAAGACTATGAAAACTGACGCCATACTGAGCAAACGCGAACGTGAGGTGATGAACCTCGTCGTGCTGGGCTATTCGGCCCGCGAGATCGCAGAACGGATGAACGTGATCTACCAATGCGTAGCCAACCATCTCCAGAGCATCTACGACAAGACGGGGACGAAGCGGACCTTGCAGGCATTGGTTACCTGGTATTTCACGCAGAATTTCGGCATCACGCTCAACGTGTCAGAGATGACCCGACGCATCGGGGCCGCGGTTCTGCTGTGTCTGTTCTCGGTGGAGGTGTTCAGTACGGATTTCGAATGTCGCAGGTTGCGCAATCCCCGCCGAAGCCGAGGCTTCCGGGTGGAGGGTTTATAGAAAACTAACCAACAAGGAGTGCGTGGCAGGTTGGCAATGCCTCCGCATAACTAACGGAAGGAGATGTGAAGCAAAGTATCATCTACGCAGGTTCGAATCCTGCCGCACTCCCAAGATAGCAGCCCGCAAGGGTTAGGGGTTTGATCGCTGGCAATAACCCCAGCTGCAAGGCAGAAAGCGATTTTCGGGTCTTTGACGTATTGATACACGAGAACCATCCGAGTGGATGTAAAACCCAGTGAGCGACTTGGCGCAGAAGGGCTGGCAACAGATAAATACCAACGAGCGAGCGATGATCCGGAGCGATCCGGTGAGCCGTATCAACACTATGCCCGGTGTGGTTTGAATGTACCTATCCGGGCTCCAATGCGGGTTTTGTGCACACGTTCTTTCTGTCCATTTTGTAGTTTAAGTTAGTGGTTATCACACCGCGCAAAGCCCGCACCCTTGCCCTGATGGCGCCGATGCACGTGATCGGTGAGCCTTGCCTTCGATGGCGTCAGGGCACAAATACCTTAAAATTTCAAGACTATGGAGAATTTAAAAAAGCCACAAGCTCGCATATTGGCCTACTTCATCAGAGGAGGCACGCTGACCGTGTGGAAAGCGATGAGCAAATTTGGCACGACGGAGCTGCGGAAGATTGTCACGAGGCTCCGGCGCAAAGGCTACATCATCGTTGGCGATTGGTGTTACAGCCACGACGCAGACAGAGGGCGGGTTATCCGCTACAAAGAGTATCATATGGTCGTTAACCCTGAAATTTCACAAATATGAAAACCGATACATTCAAAACCCGAAAATTTATGGGCATGGACTTCACTCCGCGGAAGCGATACCGCGCGGAGATCGAACGGCTGGAGCGCGTGAATGCGGACATCCGTCGGAGCTTTGCCGAAGGCGAGAAAGATCGCAATAATCTTCTGAAAAAGTGCGCAGAGGAACGCAACCTGCGTATTGCCGTCGAACTCGATCTGATGAAATATACCCGGAAGCGAGGCGCCGACGGGCGTTCCATCAAATAATAAGGCGTATTAACGCCTCCTTTCTTTATCCATCATTGCACGTCGCCCGCCATCCGTGAGGCCCGCGGGCGATATTTGGAGGGTTGGCCGAGTGGTTGAAGGCTCCGGCTTACTAATCCGGCGAGCGGTAACGCTTCGGGAGTTCGAATCTCTCACCCTCCGCAACCCCTTTGTTGGTGATGCAAGTAGAGCGACGATAGCGCAAGGGATTATTGCCGATTGCACGGCAATGGCAAAGCGGAACAGACGCTTGACTCTATCGGACAGGTTATACGAAAGCATCTGACAGCCGGGAAAGACCGGCATTTTGAGCTATGGTGTAACGGTAACACATCACCCTTTGGAGGTGGCGCTTCCGGTTCGAATCCGGGTAGCTCAACAGGGGAGCGATCCCCACGTTGTTAGTTTGATCGAAGGGTCATTCAATCAACGGAAGCGAAAGAGGGTATATCCCTCGACAATCCGAGGCCGCGTGAAAAGAGTAGCAAGGCCGAGGCGGAAGCTCACGAAACGGGCAAAGAACGCAAACCGGCGGCGCGGAAGCTGTGTCGCCACCGCGGGGGATCGTCGTAAGTCCCCCGCATTTTTTGGAATCAACAATCATCTATATATGCAGAGTTATATCAAGGAGCTCAAAGAAAAGGGTCTCGTGCCTTTACGGCTTGATAACAACACGGTAATCTTGGTTCCTCCGGAGAAAGCCAATGAGAAATACAAGGCGCGCTATCTCAAAAACGCCGAGAGGTCGCGGAGGATGGCAACACATTTAGATTAGCTATGAATTACGGATTACCTTATAAGGGTTCTAAGAATAGTATCGCGAAATGGGTTATTTCGAATCTTCCCGCGTCGCATACGTTCGTGGATTTGTTCGCCGGAGGATGTGCGGTAACTCACGCTGCCATATTGTCTGGTAAATTCGGACGTTTCATTGCAAACGATATTGCGGAATATCCCCAAGTCTTCCGTGATGCCATCGATGGGAAATACCGGAATGAATGTCGATGGATCAGTCGGGAGGATTTCTTCCGTCTCAAAGATGACGACCCCTACGTGCGGCTTTGCTGGAGCTTTGGGACTGGTATGCAGACATATCTATATAGTCCGGAGGTTGAGCGGTTCAAAAAACACATGCACGCGGTATTTTTCGCGGGAACGCCCACGAGCGCGCGGTTGGCATGGAAAGGATTTGTCCGGGAATTTGCAAAAGTCCGTGATGAAATAGGAGAGCTGACGCAAAAGGTGCTGAAGTTGTGCGCAGCGTGCGACGTGGCACCTCAATACAATGCGGACGGCACATTGAATACAAAGGCGATACATACAGATGTTTTTCGGGTTAAATCAGCGTATTTGCGAAAATATTTACAGAACGCCCTGAAATTATCCGGTCTTACGCAAAAAGATGTCGACCGACACCTTGGGAATTATATGAGTGGGCATTATTTTTGCGAATCTCAATGGATGTTGCCATCCTCTGAACAATACGAGAAGTTGCAAGAAATTTTACCGGCGTTAACTATTCCGTGGGCGTCCTTAAACGAAAGTCTGGAAAGACTGAAAAGACTGCAAAGTCTGGAAAGTCTGGAAAGTCTGCAAAGTCTGCAAAGTCTGGAAAGACTGAAAAGACTGCAAAGACTGAAAAGACTGCAAAGTCTGGAAAGTCTGCAAAGTCTGGAAAGACTGAAAAGTCTGGAAAGTCTGCAAAGTCTGGAAAGACTGGAAAGACTGCAAAGTCTGGAAAGACTGAAAAGACTGCAAAGTCTGGAAAGACTGAAACTGTCCCGAAAGGATTACAGCGATGTTGCTATACCGCCGGGCGCGACGGTATACTGCGACCCGCCGTATGCTAACACGACGGGGTATATCGACGATTTCGACCATGAACGATTTTATAGATGGCTGCGCAGCATGGAATTCCCGGTGTTCGTTTCGGAATATTCCATGCCGGACGACTTTATATGCTTTGCGAGTATTGACAAAGCATGCACCTATTCATCATCAAAAACGATAAAACGCGTAGAAAAGATGTTCGTACACGAGCGGTGGGCGGATGCTGTGAGGCGTCCGGATGATAATGTTCAGGGGCGGCTGTTCTAATCCTCCCTGCGTCGCAATAGTATTACCGCCATAGTAGCATTGTCGGCTGGCGTCCTATCTACGAATAACCCCTAAAGTAAGAAATTATGGATGACATTACCCGCGTCTGCCGCAAATGCGGGCAGGAAAAGCCGTTGAGCGAGTTTGTAAAAGATAAGACCCGCGAATTAGGTTATAGTTATACTTGCAAACAATGCAATGCGGAATGTAACCGCAAGTGGCGCGCTGCCAATCCCGAGAAGGTGCGGGAATGTAAACGCAAACGATACGCTGCCAATCCCGAGAAGGTGCTGGAATATAACCGCAAGTGGCGCGAGATATTGCCTGACGGTTATTTAAGGTATAAACTAAAACAACTCAACCTCCCAGTAACCCCAGAAACAATCGACTACAAACGTATTCAACTAAAGTTATACCGAGAAATCAAAAACCAACAAAACGATGAAAGAGATTAAGAACATCCGGGAATTGACGACAGATTTGGGCCGCGTGTATGCAGAGCTTCGGGCACGAGAGATCGAGATCAAAGAGGCGTCTGAGATTGCTAACATTGCGGGTAAGATCATCAACGGCGCAAAGGCTGAGATGATGTACCGAATCGCCCGTAAGGAGAAGCCGTCGATACCTTTTTTCGATGCCGATGGCAAATAATTTTGCAGATTCGAAATGATTTTCTACCTTTGCTGTCGCGAGATCGATACCTTTGGTATCAACAAAGAACATATCTAACGCTTTATAAAGCGTTGTCCCTTGTCCACTTTCGGTTATACCGAGGGTGTCGGTCTCGCAAACTTGACTGGGGCAACGCCTTTTTTTATTGCCCTTTACATATTAATTTAAACTTTTAACTGACAATGCGAGACCAAGTTAAAAGTGGTACCCGGGTAAATAATACCCAGACCACACCGCGCGCAAAGAAAAGCCGCACAGCATTCTATCGTTGTAGCCTCAAGGCCAATCAACCAGATTTTGCAGAAATTATTTGCGGAATCAAATCTTTTGTGTATTTTTGTATCGGCAAACGTACTGGACAAAGTACACAAGACATATCCTATCCGCATCATAGCGGGGTTCCTGGGGCTGTTCCAATCTTTGGTTCAGTGCGTTTGCCAAAACACAAGGGAGCCTCGCTCTTTTTGTGTACATACCTAAAATAACTTTTGTTACCTATGGCAAACGCTAACAAAAGTAGATCGGGGAACAATAGTACCCGGTTCTACACGTGCACTATTAAAGCACACAGACCTCTTTTTACATCCGACAAAGTCGAATACACGAACGTCGTGCGAGCGACGACACCCGAGAACGCTATCGGGCGGTTCATCGTGCTGTTCAAGGCTTTGTATCCCTCCTACACCGCCGTCATGGGCGACATCAAATGCTTTAAAACATATTGAATCATGGCACATTTAGTCACTATCATGGCAATTATTGTGCCGATAGCTATCACCTTTGGCTGGGTGTTCTCGGATCAGCACCGCACAAAACGTGTCGCCAACTTGTTGGGGCAAATCTTTGAGGAACCATGAATACGCAATACCACACCACGACAACTTCCCCGGTTCTTCCGGCATCGGAGGAGCTGGTAGACATCCCGAGCGAATATATTACGGGCAACGTCAAAAAGCGTCCGACACTTAACGAATTCACATTGTCTGACAAGTCGATGAAGCTGCTCTTCAAAATGTTCGCCGCTTTTTTCGAACATAAGACACCCGGAGATGCCCAAGATTCAGATCGAGGCCAGTATTATACCTACGGGGATGTCGACGGATTTACCTTCGAAGTGGACTGGGGTGTATTTCACATCACCGTGGAGCGTCGTTACCTATGGGACGATCTGTTGAGCGCCCCCGATGAGGGGTTCACGGTTACAGAAGTATGGGACACGATCTATGATTGTTCCCGTCCGTGCCTGGCAAAACGAATGAACGATTACGCAAAACGAAACAACTTATAATATCATGAAAACACGTATCGAGGTCAGAAGCCGTGCTACTGGCAAGCTGATCACCAGCCATGAGGAGAACCGCCGTATGACGGCCAAAGAAATCGAGAAAGCCAAACGAGATTGTATGCGTAATCTCGATACTTCGAAAGTCACATCACCGGAAGTAACCTATATCGAAGACTAAGCCATGAAAGAGTTAATCGCCATCCAATCGGAATTGAAAGCCCCCAAAGGTCAGTATAACAGCTTCGGAAAATACAAATATCGAAGCTGCGAGGATATTCTCGAAGCGGTCAAACCGATACTCAAGGCGCACGAATGCGTCCTGAACCTGTGCGACGACATCGTCGCCGTCGGGGACCGCTACTACGTGAAGGCCACGGCGCGCATCACGAACGCCGCCGGAGAGGTCGAGACGGCAACGGCCTTTGCCCGCGAGGACCTCGACAAGAAGGGTATGGACGGGTCGCAGATAACGGGTACAGCATCCAGTTATGCCCGCAAATATGCCCTTAACGGGTTGTTCTGCATCGACGATACGAAAGATGCGGACACGGACGAGCGGCACACGGAGAACGCCAACCGGGCGGCGGCACAAAGTACCAAAACAGCACAACCGTCCACGGTCCCGGCAACTGCTCCGGCCCGCAAGCGCATCACTATGGAACACCTGGACAACCCCATTACCTGCGATCAGCTGATGAAATGGATGTATGGATTTCTCACTACGGCCAACTATGCCGCGGATTTCGACGCCGGAGCGCGATTGCTGAAATCATACGATGCCGATGCGGAAGTCGTCGATCGCTTCTCGGCGCTCTTTGAATCATACCGTCAGGCTCGGAAAAATGCGAAGTGATATGGAGACACAGGCAACATTGATTCGGGAAACGGCGTCTGCCTCCGAGCTGGCCGCCCGGGCTATCTCCTCGGTTATAAACGGGGAGGTAGACCCGATCACTGCCCATATCAACATCAGCCGTATGGAAAAGGCCATAGCCCTCTACAAGGATAACGTTGATGTGCGAGACATCACGCTGCGGGAGTTATCCAAATACGGCAAAAGACACTCCTTCGGTGATTGTACACTGGAGGAGCATGAGACAAGTGTCAAGTACGATTATTCGATGTGTGGCGATAGCAAGCTGGCGGATATGTACGCCAGGCTGGAAGTCCTGAAAGCAGACATCAAGGAACGGGAAACGATGTTGAAGCATGTACCATCATCCGGTGTTGCAGACCCCGATACTGGCGTGGTGATGTTCCCGCCGGCTCGGAGCAGCAAAACAGTAATCAAGACAACTTTCAAAAAACAATAGGAATAATGGCAGAACTTATCAATGTGTCGTTGTGTGTCAGCGACATTCCCAGGGACAAGATTTTCGTTGCTGAAAACGGCAAGAAGTACATTTCTATTTGTGTTTCGGAACTCCGCGAGGCTGATCAGTACGAGAACACGCACTGTGTGTTCATGCGTCAGTCCAAGGAGGAGCGCGAGCGCAAGGACAAACGGGTGTATGTAGGCCGGGGTAAGTCAGTGGTATTTCGCCCGGCGGAGCCGACGCCCGATCAAGTTGCGGATTTGCCGGTCGCCGAGAACGTGGATGACCTCCCTTTCTGATGTAGTGCCGTATGGTTTACGATCTAAACACCGACATCGACCGGGAGCGCTTCAAGCGACGTGCAAACGCTCTGATGACGCGTCGGGCCGTTGTCGAGTGTTCGGAGCGCAAGCCCCGGCGTACTTCCCCGCAGAACCGCTATTTGCACGTGATACTCGGCGAGTTCGCAATGCAGACAGGGTGCACACTGTCGTACGTGAAAACGGAGTATTTCAAGAGGTTTTGCAATCCGGAGTTGTTCGTGCGTGTCGAGTTCGACGAACTGGTGCACAAAGAGATTGAAAGGCTCCGCTCGAGCCGGGACCTCGACACCGGAGAGATGACAACGGCAATAGAGCGTTTCCGCAACTGGGCGGCCGTGGAGGCCGGGATAGACCTGCCATCGCCTGGCGAGGCGGAGTGGATAGGCTTCATCGAAAGGGAGATGCAACACCAGCAAATATGGCTATGATATGGCAAGAATACGAACTATAAAGCCACAATTTTGGGATGACGCGAAAATAGGCCGAATCCCTCGTGACGCCCGTCTGCTATATATAGGTCTTTGGACCTTTGCGGACGATTTGGGTGTGGTGATCGCCGATCCCGTTTGGCTAAAATCAAAAATATTTCCTTACGACAGAATACAGATCCAACAACTGGAGGCGTGGTTAGGGTTGCTCGAGAAGACCGGTTTTATTAGTCTTCTCTCCGTCAAATCGGAGAGTTTCTATTATCTTCCTACTTTCTCCCGTCACCAAATAATCAATCGACCTAATTTGGACGATGTAAACATCGATAAGAAGCTATTAGACAATATTTTAGCTAAATTCAGTGATCAATCAGTGATCAATCATGGATCAATCAGTGATCAATCAGTGACTATAATAGGAGAGGAAAAGGATAGGGATAGTAGTACCCCCTATAATCCCCCTAAGGGGGAAATCGGCTCTCCTGACTCTGACGATGAATCCGTAGAAAACGGACCAGAGAAAAAGAAAAGTTGCGGCAAAAGAAAAGAGGCTGATTTATCCTTCGTCGAACCTTCGTTCCAGCCAGTGATGGCGGAATGGCTTGCTTACAAGTCTGAACGCGGACAGACATATCGGCAGCAGGGATTAAAGGCTTGTTATTCCAAATTGCGGGAACTTTCAAACGAGGATCCGGACATTGCCCGTAAGATCATCCGACAATCTATGGCAAATAACTGGGCGGGGTTATTCCCGCTGAAAACGACAAATGACTATGGACGAAGTACAAAGAATCAACCCCCATGCCCTGATGAGCTCGCTCGGGCCGTCGCTGAGGGAATCTCTCGCGCTCACACTCGCCAAGAGTGGGAGTGAGGAGGTATCCGTACTTGCAGGGCCTCCGGCATCGGCAGCACATATCGCCACGGTGGTGCATAAGCTGTCCGTATGTTTTCCGGATATGTCGAGCGAATTCTTCTCTATCCTTGCCGAGCGTATCGGGAAGACGGGAATGAGCGGGAAGCGGCTGGAATATGCCCTGAACAGGGTGCTGGACACGTTCACGTACAAACGGCTGACGATCGCCGACATCTTGGGCATCGATGTGAAATGTCGGATTCTGACGTATTCCGCGATGTGCAATGAGGTGGCCCGGAACGGCGGCAGCACGGACGATTATGCTCCGATACGCATTAGCGGGGCCGAGAAGCCCGGATGGGTGCTCAAAGGAGACAAGGCGCGGTATAATATCCAGGACGAGTTATAATAATCACTATGACACGACACATCGAATCACACCTGCAACGAATGTGCGTCAGCTGGTTTCGACTCCAATACCCGGACATCGGGAAGCTCCTGTTCGCCGTACCGAACGGCGGCGCCCGGGGCCGCACGGAAGCCGCGATAATGAAAGCCGAGGGCGTAACGGCAGGCGTTACCGACCTTATCCTGCTGCTCGGACGTGGAGGCTTCAACGCCCTATGTATCGAAATGAAGACTCCCGACCGGCGTTCCGTCCTATCGGACGCGCAAATCGAATGGCGTTCACTCGCAATCACGAACGGGAACAGACACGTCGTCTGCCGGACGATCGAGGAATTCCAGTCGGAAATACGTTGGTATTTAACAATGTGACACAACAACCATGAACAAAGAGATTAAAATATCGATCAAGAACCGCTGGACAGGTTCTATCCTTTTCGAGTATTCGAGCGTTGACAATACGCTTGCCAAAACGGTATTGGAGGCCTTGAAAGGCGGAGCCGACCTGCGCGAAGCCAACCTGTACGAAGCCAACCTGTACGAAACCGACCTGCGCGAAGCCGACCTGTACGGAGCCAACCTGCGCGGAGCCGACCTGCGCGGAGCCGACCTGCGCGGAGCCAACCTGTACGGAGCCGACCTGTACGGAGCCAACCTGCGCGGAGCCAACCTGTACGAAGCCAACCTGCGCGGAGCCGACCTGCGCGAAGCCGACCTG
>ENA-UOOA01001212-UOOA01001212.1-human-gut-metagenome-genome-assembly--contig:-P61old-NODE-1212-length-43800-cov-7.459367_pt1 | contig 43800 bp, 33 predicted proteins | sample MGYA00242467_ERZ724014 | MGnify/ENA metagenome assembly ERZ724014 | reverse complement strand
AGCTCCTCATCGTGATTGCGATCATCGCGATTCTGGCGGCAATGCTGCTGCCGGCGCTGGGCAAGGCGAAAGAGATGGCAAAATCCGTCAACTGTGTTGGAAATCAGAGACAATGCGTTGCGGCAATGGCGATGTATGCGGGTGACTATAAAGATTATATCGCACTATCGACGGATTCAGGAAGCGGGCGAAGTGAAACATGGCTCTGCTATCTGATCAAGGCGTCTTATCCCGGACGGGAAAGTTATTTAAGCTGGACGGAAAGCCATCCGGCATATCTCCCCGGCCCCAAAGCGGCATACTGCCCTTCCACGACTCCGCCGAAGGCGGGAAGCAACCTGGCACAATACCAGCAGACTTACGGCTGTCCGACATACAGCAATTGGGAAAATGCTCCCAAAGGCACGGAAATTACAGTTCCGTCCGGCTGGAATACCTGGGCATCCGGTTTTATGCTGCTGCCCAGAATTCCATCCGGATTCGGACTTCTCTACGATTCAATCAATCAGGCGCCGGGAAATAATAAACCGTTCCATTTTGTCACTCCGAAGCCAAGCGCGGCATTCGGACGCGCCATATTGCGGCACCTGAACAAAACGACTGCCGCTTTTGCCGACGGCAGAGTGGAACAGTTGAAGGCGCCTCAATTGCAGGAGATCGGTTTCAAAGGCGCGGTTCACCGGAACGGCGTCACGCTTCTCAACTTCTGAAATCCGTTCAATCAAACGGAGAACCTTCGGAATATCAGAAACACAAAAATAGTATGCACGAGACTGTATCAGGCCGTAAAAAAACAACCCCTGCAACTGGTAAATACCAGCGGCAGGGGCGTTCGACTCGATCACAACAGATCAAGAGAGATTATTTCTTTACCTGATTGTTTTCAAAGTACTCGATGAGCTCCTTCGGAAGCTGCGGGATATCCTGGCGGTTGCAGCCGTGGCGCATCGAATAATGTCCTGCGGCACGGCAGTGTTCAGCAATAATGAAATTCACATTTTACCAGATACTCGAACGGTTTACGATCTGGGTTATTGAGCGATTTCAGCCAAGTCCGGCTTATTTCACGGAAAACGGAATATGTCTGATTCAGCATTCCCACCCCCGGAGTATTTTTCAATTCCGGAAAATAGTCGAAAGTCAGCAACTTATAGTCTTTCCCGTGAATCAGTCCATAATTGCGTGCGCACATAATTAAAGGGAAAACCAGTTCCCTGTTCTGGATAAAGATACCTTTGACCGGATTCATCCTCTGGAAAAAACTCATTCCCACATTTTCCAGATCCGATTGGAAATTGAGGAATTTTTCATTGCGGCAGAAATCGGAGGATAGCCGGAGTCCCAGTTCAATCGCGGCAAGATAAGTGGCGTGAATTCTCTCCTGCTGGTAAGGTCGGCTGATTGATGCCTGAAATCCTAAAAAGGCAATTGTCCCATGACAGACTTCTCGAAGCCATGACAGACTTTCCCGAATACTGCCGAGCTGATCGGTCCGGATGTTGTCGAAATCGTCATAATCACGGTTCAGCAACAAGATGGGAACTTTTCGCGCTTTCAGAAAATACAACAGTTCCAAATCCTCATAACGGGGTAACATCCAGATGAGAGCACTGCCTTGACGGCACAATTCCGAAGCCATGATTCCAGCCCTGTCCGGAGGAAACCAGCGAACGGGAATTCCAAAATAGTCCTGGTCAGCGACAAAAGAACAAAACACGTCCGAAATTGAACGATGGCAATCATGTTGGGAAATCACATTCAGTCTTTTAATGCTTGTCGGTCTGCGAAGCTCTTTCCGCACGATGGTTCGACAACCTCGGCCACTTTCCAGCCAGCCATCGGCGGACAGAGAAGCGATCGCTCTCTCCACAATGGTCCGGGAACAATGAAACATCTGCGCCAGCTGATTCCTGGTCGGAATCGGCTGACCTGTCATGTATTCGCCTCGTTCAATGGCATTCAGCAGATATTTTTCGATCAAAGTAGTTTTGGTTTGCATAAAAATCTCATTTTTTTTATCGTGAAAGATAATACAATAATACATAATTTCAATTAAATATTTATGAATCATATTACATTTTTCAGAATTATCATAATACAATAATACATTTCAACTCAAAATCACAACTTGAAAACGACAGTTTTGGAAACTATGTTTAATAAGATAAAAAATAACAGGAAAGTAGCAACAGCAAAGAAAAAGGAGCAAGAAATGTCAGGAGTGAAATCAGTTTTTTTACCAGCTTTGCTGCTGGTCGGGTCCGCTCTCCAGATCCATGCGGAAAACGTATGGCGCAGTTGGCCCCGGGATGACCACCATATCAAGGTCGTCAGTCAGAACGGAGCCGTGGAATTCAGCATTCAGGATTTTCATGGCGAAGCCAGCTGTTATACATATTTTCCTGTTTCCGGTTCCAGTCGGAAACTCTTGCGCTTCCAATACCGGAACACACGAATAACACAGGGGAAACGTTTCAGGCAGCAGTTGAAGCTGATGTTTACAGCGGGAGATGCACAATACGGTTCACGCGGCATTGTCACACTGGATTTGCCTGTCCGAACAAAGGATACGGAATTCCGATATGAATTCATGCCGCCGGAGGGTGCGGATAAGTTCCGCCTGCTTCTGCCTGTCTGGAACGATGGAAACGGAACATTTCATATCAGCAATCTCTCCTTGCGTGACTTGCCTGATACAGCGTCCATACCATACCTTTCCAATGCTCCGTCTTTGAACGGAAAAATTGACAACTCCTGGCAGAAAACCGGAAGACTTGGTAACTTCTGCGTTATCGGCAGCGATGAGGCATCCCGTCTTGACACATCACTTCAAATGGCTTATGACGGAGAATTTCTGTATGCGGCGTTCCGTTGCAGCGAACCGGAAATGAACCGGATCAAACGCAATATGACACAATTCGATTCTCAGGTCTGGAGCGACGATTCTGTCGAGCTGATGGTCGCCGCGCCCAATCAGGAAGCACGTCAATACATACTCAATGTCAACGGCACCCGCTGGGATGGACGGCTCAGTGTCCGGGTGCCGGGCGATCCCTGGCGCGCGGAGGAGAGTTGGAACGGAAAATGGAAAGGGGCGGCTTCCGCCGGAAAAGATGGATATACGGCAGTATTTGCCATTCCCTTTTCCGATTTCGGCGCCGGTCCATCTGGAAAATGGCGGATCAATGCAGTTCGCCATGCGCGGGCATCCATAAGAGAAAGCAGTCATCTGAACTGTTTTGAAGGTCCGTTCAACAATGTTGAAAAGTTTGCAACGCTGGAATTGGATGCCCCCCGCACAGCGATGTTGAGACGCTATACAGAACCGATTTCCGCTGCTCCGCTGAAAATAGTCCGGCGTCCTCTTCAGGCGGAGAAACTGGCATACCGCGATGCTCTTTCCCCCAGGATCATGGGAATGGCGGGAACAGTGACGAAACAGCTTTATTCCTCCTCTTTCCAGCATAAACATGCCTCAGACTGGACAAAAATACGCGATCAGGCATTCAAGGAGATCGCCGCATCAGGAATGGAGGCGCCTGCGGTTTTTCCCTGGGTATCCGCCCGGTTCGGCAGCCGCCAAGCTGCCGAAAAGTATGCCGAACGTTCCCAGAGCGGTTTCCTGCTGGCAATGCACAATACCTCGCACAGTGCGGCAGCACTGTCCCGCGGAGCAAAGTTCAGCAACCCCTCCCTCAAGGATTCCGTGAATGCAATTGATCCTGTGTTGCGAAACGTCATTGCCGACTGGCTGAACGGGTATCTTGCCAAAGAGCCGTGGGTAAAACCGCTGACGATCATGGTTCGCGGCTTCGATGAGCCTTCCAACAATCTGGAAGAAATTTTCAGTTTTGCAAAAAATCCGCAGAACCGGGAAAACCTGAATGATTTGGATGCGCTCATCCGCCGGGAGTATGGGGCAGGACGCTATGGCATATATGACGCCTTTGCTGACAACCGGGATCCGGAGGCTCCTTTCCGGCGTATCGCCTTCCTGCGTTATTGGAATGATCGTTTGGACGAAGCGAATGCTTTTTATCGGAATGAGGTAAAAAGACATTTTCCGCAAATCCCGTTCACTCCGGTTGTTGTCAATACGGTCGCCAATTACCGGGGAATCGTGGACTTCGCACGCTTGGCAAAGCATGCCGACTGGATCGGCGTTGATCCATATCCGACTTCGGCTCTGGCTGTGCTGGGGCGTGCCCGGGCGTTGTACCACACAGGTTTTTCTGTCAAGATGGCCCGGGATCTTTCCGGGGGAAAGCCGGTCTATTCTTTCATTCAGGCATTCCGGTATCACGGACGGGCGCCGAAAGGAACGGAGCTTGACGAATGGGTTGCCCAGGCGTTGAAAAACGGCGCGGAAATTCTGAACTATTACTCGGATGCCAATTTGGAAACCTGCCCGGAAGTTTTTCACGCAGCGCTCGAAACTGCACGAAAAGCAAAATCGACACGCCTGTTGCGTCTTCCGGTTACTCCCGCACTCGGGGTTCTGTATTCCGATTTTGATTTCTGGGGGCGTGCCGATGATGCCGCACACCGATATTATGCGCTTTATGCGATTTTGGGGGAATCCCTTGGCATACCTTTTGAATACATTTCTGCCTCGTCGGCAGCTTCCGGACAGAAGAATCTGAAAAGCTGTCAACTGTTGATTGTGCCGGGACTCCGTTTTGCGGAGCCGGGAATCGCAGAAAAACTGATCCGCTACGTGAAAGATGGAGGCGCTCTGGTGATCTTCGATCCCGAAGCGCTGTCGTTTGCACCGGACGGTTCTGAAACTCCGGAAATCCGGCACAATCTGTTCGGGTTGAACGCTCCACTGCGCCCAGTTGCCGCTTCCTGCTTGAAACCGGGACCTGCAAGCGGCATCAGTCCGGATTGCAAACTTCCGCTTGCAGCGGTGAAAAATATGCGGGATGGAGGCCGAGTTCATGCATTTTCCGTTCAAATGCCGAAAGACGCGGAACTCCTGGCTCTTTATTCGGACGGGGCATGTGCGGGATTTAAACGGAATTTTGGCAAAGGGGTTGTTTATTTTTTTGCAGCACAGCCGTTCGGCAATTCTGATTTTGCGGTCATGAAAACCGGATGGAATGTCTTTTTCACCGCATTGGCACAAAAATGGAAGTGCCCTCAAAAGCAGGAATACTGGAATTATCAGCTGCCCGGAAACAAGGAGCAAAAATGAAAAGTTATCGTATGGCCAGTTGGTGGCTGCGCCCCTGGCATCTGCCGTTCAATAAAAAAGTCCGCGATGATTTTCGACGCCGCGCTTCCGATTTTGCACAAGCCGGAGCGGACAGCGCCATCATTTTCGGAGCGCATTTCCGTTGGGACTTTGAACATGAAATGGACCAGATTCATGAACTGATCGCATTTGCCGCAGAGGAGCTTGCGCAATATAAAATTGTACTGTTTGACCACCATTCCACCGTGTTGACTTGCAGTTGTCGACGGGAAATATCTTCGGATCGTTCGGCGAATTTCAGCAACCACAGACAGGTTCTGCTGTCCCGTCCAGCAGGAAGCCGTACCACAGATTTTCACGATGACTGGAAAATGTTGAACATTGATGACGGGAAGCCGGTATTTTTGCCGCAGTATTCCGCCGAGGAATTTTGTTTCAGCAATCCCGATTTTGTCGCGGCGTATCTGAATTATGTCCGACGGTTGTTGCGTGAAACGGGAATCGGAGGTCTGATGAGTGATGATGCGTTTTATTACTCGCATCGTGCTTGCGGGTGTCCATACTGCCGTGAGCTATTCTGTCAGGAACTGGGCATGTCTTTTCCCGCATCCGACGATCTTTCGTTCTGGGGCAATTACGAAAACCCGAAATACCGGCGTTATCTGGATTTGCGGCGACATACGGTCACCAAATTCACTGCCAAAGTCAAGTCCGTGCTTCCGACAGACTTTCCGTTGATGAACTGTTGTGCCTATTGTATGTTGCCTTACAGTTCCGGACGCGGACTCAATTACCGGAACTTCATTGCCGGAGGTTCAAATCTGATCATGCAGGAAATGAGCGGAAACACACCCGATGCCACCACCGGAGAACTGTTGAGTTTCGGCTATCCTCAACAGCTTTACCATCTTGCATTGAGTCGTGAACATCGGCTTCCCTGTATTGGGCTGGGATACGGTTATTCTTCCTCAAATGCGGAAATAATCTGGGCATTCAATAAATTCCTCGGTTCCGGAACCTGGTATTCGTCGCTCGTACAGCGCCTGGGTTTATCTGACCGGGATCTCATCCGGATTCCCGACGATCCATGTCAACTGGGACACTGTTTTCAGGCAGAAAAACAATTCCCAGAGTGGTTTGTGTCGGAAAGTGCTTCGGAATGTGCCGTCTTCTATTCCAATGCCACAATGGAACAATATGGTGACAGTGTTACGGATTACGCAGATGATTTCTGCTTCGTAATCAAACGTTGTACCGAACTAGGGTATTCTCCAGATGTGCTCACCAGCATCCCTGATCCAGAGCAGAGCCGTTATAAGATATTGATTGTTCCATCTGCAGTAGCACTCTCCGATTACGAACTGGAATCACTAGAACGCTGGCACTGTCGAAAACCGCTGCTTTTACTTGGACCTTGTGGCTTTTTGGACGAAACCGGCGAGCCCCGGCAGACAACTTTTGCACAACGGCATGGCTGGCAGGCCGCTTTCCCCCCGCTGAACCGGACGGGACATCCGTTGATTTCCCCGATTATTATTCAAAAATTGACTCCGGCTGAGTCTGAGGCCCCCAGAGTATTGAAGGAGTTTCATCTGCTTTGGCTGACAGCACGGGTCTCATCGGAATTTCCGAATGCAGCCCAGGAGTTCATTGAACAGTTCATCGTCCCGATCCGAGCCGATGGCTGGCTGTTTCGGAAGTACATTGATGCACAGGGACGTTGGCTGATCCACGGTATTGCGTCCCAGTTCCAAGTTGAATTGGATCGCGAACTGGAAAAACTGCGGGATCGTCATACGCCAATGTTTAAACATCTAAAGATTATCCGGGAACTGCATCCGATGGCAGCTATACCGGACCTGAGACAGTTCACACCTGAAGCCATCCTGACCCCGCTGGAGAAGGTTCAAGTTCATGCTTCTTGTGACAGTATAAAAGACTGTGCCTATTTCATACTACGTCTTGCTGCCACGTCTCATATCAATACTCACTGAAGAAAGGAAGGTATCCATTGAAAAATATTTTTTTAACTCGAATTTCCATTTTTACTGTAGTCAAAGCCAAACGTGGAAAATATACTTTTACCTTGATAGAGCTCCTCATTATAATTGCGATCATCGCTGTATTGGCGGGAATGTTGCTGCCGGCTTTGAATAGAGCCCGTGAAAAGGCCCGCGCCATCAGCTGTTCCGGGAATCTGAAACAACTGGGAGTTGTTTATCACATGTATCAGAGTGATTATGACCGCCCGCCGCATCCTGATTACCTGAAAGATCATACCGAACGATGGTTGTCCTGGCATTACCTCATTTCATCCTATCTGGGAATTCGCGCGGGGATTTCCACAGCCAATTACGGCAAGTGGTGCAGGGAAAACACATTTTCTCGAACCTCTTTGATGTGTCCCTCCCTTCCAGACGGGATTCCTCCTAATTCCGACGGTACTAACGCTCCGGGATATAAATATTCCATGAACCGTTATTCAAAAACAGAACATCAACTTTCCGACGGCAATACCTGGTACAGAAACACTTCTTCTAATATGATCTTTGTCGATGGAGACGATGATTCCAAGTATGACATCTTATACTGGAGACGTCTCACCAGACATTACGGTGACAAAGCATACGGACAGGCGGAAGGAATTCATCAGAAAGCCGTCAATATAACATGCCTGGACGGACATGTCGAAAGCGTCAAATGCGTAACGGTTGCGATGTATGGGCAAATACGCACCGGCATATCATCAACGTATAATTCGATTTTTGACAAGTATTGGAAGTAATGGCATCCGGAAACAGCAATATCCCGGCTCATGGGAGGCGGCATTATGCGGAAACGATCCGCCAGACAGACTTTTACGCCGTCCGATACTCTCTTGTATTGCGCCTCTCATACTCATAAGGATGTCATATAGCCAGGCGTTCACATCCGTGATCGACGCCGCCGGCATTATCCTGAAATCCATGGGACGCACGAAACCGTATCAGACCGTAAAAAACAACCCCTGCAACTGGTAAATACCAGTGGCAGGGGCGTCCGACTCGATCACAACAGATCAAGAGAGATTATTTCTTTACCTGATTGTTTTCAAAGTACTCGATGAGCTCCTTCGGAAGCTGCGGGATATCCTGGCGGTTGCAGCCGTGGCGCATCGAATAATGTCCGAGAACACCGGTCGCGACAGAGTTGCGCGCGGCAATCGGGGATGTATTCGTCTTGGCTCCGTGCATGACAAAGTCAAGGAAGTTGTCCACGATCGGACCGTCCGCGCCGCCGTGTCCGCCGACTGCCGGCTTGATATGATAGATGATATCCGGCGTGGAGCGAGGACCGCGGCGGGTCCAGACATGAACATAGCAGTCTCCGCTGTCACCGATATTTTCGACTCTGCCTTTCGTGCCGATGAAAGTGTAGTTGCGTTCGGCATCCGGCGCGTAATGGCACTGGAGATAAGTCGCCTGAGCGCCGTTTTCCATCTGCATCATGATCATGTTGTGATCTTCCACGTCGATGATCGGGGAAAATCCGGTCTGTTCAAGCGGCGGGTACTGGGCAGGATCCCATTTCGCGCATCCGGGCGTTTCGGGAGAACGTCTGCCGCACTTGTCGTAAACGGAGAGCATACCCATACCGACAACGGACTTTGTATAGGTTCCCATCAGCCAGTGCATGACATCGATGTCATGTGCGCCTTTCTGAAGAAGAAGACCGTTGGAGTAGCGCTGTTCGGAGTGCCAGTCACGGAAATAGGCGTCGCCTCCGTAACCGATGAAGTGTCTTGTCCAGCCGATCTGGACATCGCCGATGATGCCGGACTGAATGATCTCTCTCATCTTGAGGACAACGGGAAAGTGACGCATATTGTGCCCGATGAACAGTTTGGAACCGGTTTCCATCGCAGTCTTGAGGATGCGGTCGCAACCTTCGATTGTGATCGCCATCGGCTTCTCAAGATAAATCGCCTTGCCCGCTTTCAGAGCGTCGATCGCCATTTCTTCATGGAGATAGTCGGGTGTGGAAATGAAAACCGCACCGATTTCATCCATTTTCAGCAGTTCCCTGTAATCCTCGAAAATCCTGGCTTCCGGGAATTTTTCCTTGAATTCCTCTCTGGCTTTCGGCGCAATATCTGCGCCGGCAACGATCGTGACACCCTTTTCAGGCTGATGCGCCTGCCATCCGTTGTGACCGCGTCCGCCGGTCGCGATAAGACCCACTTTCAATGTTTCCATTTCCAAAAAACTCCTTTGATAGGTTAGTTATTTGATTGCTTTTTTCCGCTTCCATGATATAATGTAGTATTTTAATGGGAAACATCAAATAAAAAGATTGATTTATTACAATAAAATCCATGAATAAAATACAACAAAGGATGAGCAATCTTGACTGAAACAACTCTTGAAACAGTGCGGCAGGCACCGTTTCCGTTTCAGCTTTTCGCCGCAACGGAAGCCGTGGCAAACAGTCGCACAGGAAGCATCACGCGCAAGAATTATGAGCTCTGCACCGTTGAATATGTCAGTGCCGGCGCCGGCGGGCTTGAGATCAACGGGCATTCCTATCATCCTGTAAGAGACAGCGTTTATGTGCTCTCGCAATACAGCACGCACACCTACTGGCCGGACCGCAACGATCCCTGGCAGAAACTTTTCTTCGTCATCAGCGGCGATATGATGCATTATCTGCTGAAGGCATACCGTCTGGAGGAGGTCTATTATATTCCGAACTGCCCCGGATTGAAAAAGCATTTCGAGGCAATGTTCACGGTCAACCACAACTCACCCGACTCCAATCAGCAGGCGGCGCTGATTTTTCACCAGTTTGTGGAGGAGGCAGCCCGCATCGTCTATGGAATGCACACAAAACTGCCGCCGGAAGTCGAACAGTTGAAAGGAGCGCTGGATGAGGCTCTGGAAGGCGGTTTCAATCTGGAGGAATATGCAGGGAAACAAGGATTTTCAGAAGCTCATCTGATCCGCTCGTTCCGTCATGCGTTCAATACGACTCCCTATGAATACCTGATGAACAAGAAGATTGAAATGGCGAAGCGTCTGCTGCTTTATTCCAAGCTTTCCGTCAAGGAAATTGCCGCCCAGCTCTCTTTTTCGGACCAGTATTACTTTTCCAACTATTTCAAACGGAAAACCGGAACCTCGCCTCGCAGTTTCCGCAACCAGTTTCCGGCAAAAGTTCAACTGCCGCCGCTGGAGGAAAAGCCACGTCAGGAAACATACCGACCCTGTCCGGAGTTTTAAAGATTGCGAGAGGGCGAGAGGGCGAGAAGATGTTTGATTTCTTTTCATGAAAAAGAATATCCGAGGGAGTTGGAGATCATTGCAAAATCTACGCGGCAAGGTATATTGATCAGGTTGCAGAAAAACCGGAACAGAACATAAAAACTGACTCCATCACATTTTTTTTGTCTTTTGCGTCCTTTCCGTTTTTTTGCTGTTCTTTAAGTTTTTATGATGAAAAAAGGTTATTGCCATGCACAAAATCGCTGTTATTACAATCGGAGCCGTTTTTCTTTTTCTGCTGGCGGCATTGATAAAATCAAAAAAAATTACGGAACGGATGTGTTACTGGATCGTCTTCATAATCGCACTGGGAGCAGTCGGTGCGCAGTTCCTGTTCCCCGGTCACATCCATGCAAAATGGGTTTTCCCGGCATTCGCGGCAATCTGCGGGCTTCTGCTTCTGAAAGAATATTTCGCACCGAAACCGGAAAAGAAAACGGAAAAAGACACGAGCAAATGACTTCGCCATTTCAGGGCGTTTTTCTTTCCGGAATGAATTGCCCCGATGCAAAAAAGCATACGGGACATCGGGAAATTTCGCCTGAGTCAGGACTGAAAATCCTGCACGATTGTCTTTTTTGCGATGCAACGCATCGCGGTATCAAACCAATTTTCTTGAATGAACGGCATTCCGGAAGAATACTGAAATGATTTTAATCGAAGATGGATCTGGTTCCCTGTTTCGCGATTTCCACATTGTCCTCCCACATGGCAAGCCCGGTGGCAAGATCCGTCAGAACCATGTGGATGAAGAAGTAAGACTCCTCGGTCCGCCCCGAGCGTCTCTGCTGCTGGACGATTTCTCCTGACAAACTCATATCGGGCGCGATCACGGTACCGCGCTTCTGGACTGTCGACTGGTTGAAAAGATCATCGTTCTCAAGCTCGCGCACTTGACGCACCGCCGTCTCCTCCGCGCCTTTGGCGCCGACTGCCGTCGTCACGACCGCCTGTCCCGACCGCAGAACCGCCTGCCGTATCTTATCGGTCAGAATACGGGTGTTGACGCTTTCCGTCGTGCTGTTTTTGACATTGCTGATCATGAGAATCGTCTTGCGACCGTCGGCACGTTTCATCGCGCCGGATTCCAGCATGGAGTTGATGCCTTTTTCCGCCGCAATCTGCCAGTCTTTGAAGTCAATCTGATGAACCGTCGTGATTCCCTGATTGGAAGCGGTGTCGATCCTGACCGGAGCGGAGCCGCAGCCGGCTGCCCCCAGAAGGACAACAACAGCGGCGGATGTTGAATAAAACTTGTGATTCATAAATCAAATCCTTTCTGTAATTGATTAATTTTCCTTGAAGCTGATGAAGAAATCTTTGCAGTTGGCGTTCGGCGCCACGGACTGGATGTATTTCACTTCCCCGGGCATCAGGATTTCGGGCAGCCAGACGCTTGACGCAGTATTGACCTTCATGCCTTTTGCGTCAAGCCAGTCCACCTTGTAAGAGATATGATACGGGTTCGCTCCCATGATGTCGCTCCAGAGCTCGGACCAGAATCCGTAGCGGTTGCTTCGTATCTGAACCTGAAGCTTCATGAGCCCCGAATCGGTCGTGGCTTTGTTGATCGCCAGAATAGTAATGCGGTCGCGGCAATAGGAATCGGTTGAGAAATACTGGCTGTTGACATACTCCCTCTGTGCTGTTTTGTCCATGTTTTCCAGTGTGTTTACCGAATCCTGACAGGCGCACAGCGCCAGCATCATTCCCCCCAGCACTGCCGGCAGAACGATCGTCTTTCTGCATTTTTTCATGGATTTTTCTCCTTTTCCGGTTATCTCATTTATTCAAAAATCGAATGCGTTCCCTGTTTCGCGATTTCCACATTGTTCTCCCAGAGCGCAAGACCCGTTTTCAAGTCCGTCAGGACAAGATGAAACACGAAATAACTCTCCTCCGTGCGCCCCTGAACCGTCGTCTGCTGAGTGATTGACCCGGACAGGCTCAAATCCGGCGCGATGACGGTGCCGCGTTTCTGAACCGTCGACTGGTCGAAAAGATCGTCGTATTCCTTGTCGCGGATCCGCCTCACGGCAAGATCGATATTGCTGCTGTTGCCAATCGCGGAAGTTACGATCGCCTGTCCCGAAGCCAGAATCGCCTGACGCATCTTCGCCGTCAAAAGCCGTGAATCAAGATGCTGAAGCGTATAGTTGCGGATGCGGCTGATCATCACGACATTTTTCCTGCCGTCCGCACGTTTCAAAGCGCCGGATTCCAGCATGGCGCTGATGCTGTCCGCCGCAGCTTTCTGCCAGTCGCGCGGGTCAATGGAGCTGATTGTCGTCAGGTCTTCATCCGACCCGATTTCGATCATGCGCGCCGTCGTGCCGCAGGAGGTCATCAGAACCAGCATCAGTGTGAAAAAAATCAATCTCGGCATAAAAGCTTCTCCTCCTTAATCGCTTGATTCCCATACATGCGGGACATAGGCATTATCCAGTTTGCGAATATAAATCACGGCACGGTGCGTTTCTGGCTTGAGCACAACCGTCTGTGTCCGGTCAAGAGCAAGCGTAACTTTCCGGTCTTTCGGAATCGGAAAATGCGTCACCATGAAACGGCGCGGGACCGTCGCCCAGCGGCGCCAGTCGGAATCGTTCATGGAAATGTCTCTGGTTGCTGCGACAGCGGCGGCAGCGGCGGCGACGGCGATTGCCTTTCCTTCATAATCAGGAGCGGCAATCGCGGCGGCAAGAGAAGCTTTGGCGGCGGTATGCGCCTGCGTCTGTTTCCTGATTGCGTTCACGGCGCGGCGGATCATCTCCGGCATCGTCAGCTGCCAGTATTCGTCATTGAAAATCTGGTGCAGATCAGCCAGAGCATACAGTGGTTCCTGTCTGCCGCCCGCCGAAACCGTCACGGTGCTTGCAGGCATGGGAGACGCCTTTTCCAGAATCGGGAACCGCCATTTCGCAGGCACCATGCCCGGAATCTGAAAGGAAACGGAACGCGTTGTCCATGCGGGAGCACGCCCGTCGGCGACGATTACGAACACAATATCGTCGCAAAGGGAATAACTCCACGGGGCGGCATTCTTCAAACTGTCCGGATACGGCTCGTCAAGAAGTTTCAGGACGGTAGCATAATCCCTCCGTATGAGTTCGTTTCCCGACTGCATTTCATAAAGATACTTCAGATCAATCGCTGCTTCATCCCAGTCATTGTCCCAGTAATAGGCAACGGCGGACAGATAAAACGCCAGCGGATGAAACATCGCGCTGTAAACAGGGCGGCGCAGACTGTTGTATTCCTGATAATCCGGCAGGACCTTGACCAGCCCGAACGCGGAATTGTTTGTCTTATCGTCAAAAACTTCCGTCTTCATCCGGTAAGGCGGCACATCCCTGCCGGAATTCTTACGGTTGTATTCCAGCATCGCCTTGTCCGCATCATTCAGCAGAAACCGGTACTGGCTCTGCCTCATGCGGCGAATCTCCACAAGGGCATCCTCGAACTGGTCTTTGGAGAGATAGTCGAAAAATTTGAACATGCTCAAGAGAATGCGGTCGCTCCGGAATCCGCTGTAAGACGCCCTGCCGGGGGACTGCAAATCCAGTTTCCCCTGGGAGTCATGAAGATACAGCAGCTTTTCCGCGCGCCGGAGATGCTTGAGCGATTCCCCGTATTTTCCCGCATCCATGTTTGCCGACCCGGCTTCGATATGCCAGAGAAGCGCATTCCCGCCGGTCTCCCCCTGAAATTCATCGCTCATTTCAGACGCTTTCACGGAAGCCTCATCCAGCCGGTTGGAATAGTAAAGCCCCGCGACACGCTCCTGATCAGCCTGAGTGTAAACCGTGCCGCACGCGGATAACAGCAGAAGCGCAATGCCTCCCGTCAGGCACAACGCAAGACGTCCCGCTGTCCTTTTTCCAGCCATCCCCTGCCCTCTCCTACTGCGCCATCGGATACGCCGGCGGCGGTTGTGCGGCAGGAGCCTGCGCCTGTTTCCGGCAAGCGGCGCCAACTGTAAAATCAGCGGCTTTCCCGGTCACGATCGACGCAGTGCTCAACTCCGGCTGAACGGAATTCACACGGACCGTTCCCACCATCTTTTCCGCCTGCCCGATCACTTTTTTCGTCACAGGATGCACGATCCCCGCGCTCCTGGCATAAACCAGGAAAACATCTCCCGTCTTTACGCCGCCGAGGGAGCCGCGCGTCAGATAGACCTGCCCGCCGTCCACTCCGGCGACGAGCACCGGATCGACCTGCTCCAGAATGGTTCCGGTCAAAGCGGCAACGGCGCGGTCAAGAAGTGCGTTCGTATAATCGGCGGCGGTCCAGTCGCGTTTCTCCGAAGCGGGAATTTCCGTGGAGCGCATTGTGAACTTGAAATCTCCGGAGGCAATGACTTTGCCTGTCTTCACTTCCAGCAGCTTGAAATTCGCCTGAACGGTCGACACGATTCGGGAATTGGTTCCGGCAATCTGCGTCGAACTTGAGATCAGATTGTTCTCCAGGCGCGTCAGGTTCAAAACAAGAATATCGTCCGCCACGGACATCTGCGCAATCCTGGAATACTGCCCGCTGTCCGCGAGTTCGAAATCAACCATTCCGGACTCCGCAACGATCTTGTCGAGATCGGCACGTTCCAGCAGTTCAAAAGCGCCGCTTCCCCGAAGCGAACTGCCCAGCTTGCTCCCGAAAGCAGCGGCATCAGCCGGGGAAATGTTCCTGCCGGCAACTTTCACCGGCAGAATTGCAAGCTTGCGGACGGCATCCGCGCCTTTGGCGAGAAGCCCCATTTTATCCAGCGCAATCTCCATACGCGCAATCAACTGCACAAAAGAACCGGCATCGACAACCGCCTTTTTCTCCGCATCGACCTCTCCGGTCGTGCAGTTGACAAGCATGAAACTCATCGTGTATTTATTTCCGAGCTTCGCCACGGTATAATGCAGGAGCAGATTCACACCGGAAACCTTGCCGAAACGCGCCAGAGTCCCGCGGTCATCGACCAGCCCCGATTCCGTCTGGAACTGATTCTCACGGAGAATCGCCTCCAGAGCGGAGCGGGTCACGACATTGAACTTTCCATTGAGTTTCGCCTCAATCCGGCTGGTGAGAGCCTGAATCTCATTTTCAGAAAGCTTCGCGCGGTTGTCCGAAGCCACCGCAATTTTTTCCCTCGTCGCCGCGCCCAATGCGCCGCCGACGACAAACAGACAAAGAAACAGTAACGATTTCCACATGATCCACACCCTCTTTTCTTATTTTTTATCCACGGCAAAACGTGCATTCATCGCTTCAGCGGTCTGCCTGAGCGCATCTTTCATGAGATCCTGAAAAAGCGAATCATTGACCGTCTGCGCAAATTTTGTATTCATCAGGGAGCGTTCCCCCGTGACGATTTTTGCAAATACAATCTGATTGGTCTTGAGGTCAATCACTTTCACAAGCACATCCAGTGAATAATTCACCCGGTCCGTCTTGACGCCGTAACCGGAAAATTTCTTATGTTCCGTTTTCAGATCGGCAACCGTTCCGATCAGGACATGAGTCGCCCCGCTTTTTTCGGAGAATTCCCGAATCCGCTGATCGGCGTCATCCGCAGTCTGGGCGCGCCCGAAATCCAGAGATTTCAACGCAGATTCGATTCCCTCCCGGTTCACAAGAGAAAAAGTCTCCGGATATTCCCCCAGATAACCGGCCATATATTCCGCGCCGATTACAACGGGACGCTGTTCTGAATTCAGAATCTTCCTTGCCAGAGCCTCTCTTGCAGCACGGTCACGGGCATTTTCCTGAAGTCCCTGCCCGATTGCCGTCATTGCGCCGGCACCGGCGACACGAGCATCAATCATTCTCACAAACCCCTGCATCCGGTCGTCGATGCTCTGACGGTCTGCATTGCTGAGAATCCCTTTGTAAGCGGTATCCAACGGTTTGTCTTTCATCAAACGCAGTTTCTGCCCGACGAGATCGATGCAGGTGAAATCCAGCACCGCGATCTTCATTTTCGGAGCCGTCTCCGCCTCCGGCGCTTTCCGCGCATCCGCCGCCCCCAGTCCGAACACAGCCGCCATGCAACATACGGCAAATCCTCTTTTTATCATCGCCAACATTTTTCATTCCTCCGTGTTATGATTCAAAGACACTGATGACATCCACCGCGATCTTCAAACGGTTGCGTTCCTTGTACAGACGTCCTTTCATCTCGCGCCCGTTCTTGAGAACCAGCACCACCCGGTACGAGCCGTCGGGAAATGTTCCGTCCAGCTTCACCATGGCGCATTTCGTTTCAATGCCGCGATCACGCAGACCGCGAGTCGCGATTTTCGCAAGATCGGCACTTTCCAGTTCCTGCTTTGAGATTGCGGCGCCGGGCTGTGCATAAATCCTGCGTTCCGGGATGAAAAGAAGAAAAGCGGCAAGCAGAAGCGCCAGCAGGACAATCACTCCGGCAACAATTACAACTGATTTTTTCATATACCCACTCCCGGCTGATATTTCATCCGGTAAAATATCCGGTATGGACTCCAATTTCAAGCGATCTTTGCAGACTCCGGAATATTTTTCATGCAAAATTGCAAACAAGTTGTAACGAATATGCCGTCTGCATTGTATATCCTGCAAAAGAGAAATTGCCGTGAAGCACCTTTTGTTTTACCATGAAAACTATTTTTCTTAATTTTTTTCTAAAAAAGACCTTGACGCTTTATAAAGCATGCATTATAATATATACCAGTAATATAAAAATCAGGATAGCAGTAATATGAAAAAAGCAATATACCGTACTATTGCAGAAGAACTTCACACCGCGATCAGTAATGGCGATCTGAAGCCGGGAGACCGGGTATGGTCTGTCCGGGAAATAGAAGAACGCTATAATGTCAGTCATATTACCGCATTGCGTGTATTCCGTGAACTAGCGGCAGAAGAAATCATTGTCCGCCATGACGGTTCCGGCTATTTTGTAGCTCCACCGGAAGCGAAATCCCGCAACAATGTCCTGTTCTGCGCTTTTCGTCCTTTGGTATCTTACAACGAATATGATAACTTCGGCAACCGGATCATCAGCGGTATCATGCTACGTTGCGTACAGTGCGGATTTGCTCTGCACATACCTCCGTCAGCGGTCTCCTTAAGTGGACGAGTCCCGACCGTAGCGGAAGTAGAGAGAATGGCTACCGAGATCGCCGCATTCAAAAAACCGGGCGGAGTTATTTTTGATATGCGCTATTCGGATGAGATGCTTGAAAAATATCTGCTACCAGCTTGCGGCTCCACTCCTGCGGTTCTGCTCGGCCGCATGAGTGAACTGCCAGTAAAAACGGTCTCTCCGCCCATTCCTGAGTGCGGTAATGAAGCAGCGTTGCTGGCGCTGAAAACAAATGCGGAACAATTCATTATCTGTCCGGTTGTCGGTACTGCGGATCAGCAATTACTGGTTCGGTCTTTTCAGAAAAAACTTCTGGTTTCCGGAATTGATCCGGCAAAGATCATTCATGTTCAGGAAAAATACAGTACATCAGATATCGCAGCCAATATCAAGCTTGTCCGGAAAATTGCGGATTGTATTAGCAGAAAAAATAAGACTTTTCTGTTTTCACTCAATGATTTTCTGGGACGACGTCTCTGCACGGAACTCCTTGCAAGAGAGTTCCATCCGGGAAAGGACTTTGCACTTCTGACTTACGGCGGATTTGAGTTGACACACAATGAATCGCCAAGACTGACCTGTATCTCAATCAATCCTGAAACAATGGGCAGCAAGGCTGCTGAAGCACTGATTGAAAACAGCGATACAGATCAGAGAAAATATTACACGGATTACCGTATCGAACTGAATGATACATTTTAATATAAACGCAAACACAAGGAGCAATGTCATCATGAAAACACAGGTAATGGTCGGAAATCATCCGGGAAAAGTCGGAAATTTCACACTAATAGAACTTCTGATCGTAATTGCAATCATTGCGATTCTGGCAGGTTTGTTGCTTCCAGCCTTGAATATTGCAAAGGAAAAGGCACGGACAACAAGTTGTGCAAACACTCTAAAGCAATATGGATTGGCCTCACGCTATTATTCCGATGATTACAATGATTACGCTCTTCCTCTGAGCATGGGCACGTATGGAAAATGGTTTTGGTCAAGAACCAGCGATGGTGGCTTTTTCAACTCTTATCTCAAGATCAACCAGAAAGGGGTGATTGGAGGACTTTTCATCGAAAGCGGGAAAAAATATATCGATCGCAAAAACGCCTGTCCATCTCATTCGTGGAAGCAGTTTGATGATGGGATAGGGGTCAACGATAAATATTTGTCATATGGTCTGAATAAATTCGTATCCAATCGCGACAACATTGCGGACTATACCCCCAGGTATCCTAAATGGTCTGGAATTCATTACCCGTCCAGATTAAGTTTCATGCTGGAAACCTATTACATTAATTATAATTACAATACTCTTATAAAGGGAGGCAACCGCAATGACGGGACTGTGTCATTCCGCCACAACAACAAAGCCAATGTGCTTTTCGGTGATCTTCATATTCAATTAATGGGGCCATACCAGATTCCATCCAACAATATCGACACCTCAAATGCCTGGAAATGCAAATTCTACCAGCCGATAAGGCGCAACCCCGCCGATACATGGCCGGATTGGAAAGGTTGAAAATCTTTTTTTGAAAAACAATTGCACGGAATCCGCAGTTACCACGTATCTGTTTTTCGCACCCTTTTCAGAAAACTTGTCATAAAAAATATCATAGGAGGATTATATGAAAGAATATGTGCAACTTGTATGTCTGTTGTTGTTTTGCTACGGCGGTATTTTGAAAGCTGAGAATTTGGAAATTGTTTCTGCCGGCAAATCGGACTATCAGATCGTTTTGCCGGACCGTAGCGACTCCGAGGAAACTGCGGAATATCTGAAAGAGGCAGCGTCTGCCTTGCAAAAAGCGTTTCAGGAAGGTGGCAATGTCATGTTGCCAGTGGTACTGGAATCGTCGCGCAATCCGAAACGTCCAGGTATCTACATCGGAGATACGGCAATGACCCGGAAAAACGGGATCAAAGCATCGGAGTTTCAGAATTTCAACAGTGTCATTGCGGTCATTGGAAAGAATGTTTTTCTAGCCGGATGTGATCGTCTGGTTTCGATTCATACCAATCGCCATGTCACAAGGAAGGAGTACCGGCACTACCGTTGCAAACTGGGGTCAGTCAAAGCCACAGTTGAATTCATGCGACGCTATCTCGGAAGCCGCTTCCTGATGCCAGGTGAAACAGGAACCACAACACCTGCATTTCAGAAATTGAATCTGAAGCAGGGTGTGGACCAAATACAGCCCTTGCTTCTGTTTGCAGCCGGGCGCCCGACAGAACTAATGTATGACTATGCGAACGCTTCTTACGGATATGGCGATTTTTACAGTTACGGCGGACATTCTTACTACAGCGCTGTCAGCGCCTCACTGTATGCGGAAAAACATCCTGAGTATTTCCGTATGGAGGAAGGCGGTAAGCGTTCTGCGGCAGGTGGGCATCTCTGTATCTCCAATCCACAGGTGCAGGAACTTTTTTATCAGGAAATTCTTCGTCGCTTTGCCGATGGTGCAAAGGTTGTCCAGCTGGCGCAAACGGATGGTTACATTCCCTGTCTCTGCCCAGAGTGCGCAAAACTCGGCGGATCCACTCCCGGAGAGAAGATTTGGTTCGTCCACAGAAAGCTTGCCGAACGACTGTATCGAGAGTTTCCAGACAGAAAGCTTCATATCCTGGCTTATGTGGATACGGCACGTCCGCCAGTCAGTTTCCGTGAATTTCCTCCGAATGTCATCATTGAACTTTGCACCTACACGGAAAGCAATCTCCGCAGATGGAGTCAATACCGGGTCGATGGCGGATTTACTGCATATATATACAACTGGGGCTGTTATAATCAGCCAGGCTTTACTCCGAAACGCACACCAGAGTACTGCATTGATCAGGTCCGCATGTTCCGGGAATACGGAATCAAAGGGGTTTACCGTTGCGGATTCGGGGAAAATTTCGGTCTTGAAGGACCGATCTACTATTGCTTCGGTCAGGCTCTGGAACGGGATAATGTCAGTGCGAAAGAGCTGGCTGATGAATATTACCGGTATGCGTATAATGAAGTCTATGTCCCGATGCGCGCGTTTCATGAGTTGCTGAACAGACAGGTCGCAATCTATTCCCGCTTGGCTGGCGACAGCGAAATTTCCGGCGACTCGACTATCGCCAGCCTGTTGCCGCGCGATCCCCGTGCCCTTCTGACAGCACTGTATCCGGTTGGGATCTTGAACACATTGGAAAGCAAACTCGCGGCAGCAGAGCGGAATGCTCGGAATCTCAAAACGATACGGCGCCTGAAGCTTGTCCGGCTGGAGTTTGACTACCTCAAGACTTTGTTGCTGGCGCTCCATGAATATCAGCACTATCAGGCTGCACCCAATTCGGGAAATTTTGAGCATCTGGTGTTGCGAGTCAAACAATTCAGAAAATTTGTCTTGGACCGTTATGATGCAAAAAAACGCATCAAAGGCTTTCCTGAATGGCCGGAACTGCAGATATTCGGAAATCCGCCCATGAACATGTTGCTCAGCAACGGACGCCTGAGCGCTTCCATCGGTTCACCATTCTGCTGGGATATGGATGCCCTGCGAAAAATCAACTATCTGCCGGGAGCAAAAGTATCCTCTTTGACCGTCCTCCGCACGTCCTCTATTCCGGAATTCAATGAATTCGAATCGGGAAACTGGAAAAAGGCTGAATGGAACCACCTGAATGGGATTCAACTGGGAAAAATCAAGGAAAAAAGCAAATTCAAAGTGCTGTATGATAAAGATAATATTTATTTTGCATTCATCAGCAAACTGGCTCCTGAGAAAAAATACAATCCTGTCGGCAAGGACGGCGCAGCTTGGGCAACGGACTGCCTGGAAATTATGATTGATCCTGACGGAATGCGCGAAAAGTTCTTTCATTTTATCTGGAATCCTGTCCAGAATTCCACATGGGACGGTGCCTACGGGCTGATCAAAGATCCTCTGCACCCGAAATACGATGCGGACGATATCTTGTGGAACGGGAAATGGAGCTATCGAACCAGACGGGAAGGCGGTCTGTGGTATTCACTGGTCACAATCCCTTACAGCACCTTGCAAACGACACAACCCGTACCGGGAAGCGTCTGGTGCCTGAACGTAGCGCGGGAAGGATTTAAAATCGGGGGCAGAATGTATTCGGAACTCTCACTCTGGTCGCCGAATTTTGAAGATATGAGAATCAATAAAAACCGAGAATCTTTTGGGGAAATGCATTTCAAATGAAAAATCTGCTCGCTATACTGTGTGTGTTGTTATGGTTCGCAATCTCCGGCGCGGAACTCACCATTGCAGAAAAAGGGAAATCGGACTACGAGATCGTTCTACCGGATGGGAATAACGAATTAAGTCCATTCTATGCCGAAGCCGGCAGGATGATCTCCGACAGCATCCGGAGTGCAAACGGTACGATTCTTCCGGTCATACAGGAAAGTCGCCGCAGCCCCGGAAAAAAAGCCATTTTTATCGGACCAGTCAAGGCATTGAAAGATTGCATGCCATCGGGATATTGGGAATACCGGATCAAGAATCAAAATGGAAATATTTACCTGTATGGTACGGATCATCTCTGGAATAAGATAAAGAGAAAAAAACATGACGCATTTGTCCTGGGAAGCTGCAAAGCGGCCGCTGTATTTGCAGAACATTTTATCGGAGCCGCTGTCCTGCTACCCGGAGACAAAGTCTCAGTTTTACCGAGAAAAAAAATTACAGTGCCTGCAGATTTTCAAATACAGAAGAAACCTTATTTTCAGTATAATTTTTCAGTTTCCAGATCCGGGGGGCTCTGGTATGACCTGTATAACTCACGTCTACCGCATTCATGGTATGCTTCATATGGAGGACACTCGCATAATTTTGCCATTCTACGCGATAAATATGCTAAAACACACCCTGAATATTTTGCCATGTCCCATGGGAAACGTCTTCATCCTCGGCTTTATTCAACGCAATATTGCCTTTCCAATCCTGAAGTCCAAAAGCTGATCCTGCAAAATGTGATTGAACGTCTGGATCAGGGATTCGAGTCTGCGCAACTGGCGCAGTCCGATGGTTTTCATTGGTGCGAATGTGAAACCTGTGCAAAACTTTTCGGAGAGTCAGATTCATCTGAAAAATTGTGGATTCTGCATCGCGACATTGCCGTGAAAGTCGCAAAACTGCGTCCAGGGAAAAAAGTCTGTATTCTCGCATACGGTCCGACCGTTTATCCGCCAAAAACATTCGACACATTTCCCGAAAATGTCATCATCGAACTGGCACCTGCTACGGAAAAACAGATCGCTCAATGGAAAAGAGTAAAAGTCCCAGGAGGTTTTTCCGCCTATATTTATAATTGGGGTTGGTATCAGTCTTCGGGGTTCACTCCGAAAATGAGTTTTAGACAACTGCAAAAACAGTTGCAGCTGTTCCGGAAAAATAATATACGCGGTATCTATACCTGCGGATTCGGCGAACTGCCAGGACTGGAGGGACCGGCTTATTTCATCTGGAATAAACTACAGGAAGATGAACAGAAACAAATTACGGATCTTTTGGACTTCTACTGCAAACGCACATTCGGCATGGCAGCGGATTCAGCAGTTCAGTTCTACACTCTTCTTGACAGGCAACTCCAAAAAACAGAAGATGAAGTAGAAGATTTCACAAATCCGGCAATGCTCCGCCCTGAACACCAATCAAAACTGATCTGCCGCCGTTACCCGCCGGAAGTAATGGAACAGTTGGAAGATTACCTGAAAAAGATGGAGATAAATGCCGGGAATCTTTTGAGTGTCCGCATTTTACGTTTGGAATTTGATTATCTGAAAACAACTGTAAATGCATTGATGGCATACAGAAACTTTCTGGATTCACGGACGGATGAGAATTTTGCTGAACTGCTCGACACATTGGAAAAACGTGAACATATGATTGGAGAACTGCCGCATAATCAGCACTCTTTGGGATATCTGGAGGGTATCCGCCTGTTCGGAGGTGCAAAATTCACGGAACTGCTTGCCGGAGGCAGATTGTATGGCAAAGTCTCCTCACCGTTCTGCTGGGACTGGAGATGGATGCGTCAAAATCAAGTCAAACCCGCCGGACGGCGAATTATACCGAACAATCATCCGCAAATGCTTTTTCAACAGGGACTGCATCCTCTTTCCAAAGAAATCACCAGTAAACCAACCATAATCTCCTGCACTGCGGATGACAGAAATTTTCAGATTGTCTTTTCCATGCCGGAAGAATCGGAAAAACAATTGATGAACAACGGGTTCCATGTTTATTTCTTCCGAAAAAATGGCGGATGGCGTGTCAGCGCCGGATTAAGTATAAAAGGTCCCTGGAGCTATCTTTCCCGTTTGGAAAAAACATCTGCAGAGAACAATGAAAAAGGAAATGTATTCAAACAGATTCATGCTCCCGCATATACGGTTCGGACAACATCCGGAAAGCAGGGATTTACGGCAAAACTCACTATTCCCTGGAAAACAGTCGGAGGCACACCTGCCCCCTGTGAAAAGATCGGATTCAATGCAGTCCGGATTAATAAGAATACAGGTATTGCTTATGTTTGGGAACAGACACAGAAACAGGAAAATTATTCAAACCGTTTGGATGAATACGGAACACTCAATATGGACAGGTAAAACAAGACGCCGGAAAAGATATCCTGCGATGCTGAGAATTTGTCCGGCAGACACTTGAATCCGGAGTGTCTTTTGTTCTGATCGAACCGGGGCAAGGCATCATGGTGCTGACGGAAAAGGCTATCGAAGAATATGGGCTCAAATGATTACGCTTTGCCCGTATTCGGGTTCTGCTTGCCGGAAATATGTTCCACGTTCATTTTCAGAATCGTAAGCATATTCATCATTCTGTCCGGCGCTTTCAACTCGTGCCCGGCGTCAAAATGTTTCATAAGACAGGAGAGCGCCGCCCTCTTTTCCGGCAGGGACTCTGCCAGTTCCAGCGTCCCTTCCAGAACGACGGAGCGGTAATGGGCAGTCCACTTACAGCTTTCCGGTCCGGCGGAAACCACCCTGACACCGCTTTCCACCATGAAACAGGCGGCAGGATTTTTTCTGATGCAGTCGAGCTTGCGTCCCTCCGGCGCACAATGGAAATAAAGCGTAATCCGGCTGCCGTCTGCGGTAAAACCATAATTCAGGGCGACAAGATAGGGACGCCCGCCGTCCACAAGCGCGAGATGCCCGTATTCGGCATCCCGGAGAATTTCAATCATTTCGGCAATATCATCAATTCTCCGTTCGGAGCGCCTCATTTTTCGCGGTTCGTCCATTTCCTGTTCTCCTTAGTTCCTGTTCCGCTTTTCAACCGGTGCGACGGATAATATATCCCGGCAAAAAATAAAAAACAACTTGCAGAAAAGGAGAAACGGGCGTATGTTTGCCATGTATGAAGAAGAAAACCGTTCCGAATGGAGAGGACCGATGCTGAATATACTGGTTGTCGATGACGAGTCGAATATACGAAAGACATTGATGCTGTGGCTGAAATCCCACGGGCAGCAGGTGCGTCAGGCGGAAAACGCCCGAAACGCCCTTGAGGAAAACCGCAACAGCAAATTCGACCTTGTCTTTCTTGACCTGCGGCTCGGCGACGACAGCGGGCTTGACCTGATCCCGAAACTGCTGGCGGATTCCCCGTGGCTCAAGATCTGCGTCATTACCGCATACTCCTCCATTGACACCGCGGTTCAATCCATGCGCCTCGGCGCGTTCGACTATATCGCCAAACCGTTCAACCCGGAGCAGATCAACCTCATCGTGGCAAAGGCGGAATCCGCTCTTGTCATGGAAAATAAGATCAACTCTCTCACCGAAGACCTGAAAAGCCTGCACCCGGAAGCCGTTTTCTCCTCGCATAATCCGAAAATGCAGCGCACGCTTGAAATGGCGCGGCAGGTGGCGGATTCCGAAGCTGTCGTGTTGATCCGGGGTGAAAGCGGAACCGGAAAAACCATGCTCGCGAGGGCAATCCATTCATGGAGCAGGCGCGCGGCATATCCGATCGGGACAATCTCCTGCCCCACCCTGACGCCGGAACTGCTCAACAGCGAGCTGTTCGGACATGCCCGCGGCGCATTCACGGGCGCCGTCAGGGACAACCCCGGGCGCATTGCCGCATGCGACAACGGCACATTGTTCCTGGATGAAATCGGCGATCTGCCGCTGTCGATTCAGCCGCAGCTTCTGCGTTTCATTCAGGATCACGAGTATGAACGGGTCGGAGAAGCTCAAACGCGCCGCGCCAATGTCAGGATCATCGCGGCGACCAATATGAATCTGGAAGAAGCGGTCCGGGAAAAGAAATTCCGCGAAGATCTTTTCTACCGCCTGAATGTGTTCCAGCTGGAAATCCCCCCTCTGCGGGAACGCCCGGAGGATATTGAGGAACTGGCAAAGGGAATGCTTCTCTTTTTCGCGAAAACCAATCACAAACTCCTGCACGGCTTTTCACCGGAAGTGCTGGATGCGCTCCGTTCTTACTCATGGCCCGGCAATCTGCGCGAACTTCGCAATGCGATTGAGCGTGCCGCGATTCTGGCAAATTCCGAAACGGTCGAGCTCTGCCATCTGCCGGACACCCTGCAGAACAGCTCCTCCGCCGTGCGCTTCGGGGACAGCCCGACTCTGGCGCAGTTGGAGGAACAATACATCCGTCATGTCATCGCCACCTCGCCTTCGCTTCAGAAAGCGGCGGAAACACTCGGCATCGACCAGGCGACTCTCTGGCGCAAACGCAAAAGCTACGGAATCTGAGAAAGGTCAGGCGCGTTCCCGGAAACGTTTCGGAGTATCGCCCACACTGCGCCGGATCACGCGGGAAAAATAACTTTCGTCGGTAAAGCCGCACTCTTTCGCCACTTCCGAAACCGGAAGAATGGTCTCCTGGAGCAGAGACAGGGCGCGCTGAATCCGCATCCGGCTCAGATACTGGCTCGGGGCAATCTTCATTTTCTCCTGAAAGATGCGCCGCAGAGTGGAACGGTTCACCTTGAGCTGTTCCGCGATGGAATTGACGTTCAGATCCGGATCGCCGCAGTTTTCGCTGCAAATCCGGATCACCTCGCAGACAAGACGCCCCTCGCGCGTGGAACGGTCCTCGCGCCCCCCTGCCCTCGCGAGAATGGATGATGCCACGGAAACCATCTCGCGCCACGCATACGGGCTCATCTCCTGAAGCAGTTCCTCCAGACGGATGAACAGTTCATGCGGACAGACTCCCGCATGAAAACAGCGGTGGGGATATCCATAGGAACGCATGAAGTTTTCCGCCCCCTCTCCGTCGAAAGTGAACCAGCGGTATTCCCACCGTTCGGAAAGCGCCCCCTGAAAATGAGGCTCTCCGGGCATCCGGTAAAAGACATCCCCCGGATGCAGTATCTGCGATTCGCCGTCAACGATGAACTCGCCGTCGCCGCTGATCCCCCAGAAAAACTGGACAAACGGCTTGGCTCCGGCGGGAATCCGTTCGTAATACTTTTTCAGGCGGAGATAATGCCCTGCGGAGCGCAGACAGAACGGCAGGGGAAGATCCGGCATGACATTCGGTTCCGGCCTGTGGATACATGAAAAGTTGTTCGGCTCCGGCGCTTTCAGCATATTATTTCACCTGAACTCAAGTTACTTCGTCACGAGATTGACCGGTTTCCCCGCAAGATACGCCCGGACATTTGCCGCGCAGACATCAATCAGGCGGCGGCGCGCCTCGAAAGACGCCCAGGCGACATGAGGCGTAATGATGCAGTTCTTCGCCGTCAGCATCGGATTGTCCGCAGACGGCGGTTCCGTTGACAGCACGTCAAGTCCCGCGCCGGCAAGACGCCCGTTGTTCAGGGCATCCGCCAACGCCTTTTCGTCCACCAGACCGCCGCGCGCCGTGTTGATGAGGAGCGCAGTCTTCTTCATCAGTGACAATGTTTTTTCATTAACCAGCAATCTTGTCTCGTCCGTCAGCGGACAATGCAGGGAGACAATGTCGCTTTTTGAAAACAGCGTTTCCAGAGAAACGAATTCCGCAATACCGGATTCTTTCGGAGTCCGCGCCGCTGCCAGCACTTTCATTCCGAATGCATCCGCAATCTTTGCGACCGCCCTGCCGATGGAGCCGAAACCGACAACGCCGAGCGTCAATCCGGCAAGTTCGTGAGACTGTCCCAGCGAGAATGTGAAATCCCTGCACCGGCACCACTCCCCCTCCGCCACGGCGTCAGCATATTTTCCCGCGCGGTTCATCAGTTCCAGGATCAGCGCAAATGTAAGCTGCGCCACGGAGTCCGTACTGTATGCCGGCACATTGCTGACCAGAATCCCGCGCTCCTGCGCCGCCTGAATATCCACGACATTGTAACCGGTTGCCTGAACCGCGATATATTTCAATTTCAGGAGCTGTTCCATCACCCGGCGGGAGATCACCGATTTATTCGTCAGGATGATTTCCGCATCGGAGGCCCGCTCCACAATCTCCTGTTCGGAATCACAGCGCACATAAACACTGCAATCGCCCATTGCCTCGATTTCGCCCCACGACAGGTCTCCCGGATTTGCGGCGAAACCATCCAGAATCACGATCTTCTTGCGTTCCATACGTTACACCTCATTGATTGACCCTGCAATATAAATGCGCAAAGCGCCCGATTCAAATCATTTCCTCCCGCATTTTCTTGCAAAAGAGAGTTTCATGAATATATTATGCCGTTTACAGTCTGAAAATCAGGAAAGAACGGAACATCATGCTGCTTACCATCCTTGCGGTATTCGCGAGAATCTTTTCCAACGCCTATTCCAATGTCGTCCAGAAACAACTGACTTCTCACAGCGAACCGTCGCTGAAAGTCAACTGTTTTTCTTATATCGCGCTTTCCGCAGTCATGATCCCGTGTCTGCCATTTCTCGAACTCGAAAAATTGGGAGCCGCATTCTGGGCGCCGATGGCGGCGTCGGGAATTCTCGCGGCAGTCGGAAATGCGTGCCTGATCAAAGCGGTGAACTGCGGAGAACTCTCCGTGCTCGGACCGCTCAACTCCTATAAAGTCATCGTCAGCATGATCGTCGCTTTCTTCCTGATCGGGGAGATTCCGGGACTCTGGGGCATCATTGGAATTCTTCTGATTCTTGCCGGCAGTTTTGCGGTCATGCAGAAAAAACAAGGCGAGTCGTTTTCCGTAAAACTGTTTCTGCGCCCGGATATTCAGTTCCGTTTCTACGCGATTTTCTGCACCGCGACGGAGGCCGTTTTCCTGAAAAAGACAATCGCCGCCTCGAATCCGTTCACCTCGTTTGCGATGTGGTGCATCCTGAGTGCCGTATTTTCGACTCTGCTTTACTTCTGCAATACGGTTCTTGTCTATCTTGTCAGCCATAGACAGGAGGAAGCGGCGGAATGGGAAGAATACGACGGTTTTCCTGCGTATCATTCCGGTTATCATGACAAGATGTGGGAAACGGTGCGGCAGGCGTTTGCCCTGAACAGGAAATCTCTGCTTCTCCTGCTGGTGCTCGCCTCGACCACCGGCATCATGCAGTTTACGACAAACGTCGTTTTCCGGAGAATGCAGGTCAGCTATGCCCTGGCTCTGTTCCAGCTTTCGGCATTATTGAGTGTTTTCTTCGGCGGTTTCCTGTTCCATGAAAAGGGACTCCGGCGGAAGCTGGCGGGCTCTCTTGTGATGGTCGCCGGAGCGGTCCTGATCATTCTTCTGTAAAAAAGATGAAATTATTTGCAATTCAACTGAATCCGGATTAGATTACTGTTTTACTGAAATAAATCACAGGTGAAATATTATGGCTGAACAACGTATTATCCTCAGCGGCGACGAAGCGGTCGCCGAGGCGGCTCTTGCCTGCGGAGTGAAACTCGGAACCGGATATCCCGGCACTCCCTCGACAGAGATTCTTGAACATTTCTCCGCCATCGGCGGCAATGCAGAATGGGCGCCGAATGAAAAAGTGGCAATGGAAGTCGCCTCCGGTGTCGCGTTCTCCGGTGCAAAAACGATTGTTACAATGAAGCACGTCGGAGTCAATGTCGCCGCCGATCCGTTGTTCACTCTGACCTATATCGGCGTCGAAGGCGGGCTTCTCCTCATATCCGCCGACGACCCGGGCATGGCGTCCAGCCAGAACGAGCAGGACAACCGTCTTTACGCGATTGCCGCCCAGATGCCCATGTTCGAGCCGTCCGACAGTCAGGAAGCCTACGATTTCACGATCAGGGCGCTTGAACTTTCCGAGCAGTTCCATGTACCGGCGATGCTCCGCATGACCACGCGCGTCTGCCACTCCCGCGGCATCGTGAACCGCTGGAAAGCCAAAGAAGCTCCCGCATCCAGAAACTACCGCCGCGCCGTCAGAGAGCGTGTCATGATCCCCGCGTTTGCCAAAGGAGCGCATGTCAGACTGGTCAACAACATGAAGGCGCTTGCGGAGTGGAATGAAAAATCCGATCTGCATCAGGTCTTCGGTCCGGAAAAGTCCGATCTCGGCATCATCTGCGCCGGAGCCGCCTTCCAGCACGCGCGGGAAGCGTTTCCGGAAGCGCGCATTCTCAAGCTCGGCATGACATGGCCCCTGCCCTATGAGGCGATCCGCAAATTCACGGAAGGCAATCAGCGCACCGTCGTCGTGGAAGAAGGCGAAAAGGTCATGGCGGAAAAGATTCTGGCGCATGGAATTCAGGTGGAGCCCAAAGGCGACGCTTTCCTTTTCGGTGAACTCAATGTCGCAAAAGTTGTCAGGCTGGTCAACAGGGATGAAACGCCGGAAGCTCCGCCGAAACCGGGGCGTCCGCCGCAGCTCTGTCCGGGATGTCCCCACCGCAAAGTCTTTGAAACCCTGCGAGACCTGGGCTGCATCGTCTCCGGCGACATCGGCTGTTATACGCTCGGCGTGCTTCCGCCGTTCAGCGCAATCGACTGCTGCGTCTGCATGGGCGCGAGCATCGGCGCGGGGCTGGGACTCCGGCACGGACTCGCGGAAGAAGACGCACGGAAAGTCGTCAGCGTTATCGGCGACAGCACGTTCGTCCACAGCGGCATCACGGGAATCGTGGAAATGGTCTACAACAAGCCGGCGACCGGGCACCTGGTATTGATTCTCGACAACTCCACGACGGCGATGACCGGGCTTCAGGAAAATCCCGCGACGGGCCGCCATCTGAACATGACCGACGCCTCGCAGCTGAATCTGGAGGCGATCTGCAAAGCGGCAGGCGCGGACAACGTGGATGTGATCGACCCGACGCTCAACCATGACGAGTTTGTCGAACTCGTCAAGAAACGCCTTGCATCCAACGACGCCAGCGTCATCATCGCGCGCCGCCCCTGCATTCTTCAGATGAAGAAACTTTCCAAGCTCAAAAAGTAAGAGAGGTCATGACAATGGGAAATAAACTGACAAATGTTCTGTTCGCCGGAATCGGCGGACAAGGTATCATCAAGGCCTCCGACATGCTGACGGAAGCCGCATTCCGCATGAATTACGACGTCAAGAAAAGCGAGCTGCACGGCATGAGCCAGCGCGGAGGTTCCGTCTCCAGCGACGTCCGTTTCGGTGACAAGGTTTACAGCCCGATGATCCCCGAAGGCCAGGCGGACTATCTGGTGGCGGTTTCCGAGGACCAGATCGAGGTCAATGAAAAATTTCTGAAAAAAGACGCCGTCATCATCCGTCCTTCCGAAATCAATGAGGAGGATGCGAAATCCAAGATGCTGAATATCGCGATGCTCGGCCGTCTCAACAAATATCTCAAATTCCCCGAGGAGCTCTGGATCACCCTGATCCGCGAGTCTTTCAAAGGCGAAGTTGCAGAGCAGAACATCGCCGCATTCAAGCGGGCGCAGGAATAAGTCTAACTCATTACAATCACATAATACAGGTCAGGAAGAATGTCAGAGTATAAACGAATGGGGAATCCGGGATTCAATCCGGTCAGTGCGCCGGACTATCTGCCGATGGAAAAACTCAGGGAACTTCAAACGGAGCGTTTTGCCCGGATCATCCGGCGGGCATACGAAAATGTGCCCTTTTACCGCAAACGCATGGAAGACAGAAATCTGACGCCCGGTGACATCAAGAGCCTGGACGATGTGAAACACCTGCCGTTCACGATCAAGGCGGATCTCCGCGACACTTATCCTTTCGGTTTGTTCGCAAGCCCGCTCAAGGACATTGTCCGCCTGCACGCATCCAGCGGCACCACGGGCAAGCCGATTGTCGTCGCTTACACAAAAAGCGACCTTGACGTATGGCAGGAAACCATGATGCGCACAATGGCGGCGGCGGGAGTCTCCAATGACGACATCGTGCAGGTCTCCTTCGGTTACGGGCTCTTCACCGGCGGACTCGGCGCGCACTACGGTGCGGAGGGGCTCGGCGCCACCGTGATTCCCGCTTCCGGCGGAAATACGGAACGCCAGATCATGCTGATGAAAGACTTCGGCGTGACCGTGATCGCCTGCACTCCCAGCTACTTCGTCCACATGATCGAAGAAGCTGGGAAAATGGGAATCGACCTGCACAAGCTTCCGCTCCGCCGCGGCTTGTTCGGCGCGGAACCGTGGACGGAAGAAATGCGCCGCCACATCGAAGAAAGCGCGGGCATCAAGGCGTTCGACATTTACGGGCTCTCCGAGATCACGGGGCCCGGCGTTGGCGCGGCGTGCGAGTGCCAGTGCGGACTCCATATCTTCGAGGACCACTATTACCCGGAGATCATCGACCCCGACACGCTGGAAGTCCTGCCGGACGGCCAGGAGGGCGAACTTGTCCTGAGCACGCTTTCAAAGATGGCGATGCCCATGCTCCGCTACCGGACGCGCGACCTGACAAGCATCATGACGGAAAAATGCGCCTGCGGACGCACAATCCGCCGGATTTCAAAGATATCGCACCGCAGCGACGACATGTTCATCATCCGCGGCGTCAACGTCTTCCCGTCACAGATCGAGACCGCGATCCTCCACGAGGAGAAGAACCTGCCGCATTATCAGATCATTCTGACGCGGCACCACGGGCTCGACAACGTCGAAGTCGATATTGAAATGACGCAGGAAATGTTCAGCGACAAAGTCAGCGCGATAGAGACACTGACCGCACGCTTCTCCCGCGCCATAGAAAAAGTCCTCGGCATCCGCGTCGCCGTCAAAATGCTTCCGCCGAACTCGATTCCGAGAAGCGAAGGCAAGGCAAAACGCGTCATTGACCGCCGCAACAACAATTAACCGGAAAGGGGTTCCACGATGAAACTGAATCAGCTCTCGATCTTTGCGGAGAATAAACCCGGCTCTCTGAACAAAATCTGCAAACTGCTTGCGGAAAACGATATCGATATTCTGACGCTTTCCCTTGCCGATACGACGGATTTCGGAATCCTGCGCATCATCACGAAAGACTGGGAAAAGGCGCGCGACGTCCTCACCCGGAATCAGATCATTGTCCGGGTAACGGATGTCGTGGCGGTCGAGGTTCCGAACCGTCCCGGCGGCATGTGCTCGATTCTGGATACGCTCAGCAGGTATTCGATCAATGTGGAATACATGTATGCGTTTGCGGCGACTAAAGCGGCGGTCATTATTTTCCGTTTCGATGCGCCTGATGTCGCGATTGAGAAACTCAAGGCGGACAACGCAGTGAAATTCGTTGAACCGAAGGATATTTTCCAGTAACCCTGCTGAAATATCCGGCGCAAAAACAACCGGCGGCTCAACCTGGTCCGCCGGTTGTTTTTTTATGCCGCCGACGATAGTCGCCAAAGCTCCGGTTCCTGACTTTTGCCAGAAGCATCCACGCCAAAGAAAAAATCAATTTTTTTGCAAATCCCCCCTTGACACTGATGTAAGGTAGTGATTATAATATAGGGTAGTATGTAAGGTAGTCTATTACAAAAGAGGAAATGATGATTACTCCGATTTACCATAGTCTGAGTGAAAAACTGGAAGAATATATCCATGACCGCGGTTTGAGCGGGCGCCTGCCCGGACTCGGCCCGCTCAGCAGGGAGTTCGGGGTCAATCAGCTAACCATGAGCAAGGCAATCCGTCTGCTGGAGGAAAAGGGACTCGTTACCATCAACGGCACACGCGGAACATTTGTCAATGAAGAACGCAGGAGCCGTCCCGTCTACAAGGTCATAGGGCTCGTGGGAGTGACGAAGCTCGACGAACGGGATTACATTCTTGACAATCTGGAGCCGTATGCGGAGCGGTCGGGATATCATCTGCTCGGCATCACGGGTTCCATGGAGCTTTTCGCCACCCGGACACAACTCCTCACGACATTCCCGGTGGACGGACTCATTTTCTGTTATTCCTCCCTGACCTCCGGAATTGCCGCCTATCTGCACTCGGAGCAGATACCGATCATCGCCTGCAACCGCCGCCCGGACATCCCGTGGCTGGATACGGTCGACTTCGATCACGATGCGCATTACCGGAAAATCTTCGCCTCCCTGAGGAAGCTCGGACACCGGCGGATCGCGGTTCTGACGCTCCCCGTATCCGATGAATACCGTCATCACAAGGAGTGGATCAACAGCATCTGCCGGAAATATCTCGGAGCAGACTATGCCGATGAACTGTGTTATCCTCTCCCCGACCTCGGACCCTATCCGCCGAAGCGGGAGGATGTGCGCCCGCACGTTGCCCGGTTATTGGAGTATTTCCATTCTCTGCCGGAACCGCCCACGGCGTTCATTGCGCCATCAAGCTATGTTGTTGAACTGAAACAGCAGTTGCGGGAACAGGGGTTCCACATTCCGGAGGATATTTCCCTGATTTCCTGGGGGTCCCGGCTTCCGCAGGAATTCACGCAAATTTATTTCGATTACCGTAAAATCTGGCTGTACGGACTCCGGCGGATGCTTCAGTTGTTGAACCGGCAGGCGGAACAGCCGGAAGAAAAACTTCTGAAAATGCCCTGCATCCGCGGAGAAAGCACTGGCCCCGCGCCGTCGAAAAAGAAAAACTGTCAGCAAAATCAATATTCTAACAAAGGAGGAATTTAAATCATGAGGCAAAGAGGAATATTCACACTGATAGAATTGCTGATCGTAATTGCAATTATCGCGATTCTGGCGGCAATGCTTCTTCCGGCATTAAGCCAGGCAAGAGAAAAAGCACAGGATATTTCCTGTCGCAGCAATGTAAAACAGATGGGATTGATGGGACAGATGTATGCCGACGACTATAAGGAATATATGATGGGGGCAATCTATGACCCGGTCCGTCATGCCAGTACCGTGGGACATCATTTCATGAGAGGTTTTTCAGACCTCGGCTACTGCGGCAGGCTCTCCGGCGGGAAAAAACAGATATATACGTTCCGTTGTCCTTCCGAAAGCTATCATCCGGCGGATGCGCTGGGCTGGGAATACCACACAACTTACGGGGTCAATTACCTGACGTTCGGCAATTCCTATAAGGATACCGATTATACGCTGATGAAACGCTCCGCCATCATCTCACGAGCTCAGGGTGGTTCGGTAAGAACCATGTATATTGCCGATACTCCGGAGGCGCAGTGGATGAATCACCTCAACAGTTCCATCAAATTTCAAGTGGATTACAGGACACTGGACACTTACAGTTGGCCTGCCTATTACCCTTTGCGCGATGGCAACAGTTGGGCGCTGGTCAGTGCGAGGCATAACAGGAAAAGCAGTCTCAATGCCACTCTCTTCGACGGTTCAGCCATCGGTATTCCGGCAAAACAGCTGCATCGCAATCTTCCTTATGCCTATCCGCACCGTTATGTTTATGGTCCCAATACATGGTATGCAAAACCGTAAGATCATTCAAGAAAGGAAATAAAATGAAACGGAATCAATGTCTCACGCTGTTATTCTCCGGAACACTGTTTTTTCTGCTGAATGCAGGTTTCGCGGCAGAACAGAACCTCCTGAAAGAACAGAAAGTCAAAATCATCTCGCAAACAGGAAAAATGGAGAGCCGTTATCAGAATGGCAGCATAGCAGTCAACATCCCCGCTGCGCCCAAAGGCTGGCCGATTCTAAAGCTCGGACTTCCACAGGCGCCGGCAAACACAGGAACGGTTCTCATTGAAATACGTCTGGATACTCCGAATCAGGAGGTCAAAGGCGGAATTTCCCTGGCTCCGTCGGACAATCCCGGACTGGCAAAGAAGCTGTGGCCTTATCTCGGAGGAAAAGAGACTGTCTATATCAACGGCCGCCTGAAATACCGGACTGTTTCGCGTATTTCCCTGCCATACGATCCGAATGACCCGCTGACGGGGCTGACTCTTGCCGCGCGCCGGCCGGAAAATCCGGTGCAACTGACAATCACCGGCATCTCATTTCTTCCGAAAGCACTCCCCGGTGCAAACCTGCTGATGAACAGCGCGCTTGATTCGGAACAATCCGACTTTCCGCCGTTCTGGTATACGCAGACACCGACAAAAACCAGGTATACCCGAAGCGGAGGCCCCGGAGGAAAGGGAGCTGTCATCATGCAGGGAGACGCCAATCTGCGCCAGCAGGGAATGGTTCTCGCCGGAGGGGAAACCTACCGTCTCAGCGGCATGTTCAAAACCAGAGATTTCAAGGCGAAATCATTTATGTTCGTAGTTCACAATTTTGCATGGCAGAAAGACGTCGGATTCCGCAGTATCCCGCAAAACACCGACGGCTGGGTCAAGCTGGAACAGGATCTTGTACTGGTTCCATCCAACACGCCGGCAAATGTTTACGGCGTAGCACTCCATATCGCAGGAGCAACAGGAGAGCTTATGGCTACGGACCTGAAACTTGAGCCGCTTTCGGAAAAAGCCAGGACTGACTCCAAAAATCCAATGGCGATTCCCGCGCGCCAGATCATTCCGCTTTCGCCGCTTCTGACTCAAATTCCGGTTGAAAATCCGGTTCTCTCTTTCACCGTGGGCAAACTCCCGCTTCCCAATGAATCTTATGAATGCCGCTTCCGAATCAATGGAAAAGAGTTCAACATTCCGGTTGCGAAAAACGGCGGATTCCGGGCTGCCCTGCACGGGATGCCCGCCGGAACGTATGCACTGAAAGCGGAATTGAGGGAACAGGCAACAGGCAAAACGATTGCGGATGCGAATTTTACAGTCACATTGCGCAAAACGCCGGAGATCAGAGACGATCAATTCAAACGCCTGAACAATCTTGTTACGGAGGTGTTGAACACCGATACAGAAAGTGGAAAGGAACTTACATTTCATCTCCCACGCAACGGTTGGGTTTACATTCAATCCCCGGAAGGCGCGGACATGATTCTTGACGGCAAAATCCGGTTGACGGCACCGGAGATGTTCCAGAATCTCAATGCCGGGAAACATACTCTCAAAGCTGCCGGCGGAAACGGCAGAATCATTGTCCGTTCCATTCCCGAAATCCTCTGTTATCCCGTCACGGCGGGCGGCTGGCAGTTTGTAAAGAAACATGTCCTCGGCAATGTCACGACGATGAACCGCAGCGGGGAAAAGCTGACAGAGGAACAGATACGGGAAATACGGAAAACCGGCGCCGTTGTGATCGCCTCCTGCGGAGTCAAACAAACCGAAGATGCAATGCTCAAGGCGATGCAGTCCAACGATGCCCTGAAACTCCCCGGAATCAGCGGTTTCACTTCGGATGAGTGCTTTTTCACCAATCCGCAGGTGCTCTCGAACTATGTCAAGGCGCTGACGAAATTCGATCCGAAAGGAAAACTGGTCTACACATGGATCGTCGGCAAACCGTCCACGATCCTCCATACGGATTTCATGTCGGCGGCGCTGAATGCTTCGGACGGGCGCGGACGCCTGCTTTATGAAGCCTACTGCATCCCCTACCCCACGGAGGAAGCGGAACGCACTTATCTTGATGATATGCTCGTCGCCACATTCCGGCAGTTCAAACAGTTCCACCCGGAAGCGGAAAAGGGCACGGATATCATTCTCGGAGCTTTCACCAAACCCGGTTATATGACATTGAACTCCATTTCCGAAGTCGATTACAAATGCGCCCTCGACATCCAGATGAACGTTCTGGCAAATCATCCGGAGTTCAGTCAGCTCGGCGGTGTCGGCTACTGGGGATTCAGCTATGCGGATGAGGAAATGATCCGCTGGGGATATGCCCTGCTCCGCCATTATGCGATTGAGGGAAACACGGAGCCGCTTTCAAAAAAATACGGATTCACGTATCGGCTTCCTTTCCTGAAGAACTGTGATTTTGAGTCCGGGCTGGAGCACTGGAACACAAAAGGAGCGGTATCTTCCGATTCCGCCGCAAAGATCCGTTACGGAGGCAAAAACCAGAAGCGCTGGGGGGGGACGGGCAACACTTTCTGCCGTTTTACGAAAAAACCCGATGCAACGGCTGAAATCAGCCAGACGGCAAAAGGGTTGACACCCGGCAAATTGTATGCTCTCCATTTCATCACCGCCGACCTGAAAGACATCAAGGCAAACAAAATCGCGCCCAGACGCTACGGCATCGACGTCACTCTCAAAGGCGCAGAGGTTCTGCCTGAAAAACGTATGCTCTCCGTCAATGCGGGCAACAAGCGGGACGTGGCGTATATCAATCATCATAAACTCATTTTCAAAGCCAATGCCCCGGAAGTGGAAGTGATTTTCGACAATGCCAAAGCACAGGACGGCGAGGAACTGATTCTGAACTTCATCCAGCTTACGCCTTATTTTAATCTCTGAATTTTAATCACTGAACTTTCCTGTAACAGCCGCAGATCTGTCCAGAGGATGTGCGGCTGTTTTCTCTGTTTCCGCCGGGGTTGCATTTTTCCACAGCAGATGTAAGTTACCGCAAAAGACGGAGACTTTTATCTATGATCATCAGCGCAAGCAGACGCACGGACATTCCGGCGTATTACGCCAAATGGATGCTGGAACGGCTGAAAGCCGGAGCGGTCTCCATCCGCAATCCGTTCAACCCGAAGCAGTTCAAAGAGATCCCCCTCTCCCCGGACAAGATTGAATGCATCGTATTCTGGACAAAAAATCCGGCTCCGATGCTGCCGCTGCTCCATGAGATCGACGCCATGGGATACCGTTATTATTTCCAGTTCACGCTGACGCCTTATGACAGAACAATCGAAAAATATCTGCCGCCGAAAACCGAACTCATCCGCACATTCCGGCAGCTCTCGGAGCAAATCGGGAAACAGAAGATCGTCTGGCGCTATGACCCGATTCTTTTCACCGCAAAGTATGGAGTCGCGGAACATATCCGGTGTTTTCAATCTCTGGCGGAACGGCTGACGCCTTATACGGAGCGTTGTGTCATCAGCTTTCTTGACTTCTACCGGAAAACGGAGCGGAATATGGCGGAATGTCCGGTCATCCGTCCCGGCGAATCAATGATCGCGGAAACAGCCGGAGCGTTCAAAAATATTGCGGAAAAATATGCGCTTGAACTCTGTTCCTGCTGCGAAGGGCTGGAGCTGTATGGAATCCGTTCCGGCGCGTGCATCGATCCGGAGCTGGTGGAAAAGCTGACGCTCAAGCGTCTGCCAGCAAAAAAAGACAGGAGCCAGCGTCCGCTCTGCAACTGCGCACCGAGTGTGGACATCGGCAGTTACAACACCTGCGGCAACGGCTGTATTTACTGTTACGCCAATACAAAACCGGTACAGAAAAAAGGGACCTGACCGGTTCAGGTCCCTCCGTAGGAATTACTGTTGGATTTCCTTCGGCATGAAGAACGAGAAAATCACGAAGAGCAGTCCTTCCGCCAGCAGGACAATTCCCGTCACCAGAACCAGTTGCGCAAACGCGAAAACCGGCGCGAACAGCAGAAAGAGCCCGACCAGAATGCTCAGCAGGCAACTGATGATATTGAATGTTTTATTGACGGAGTCCGTGCTGATCGAAGAAGAAATTGAAATCCCGATCACGCCGGAGGACAGAAAGAATGTCGCAAGGCACCATGCGAGAAAGATGATTTCCGCGACCGGATTATACAGCAGCAATGCTCCGGCAACCGTCAGCAGAAAACCGTAAAAGAACCACGCCGTGCGCTTCTCTTCCCTCGTAAACGCGCTGATCATGATCCAGATACCGCTGAGCGCAATCAGGAATCCAGTAAGAAATCCCAGATTGATCGCAGTGAAAAACGGCTTGAACGCGAAAACCGCCCCGAAGATCATAACGACGACACCGCGCCAGAAAAGCCCCCACTTCGTAATGCCGCCGACGATGTCCTGCCCGAAAAAGATTTTGTTCCACATAATTTCCCCCTTTGTCATGTTGATTATCAGAACTGTATCCAAAAGATAACATCCTTTTCCGAAAATGCAAATATCTCCTGATGATTACGGCGGAAAAAGAATATCCGCCGATTACCGCTATGCGCCGGCGGGGATTTTTCTCAAAGAGAAAAGAAATATTTCAAATCCCCTGTTGACAATCGGGAGAACGCGGTGTATCTTAACAGCCATATTTGTAGAATGAATATAAAAATAGTATTTTCAATACCCTAAACCATATAACCGAATGTTAAGGAGATAACACTGATGTCCGGGAAAAAAATCACAGTAGACGGCAATTACGCCGCCGCGCATGTAGCTTACGCGTTGAGCGAAGTTGCTGCCATTTATCCCATTACTCCGTCTTCGACAATGGGCGAATACGTTGACGAGTGGGCGAGCCAGGGAAAGAAAAACATCTGGGGAAAAGAAGTTTCCGTCATGGAAATGCAATCCGAAGCCGGCGCCGCGGGCGCTGTGCACGGAGCTCTTGCCGCAGGTTCTCTGACAAGCACCTACACCGCTTCTCAGGGTCTGCTCCTCATGATCCCGAATATGTATAAGATCGCGGGCGAAATGCTCCCCTGCGTCTTCCATGTGACGGCGCGTTCTCTCGCCTGTCAGTCTCTCGCAATCTTCGGCGACCATTCCGACGTCATGGCATGCAGGAACACCGGTTTCGCGCTGACCTCCGCAGCTTCCGTCCAGGAAGAAATGGACATGGCGCTCGTCGCCCACCTCGCAACCCTCAAGAGCAAGGTTCCGTTCCTCTCTTTCTTCGACGGTTTCCGCACCTCCCATGAGCTTCACAAAATCGAAGAAATCTCTTACGAAGACATTGCAAAACTCGTTGAGCCCAAATACATCCAGGAGTTCCGCGACAGAGGCATCCGCCCTGAAAAACCGATCTGCAAAGTCGGCGCCCAGAACCCCGACGTCTACTTCCAGGGACGCGAAACGGTCAACAAGTTCTACAACGAACTTCCCGCAATCGTTCAGGAATACATGGACAAAGTCGCCGCCGTCACCGGCAGACCGATGCACCTTTTCGACTATGTCGGCGCACCTGATGCCACCGACATCATCGTTTCCATGGGTTCCAGTTGCGAAACCATCGAAGAAACGATCGAATACCTCAATGCAAAACGCGGCACGAAATACGGACTGATCAAAGTCCGCCTGTACCGTCCGTTCTCCGTGGAAGCGATCAAGGCGCTCGTTCCGGCGACAGCCAGGAGAGTCGCGGTTCTCGACAGAACCAAAGAGCCGGGCGCAATCGGCGAACCTCTGTTCCTCGACGTCAAAGTCGCCCTCGAAGGTATGGGGCTCAACATCATCGGCGGCCGTTACGGACTCTCCTCCAAGGAGTTCACGCCGTCTATGGTTCTTGCGATTTACAAACACCTTGAAAAAGGCGGCTTCCACGGCTTCACGGTCGGTATTGACGACGACGTCACCAACCTCTCTCTCAAGATTGAGGAAGAGATCACAACCGAGCCGGAAGGCACCACGAACTGCATGTTCTGGGGTCTCGGCGGCGACGGAACCGTCGGAGCGAACAAGAGCTCCATCAAGATCATCGGCGACAACACCGACAAGTATGCCCAGGCTTACTTCTCCTACGATTCCAAGAAATCCTACGGTGTGACGGTATCCCATCTCCGTTTCGGCGACAAGCCGATCAAGAGCACCTACCTCATCACCTCTCCTGATTTCGTCTCCTGTTCCAGCGCCTCCTACATCGGGCGCTATGATCTCCTCAAGGGCATCAAGGAAGGCGGAACATTCCTGCTGAACAGCCATTACAGCAACGATGAAGTGTTCTCGAAGCTGACCCGCGACATGCAGGAAACGATCATCAACAAAAAGATCAAGTTCTACAACATCAACGCGGAAGCGATCATCAAGAGCCAGCCCGGTCTCCGCGGCAAAGGCGCGAACACCGTCATGATGGTGGCATACTTCAAGGTTTCCGGCATCGTTCCGTTCGACAAGGCTTACGTCGGCATGCAGGAAATGACGAAGAAGACCTTCAAGAAAAAAGGCGACGAAGTCGTCAACATGAACCTGAAACTGATTGATCTGGCTGTCGATGCCTGTCAGGAAGTCAAGGTTCCGGCGTCTCTCGACGGCGTGTCCTGCTACGTTCCGCCGCAGCTCATCAGCGACGATGCGATTCCGTTTGCGAAATCCATCATCAAGCCGCTGATGCACCTCAAGGGCGATGAAGTTCCGGTATCCGCGATGTCCGTTGACGGCACGCTTCCGACCGGCACAAGCTGTCTCGAAAAACGCGGTATCGCTCCGCGCGTTCCGATCTGGAACTCCGACAACTGCATTCAGTGCAACATGTGCACCATGTCCTGCCCGCATGCAGCAATCAGAGCCAAGCTCATCGATCCCAAAGATCTGGCAAATGCTCCGGCATCCTTCAAGACCATCGAGTCCAAACCGAAGAAAGACCCGGCTTACAACTTCAAGATCCAGGTCTATATCGAAGACTGCACCGGATGCGGTGTCTGCCTTGAGACCTGCCCGACCAAACCTGAAAAGAGAGCTCTCACCTGGTCCACACTCGAAAAAGAGCGTGCCGCCGGCGAAAATGCCAACGAGAAGTTCTTCGATTCTCTCCCCGACGATGTTCTCGGTTCTTTCGCTCCGACGACCGTCAAGGGCGCCATGTTCAAGAAACCGCTGTTCGAATTCTCCGGCGCTTGCGCGGGATGCGGCGAGACACCGTATGTCAAACTCATGAGCCAGCTCTTCGGCAGCAATATGATCATCGCGAATGCGACCGGATGCTCCTCCATCTACGGCGGAACATTCCCGACCATTCCCTATACCACAACCAAAGAAGGCAGAGGACCGAGCTGGGCAAACTCCCTGTTCGAAGACAACGCCGAATTCGGTCTGGGCATGAGACTTTCCGTGGACCAGAACCGTGCGCTTCTCAAGCTCAACGTGGAAAAGGTTCTCGCATGTGAAAATGCCTGCGATACCCTCAAGAACGTTCTCGGCAAAGCAATGGAACTCTGGGATTCCAAAGGACCGGAAGCCGTTGCCGCGCAGAATGCCGTGAAAGCGGCGCTGCCGGAAGCCATCAGGAACGCCTGCCCCGAAGGCAAGGTCATTCTTGAAAAGATCCAGGAACTTCAGGACTACTTCGTCGACAAGTCCGTCTGGATTCTCGGCGGCGACGGATGGGCGTATGACATCGGTTACGGAGGACTCGACCACGTCGTGGCTTCCGGACGCGATGTCAATATTCTCGTCCTTGACACGGAAGTTTACTCCAACACCGGCGGACAGGCTTCCAAGTCCACCCCGATCGCGGCTGTTGCGAAATTCGCGACAGGCGGTAAACACCTTGCCAAGAAGAACCTCGGCTTCATGTGCATGAGCTACGGATATGTCTACGTCGCCTCCATCTCCATGGGTGCGGACAGACTCCAGACACTCAAAGCTTTCCAGGAAGCGGAAGCCCACAAGGGACCGTCCATCATCATGGCATACGCTCCGTGTATCGCACACGGCATCGATATGAGCAAGACTCAGGTCGAACAGAAGCGCGCCGTGGATTGCGGTTACTGGCCGCTCTACCGCTTCAACCCGAACAACGGCGACAAACCGTTCACATGGGATGCCAAGGCCCCGACAGGCAACTTCCAGGAATTCATCCGCAGCGAAGGCCGTTACAAATCCCTTCTCAAGACAGCGCCCGCCGATGCGGAAGAGCTGTACAAGAAAGCGGAAGCGGACGCCGCGCGCCGTATGGAATTCTACAAGCAGGTCGGCGAACTCATGAAGTAATCTGAATCAGAACTGCTTCTCAAGCGCACCATCCGCAAGGTGGTGCGCTTTTTTCATTTCTCATTCCCACGAATATGTCTGTTCTTTCCCCTTTTTTTCGTGCCTGCCAAAAAAAACTATCTTTTTATTAAAAAATATTCTTTTGTAGTCTTGACAATCTTTCA
>ENA-UOOA01001194-UOOA01001194.1-human-gut-metagenome-genome-assembly--contig:-P61old-NODE-1194-length-44394-cov-7.907801_pt1 | contig 44394 bp, 34 predicted proteins | sample MGYA00242467_ERZ724014 | MGnify/ENA metagenome assembly ERZ724014 | reverse complement strand
ACACAGGAGAAATCTGCAATGGAAGTCCGCTGGTATCACAGACAACCATGGAAATTTATCGTCATTCTCGTACTCCTATGTGCCGCTCCGGCAAGCGGTTTCATCATATTCGGCCTGCTCATGGTCATGTATTGGCAAGATTTCTTTCCGCCTCCGATTCCGCAAAAATACCTTGAGTTTGACGGATACGAAAAACCGGAACTTCACAAGCTGAAGCGAAGAATCAGAAGACGCCTCCGATGGGCGGATTTCTGGGCGTGGCTTGCGGTGCTGGCTTTCGGCTCCTCATGGTTTGCAGGGATTTATGTCGGCAAACAATTTGAACCATTGGAAGCTTTCAAATATGGATTCCTGACTATCGGTGCTTTCTTAACAATGGCTATGTTTTTCATTATGTTCCATGTACGACTAAGAGGACTGATCCCATACCTCATTGAAGAATACGAAGAACGCATCAATGAACCGCAATACACCGTAAATGAAAATATTCCGCTCTCCATTACCATTTCAGGCAGAAAAGATGAGTAGAGAATCTTTCTGCGATAATATAAAGTTCCATTCGCCCTGCAACCTGCTCCGTCTGCTGCATCGTAATCCGGTATCAGCAGATTTTTTCATATCCATACAAAATTTGATTTGACTTTTTCCAATATTTCTCCTATATTATTTTACAATCCACAAACAAGGGAGATCATATTATGCACACAACATGTCCGTTCTGTAAACAAACCTATGAAGTCGAGGACCAGTATCTCGGGCAGCAGATCGAATGCCAGAAATGCAAACACGAGTTCACAATCGCCCAATCACAGGAACCGCCGCAGAAAACAGCCGCTCCGCCGTCACCCGCCGCAGGAACCGGAGCCGAAGTATTCAAAACGCCGCTTCTCTCCCGTATTTTCAATGTTTTCGGCGGACTCAGCCTCGCCGGAACCATCTTCTGCATTGCAGGCGCGGTGATAATGGGCATCCGGCAGGACAACATGTATGCGGGAATGGCGATCCTTCCCGCGATTTTCGCCACGCTTCTGAACGCTCTCATCATGTTCGGGCTTTCGGAACTCGTCAAAGCAATTTCCGAAACGGCATTCAATACCAGACAAATTCTGAAAATCCAGCGCAACAAACCATAATCGACGCATAACGACTTTTTTTCGGCAGAGGAGAGAGTACCGCCGGAAACGGCATTCTCCTCCTCTGCGGTCCCTACTTCACGACGGCATATCCTTTCCGCCGGAGAAATGCCTCCGCCAGTTTCATCGTGTATTCATAAATCTCCCGGCAGAGTTCCGTGTCGCTCCGTTTGCGGATCGTGTTTTTCGTATCATTTTTCTTCAACGCCTGAATGAAGTAACTGCAACAGGCGCAGAGGCTCATCTCAAACATCACATAAGACGCTCTTTCGTGAGTTTCCTGCGCGACGATCGAACAGATCCGCGTCATCCAGTCGATATCGTACACATTCATTCCGCCTCCGCCGGAGGAAGTCTCCGGGAGCATCCGCAGAGGGTAGAACGCCTGTCCGATCATTTTGCAAAGCAGATTTCCGGCGATGTCGTAATCGATGCCGTTTTTCCCGCAGTATCCGATTGCCGCTCCGGTAAGTTCCGCCGGAGTGTCATACAGATCATGCAGATCATGCGACAGCAGATAAAGAAAAATATCCGTGTCCATGTCATCCGCTTTCCGGATATCCCCGGTATAATTGTTCCCCAGCGCCCAGAGATAGGACCAGATCGCCGGAGTAACCGGTCTGATTCTCAAGGGTCCGATGCAGGAAGGCAAAAGAAGGACACTCCTCAAAGCGAGAAACTCTTCCCGTCTGTTATATTTTGAAGCTTCCAGCTCCCTGATGTGCTCATCTTCCTCCAGAAGTTTTTGAAACTCCGCAGATGCGGCAAGGAATTTGAGTTGTTCTTTCGTGATCATGAATGAATCTCCTCTTTTGCATGTCTCTTTTGCGGGAAAGGCGGGAGGGGAAAGAGACCGGGTTCAACAGCGCCCGGTCAGAACATTCCGCTTCCCCGCTCCCGTCTTTTCCCGTTGCTCACCTGTTCCTTATGCTTCCGCCCCGTAAGCTTCGATCTGCGCACTGTCCGCGGTGCGCGCGGAAAGCGTGACCTCAACATAACCGGTGTTGGTCTCGCTCTGGTCCACACTTTCAATGATGTAGTCCTTCTCTCCGAGCGTGAGCTTGGAACCCGGTTCGATCGTGATGGACTCGGCGTCCAGCAGACCGGTCACGGAGATCGTTTCGCCTTTGGAATAGGCTTTGAGGTCCGTCACCTCTCCTTTTTCGTTGCGCGCCTCGGCAATCTCCGCGGTCTTGTTCCGTGAGAAGGAATTCACCACGATTCCCGAGATTCCTGTTGTCGTTGTAATGATACCAAACTGTCTAGCCATGCTGACAATCCTTTCTTTTTTGCACCGTTTCCGATGCGGTTCATAAAAATCTGCCGTCCCGCCCCGTGCGGAACAGCATTCTCCGGCGGTTGCTCCCGTCTTTCATCCGGTTCCGCCCCTTTGCCTACCTATCGCGGAGCGTCAAACAAAAAGCGGTCAAAAAGTGGTCAAAAAACAAATTTTTGAGTCTGAAAAAAAGTAAAAAGCCGTCAAAGAAAAAACCGGCGTTCCCGGTCCGTCTCCCATCACCGGAGCCTGTTTCCTGCCGCATTTGAACTGCCGGTTCCGGTTTTCAAAATACGCCGTTTCTCTCCACGGTGTTTTCCAAATGCAGGATCTGGCTCCTGATCTCCCCCAGTTGTTTTACGACCTGATCCATCTGTGCACCCCCTCCCGGCCCGGAGACACTCAGGGGTCCGCCGGAAAATGCGCCTTTCATGGTACTGCCGAACATCGACGCCCTTCCCGCCCGCCGCTTCAGTTCGTCCGCATTCTCCTGAGATACGGGAAAAGCGGGATCGAGATGCGCCAATTCCTGTACACGCGGATTTCCCATCACGCCGGAATCCGCCGCCGGAGACACAGGCGCGGAGCCGCCGGGCATCCCCCCGCCGCCCTGAACACTGCTGATCTGCTGTTCCAACCCGTGAACGGTCTCCTGAGAACCATCCATCTTCTCCTGAAGCGCCAGCAATCTCCGTTCCGCCTCATTGCGTCCGGGAACGTCATTCGCTTCGGTGCGGGCGTCCACTTCCGCCTTTACACCGTCAATCGACTTCTGCAGTTCCGCCTGCTTCGTCTTCTCCTCCTCGATCAACTGCCGGCGGTTCGCAATTTTCTTTTCAGGATCGGTTTCCGAGTTGAAATCGTCCTCCATCTTGCGGCGGCGGAATTCCTCCCGCCGTTTCTCCGCCTCCTCTTTCTTCACTTCATTCTCGCGCCGTCTCCGGTTGTTGAACTCTCCGGCGGGGTCCTGTTCCCGAAGCGCATGAAGCTCTTTCCTTTTCGACCGGAGAACTTTATCAAGCCCCGCCTTCATCGCATTCGCCTCATTCGCGGTCTCCTCGCCGCCGAACTGGATGCTACCGCTGCCCCACCCGGCATTCGTCGCCACATCGGTATATTTCTGAGACGCGGTACTCAGGGTGTTGACCTGAGATTCCATATTCTTGATTTTTCTCTCATGCTCCACCTGGAGCCGGTCGCTGATCGTCTTGTCCAGCCCGGTGATCCGCCCGGTCTCCTCATCCAGTTCGACACTGACATCCTTTGAATCGTAGGAACTTTTCAACTTTTTAATCAGTTTCCGCGCGTTCTCTTTCTGACTTTCCGAAAGCTTGTCCTCCTTTGACAGTTCATCCAGTTCGTTAAAGATTTCATGAATGCCGGCGTTCCGTTCCTCCATCTCCTCCATGGCTTTTTCTTTGTCTATGGCGCTGTTCATCCACCCCTCGGCATCCTGTTTATATGGCGACATTTGTTGTTCATGTAACCAGTCTGCAACCTTCATCCCCCCTTCCACACCTTGTATAATGATATCACCAACTGCTGCCATATTGGCAGCCTTTCCCAATGGTGAAGGCATACTGCCAGGGGAGTTGTTTGTCTTTCCCCCCGTTACATTTGTGTTCTTGCTCTCCAGCGGCTGTCTCAGCTTCGTAGCCTGTAAATTCTTTCTGTTCTTTTTCGCTTTTCCCATAATACACCTTTCACTTTAAAAATCTTCATCAATGCAAAATATTACGATTTTCTTTTTCTACAAAAGCAGTAAAAATATCAAGCTGTTTTTGTAGCCTTTTATAAGTCCAGACTTTACCCTAAAATATGTATTCCCTCATCCCTTTATAAGTCCAGACTTTACCCTAAAATATGTATTCCCTCATCCCTCCTCTTTCTAAAATAATTTGTGTTTATTTGCACATTCGTTTTTACCTGCTTGTATTTCTTTCATCTACACTTATAGTAATTATGAAAAGCAGGAGAAAAATAAATGTCATATAAAATCTCTAAACAGCATCAGATTAATCGCCCGGCAATCTCCGTCAAAAGTAAATATGACAACAACTATTCATTTGCCAATGAACAGGAAGAACCACCTGCGGAATACAACTTCACTGATTCTCCTGAGTTTGAAGAAGATCAAGATATCAGTGAAGATGATCAAGAGTTTGAAGAAGACGATTCTCCTTCTCCAGAATTCTATATGAAGCGGATCAGAAGACTCTCGTTTCTCGCAAACATGTTTTGTCATATCGCACTCTGGATATTCATTTTAAGTTTAATATTTTTCCCCTATATGCTTCTGATGCATGCCGATTTCTTTCCGACCAATGAATCTTTGGGATTACCTTGGCTCCTTTGTAGTGTAATCATTCCCCTTTCATTAGGTTTCGCCAATATGATTACGGCAAATTTCGTCATGGCGAATATACGCAGATACTGTTATCTGGTATACCCGTATGATGAAAACAGACGTATGCAGGAAATACAACAGCTTACGCTGGAATACATTGGCTGGGTATCCTCATCGCAGTTTTCCAGAAGATAAGTTTCAAAGGAGTCACCATGTCAAAGAAAAAACGGAAACAACAGTCGCGATCTGAGCAAAAGGAACATCAAAGCAAGAGTTCACAGCATCGTGAGGAACATCCCGTATATTTTCTGGCGGGATATCCGCCGCCGGAACCGCAACAACTCCAAGAAAACTCTCCGTCTCCTGCTGTCTACATGAAGCGGATCAGAAGACTATCGTTTCTTGCAAACATGTTTTGCCATATCGCACTCTGGATATTCATTTTAAGTTTAATATTTTTCCCCTATATGCTTCTGATGCATGCCGATTTCTTTCCGACCAATGAATCTTTGGGATTACCTTGGCTCCTTTGTAGTGTAATCATTCCCCTTTCATTAGGTTTCGCCAATATGATTACGGCAAATTTCGTCATGGCGAATATACGCAAATACTGTTATCTGGTATACCCGTATGATGAAAACAGACGTATACAGGAAATACAACAGCTTACGCTGGAATACATTGGCTTGGTATCCTCACATTTTCTGCTGTCGCTGTTTTCCAGAAGATGAAAACACGGGGAGGCTCCCAGCCGTCCCCGCGCCGTTTTTTACCTGTCTCCTTTCATTTCAGCTTTTCCGGCAAGAAATTTTTCTCCCAGTTGAAGAGTATACTCGTAAATCTGTTTGCAGAGTTCCGCATCGGTCCTCTTGCAGATCCGCCGCTTTTTGTTCTTTTTGCGCAGAGCCTGGATGAAGTAATAACAACAACTTCCAAGTCCCATGTCATACATGACCACGGAAACTTTCTCGCGGGTCTCCTGTGCGACAATCGAACAGAAAAATGTCAGCCAGTCCGCGTCAAAGACATGTGCGTTGTCACTCCACGAGTCCGTCCGGGGCAGCATCCCGCCAGCCCGGAAGGCAAAGTGAACTCTCTCACAGAGCCATGCTCTCGCCTCCTGCCAGCAGATTCCGTGTTTTCGGCAGAATCCGATGGCAGCTATCACAATCTTCTTCGGCGATACATCGCCTTCCCGCAGATCCACCGTCAGCAGATACAGGAAGATATCCGTATCCAGCTCATCCGCCTTATACATCTCCTCCTGAGTGTAGGGACTGCGGAGCGTCCAGAGAAACGCCCACAATGCCGGTGTCAGTCTGTTCAGTTTCAGCGATCGGAACATGGGGTTCCATCCCAGTACATCACTCAAAGCGATGTACTCGTCTCTGGGATTGTATTTCAACGCCTCCAGTTTTTTAATGTGTTCGTCATTCTGCAGAAGTTCCTGAAACTCCCCGGATGCGGCAAGCTGCCGCAGTTGCTCGTCTGTGATCATCGTGTTTCTCCTTTGTTTTGGGTTGTGATTGCCGCGATACAGAAGTATCCCTTCATTTCATCGTTCCTTTCCGCACCATGCGGTGCTTTTCTCATTCCGTCCCGACCACCGGGAACCGTTTCTCCGGCAGATCCCTTATCCGCCTTTCCACTGATAAACAAGCGTCAAACAAAATGCCGTAAAAAAGGCGCTTCTACGACTGAAAATGAGTTCAGAAAGCCGTAAAAGAAAAATTGTATTTTTCCCCTCCGCCGCAAAAACGGGGAAAACCGGGCGCGTTATGCCTGACGTTGAGATTTTTTATTTCATACACAGGAATTCCCAAAGGCGTCAAACCTGAAGCCGGTGTCACTGCCCGGTTCATCGCCGCGCATCATTTTTCCGATGTTTTCTCACTTGAGGGTTGCAAAAAGAAAATCCGACTGTATTTTTATTGAAACAACCGGATCAGGGGAGAAAAATCACATTATGAACCAGATAGAAAATTTCTTATCCGCATGGAACTGCGGAACCATCACATTTCAGCCTTTTTTTGTAACGGAACGGGGAAAAGTCCAACCTCAATCCATGCAGATTGCAGAAGGCAAAGGAACGCTTCAGCTCTCCGCACTCTACACGGACGGCATCAGGGATGACTTCTATTTCATCCTGAAAGACGGAGAACTCACCTGCCGGCGCCTGTTCCATGTCGGCGGGAAAGAGCATGATATCTGCGAACTCGGGGTGGAATTGAACGGCGTTACATTCGGATTTGAGTCCGGAGACGATTATTTCTACCACAATGAGAATCCGCGCATCTATGAAAAGATGTCGATACCCGTCGATTATGACCGCGTCGCGTCCAACGATGTGAAAGACACCGGTTTCGATGAACAGGCGGGCAACCGCTGGGCGGACCCGGGCGTGGTCTGTGAACGCATCGGACGCTCTCCCTACCAGCCGTTTCCCGCGATTCTCCTCAGCAATTACCGCACAAAAGCGGGACTGGTTCACGGAACCCTCAGCCAGAAGCTTTTCTACCACAACTACCTCGTTTCCCATGACGGCGGCAAAGTCAGACTCGAAATATTCTCCGGGTTCAAAGACATCGGCGCGCTTCACTGTGGCGCAGGCAGGACACTGGTCGACGAATGGTATCTCGGCACGACAGCCCGCGCGGACGATCTGGAACGCATTTTTGAAAAATACACGGCGGAACTCCGCAGGCACCTCCCTCCGATGTACGGAGCAACGGCAATCAACCGCGACAATATGGTGTGGGGCTCCTGGAACGACGGAATCTTCCGCGACATCTCCGAGGAAATGATCGTCAGGGAGGCGCGTTTCCTGAAAGAGAATTTCCCGACGGTCCGCTGGATTCAGGTGGATGACGGCTATGCGGTCAACGTGCCTCCGGCGCACGGACTCGGTATGCCCTATGAGAGCGAAGCCGGAGTGGATCATCAGAAATTCCCGGACGGGCTGCGCGCATTTACCGACAAAATCCGTGAGACGGGACTCCGTCCGGCAGTATGGATCGGCGGATTCTGCCCCAAATACACCCCGATCTACAAGGATCATCCGGAGTGGTTCATCAATTACGATTACCGCGTGGACGCCTCCGCGCCGCTGGACGTCAGCCAGCCTGAAGTCCGCGCCTACATCGAACACGCGCTGGATGTGTTTTTCCGCGACTACGCATTCGAAGGCATGAAACACGACTTCTGGAGCTATGCGTTTGAAGACAGCCATGACCTGCTGAAAAACAAAGACGCCTCCGGCTATGAATGGCGCACCTGGTGGCTCAAGGAGATCCGCAAGCGCATCCCTGCGGACGCCTATCTCCAGACCGGCTGCGATATCGTCATGGGGAATCCGTTCCTCGGAGAATACTTTACAAACTACCGTTACGGCATCGACATCGGAAGCGGAAACTGGGATTATGTCAAGACCAATTTCCTGTGGGGCGCGGCATGTTTCGCAACTCATACCAGCGATCTTTTCGTGCCGAACAGCGACTCGGTCGGGCTCTTTCCCGGACTCAACGACACGGAGGCGATGTTCTGCCTGAACTACTGCCTCGCCTCGCATACCATGGTTGAGATCGCAGGAAAACTCAGTGAAGCCGATCCGGAATCCCCACGGTTCAGAACATTGAAAAAAGCGGTCTGCAATCCCAACAACGGGCAGGAAGTCTTCCTCGGCGGCTATAATTACCGCGACCGCCGGAACCTGATTCCGCGTATCATCTATTTCAAGACCCCGCATTTCAGCACACAGGAAAACAATCCGCTTCTGCCGCTCCGCACCGCAGGACTGTTCAATATCGAAGACAAACCGCTGAAAATCACGTTCTCACCGGCAACGCTCGGACTCTCCGCCGGCAGATATCTGCTGACAGATGTATGGGGCAATGAAACAATTCCCTTCGACGGCGAGTACACCGTAGAAGTCGAAGCACACGGAAGCCGTCTCTTTGCGGTCTCATGCGCGGAAAAGGCGATGCTTCTCGACGCCAACATGCGCATCAACGCGTGCACAGCCGACAAGCTTGATTTCGATTATGCGGGCGAGGCGGAACTGTTCATGACCGCGGCGCCGGAAAAAGCAGTCTTCAACGGAAAAGAGCTGCCGTTCAGAACAGAAGCCGGAAACGGAAACATCAAAGTCACATTCCGCGTCCCCGGCAAAGGGACCGTCACATTCAAATGAGACAACTGTTTTCCGGGGCAATACTGATTATGGCTGTTCTCTCCGCAGGTTGTGTTTCAACGGAGTTCTATGCGGTATCGGATACCTCCGGCGAGACGGGCGGCATCACGCTCGTCAAAAGCCGGACCGATACGGCGCGGAATCTTTTCACACACCTTAAAACCGTCAATTATCTGATCCGCGACCCGGTCTCCGGGCTTTTTTACGGGACTGTTTCGCGAATTCCCGGAACAAAACAGGGAGGAGTCGCGACCCTCCGGGCGGATGAAAGCGGCAGGCTGGAAGCGGTTGCCTTTGTGCAGGTCAACGGCGCGGTTCCGTGTCATCTGGCGCTGTCGCCGGACGGCTCTTTTCTCTATACGGCGAATTACAGTTCCGCCTCCCTCACGGAACTGCCGTTGAAAAGCGGGATTCCGCAGGCGGGAAAAGTCATTCCGCACCGGGGGCGGGGCGCCGGAAAACGTCAGGAAAAAGCGCATCCGCATTTCGTCGGCTTCGACCCGGCGGGGAAAAATCTTCATGCCGTTGATCTCGGACTTGATCAGGTCAAGATTTATCCGTGGCACGCAGGCAGGGGAATCGACACGAAAGCGGTGGAAATCATCCGTCTCCATGCGGGAGCGGGCCCGCGCCATCTTGTCTTTTCTCCGGACGGAAACACGATCTATGTCGCAAATGAACTTGACAGCACCGTGTCTTCATTTGTCCGCCGCGGAGGGAAATGGGAGGCGGCGCAGACGATCCGCTCTCTGAACGGAGTGCCGGAGACCAGAAATTACCCCGGCGCAATCCGTATCACAAAGGACGGAAGATTTCTGTTCGTCTCGAACCGCGGTCACAATTCAATCGCGCTGATCGAAACAGGGAAAAACGGAGCGATGAAACTTCTGGAGACTGCGGACTGCAACGGAGATTTTCCGCGCGATATCGCGCTCTCTCCCGATGAAACGGAGATCATCGCCGCAAACGAAAAGTCAGGCACCGTCACGTTTCTTATGTTTGACAGGGAAAACAGGAAGCTCGTTCCGAAAAAGGAAAAACTTGCTTTTCCCAGAGCCCTCGGAATTTACTTCCGCATGTAACAAAACCGGCAACGGGCGGCACAGAATACTGATGCTGTTGTTGTCTGCCGGCTTGGCAGATAAATAATTTAAAAATCAAATATTTTACCTTTCAATACTGGAAATCATGCAAATCATGATTATATTCCATGTTTCTATGAATTTAAAGTTTTTAGGAAAACTCCCGCCGGCGGACGGTAATACCGCTTAATCCAGTTTTTTCTGATTGAGAAAGATTATGTTCAGCAAGCTGATTCTTCCCGTATGGAACAAATTCGCCGGTTATTTCAGCAAACGCCAGTTTCACGAGCCGGGCGGATACGTTGAAATCTGGCGCATCGCATGGCCGCTGATTATCCTCAGTGCAAGCAACACCATTATGATGATCACCAACCGGGTTTTCCTTGCATGGGACTCCAAAGACGAAGTCGCTGCGTCCATGCCCGCATCACAGATGTTTTTCACATTGATGGCGTTCTTCCTGATCACGGCGTCCTTTACTGCGACGATTGTGGCGCAGCATCACGGTTCGGACAACCGCGAAGGGTGTATCCGCGCGACATGGAACGGATTCTATTTCGGGGCAATCGTCGCGGCGCTGCTTGCCTATGCCCTGCCTGCCGGGGGAGCATGGATACTGACGCATAACGGACACGATCCGCGCATCGCTGTCTACGAAGCGGAGTACTTCATCGCACTTTCCCCCTGCGCGGGACTGATCTGCATGGAAACGCCGTTTCTTTCGTTCTTCACCGGACGCGGACGTACGCAGATCGTCGCGGCGATCAAGATCATCGGCTGTCTGATCTCCGTTCCTCTGAATTATATTTTCGTCTTCGGCAAACTCGGTCTGCCGCCGCTGGGAATTCTCGGCGCCGGACTCGCCAGCTCCATCGCGAGCCTCTGCTCCCTCTGCATTTCCGCTTCCTGCTTCCTGCTCGTGAACCAGAAGGAATACGCGACCCGCAGCCATAAACGTTTCCACGGGGAATACATCAGAAAACTGCTCTGCTTCGGAACGCCGGCAGGGTTCCAGACTTTCCTGCGCAACGCCGCATTCGCCTGTGTCATCATCATGATCGGACGTCTCGGCAACGAAGCGCTGGCGGCAACCAGCATCGCGCTCTCCATCAACATGATCGGCAATATGCCCATGATCGGGCTTATGGACGCAACCAGCGTCATCACCGGACAATATATCGGCAAACGCCGTCTGCTCGTCGCCGACCGGATCGCAGGCAGATCCATCAGAATGCTGTTCCTCTGGATGCTTTCCATCTCCGCCATCTATCTTTTCTGCCCTCAGCTTCTGATCCGCATTTTCGATTCGCAGAATCAGGGGGCAACCAACATGGACAACGCTCTGGTGACGGAATATATCATCACGATCCTGCGCCTTGCCGTGATATTCAATCTGCTGGACGCCACCAGATTCATCACGATGGGAAGTCTGCGCGGAGCCGGAGACACATTTGTCCCGCTCCTGATCGGACTCGGAACTTCATGGCTGATCCAGATTCCCGGAACGGTTTATCTGGTCTATTTCGCCCATGCTTCCGTCGGCACGGTCTGGCTGTTCATCACGGTTTATATTGCCGCAGACGCATTTTTCATGCTCTGGCGCAGAAAGTCCGGTGCCTGGAAACACATCAAAGTCATCGACCTGCCTCCGTCCGATGAAACGTGCCCCGATCCGCCGGAGCCCCTGAAACAAACCTGAAACCGGAAAGCGGGGGCGGAACAGGAAAAAATCTGATTTTTCTCTGAAAAGACAGTTGCAAAAAAGAGATGAACGGATATATTATTTGCTTATGTTTGTATCAGATATGAAATTATAATTTTAAGGAGATATATCATGGCACATAAAAAAGGTCAGTCCAGCAGCAGAAACGGACGCGACAGCCAGCCGAAAATGCTCGGCGTCAAGGCGTTCGGCGGCGAATTCGTAACAACAGGCAGCATCATCATCCGCCAGCGCGGAACCAAATACCGTCCCGGCAAAAATGTCGGCTGCGGCAGAGACTTCACCCTGTTCGCTCTCGCGGACGGCACTGTGAAATTCTCCAAACCGAAGCGCATGGTCGAAGTCGTTCCGGCGGAAGTTGCCGCGGAATAACAGGACACTGTTGCATCTTCTTGTATTGGTCAGCCCGGAACCTCTGCTCCGGGCTTTTTTTTGGACTTTCTGCAAAAATCTTACCGGAGTATGAATCATGTTCGTAGACAAAGCCCAGATCACAATCAAAGCCGGAAACGGCGGAAACGGATGTTGCAGTTTCCGGCGTGAAGCGTTTATCCCGAAAGGCGGCCCGAACGGAGGCGACGGCGGAAACGGCGGAAATGTTGTCTTTGTCGCAGCTCCCGGAGAACAGACGTTGCAGGATTTCCTTTACACCCGGAGATTCGCCGCGGAAAACGGCATCCCCGGCAAGGGCAAGGACATGCACGGACGCCGCGGGAAAGACCTCAAAATCAAGGTTCCGCCGGGAACCATTGTCAAAAATGCCGAAACAGGCGAAATCATGGCGGACATTGACGCGATCGACAAAGAGGTCGTCGTTGCCCGGGGCGGAAAAGGCGGGCGCGGCAACACCCGTTTTGCCACCAGTGTCAACCGCGCTCCCCGCGAACATGAACCCGGGGAAAAAACAGAACCGATTCCAGTCGAGCTCGAACTCAAGATGATCGCGGATGTCGGGCTGGTCGGTTTTCCGAACGCGGGCAAGTCCACCTTGCTCTCCGCAGTTTCCAATGCCAGACCGAAAGTGGCGCCCTACCCTTTCACAACCCTGCATCCCGTAATCGGGGTGGTCGATTATCCGGACTTCAAAAATCTGCTGATGGCGGATGTCCCCGGGCTCCTCGACGGCGCACACCGCAATGTCGGACTCGGACACTCCTTTCTGCGCCATATCGAACGGACAAAGATGCTGATCTACGTTCTTGACATGGCGGGAGTGGACGGACGGAACCCGTGCGACGATCTCAAGACGCTCAAAAAAGAGCTGGAGCTTTATATGAAAGACCTCAGCAAGCGGGCGTGCCTGATCGTTGCCAACAAAATGGATCTTCCTGAAAGCGAAGAAAACCTGAAACAACTCAGGAAAAAGGTGCGCGGCATCAAAATCGTTCCGATCAGCGCCGCCACGGACCAGTCCTTTGACAAAGTAAAAGACGCCATCCGCTCCGCGCTGGAAAAAAGAATCGAAGAAGAAAGTCAGCCGGACTATCTGAAAAAGTAACCGGCTTCTTATCCTGCAACATTCGCATACACAGACCGGGGGACTCGCAAAGCGAGTCCCGAAATTGCGGATCAGCCCTGCCTCTCCCCCGCAAAATCTGAAAGCGGCTCCATTGTTTGCTGCGTATGTGCTTTCATGAAAGGGACAGCGTTTCCAGCCCGAAGCGGACAATACAGTAATCCTCATTCCACGGCAGCGGTTGATGCCCCAGGTAGTCCTCATGACGGAAGAAGCTGTATGGACCGACGCCGAAACTTTCCCCCTCCGCCAGATGATGCGGGCCAAGCAGATTCCGCAGATTGCCGGCAAGCTCGATTTCCAGCAGATTATCTTTCTCTTTCAGAAGCCCGGCGGGAACGGCGACGCGGTATGGACGCCACAGCATGATGCCGAGCTCCCTGCCGTTCAGGCGAATTCCGGCGGCATTGGCGAAAAGTTCACTGCAACTCAAAACTGAATAGTCGGTTCTGTCAAGATCGAAATGCTGCGTCAGAAGCGCCCGTCCCGCAAAAAAGCAGAGGCCGTCCCGCTGGAGATTGGCGCCGGTGACAACGGCAGCAGGTTCCGTAATGACAAACGGACCGGAGACACGTTCGGCATTTTTCGGCAAAGACTCAATGCTTCCCTGGTTTCTCACAGCAAAATCACCGGCGATATAAATTGATTCGAGCTCCATATCAAACGTGATCTTGTTGCCCTCCGACTCGCAGCAGCGTCCGCGGCGAAGCATTTCATACACTTCGGGGTCCTGCTCAAAATGAGTCTCCAGCCGAATTCTGTTCTCCCCTTTCCGGCACGGCGGAAGCGGGATCGTCTTGAACGCATGATCGAATAACGTTCCATCCGTTTTCGCATCAACGGGAGAATCATTCAGGAATATCCGGTACTGTTCCGGATTCTCGATCACAAGATGAAGCGGACGGGCGGTATTGAACGCCGGATCAATTTCAAATGTAAATTCCAGCCTCACTTCCGCCGGACGCTCCAGTTTCAGAAGTTCAGGCATAAGACTGATCGTCTCAATCTTTTCCGCCAGCAGTTCACCGTCCGCGCAGCAGCGGCAGGTATCCAGAGTCAGTGTATTCGGAGTCAGAAGCTTCAATTCAAAAGCCGGTTCAAGCGTCTTTGAACGCGCCGGCTCTCCATCCCGCGGGCGGACCATCACCAGCAGATCGCCGCCCGGTTCAAAATCGTGCTCCAATACGGAGGCGTAGGCGGGAAACGGCAGGAACTCCCCGCTCGCGGCATCGAAACGGGATATCACGCGCCCGTTGAATTCAATCCGGACCAGCGCGCTTTCACTGTTGCTCTGATTGACCAGATAGAACAGATCCGCAGGAGCTCCTTCCCAGTCTGCAAAGCGGCGTTTTGCACAGACGATCTCCTTTGCCTCGCCGTCTATTCTGCAAAGCGAATACTTTCCGCGCAGATGCTCCGCCAGTTCCGCTTCGGAAGCAAACCAGCGGCACTTCTCCAGCAGAGACGTGATTTCCGGGTCTGCCTCCCCGTCCACAGTAAACGGATACCCCTGAGAATCACGGACTCCGAACAGGATGCCCCCGTTCGCGCAGAAATCAAGCAGAAGCGTCTTCTCCTTCAACGAAATATTGCTCAGTTGCGGCAGGACGACAATCCGGTATCTCTGTTTCCCGATCACAAAATCCCTGCCGTTCACACTGCCGTACTGCCCGATCAGAGTCTCATCGCCGTAATGACAGTTGATCTGCCGCATCTCAAGCTCACGGGTCAATGCGGCAAAGGCGTCGGAATAGAAATTCAATACGCCGTTGTCCCCGTCATTATATTCAATCCATGCGGTGGACTGTCCATGAAGCACCAGAACGGGACACTCCACCTCCCCCTCGGCAAGAAGCCGCCCGATCCGTGAGACATAATCGTTATAATGATGATATTCGCTCCACCATGGCTGATGCAGGAAAAGCGAAGCCGGATAATCCCGCTTCCGCAGACCGCGCAGCGAATACCCCTCCAGATGCTGGCAAAGGAAATTCATTCCGCGCACCATCTGAAGCTGATAGAGCCATTTCAAATCCTGAAAACTCACGTTCCAGCCGCAACAGGCGAAAGTCTCCACAAGCAGACGCTTTTTTCCGGTCTGCGCCGCAACGGAAAGGAGCTGGATCAGGGCAACCGCGCTCGGAGTTCTGCGCCCCAGCCAGTCAACACCGGGAATATGGTAATACTGATACTGCGGCATGATCGCCCCGTTGGTCGTCAGTTGGCTGTGGTAAGTCTCCTCAAGCACATGATGCCCTGTCAGGAGTACGCCGTTCGCGTCGCACCAGTCATGAACCGGCTTCAGAAAATGATCCATGAAAAGACGCGTCACAAGCCCCCAGTAGCGGACTCTTATACTGCGGTACCCGGGAACTTCCGCAAACAGTCCGGGCAGATCCGCGAAAAGATCGCGCCCGTATGCCTTTTCATATTCTCCGGGCAGAGTCAGCGACCACGGAATTCCGTCACGGGATATCTGCGGTTCATCGGTGAAAAAGCCTTTCACGCTGCGCCAGATTTCAGGAGGCAGAGTATCCCTGTAAACCTGATAGACCTGCCTGATGAACTCCGCCGTGACCGATGCGTCCAGCGTATCCACATAATACGGATTGACATCATAGTAAAAACTCATCTCACCGACCCGGCAGATCGGATTGCGGGGAGCCTCCCCCTTCGTCATGCGCAGATATTTCTGCCGGTATTTCTCTCCGAGCCCGTTCACTCCTCCGTTGCCGAACCCGCTCGGCCATCCGTTTTCATCATAAAGCCACGGCTCCATGCCCAGCTTCGCGGCTTCCTCGATACACGCTTTGACTGCCTCGAACCATTCACCGGAAAAATACCGCGTGCGCAGCCCGGAACGCGCATGCATGAAAAAGCCGCCGATGCCGGCAGCGTGCATTTCCCTGATCTGACGGCGGAGTTCAGGAATATCCAGACGGTCATTCCAACTCCAGAAAGGAACCGGCCGGAAATCAGCCGGAGGATTTTTATCACTCATTTTCTCTCGCCTTTGCTGGTTAAAAATTCTGCACCTTTACAAATACCGCCGAACTTCCTTTATGCAAGTGCGGCACCGGTGAAAATGAACATTTTCTCATACTCCGCCTGCCATCCGCAGAGAACAGACAGCCACACGGAAAGACAGGCTGGAACCTTCCTGCTTTTCTGCGGTCAAACAGAACGGCGGAGGCTGCATGGCATCTTTTCCTCCGGCGCGGAACGGCAATCCCCCCTGCTGCCTCCCGCATTCCGGAGAATGATGCGACAGCCTCCGCCGTTTTATATAAAACACTTTGAAACAGTTATTTTCTACTTTTTTATGATATACTATTGACAATGCCACCGTTTTCCGTTATAATTAAAAAGAATAAAAGAGGAAACAATTTAAATCACTTTGAAGAGCAAGCAGGTATGTCCGACAACAGATTACTGACATCAAAACTGACGGGATACATCGAAGCCATGATTGCCGGAGGCAATTTCGCCGAGGGGGAACGCCTGCCGCCCCTGCGCAGACTTGCGGATCAGTTTCATCTGACGCTCAGCACCGCACGCAGAAGTTTGCAGGAGCTCTGCGAGCGGGATATCCTTGAATTCCGCCACGGTTCCGGCACCTATGTCAAACCCCGCAGGAAATTGCACAACGCCTCTTATCATATTTCCGTCGTTCTTTTCGAAAAGAATTTCCGGTCCAGTTACTGCTCCTACGCCATGCAGGGATTCCAGTGCATGGCGGCGGAATACGGCTGGCAGCTCCACCTTTCCTTTCATTCCTACGGACAATTGAAGCAGAATTACGATGAATCCGTCTTTCAGAACCGCGATGCGCTGGTCTTTCTCGGCTGTTACGACACTTATGACCTGAGTTATCTGCCGAAACATCTGCCGTGCATAGGGCTTGAGATGCACAATTCGCTGAACGGGCAGTTTTCCACCGTTACTCTGGACCCGTTCGATGCGGCAGTCATCGCGGCAGAGCATTTCCGCAGCCTCGGCATCCGTCATGTCAAAATCATTTCCGCCGACACGCCGGTGCATCAGTTCCGTGCCGGACTCTTCCGGCAGGAATGGGGAAAGGACCATGAAGTCATTGATTCTCAGGCCTTTTCCGAATGCAGTCTTGCCGCAGACTGCGGTTATCTGTTTGTCAGCGGCACACATCATGAGGCCTACGCGCAGGAGTATTTCCGGAAACACAAGAAATATCTCGCGGAAAACCCGGCGGTACTGAGCATCGACGGCAAAAGCCTGATCGCTCCCGACTTCCAGCCCGCCAACACCATCGCCATCGACTGGCCGGCAGCAGGCGAAGCCGCGGCGGAGGAGTGCCTGCGCCGCCTGAAATCCTGCGGCAGCAATGCCCGCAGAATCTATCTCACGCCTAAATTATACCTTTATCATAAAAATGGAGAAGAAAAATGAAAATCGAACATCACACCCCAACCAGCGGCGACAGGAAGCAGACGCTATGTTTCACCCTAATAGAGCTTTTGATCGTAATAGCGATCATCGCGATTCTTGCCGGAATGCTGATGCCCGCATTGAATCAGGCACGGCAAATGGCATTTGCCACAGCCTGCAGGAGCAACCTGAAACAATATGCTCTCGGACTCGCCTCATATACGTCGGAAAGCAATGAATACCTCTGCTATGGATATAATAGTTCATCTTCAGCCTCCACTTTCAATCATATATTATATCCGTATATTTTCAACCGTCCGCTGAAACTTGACGGGTACAGCAGCACAAAACCTGTCAATGTCAAGCTGTATCAATGCCCGGCGGCAAAATATAAACATGTATATTACACACTGATGTCCAGTTATGGTTACAACTACAGCGGGGTCATCTCCACTTCACCGACACAAAGGATTTTAGGCTACAAGAGTTCCACAGAAAATAATCCGCCGACAAAAACAGGGCAGATCAAACAACCGTCCGCCGTATTTTTCTTCGGTGACGGCAGGCTGAACATCACATCAAATTTATGGGGGGATAACCCTGCTTATCCGAACAACGCTCCAGGCTCCGATCCGTCGGAATTTGTCCCGTGGCGCCATCAGAAACAGGTCAATATCCTTTATGGAGACGGTCATGCAGCATCCCGCAGGGTATCTCCGGAAATCAGGGTCACGACAAATGAAGGAAAACTGTTCTGGAACGGACAGCAATAAAATCTCAACCATCTACGAATGAAAGATCAGGGAAAAATGAAAACGCTATTTTTTCTGGCCGCAGCCATGTCATTTACGGCATTCTCTCAGGACTGGTATCAGGATATATCAGGAGCCGGCTTCAGGCAGATCAGGCAGAACGACACAACGGCGCTGGAACTCTCAGGCAGGACGAGACAGCAGAAAAATACAAATTATTTCATCGGGACCATTCATCTGGACAAGCCGTTGAATCTGACCGGCAAGCAAGTCAGACTCAAAATAACCACATCCACTCCGGGAGAGATCATCGCGCTGGCTGTGCGTTTCTACAACGCAGGAGAAAAAACACCCTGCTGGAGTTTCATGAAATGGGGAAAAGTCTTCGACGGCACCGGCGCCATTGCACCGGCACTCTTCCCGGGACAGAACAAAATCCTGGCATGGGAAAAAGCAAAAGTAAACGGCAAGGCGGCAGACCGGGTTGATACAATCAGATTCTGGCTCGGCTCCGTCACTCCGGATGTGAATATCAGTGCGGTGTTCGGCAATTTCACGATCAGCGATGCGCCGCAGCCGCGTCCCGCCATCGCGCCGTATGCCTCGGAACCGGCGAAGGTCGTGCATCCGGCGGGGTCGATCAAACAGGCGGACATCAACCGGGCGCGGGAAAATATCAGGCTTCACCAATGGGCAAGGGAAGAACTTGCCGGACTGCGCAAATACGCGGAACTCTGGATGAAACGCACTCCCGGGGAAATCACCCAATGGATTCCGGCGGAGGACGCATGGTTCAAATGTCTTTGCCCGAATTGCGGGACCCAGCCGGAATTTGCATGGAAGAAAGAATCTCTTTCCCCCGACGGTAAAACAATGCAATGCACCAAATGCAAGATGGTCTTTCCGAATGAGAAATACCCGGAAGACCGCACTTATACAATCAAAACGCCAAGGGGAAATCTGAAGACAATTCGTTACCACCATGGAAAAGACCAGATCGCACAGGGTGAAAACTATGGTCCGAAATATCATATTTCAGGAGCAGTCAATTATTTGAAAATCCGGCAACTGCCGAATATTTACTCCGCTGCCGCCGTCTATGCGCTCACCGGAGAAAAAGCATACGCGCAAAAAACGCGGGACGTCCTTGTCCGTTTTGCGGAAGTGTATCCGGAGTATGTCTATAAATTCCGCGCAACCGCCTACGATTCACCGGAAAAGCATAAAATGGCGGGAAAACTCTGTGCCTGGAAATATCACGACAGCGCGATTCTCCCTCAACTTCTGGAAGCTTATTCCCTGACCTGCAACAGCGGAGTCTATTCCGATGCGGACAAGCTCAAGATAGAGAATGGAATCTGCCGGGAATATAAGCACATGATCATGGCATACCCGCCAACCGCCGACTGGTGCCGGAACGCAGTCCCGGCTCACATGACTGCGGCGGCGTATTGTGCTGCAATGCTCGGCGATCATGAACTCATGGACTGGGTACTGAAAGGGACTGAGGGGTTTCCTGCGTTTCTTCAGAAATATTATCACAGAGATGGAATTTTCTATGAGAACAGTGCGGCATACCATAATATGGCGACTGTTCCCCTGTATCCTCTGGTCAGTCTCCTCCAGGGATACTCAGACCCGCATACCTGCGGGGCGCCGGACCGTTATGACAACCTTGACCTGCAGAAATTAATTCCGTCTCTGCCCGTTATCCTGTCCGGCATGGCAAAAGCGACGCTTCCCACGGGATATCTCCCCGCAATCAATGATTCCCAGCGTATGACGAGGCAGCCGCTCCGCCTGCTGGAACTCGCATCAAAGCTTTATCCGACAGCGGAAATGCGCGAACTGCTCCTGTGGTTCAGCAGGAACTACTCATCTTCGTGGGATCTGAAATACTCTCTCTTCCTGCGTGATCCCAAATCCCCGGCGGAATCCTCTCCGAATGTGCCGTCTTCACTCAGGAAAAGCACTGTTTTTCCGGGCGGAGGCTGGGCATTCCTGCGCATTCCGGGGAATGCGGAAACAAGTGCGCTGGTGTTGACCTATGGCAAATACGCCCCGCATGGACATAATTCCATGCTGAGTTATCTTTACTGCGACAACGGACAGGAAGTCATCAGCGATCTCGGCTATCTCTCCTGGTGGCATCCTGACCGGTTATGGCTCACCTCGCCGCTTGCGCACAATCTGGTAGTCGTGGACAAAAAGCCCCAGGATAACAGGCGCATTGCACGGCCTGAACTTTTTGCGGGAAAGTCCCGTATCCCCGCCATGCGCTTCAATGCACCGGACTGCTATCCCGGAGTCACGAAAGAATATTCCCGCATGATGTTTGCCGTCCCTCTCTCCGGGAAACGGCAGTATCTGGTTGATTTCTTCCGTGTCAAAGGCGGCAGCACACACCTTTGGACGTTCCATGCGGACGGAAAAGCTTTCAAAGCGCCGGACTCCCTGCATGTTACACAAGCGTCAAAAGAGGAAATCGGCACCGGCCGGCTCGGCAGCGAGTGGCTGAATCATTTAAGGAAAAGCGAAAACAGTGCCGGGACACGGACTTTCATCTGGCAATATGACTCCGTTCTGACAACCGCACTTCATTTTCTTACGGATACCCCAGTAACATTTTTCCTTGCCGGCGCTCCCGGACTGCGGGATCAGTCGTCCCCTTATAAAAAAGTCGAGCTCAACCTGTTGTTTGCCCAAAAACGCGGACCGGACAACACCTTCGTTTCCATAATTGAGAATTCACGCGGAAAACCGGAAATCAGAAATGCCGTTCTGCTGAAAACTTCCGGACACAAAGCAAGCGCCGCTAAAGTCACGACAGATTCCGGCACGGATTTATTTCTGTTCGCGGAACCGGGCGGCGGAAAAGTATTCCTGCCGGATTACCCGGAATTTACCATGACGAACCGGTCCGGTATCGTCCGTCTTGATCCGCAGGGAAAAGTGAAATATCTCTGGAGCGAAGGGAACGGCGAACTGCGCTTCGGCAATTCTGTCCTGAAAGGAACGCCGCCGGTGACAGGCAGAATAAAAACAATCAAAGGGCACAGGCTGTTTACAAATCTGCGTGACACTCCTGCTGAAATCGCCGACAACTATCTGCACGCAGCAGATCACTATGACGGGCTCTACCGTCTGTCAAAGGCGGAAAAAGAATCCGGAGAAGTGGTTCTGCACCTCGATTCTTCAGAAGTGATTCGCCTGAACCCCAATGACATGTTTGAGATTCACACCTGTCAGGAAAAGGATTTCTGAAATGAGAAAGACTTTGCGTTGCGCGGTAGCCGGAGCGGGGCGGATTGCGTGGGGATTTCACCTGCCGCAAATCTGTATGAGGGAGGGGTTCGAGCTAGCCGCCGTTGCGGACCCGGACAGGCAGCGTCTTGAGGAGGTGAAGCACGCCTTTCATCCGGCGGCTGTCTTTACGGACCTGGAAACCATGCTCAGAGAGGTTCATCCCGACCTGACCGTAATTGCTTCCCCGACGATTTTTCACAAAGAACAGGCGCTCCTCGCATTCCGTTACGGGAGCGATGTGTTCTGCGACAAACCTGTCGGACTCAATCCGAAAGAGGCCTCCGCAATGTATGGAGAGGCGAAACGGCTCGGACGGAAACTGATGGCGTATCAGCCTCACCGCATCAACAGCGAGGGACTTACGGCGCGCGCGATCCTGCAATCGGGCAGACTCGGCAGACTTTATCTGATCGAGCGGCACATCAGCAACTATGTAAGGCGAAACGACTGGCAGGCATTCTCCGGCAACGGCGGCGGAATGCTCCTGAACTACGGTTCGCATTATATTGACCAGTTGCTCTACCTGACACATGATACGGCTGCCCGCGTCAAATGCGAACTCCGGCGCGTGATCACCTGCGGCGATGCCGATGATCTCGTAAAAGCCATGATTACGACAAAACACGGCATTCTGCTGGAGCTCGACATCAATCAGGCGACGGCGTATCCGCTTCCCGAATGGCGGATTTGCGGCGCCCGCGGCTCTGCGGTTTATTCCAACAGACAATGGAACATCCGCTACTGCGAACCGGATGCTCTCCCTCCCGTCCGGGCGGATCACACCCTTGCCGCCGCAGGGCGCCGCTATCCGTCGGAACAGATCGAATGGAAAGAGGAAAATATCCCCTGCATACCGGCGGATCCGGGGCTGTATTATGATTACTGCCGCGATTATTTCGCCGGAAACGGCATGCCGTTTGTCCTGCCGGAAGAAACTCTGGAGGTGGTCCGGACCATTGAACTCTGCCGCCGCGATGCGGAAAGGCAGGAGTTTTCTTCCCCGGTCACGGAACATATGCTTCAGGTTACATAAGAAAACACATAAGTATTCTTCTCGACTCAAGAGTTCTGCTCCGGGCGCTCCCATAAAGCCATGCGTTACAGCATGGCGATTCATTTGTGAAAAATCAAACAGAGCAGGCGCGACAAAAGAAATCACCGACGGTTCCGCTTCCGGCGGAACAAAATGAAATCCTGCAAAATATTTATGGTTTCATTTCACCCATTACAGCTTGAAAAAAAACGATATCATGCTATTGTTAATCAATTCACACTTTCAGATTTTTTCCGCGGATGGGCCGCGAACGGGATCTGGAAAAAATAATACTGAATACAGATATGAAACTTCCATCACTGAAAATAAGAAATCTTGAAAGCAGATATCCCGTGATTCAGGCGGGAATGGGCGTACGCATCGGAATGGCCGAACTGGCATCGGCGGTCATCAGAAACGGCGGATACGGAACGATTGCCAGTGTCGGAATCGGCGATGTCGAACGCGGCAAGATCAGATTCGTGGAGGAGTGCAACGAGAATTTTGCGCTCGAAATCCGCAAAGCAAGAGAGCTCGCGGAAGGCAGGAAGCCTCTCGGCGTCAATGTCATGGTCGCCCTTTCCAATTATGAGGAAATTGTCCGTACCGCAGTGGCGGAAGGTGTGGACTACATCATTTCCGGAGCGGGGCTCCCCCTGCCCCTTCCCGAATACGTCGGAGATGCCGACGTCGCTCTGATCCCCGTGATCTCCAGCGGGCGCGCATTTGAAGTCGTGGTGAAAACATGGCTCCGCAAATACAGCCGCAAGCCGGATGCGGTCATCATCGAAGGCCCGAAATGCGGCGGACATCTCGGCTTCACGCTCGATATGATTGAACATCCTGAAACCTGTTCCATGGACAAGCTGCTCGTGGAAGTCAAGGAAGTCGCAGGCCGTTACGGGCTTGATATTCCTTTCATCGCCGCCGAGGAGGTCGCATGTCGCGAGGATATTGAAAAGTTCCTGAAAATGGGGTTCGACGGCGTTCAGATCGGAACCTATTTCATCACGACGGAGGAAGCGGGCATCGCGCGGGAAAGCAAACAGGTTTTCGTCGATGCAAAACCGGAAGACGTCGTCGTAATCAAAAGCCCTGTCGGACTGCCGGTCCGTGTGCTCAACACTCCGCTTGTCCAGCGCGTTCTCAGCGGCAACCGGGAAAGATTCACCTGTCCCTACCGCTGTCTGCGTTCCTGCAATCCGGCGAAATCGCTCTTCTGCATTGCGCGCGCCCTCCTTGCGACATGGCGCGGCGATACGGAAAACGGTCTTTACATGACCGGCTGCAACATCGGAGCAACCACAAAGATTTTCCCCGTCAAAGAGTTCTTTGACACTCTGGAAGGCGAATAAATCACCTGAAATGGTTTTCTCAGGGCAGGATTGAAATCCTGCCTTTTTTATTTGCTCCTCTCTCCATAATCAGCTTCCTGTTTTGATATACTAAATATTTTATTAAACTTTTTTATAATTCAGGAATTGTTTTTCCCGTCATATCCTTGTATAGTTACTCCAACTATAATATGAAACAGCGAAAAGGAGGAATCATGAGTTTCCTGAATAATGGAATCACCGGGCACAGAGGGGATCTCCAGCATCATGCGGAAAATACGCTGGAAGGGTTCCAGGCGGCGATAGAACTCGGTGTCGACTGGCTTGAAACGGACCTGCGTGTGACGAGGGACAACATCATCGTGCTCAGTCATGACGAGCATACGGGAAACTATGCGGAAAAGAAATTGTTTATTCATGAAACCGAATTCAGCGAGCTGCGCAGGCTGAACACATCAGCCATGTTCAACCTGTCTCACCCGGAACTGCCGGAAAGGAACACACGCATTCCAACACTCGCGGAAGCCATGGAACTGGTCAAAGGTCAAACGGAAACACGTCTTTCCCTTCAGCCCAAAGTAGATTGTATCGAACTTGCCGCCCATCTGATCAGGGAGATGAAATTTCAGCCCTGGACAGGATTCAACGACGGTAATTTTGAGTTCATGCAACGGGCTGGAAAAGAAATTCCGGAAGCGGTCATCTTCTATGACATTTATAAAACGGAGGAGCTGGAACAACGTATTGCGGAAGCCCTTGCAAGCAAGTTTCACGCATTGGTCGCCAATGAAGCATATCTTTCCAAGTCCGATATTTTCCGGATTCAGGAGGCCGGTCTTGTTCCGGGAGTCTGGACCGTAAACAATCCGGGAGAAATGGAGCGTTTTCTTGCCCTCGGAGTCAGGCGCTTTTACACTGATTTTCCGGAAATCCTGCTGAAAAAAGTAAAACCGTCTTTTTAAGTCTTCTCCGGGAAAGCATACTCTCAATGCGTCATCAGCATTTCTTCCGAAATCCGGTGGAGTGGCGTTTCACCGTTCCGCATCCGGCGGAAATCACCGATCACGTAATCCGCCATACGGATCACCTCATCGTTGAAGGAACCGGCAATGTGCCCCGACAACCGGACGTTCGGCATACGGTAAAGTTCCGAATCGGCTCTCAGCGGTTCGGTCGCGGCGACATCAAGCAGAGCAGTCAGGTCGGGACGCTTTTTCAATGCCGCAGTCATCCCTTCTTCATCGACCTGCGCACCGCGTCCCGTATTGATGAACGCCGCCCCTTTCCGCATCGACAGGAAATGCTCCTCGCGGATCACATTCTGATTATCAATGCGGTTCGGCAGGTGGTTGCTTACCACAAATGCTCTGCGGAACACCTCCTCCATGGACACCGTTCTCCGCTCCGGGCGCGAAGCCATTACCATCACATTCAGCTCAAAATTGGTTAACAGTTCCTGAAGTTTCTGCGAAATCGCTCCCGCGCCGAGCAATCCCACCGTATCACCGTAACAGCCGGGTCCGATATTCTCGCGGAAATGTTCAGGGGAACGGTATCCGCCGCTGTTCCCGAAAAACCCTTTCATCGCCAGCAATATCTGTCCGAGGCAGAACTCCGCAACCGGAATCGCGTTTGCACGCCATGCGCTGTGCAATGCAATACCGCGTTTCAAAAGCGGCCTTGCGAAATGATCCGTGGCGCCGGCGGCATAATACACCGCGCGGAGTTCCGGCATGGCATCCAACTGTGCATCGTTCAGCGCCCACATTCCCCATGTGGAAAAGATGACCTCGACCCCCGCAAGCTTTTTGCGGCAGAAGTCAAAATTCTCCGGTGTAACGATCTCCGGCAGGAAATCGCACTCATCCTCCAGCATCGCGCGCCGTCCCCGGGCGTAAACATAATCAATCTGAAACGGCTGGCTGGTAAAGAACGCCGCCCGTATGCCGCGCCTGCTCATTGTAAATTCTCCGGCGTGCGGAAGGACATGCGGATTTCCGCTTTTTCCACCGGTTCCGACAGAGTCACGGCAATACGATGCGGATTCTCTTTCCAGCGGATCTTCTCCCTGATCTCCTCCGAACTGACTTTGAACGGCGCGCCGCCGCAATCGATGACGACTTCCAGCGATTTGCCGCGATAACTCAGCAGCAGTTTTCCGGGCGCGGTCTCTTTCCAGGTTCCGAATGTAATCAATGCGGTTTCAAACGACATCGGTGTTCCGAACTCCGCTTTGTCGGTCACTTCAAATAACCCGGCTCCTTCGCGGGAATAACGGAACGTCCGTTCCAGTCTGCCGATTCCGGGAACCTGGCGGTAGGCATTGCGGATATCGAATGTAATCCTGACCTGTTCATCCGAAACCTCTTTCTTCACGACTTTCGAGCGCGTATTCTTCCCGGCGATCTGCAATTCCCCGTTGATGCGCGGCACGCTGTGCCCGAAAGAGTTGTTGAGGTTGCTCTCATAGCGTCTGCTGCTGAAAGAACGTCCGCTGTAATACTCGGCTCCGGGATCGACGATCACCGGCACCGTTCCATCCACCGCCAGCACAAAACCTCCGACGTCGTTATGGTTGTGAAACTCGTCATTGCTTCCGCCCTTGACCGCCGCGGAAAGCCGTGTCTTCGCTCCGGCAGCCGGACGCATCACAAAAATCCCTGCATCCGGGAATTCTGAAAAAGATGCGGGAGCCGGACCGGAGCTGAGTTCCTTTGCGTCCGGCGCGGGGAAATTCAGCAGGAGAGCGGCTTCGATAAACGACGGACGGTAAACTTGAACCGCACGCCAGTAATTTGATGTCTTGCCCGTCAAATAATCACGCACACCAAGCCACCTAACCGGCAGTCTCGCCTCAAGCTCAGAATCGGAAAAAGCCGGGAAAAGAACATCGGAAATTCGTATTTTCTCCGGATACTCCCCTGCAAGCTGTGCCTGTCTCCGATTCATTAGATTGAGCTTGCCTCCTGATGCCTTGTAGAGTGTCAAAGAAAGCATTAGATAATGTCCATAACCATATCCCCAATATGTAATTCCTTCTGAACAGTAGCCATCACTACCGAATCCGTCAAGATAATGAGTGGAATGTCGAATTACAGCATCAAGCAGTTTCCATCGGCGTTCTGGTGCAATATCCGTTGCCAACAGTACTCCACAGACATTCGTCAGACAAACAATGCTCCAATTATTTTTTGCATAAAGCCAGTAAGGAGACTGTTTTCTTTCAACCATTCGCTCAAAAGGAGCAATAATACGTTTCTCCAGCTCCCGATCCAGCGCGGAAATTGTTTCCGGTGTAAACTGCGAGCGGAACACCTGCCGGAACAACGCCAGATTCCAACCCAATTCAGACGATAACAGATCAATCGTTATGGTCTTTCCATTCCAGTTTTTCAATTCAGTATCATGCGCAGGCAGAAGCCAGCTCGGATGTCTGCAGAGTGGTATCAGCAATGATTCAAGCTTGTGAACATAAGCAATATCTCCACTGAGACAAGCCGCCATAGCTAAATGATTTACCGCTTTCAAATAATTACTATAAGCTTTCTCATAATTGCTTCGGTTTCCATTGCGGAAATATTCTGCATAGAGTTTCTCGCCAGGCAGTACCGGACTGGAAATTAAAACCTGACTTCCCAACGCGATAATCCGCTCACGTTGTTCAATCGCCATGCAATGCTCCCAGAACGCCCGATCGGACATTTCAGGTAATAAGACAACTTCTTTTCCCGGAATTGTATTTTTTACTGGCATTTGCGCCATCACAACAGATCCAAGCAAAATCTCCAATATTACTATAATAATTTTCTTCATCATTTGTCACTTTTCCAGAAGTTGTTGTCCGCATCAGCAGTATTAATCTTGATTTCTGAATACATTCTGGGCGCGACATGGCCATCCATCCAGGCAATGTTGGTAATCTTCCCGTCATTGTGGCTAAACCCCACTTGCCAGTTTCTGGATGGCAGATCATGACTGGTCCAAAAGTAGGCACCTCCCGCAGTAGTCCCTCCTCCCTCCGTAAATAAAAGACGTGTGGAAGGATTTTTTATTCCCGGCAGCTTAAGCCCGACAGCCCCCCATAAACCACTGCCCCATTTTATCCCGCATTGCATGTTAAGCGCATAGTTGACAGAAGACCACCCCCTCCCCGTCTGCCAATAAGAAGACGAGGAAGGACATGTAAAATCAGTGAAAGCGCATCCCCCTTTCACTGAAGCATTTGGCAATTCCGTATGATTTCTGTAATACCAGAGAACAATCGGCCACGACGCATCCCTCAAAAAAACATCCGGATAGTATTGCGCGTTCCCATTGACAGTAATCAGCCAATCCCTGTAATCTACAGTATAAGCCAATGCGGTCGTTCCTATTTGCTTCAAATTACTTGTACACTGGATCATCTGTGCCTTTTTCTTCGCCTTGTTCAAAGCCGGCAGCAGCATTGCCGCAAGAATCGCAATGATCGCAATTACGATCAGCAGCTCGATCAGGGTGAAAACTCTTGTTTTCACCCTGCGAAGTAAGAATATCGAACAGGAAACACGGAAGGAAGAAGGAACGGGGAAACAATCGAACAATCGAACAGGAAAACATTTGAACAATCGAAGGAAGAAGAAAGAAGAAAGGCAAAGGGATTGATTGCGTCTTCTTGGGGAGACCGTTCCCGGTCGCGAATTGCCACAGATTTCGACATCGGAAACAAAATCATGGTGGGGGACTCGCTCCGCGAGATCCTGAAAAACATTTTCATCAGGACAGAATTCCGAATTCAGGTTCAGGCTTATTCTTTGCGTTATGTTCTTCTTGCAAATTTTCCTTATAAGCAGCTCGATCAATGTAAAAATCTTCCTTTTCATACCTTTTACTCCCTCTCTATCTTTTGTATTTTGTTTTTTCTCATCGTGCAATCTTTCAAAGCCCGACGCTCATTTTCCAGTTGCGGGGCAGTGCACAGCCGGTGCGCATCAGCAACTCCGCATCAAGCAGCCGGACGGAATCATTTACAGGTTTGCCGCGGCAGTGATCGCAGATCAGCCGGACGGCACACTGACCGACAGCGGAACGCGGTTCAGTCAGGATCGAATACGGATGATCGGTATGCAGTCCGAAGCGCAGGTTCTCTCCCCACTGGATTACAGACAGCTCTCCCGGCACCCCGATCCGCTCCTCCATCACATAAGTATGAAAAGCGTCCATGAATACCCCCGAAACAATCGCCGCCGTGGCTTCGGGAATCCGGCGCATGCCGTCCGCAATTCTCAGAACGGTGCTACATCCTCCGTTGATCGGGATCAGAAAACGTCCGGTATCCTCCACTCCGCCATAACGGAGCTGCTCGAAAAATGCATTCTGCCGTTCGGCGAAAACCGCCGCACGCTCCGGCGCATGGTCGATCAGCGCAATATACTTGTGCCCGATACTCCGCAGCTGGCGTACCGCCTGGCGGATCGCCGACGGATAGTTGCAGCCGACAGCGGGAATGCCTTCGATATGCCGGTTGACCGTCACCTGCGGCATCCCGCGCCGCGCCAATGCGCTGATCCGGCCATATTCAGACGGCAGCGGACGGTCCCAGATGACACCCGCCGCTCCTTCCGCCAGAAGCGCATCGACAGACTCAGGCAGACACGCCAGAATCTCATATCCGCTCAGGTATCCCTGCTTGACCGCGCCGAGAATCAGGTTGCGGTTGAAAAGATTCTCCGCTGCGGGATCGCCCCCGAAATCCGGAAACGCCATCAGAATGCGTCCGTCCGCAGACTTCTCCCGCAGCTCTGCCGGAGACTCGCTGACAAACGTCCCCTTGCTCGGAATACGGACGATCAATCCGTCTTCTTCAAGACGGCCGAGTGCCGCGCGCAGGGTAATGAATGAGACGCCAAGTTCACGCGCAAAATCCAGCTCTTTCGGCAGTTTCGTCCCCGGCGCATAAACGCCGGACCGGATCGCCGACTGCAATTTCTCATAAACCAGATCTTTTTTGAATTTCGGAATCATCAACATCTCGATATTATTAAATATTTCCTTAATATTGCTTGATATTATTTTAATCGAAAAAATGCTTTTTGTCAAGGGGGTAAAAGAAATATTTTCCCGTTTTTTTGAAATGCGCAATATCAAGCGGGGCCGGGGCATGAAACCAATTTAAGCCGTCTTACCGGGGATTGCATTTATCTCTCCACTGCGATAATCTTCCAGCGACCTCCGCGCGGATTGCCTTCTCTCAGCAGTAAATGCCGCTTTTTCAAATTGTTGAGATGCTTCTGAACAGCCGATGGGTTGATATCTAATTTTCGGGCAAGTTCTTTAATGGAAATATTTCTCTTCTCATTGAGCAGCCATAATATTTGCTGCTGACGGTCTGTAAGTTTATTCATACCACCTGTATTTTTATACTTCAAACCACTTGCCAGATTGGTCGTATTGGTATGTGTCTCTGCGGAATAACAACTTTTCCTGAATTCATTCGGAGAGATTCCCGCAATCTTTTTGAAAACCTGTGAAAACTGGGTGCGGTTATAAAAGCCGGAGCGAATTGAGATTTTGGAAACAGGCAACGTTGTTGATTGCAGCAATTTACGGGCAAGACCGATCCGGCATGTCGTGACAAGGGACTGCATGGAACACCCCATATCCCGTTTGAATTTTCTCTGGAAAGTACGCACGCTCATATGGAACTGATCCGCCAGCGCGGAAATTGAATAGTTCTGCTCAGGAAACTGGTTGATATCCAGGTAGATATTGCTGAAAGAGTCATGGCGATTCTCCATAAAGCATAATTGCTGCACTTTATATAAAAACGTAAAAGCGCAACAGGTGACTAAGTAGTGAATATCATCGTTGCCATCCTGATGTTCCAGATAATTGATGGCTTTATAATATTCTTCTTCCAGCAAAGACGGATTTGCTATTCGAAATACGTCTGCCGTTCTGACATCGCGAATACACAGATGTCGGATTCCCGGAGAATCAGCGACTTCAAAGTTTAAAAGTTTGAGGAATCCGGATTTAATTTGAAAACAGATATTCCGATTGCTGTGAGGCGAAAGAATCAGCAGATCACCGGCTTTAAAGTATTTTTTTTCTTTACTGTTCAACGAAAAGCATCCCTGCCCTTCAGTCACCAGATAAAATTTCCAGGAATCACGGTTTTTGTTCAGGAAATCAACTTCGGAAGGGAAACACAATATTGTTCCTGCAATGGAAACATCAATCAGCCCATTGCTTTTTATTCCGTATAAATTGTGATATTGTCTCCATTCCAGCCAGACGGATTTGTTGTTATGAATTTCATTCCGCTTGAAAATCGCCATATCCACCTCCGGATTATATGTCGCATTACTATATAATATAGTCGTATATTTACACATATCAATCATTGAAATATCTTATTTTCCGGATCATTTTATCTGAGAGAAAACTGAAAATAAGGAGGCTGCATGTCAGAAATCTCAAAGGAAAATATTTATTTTGTCAATGCTCATCCGGATGACATTAATGCGGGGCTGGGACTTGCATTGATTCTGACGGAGATTGATCATTACCGGATTCATCTTGTCGATTTCACCCGGGGCGAACGCGGACTGATTGAACAAGGAGCCAGTGAAGCGGAATGCGCCGCAATCAGAACGAAAGAGGAAGAGGCGGTCTGCCGCGAACTGGGAATAACGCCGGTCTTTCTGCATGAGACTGACGGCAATGCGTATGCCTGCCGTGAAACCTGCATGGAACTTGCCGAATATTTCAAGGTCTCTCCCCCCCGTGCAATAATTACCCATTGGCCATTGGATATTCATCAGGACCATGTGATGTGTGCGGCTGCCGTTATGAAGGCTGTCAAACTTGCCGAAACAGCTCCGGAACTGTATTTCTACCGTCAAAGCCATCAGACTCTCAATATGCCGGATGACTATTACATTCCTTTCGACGAAAAGATCATGTTAAGGAAATGCGAGCTCCTGAAACTCTACAAGTGTCAGCAGGGCGATCAGATCGCAATGCGCCAGCAGCGGGACAATGCCACCTACGGATGCCGCAATCGGGTTCCTTACGCAGAATGTTTCGCATCCTGTCAGCGGCGGCTGCCCGGACAATCCGGCTTCTTTGAAGAACTGGCTCTTTACAGACAGCAATCCGGTATCTGATTTGAAAAACACCAACAAAAAATAAGGAGGACAGAATGGACCGACAACGGCAGGCAAACAGGACAGCGGAGAAATCCGCCGGCTACTTTTCATTGATCGAACTTCTTATCGTCATTGCAATCATTGCAATACTCGCCGGCATGTTGCTTCCCGCCTTGAATATGGCGAAGGAAAAGGCGCGGGCAATCCATTGTGTCAACAACAGCAAACAGCAGGGTGTGGCAATCGCCATGTATCTCGGCGACAACAAGGATTATCTGCCGCCGATCTCAGGGCAATATCTGTTTTCCGAACTGAACAACATCAGAACAGATCCGTGGCGCTACTGCATGATTGTTTATGCAAAACTCCCTTACACCTATGTCAGCACCTTCGGATGGGTCTCCGAACCGGGAAACATCATGCAGTGTCCTTCCGACGAACGCAGCCGCATTCCCGACCCCGATGATACGACATGGCGCGCTCCGGGACCGGGACACATCAAAAGCTATATAGGAAATGTCTTTTGCAGCTCTATTCCCAATAATGCTTCCAGCAATTACAGCATGAGCTGTGTTACGAGAATCCGGAAACCGAGTCAGTATATCTTCTCTTCCGAGGCATACAACTGGAGTCTGAATACCGGATTTGCGGGGACGGGATATCCGTTCACGTCCAGCGCCTCGCCCACTGCCGGAAATGCGCTGGAATTCCGGCACTCCAAAGCGGCAAATGCACTTTTCATGGACATGCACGTGACGCCGATGCAACTCAGCACGCTGTTCAACAGCGCATCTCAATATATTTACAGCACAAATCCTTAAAACATCAAATATAGAAAGGAACTTACCCATGGGGAAAAAAACTCTGACTGTATTTTTGCTGGCTATGCTCTGCGCAGCATCGTTCGCAGGCCCCCGCTTTTTGAAAAAGGAACTTCCGCCCCGGAAAATTGCCATTGACGAAAAACAGGTTCTGACCATTCCGCAGAGAAGCGCCAATCTGGAAATCGTTGTCGACAAGAATGCACAGAGTATCACTCAGTTCGCGGCGAAAGAACTGAAGACTTTTCTTGAAAAGGCATTGAATACAACGATTCCGATTACCGATACCGTTACACCGGACAAAATATCGTTCATCACAGGGGTGAATGCCTATTCGCGCAAAGCCGGGCTGGATGACAAAAAGCTGACCCGCGATGCATTCATGATTCGCCGCCTCGGAAAGAAAATCTATATTCTCGGTACGGATGCCCCTATTCTGAAAGCATTTGCAGGCTCCGACAAAGGGAAACCGGTTTCTGCGGAATTTGCCCTGAAGGAAGGCGGAATCTGGAGGCAGTTCAATGCAAAAGGGACATTGTTCGGCGTTTATGATTTTCTTGAACGTTTTGCAGGAGTCCGTTTCTTCTTTCCGAATGAGCTCGGTACGGTCATTCCCAAAGGCAGGGATCTGAACTTGCCGGGCATAGATATATATGACCGCCCGGACAATGACATCCGATCATTCGGTATTTACAAGGGCGTCTGGGAAGACATTCCCGCCGCAAACATCAAAAACGTATTCGGCAATTACGCCTCCCGGCAGAGAAATCTTTCCGCGTGGCGCTGGCGGATGCAGACGGCTGAAACGCCGACAATGCACGGGCTGGAACTTCTGCACCTCGGCGCCCGTTTCGGCGAAAAGAATCCGGAGTACTTCGCTCTGCGCCCCGACGGCAAGCGCTACAAGGAGAGTTACATGCCCGGTGCGCCGCAACTGTGCTATGCAAGCGGTGTTTCGAAAGAAATCTACAAGGATATTCAAGCTCTGGCGGCGGGTCTTCCGCCCTCCTCGCGCGGAATTCCGGGAAAAGTATGGGCTCCACATGGTTTTCAGGACGGATATTTCAGCATTTCCCTGATGGATGCCCTGTATCCGTGTCACTGCGAACAATGCTGGAAGTATCTGGGCAAAGACGCGCAGCAGCGCTCGGAGTATCTCTGGAAATTCGGAACAGACCTTGCGAAACGGGCAAAAGCGGACAAACTTCCGGTCGTTCTGACAATGTTCGCCTATCACTATACGATCGCAGTCCCCACCTGCGAAATTCCGGACAATATGCACGTGCAGGTCTGTGTCGGCGGCCCGTTCAACATCAAGATTCCACGCAATGGCACTTCCAGCAATCTTGATCAGATGGAACTGATCAAAGCCTGGAATGCGAAAGTTCCCAATGCCGATATTTCGCTCTACAACTATGCGGCAAAATACAGAAGCACCGAGATCAGAGGAATTCCCAATCTGGCGCCGCGCGCATTCGGCAAATTCTACACCGAGGCGGGCCCCTACATCAATGGAGCCTTCACGGAGTCCGGAACAGACAACTGGCTTTTCAACTATCTGAACGTCTACATGTTCGGGAAAACCATGTGGGACAATTCCTGCGACTGGCAGGCGCTTCTCAAGGATCACTACCGGAGCATGTTTGGTGCGGCGGCGGACGTCATGGAAAAACTTTATGAGGAAATGGAAGATATCTGGATTGATAAAATTGCGTCCCGCATCGTCCATACCAATCTTGGGCCTCAGCCGGTCGCGCCGTCCGAAAATGAAATCTGGACCGGGATTTACTCTCCTGCCAAACTCGCTGAGTTTGGAAAACGTTATGATCTCGCCGAAAAATTGACGGCAAAAGATCCCGATGCCCTGGCACGGGTGAAATATATCCGCAGGCATTTTCTGGATGGTATGCTGAAAGAGAGCAAGGCGTATCTGGCAGCAAACAGACATAGCGATATCTTCAGGATTCCAATGCAGAGTCTTGCAAAAGATGACCGCATCGCAATTGACGGAAAACTGGACGAAGCGTGCTGGCAGAAACGTGCCGTCAAATTGAAACTTCAAAATATTCCGGGGGAAGCGGACGGAAAATCTCCGGATACGTTTGTCCATTTCACGGAGGATCAGGACAATTTCTATGTCGCATTCCAATGTCGGGAACCGGAACAGCGGCTCATTGAGCAAACCTCGAAACGGGCAAAAGACGACCTGGGCATCTGGAGTGACAATTCCGTGGAAGTCTTCCTGAATCCGAAAGGCAACCGCACGGATTACTATCAGATCATGATCAACTCCGCAGGTTCCATCAGTGATCAGTTCTGCAAAAAGATCGGGGCGTCATTCGATGGGAATAAAACATGGGACAGCAATGCTGAATTCAAAATCGGATTTTCTGCGGGAATGTGGACTCTGGAAATGGCGATTCCCAAAAAGTCCATGCCCGGAATCGAAAGCGGTAATTTCTGTGTCAATTTCTGCCGGACGCGTCCAATCAGGAACAGACAGCATTATGTGCTGGGCCCCTTTGTAAAGAGCTTTCATGATCTGCGCGGTTACGCTCTGTTCCTCCGGGATTCGAAGGACGGGAATCTTGCGTCAGGCGGGGACTTCTCCATGAGCGGAGCGCCGGAGAAAAATCCGTATAACGCCCGTTCCATGCGATATGGCAAATGGCAGTGGAACGCCGCTCTGCCGGAAGGCGCAATCAGCTTTGACGGGAACTGTTTTGTCACCGGGACACAAAGCCTGAAAATCGACCTGAAAACGGTAAACAACTGCGGTATTGAGCAGACGGTCATGAAACTGAAACCCAATACGAAATACCGGCTTTCCTATTTCATCAAAACGAAGGACGTGGTTCCCCGCAAAAGCAACTGCGGGGGGCGCATGCGGCTGGGGCTTCTCGGCTCCAACAACTTCTATCCATGGCAGGGAATCATCGGAACGCATGACTGGTTCCTGCAGACCTTCGAGGTAAAGACGCCGGCAGAACCGAAAAGCAACATCTCCTACCTCGCGCCGAGCATCACCGGAGCCTCCGGAACGGTCTGGTTCGATGATATCCGTCTGGAAGAAATCGGGGATGAGAAGTAATAAAAGAAGAAAAATCGCCGGAGTTTGCGGACCGGAAAAGCAGTCTGCAAACTCCGGCGTTCTCTGTAAACAGCGTGTTTGTTCCCTCGCAGGAGATCAGCTCGCGGTCATCACTGGAAAACCAATAAAAAATAAAGAGTAATCGAAAGAATGAAAAAAGAGTTGATTCACTTTATCCGCTGGGAAAAAGTGCAGGAAAAAGATGTGGAAAGCATTCTGGCGGAACTGCCGGAGTGGGGAGTCGAGAATATCGTTGCCCACCCGAAGTGGTTTCGCAGCGATGGAGAAAGCTATGTAAGGAAAATTCAGAACTTACTGGAAAAATATCATCTGCGTTCCACGGCATGTCATGCCTTGTGGGGAACGGGCAATGATTGCATCAATCCGGATCCCGTCATTCAGAATGACATGATTCGCCGTCAATCGATTTTTCTGCGCGAACTCCGGATGTTGAAAGTCACGACTTTCACGATTCACTTGGGATATCGTAAAGATATGAGTCTTGAGAAAAATTTTTCCCTGCTCGAAAAAAGTGTGGATTCCCTTCTGCCCGTCTGCGAAGAAACTGGCATCACACTCGCATTGGAAAACAGCGGGGAACCGCTGCCTGTAATTCAACGGATGGAGGAAATGGTTCAAAAATATCATCACCCGAATCTGGGAACCTGTTTTGACTGCGGGCACGCCAACTGTTATGGAGGCGGCGTTGCCAAAATACTTGAGGTGATGAAAAACAATATTGTCACTTGTCATCTGCATGACAATTACGGCGAACACGACGACCACAATCCTCCCGGCGAAGGAAATATCGACTGGAAGGAGCTGGACTCCATGCTTGATACCCTGCCGCGCCTTTATCATGCGGAAACGGAATCCGGGATTTGGCATAAGGAGTCCTGGGATGCATTCCGCTCTGTGCTCGGAAAGACGGTTGCAGGATAAAGCAAAGAGAAAAAACATTTTGGAATAGACCCGGAGAATAAAAGATGGATAAGATTGCCGTTCAGGAAAAAATAACAATTCGATATATCCGCAACAAAGATCATCACGACGTAATGTATGCGGCGGCAGCCTCGCCTGATGACAAGGTATACTTTGCGTTATGCGCAGAAGTCGGTTTCGCCGGAAGTTTCGCCCAGTTGGTCTGTTACGATCCGGCGACGGATACCTTGAGGGATGTTGCGGATTTAGCCAGGGTGATTGACTATCCGCCGGAAGACAGGTTGCGTCATCCGCACTCAAAAATTCATACAGCCATCTGTTTTTCTCCGGAAGGGAAGCTGATTGCCGCCACCCACATGACGGCCCCGCCCGTCGGAGAAGACAGTTATCATTACTGGAATGTAATCAATGACCCCGAACGGAAATTCCGTGGGTCACATCTGATTGTCCACGATCCCCGGACCGGTTCCACGGAAGATTTCGGGATCGCAGTTCCCGGCGGCGGAGCCCGCTGGATGACCTACAACCCGGAACGGGATGAGGTCTATATCACAGGATTTCTGCGCTGTCATTTTTACAGCGCCAGCCTGAAAACAGGAGAGGTGAAGGATCACGGGCGCATTGCGGAGCATGATTTCCTCGGTCCGTGCTATTGTCCGGCTGATGGCAGAGTATATACTTCCGACAGTCAGGGAAATTTCCTGCGCTTTACGCCGGAAACAGGGAAAATGGAACAGCTTCCTCTCGGAATTCCGGATGATTTCTGGGCTTCGCACAATGGCAGGGGTATCTTCAATCTCCTGCCGTCAAGAGACGGTAAAAAGCTTTACGGCACAACGTGGATGACGCACCATATCTTCGAATATGAACCCTTGAAAGGGAATTCCGGAGCAATGCGCGATCTGGGAACCCTCGGCTGCGAAGAAGCCGCGCCGGATCATTACGCGGACAAGCGCTTTTTCCCGCGTATGCTCATCATCGGTCATGACGGTAATCTTTATTTCGCAGCTTACAATGCAGTTTCCCCCCGGCGGATTCCGCCCCATATATTCAAACTGAATCCGGAAACATTGGAACAGCAGGATCTGGGACGGATTCAGGTCAATGGCTTTGCGCATCTGAACGTTGTTGCTTCCGGGTGCTGCACTTCGGACGGCACCTTGTTTTTCGGAGGTGAACGAACCGGCGCCGCAGAGGCACTTTCCTTTTTCATCTACAACGGGAAAGGGGTAAACAAGAGACCAGAAGAAAATTTCAAGGATCTGGACTTGAAACACAATCCAACCGTCTCCCTGCTTCCGGAAAGGACAAGAAAATATCATACCGTCACATTACGCGACAATCAGGTATTCAATACGACGGGAACGATCATTGTTCAGGAACAGGGGATGTCCGGCACGACTCCGCTGATTCCCCGTCAGGCGGGCCGGATCGGCGCCCTGGCTCAGGATCCTCAAAGCGGGGTGATTCTGGGCGTTACACACGGCGAGGTGCCGCGTCTTTTTGTTTATTATCCGGATATCCGCTTTTTCCAGCCGTTAAATGCCTTTGGCAAGGCTGGAGAGGAAAGCCGGTCCCTTGTATTGCCTGATAACGGGAAGCTCTATTTCGGCACGTCCGGCAGCGGCGAAGGCGCATTGTATGAGTATGACCTGACAGAAAATCAGGCAGCGTTCAATGAACAGAAACGCACAGACCGGGGAGAGTTTACCAAATATTATCCCATGCCGTCTGACCGGTTGAAAACAATCCGGAAGATCGGCGCTCCCGCCGTCGGCGAAGGAATACTGCGCATGACTGCTCTGAACGGAAAGCTCTATGGCATCACCGCTCCGGGAGGCGATTTTTTTTCCTTTGACCCGCAAACGGAACGATTCAAACTGTTCCCGATGTTTGAACAGTGGATCATTCAGAAACAAAATCTGCCCGGAATACTCATTCCGTTTGATGATAAGATCTATTTCAGCGGTCATCATGGCCATATCATTGTCTTTGACACTCTTGCCGAGGCTTTTTCCGAAACCGGCATGAAGATTCCCTGCGGCGCAGGCAGGGAGTATCTCACGCGCATGAACTGTGCAACTCCGTGTGGAAATGGTGATTTCTATTGCGGAACGAATGCGGATGGCATTTTATTCCGGCTGGATCTGGCAAACGGAAAAGTAGTTTCTCTGGGACGGCCGGTTTCTGAAAACAATATCCGGGCGCTGGCATATAACAGGGATCATGTGCTCTGGGGAATTTCCGGACTGGATTCGGATGTATGCCATCTGTTCCGTTACACTCCTGAGGAGGGATTCACCGATGAGGGTATCATGCGCGCCAGGATGCCGAAAACCTGGATCATTCATCGCGCGGACGTAATGCTGATCGGCCTTGACGGAGAAATCTTTATCGGAGAAAATGATGATATCTCTCATCTGGCAGTTTTTCTGCCTCCGGTAAGACCGTGGAAAAAACAACAGAATTTTCAAGGAGAAAAAACAAATGAAAGAATTTGAATTCGGATTTTCCAGGCGGAATATCAACCCTCCGATGAAAATGGGACTGGCCGGTTATTTTAATACGCGAATCTGGGAAAAGGTGTTGGATGATCTTGAAGTCAGGGTGGCGGCTTTTCGCTCCGGCAGTCAGCAGGCATTGCTGATACAGTATGATTTGATTGCCTGTCCGCCGGAAATGTTCCAACTGCTGAAAGAACAGCTGAAGAAGGCTGGATTCGGTGACATGGTTCTTCTGGTCACTGCGACTCACTGCCATACCGCGCCGGAGGTTCGGAGAGGACGCGGTGGTTTTGAAGCTGACTATCTTCCCTTTGCTGTCGAACAGACATTAAAGGCGGTTCGGGATGCGGTTGCGGACTTGACAGCAGGAACACTTGAACAGGGAGTTGGTCTGGAGTTCCGCTGCAGTTTCAACCGGCGGTTCTGGATGAAGGACGGAACTGTCCAGTCCAATCCGGGTAAGCTGAATCCCGGAATCATACGTCCGGAAGGAGAAATTGACCCGGAAATCCCGTTGCTGAAATTCAGCGGCGCCGCAGGCAAGACGCTGTTGCTGTGTTCCATCTGCAATCACGCCGATACCACCGGAGGAAACGATGTTTCCGGTGACTGGCCGGGATGGTGCCGCCGTTTGGTGGAAAAGAAGCTGGGAGCAGGAACAATGGTTATGCCGCTGATCGGATGTTCCGGAGATTTGAACCATTTCGATGTAACGGTTCCCGGTATGCAGACCGAGCCCGCGGAAGCCAAACGCATCGGACATGCCTATGCAACTGCGGTGATCTGCGGTTTGAACTCATTGAAACCGGCAGAACCGGAATTTTCCTGTCGTTCCAGCGCATTTGAAATGCCGGGGAGGGAAATTTTTCCGGATGAACTGGCGGAAGCCAATGCCGTGATGGAAAAATATGCCGACCTTGAATTTTCCCAGGAGACTGCGCGGAATCTGACGGCGGAAGATTTTGCCGCAAAGAAACCGGTTGTCCTGAAATATTTTGCCCAAACGCTGCTGGAGCGGGCAAATCATCCGAAAGTGTTCCAGTTTGAGGTTTCTCTTCTGGATTTCGGTTGCGGTGCCGTAATCGGGCTTCCCGCAGAGCCTTTTGTCGCATGCGGCTTGACGATCCGCAAGCAGTTCTGTTTCGGAAAAACCGCTCTGATTGCGATTCTGAATAATGGAAGCGGAACGGGTTATCTGCCAAATGCGTGGAATTATGGACGCGGCGGGTATGAAACGACACCGCGCTCCAATCAATTCTCTGTCCATGCTTCGGAAATAGTTCAGCATGTCACTGCCTTATTGCTGAAAGAAGATACATGTGGCAGTGGAGGCGCATGATGTGCCGGCTGGAATCTTATTGCAAAAGGTGGCACGGCAGATTGCAGCCGAATTGATTTTTCAGCTTTATTGTCCCGGAATCCTGCCGGCTGCTCAAAAAAAATACGACTTTTCTTTCTTTCCCCTCTTGACGTTTGAAAAGTTTCAGATATAATTATAAGGAAACATGTTAACCCTGAAAAGAGTCTGACAATGATCAAAACAACGACAAATATCCGGGAAATTGCGAAAATCGCGGGAGTCTCCGTGGCATCCGTATCACGGGCGCTCAAAAGCGAACCTTCCTCCAAACTCTCGGAAAAGCAACGCAGACATATTCTTGAGATTTGCGCAAAGCTTCATTACTGTCCGAATGAACATACGCGCCGGCTCTTTTCCAGGCGGGCTGATACGGCGGCAATCTTTTTCCCTCCCTTCGGGAAGATATCGGAAGATACGGTCGAGGATTATATTGACATGAATTTCGGAGCATGTCTGATGGGAGCCCAGTCGACTCTCAGAATGCATGGAATTGATCTTCTGCTGACGGAAATCACGCCGGAATTCCTTGAATCGAAACGCTACCTTTCCATGATCCGCGGGAAGCTCCTCGACGGCATCCTGCTGTGGGGAGTGCTGGAACAGGACGGATATATTCATGAAATTCTCAAGGAAGGAATTCCCGCCGTTATGCTTCAGACTCAAAAGGCGGACTGTGAATGTTCTGTCGTCACTGCGGACGATTGCGGCGGAATGCGCCGGCTGACAGAACAGGTTCTTGCGGCAGGACACCGCAAAATCGCCATCGCACGGGCGCCGGAGGAGTCCTCCACCGGAAACGAACGCATGGCGGGAATCACGGAAACTCTCCGCGCGCATGGACTGCAACCGGAATATATCACCGGACAACATGGATACGGATACAATTTCGGGCTCCTCGCCACACGTGAAATTCTGAAAAATGCGCCTCATGTCACATGTGTCATGGCATCCAACGATATGGCGGCATTCGGATGCATCGACGAACTCCGCAGGCACGGGCTCACGGTCCCGGACGATATTTCCGTCACCGGCGCGGACGGTCTGAAACTGCCGGGAAGCGCTGTCAGGATCAACTCTTTCTTCTCCCCTGCGTTTGAAATCGGAAGACGCGGCGCGGAGCTTCTTTTTGAACAGATCAATGGAAAAAATGAAATACGGAAAGTCTGCCTGCCGGTCACTCCGGTTGACGGCGGGACCATCCGGAATATCAAGTCACGGCAGGAAAAAAAGTGATGCAGGATTATAAAGACAGGGTTTACGGCTGCTGGACGGGAAAATGTCTCGGCGGTGCAATCGGAATGGCTTACGAGGGGGTCCCTTACCAGCCTCAGTTGACAGAAGAAGACATTGTCGTTCAGGATGTTCCGAATGACGACCTCGAACTCCAGCTTGTATGGCTCATGGGGCTCAGGAAATACGGTCTTTCGCTGGATCACAAGGCGTTCGGGAAAATCTGGCTCGAACACATTCCGCACGGAGTCGATGAATATTCCGTGGCGCTCCGCAATCTGAAACGGGGAATCATGCCTCCGGCAAGCGGCTGGAAAGACAACTTCTTTGCAGACGGCATGGGCGCCGCAATCCGTTCGGAAATCTGGGCGGCAGTCTTCGCCGGGCGTCCGGACGCGGCAGGCTACTTCGCCTCGCTTGACGCCTCGGTCGATCACTGGGGCGACGGCGTGCTCGGAGAAGTCTACATGGCGACGGCGGAATGTTTTGCATTCAATGAAACAGACCATATCCAGCCATTGAAAAAAGCGTTGGCTCTCCTGCCGGACTGCCGTCTCGCCGGAGTTTTGAACGAAGTGCATCGTCTTCATGATTCGCACATGGGACTTGAAGACGCGCGCGATATTATTCTAAGACGCTTTCAGCATCACAATTTCACGGATTGCGTCATGAATCTGGCAAGCGCCACATTTGCAATTCTCTGGGGCGGAGGCGATTTCATCAGAACCGTTCTCCTGGCGGTCAACATGGGACGCGATACCGACTGCACGGCGGCAACCGCAGGCGCCTACCTCGGCATTGTCGGCGGCAGCCGGGCCATACCAGAAAAATGGAGGAATAAAGTCAGAGATGAACTGACTCTGAGCGAGTTTATCCATGAAATTCCCGGGGTTCCGCTGACGCTTTCCGGAACCATCGAGATGACGCTCGCCCTGCATGATTCCCTGAAGCTGCCGCAGGAACAATATCCATCTTACGCCCCTTACGCCCCGGACGGTTCCGAACCGTCATTCGACCGTTCCCGCTGGCTGGTGCTCAATGAAGCGGAACATGACATTCCGGAACTGGAGAAAACACTTCTGAAAACAGGCGAATGCCCGCCGGAACTGAGTTCAAAAATCGTCACGTTCGACGATCTGACCATGAATCTGGAACCCTATGCGGCGGCAGGCGGCAATTTGCACCTGTTCGCTTTTCTTGAGGTCAGAAACCAGGATATCAAGCCGGAAGATGTCTATCTGTCGGCAACGGCGGATACCGGTCTGACCCTCTGGATGGACGGTGTCAAACTGTTCGATCAATTTTCAAGGGCACTGATGATTCCCTCGTTCCATCGTGCGGAAGGCGGCATGTGTTTCCAATATCCATTGGAGTATGGAGACCGTAGACTGATTCATATCCGTCTCTATTCCTGTGTCAGTCCATTGCGCTGCACTCTCATGTTCGGAAACGCCATGCGTGATCATCTGGAAGGGTTTCAGGCAGGGATAAAGAGTCGGGAAAAACAGGGATAAGAGCTCATAAAAGAGTTCCGTCACCTATTCCCCAACGCAAGGGCAACGCGTCTCATAACATGTATTATGTGACCGTTTTCCCGTTCCTTTTCCTGTTGCGTTCATAGGACATCCCTCCTTGAGATTAATTCTATTTATACGTTTTGAGTGTAATTTTCCAATGACATTCACACTATGTTTTTCCCTCCGCTTCACATAATACATGTTATGAGACATCAGGAGGAATATCAGCTTTTACATTGATAAAATTTTTTAGCATATTCAGCTCCATGCGATGCAAGACACCGTTTCGTGGTTTTACAGGAAAATGGAAAAGATTCCTGTCCATGCAGAGCCTTCACCTGATGAAAATTTGTAAAAGGTTTGCTTCATCCCCGCTTCGTGCCGCGGATTGCGAGTCTGCGAAAGTTTATAACATGACGGTGAACTCGCCTGGCGAGCTCCTGAAGAATATGACGCAAAGAATAAGTCTGAACCTGCATTCGGAATCATGTCATGAGGAACATGGTTTTCAGGGCTTCGCGGAGCGAGTCCCCCGCCATGATTTTGTTTCCAATGCCCAAATCCATCGTAATTCGCGGCGCGGAACGGTCTCTCAAAGTGGGCGGAATCAGTCCCTGCCCTGTCTTACTTCTCCTTTCTTCATTCAATTGTTGAATTGTTCCAATGTTCGATTGTTCCAATGTTTCTCCGTTCCTTGTTCTTCTG
>ENA-UOOA01001190-UOOA01001190.1-human-gut-metagenome-genome-assembly--contig:-P61old-NODE-1190-length-44424-cov-10.809597_pt1 | contig 44424 bp, 31 predicted proteins | sample MGYA00242467_ERZ724014 | MGnify/ENA metagenome assembly ERZ724014 | reverse complement strand
TGCTTTGTCGCTACGGCCCAATAGCTCAGTTGGTTAGAGCGCCAGCCTGTCACGCTGGAGGTCACGAGTTCGAGCCTCGTTTGGGTCGCCAGATGCCTCGATAGCTCAGTCGGTAGAGCAAGGGACTGAAAATCCCTCTGTCGGCGGTTCGATTCCACCTTGAGGCACCAAAATGCCGGCGTAGCTCAATTGGCAGAGCAGCTGATTTGTAATCAGCAGGTTGTGGGTTCGATTCCAATCGCCGGCTCCACCCGCAGCACAGCTTGAAAGCACAACGTTTAATCGGACAGATTCCAGAGCGGCCAAATGGATCAGACTGTAAATCTGACGTCTTCGACTTCGGTGGTTCGAATCCACCTCTGTCCACCATCTTTGTAGTACGAAAAAGCTACATAACAAAAAAGCACAAGATTTTGTAGGTCTTGTGCTTTTTTGTTACTATATTTTGTGGTTTGCGCATTTTGCGAAATGTTTGTATTTAACAGCTGCATTTCAGCACTTTTTTCAAAAAAGGGGATTTGAACCCTTGATTTTTCAAAAGACTTTTTCTAATTGAAATTTTGTTGATTCTTTTCAAATGCAAAATGTTTTTGATTTAACTAAAATTGAAAAAAATTCTATCTCTCTGCCGATGACGGATTTTTTCCGAATTTTGCAATATATGCGCGGTAGAAAGAAGAATATGTTTCAAACCCGACTTTTTCATATATTTCCATCGGTTTTTGACCTGACAAAAGCATATCGTGGGCGTAAACCAACCGCTTTTCAATAATGTATTTTTTAGGTGAGATATTCATATTCTGTTTGAAAAAAGCTAAAAAATAGTTTTTTGAAACAAATATAGCGTCGCTTATTTCCGATATGTTGCGGATTGTAAAAAGATTTTTGTTGATATAATCGAGCGCGTTTTTAATTAAAGTTGAGTTCTGCGGCAGAGTAACGGCTTCTGAATTTTGTAGGGAAAGATTATATACAATTTCTCTTGTACAGCCAAGGAACAATTCTACAAAAACATCGCTGTCAAATAAAGAATGATATTGAATCAGTTTTTCGAAAGTGTTTTCGATAATCGTACTTGACTTAAAAAACGAGTAAGATTTTGTGGTAAGAAACGACAAATCCAATCTTAAATATTTGGCATCAAACAGGATACCTACCTTTTCGAACGCCGTGTTATTATCGACAGTAAAGAAATGATAGGCATAAGGTTTAATTAAAATTAAACTCTGCGGTTCAGCCTTAAACGAATGGTTTTCTACCGAATATGTTGCACAACCGCTTTTTACATATATTAACTCATAAAGATTGTGGGAATGTTTGGCAAAACACTTATCGGATTCTTCATCATAAATTCTATGATTAAATATGTATTCAGATGTTCTGACGGATATTAGTTCTTTCATTTGATTACCTCGACAGTATTATTATAACACAATTTTGTTTATTTGGCAATTATGTTTGCAAAAAATATTTTTATAAAAATAGTCAACTTGTCGTTTATACAGTACTTTTTGCAAACTTAACGATACTTTTTGCTATTTACATTTGCGTAAAACAATGTTATAATTAATATGACGATTGAAATTGGGTGCTTATCGGTTAAACGAGTTGAATTTTCCGATAAAGAATAATTCTTTGTTATATTTTGAAAGATATTTTCTGTAATATATTCGTTACGATTAGAAGCTGTATTTTGCTTATTATATATAAGGAAATAAAGGAGTTTTTTCTATGATAAAAATAGGTGTTGTAAGTTTGGATGTTTCTCATCCATTAGGTTTTGCCGAAGAAATGGAAAAGTATTGTATGGATATGAAGTATGAATATCTGTGCAATAAAAGTTTCAGAGGAGAAGATGAAGCGAGCTGGTTTGTTAAACGGTTCGGCTTAAAAGGCGAAGTTAACGAAATCGAAGAAATGGTTGATAAAGTCGATGTAGGTTTCATTCAATCATGCAATTGGGAAAAACATTTAGATCAGGCGCTTCCGTTTATTAAAGCAGGCAAACCTGTATTTATAGATAAACCTATTGTCGGAAACGTAAAAGATGCTGCTCGACTTAAAGAACTTGTTAAAAACGGCGCAAAAATAATAGGTTCTTCATCTGCTCGCTATGCCGATGAGATACAGGCGTTCCTGAAAAAGCCTGTTAGCGAAAGAGGTGAAATTTTATCTATTTTCGGAACGTGTGGGGTTGATGAGTTTAACTATTCGATTCATATTGCGGAAATTCTTTCCGAGCTTGCCGGGGCAAACGCCGTTGAAATGCAGTTTTTAGGCGAGAGTAAAACGGTGGACGGAAAGAAAACGGAAAGCTATTCGATAAAATATGAGAACGGTGTTTTGGCAAGTTATCAGACTTGTATCGGAGCGTGGAGGCCTTTCCATCTGACCGTGATGACGACTACTGGAAGTTATCAGATAGTAATCGACAGCAGTAAGATTTACGCAAGTTTACTCAGAGAAATTTATAAAAATTTAACGGGTAAAGCAAATAATATTAAAGACGTGGATACTTTGATAAATAGCTGTCTGATAATGATGTGCGGCAAAAAATCGAGAGACGAATTGAACGGCACAAAAGTAAAAATCGAACAACTTACCGATACCGACGGATTTGACGGTTATGCTTTTGAAAAAACTTACGGTGCAAATTCGAGCAAAATGTATAAAGATTGATTTAAGGAGATAAACAAAAGTGGAAAAAATAGTTGTTTTGGTAAACAAGGAATTCAGAGGCAGAGTTTTCGGCGAAAAGTATTATGAAAAAATGCGAGCTTTCGGCGAAGTAAAAGTTTATGACAAAGACGATTTTTCAGATTTTGATTACGTTTTGGATTTTGTTAAGGGAGCAACTATTATCGTTACTTCTTGGGATTCTCCTAAAATAGATAAACAAATATTAGATTGCTGTCCCGAATTAAAAGCTGTAATTCACGGCGCGGGAAGCATTAAACCTATAATATCCGACGAGTTTATACAAAGAAAAATCAGGATTACGAATTCGGCTGTGGCGATCGGTGAAGGCGTTGCGGAATCTGCTCTCGGTTTTGCAATTTCGGCATGCAAGGGCTTTTATCAACTTAGCAGAGATACCAAAAGCGGATTATGGCAAGACAACATCAAGACAACCGTAACGGATTTTTATGATATTACGGTAGGCGTGATAAGCGGCGGATACGTCGGCAGACACATGGTAAAACTCCTTAAAAATTTCCATGTGGATATTTTGCTTTATGATCCGATTTTGACTAAGGAACAAATTGAAGAAATCGGCGCGAAAAAGGTAGAACTCAGTGAGTTGCTTTCACAAAGCGACGTCGTTACGGTTCACGCTCCGGCTATTCCCCAAACCGAAAATATGCTTAACAAAAGCAATCTTCCGCTTATAAAAGACGGCGCAGTGCTTATAAATACGGCGCGCGGAACAATCATAAATGAAGCCGATCTGATAGAAGAATTGAAGAAGAACAGATTTTTCGCCTGCATAGACGTAACCAATCCCGAACCGCCGGCAAAGGATAACGAATTGCGTAAACTTGACAACGTTGTTCTTACTCCGCATATAGCGGGAACGGCAACCAACGGTCTTAAAAGGGTTGCTCTTCACGTTTGCGAGGAAATCGACAGATTGCTTAAAGGTGAAAAGATGAGAACCGAAGTAAATCTTGACAATCTGTCTAAATTGGCATAAGGGATAAATAATGGAGAAGAAAACTTATGGATTTGCTATAATCGGTTGCGGCGTTATAGCCAACATACATGCAGCCGCGATAGCAAGAGTAGAAAACGCAAAACTTATCGGGGTATATGACTTTTCGTTGGAACGCGCAAAGGAATTTGCAGATAAATACGGCTGTAAAGCCTATGCAAAACAAGAGGAGTTGCTTGAAGATCCCGAAATTGACGTGGTAAATATTTGTACGCCGAGCGGGTTGCATTGTAAACAAATCATTGCATGCGCAAAGGCGAAAAAGAATATTATCGTAGAAAAACCGATGGCGATAACAAAAGAACAGTTAAGCGACGTTATATTTGCCGTCGAGAAAAATAATGTTAAACTTGAAGTAATTTCTCAGTTAAGATTTACAAATGCCATACGAACGCTGAAAAGTGCAATCGACGAAGGTAAATTAGGTAAAATCTATATTGCGGATTATAAGATGAAATATTATCGTTCGCCGGAATACTATGCGAGTTCAAATTGGCGCGGAACTTGGTCAATGGATGGCGGGGGCGCGTTGATGAATCAGGGCATACACGGAATCGACCTTATACAATATGTAATGGGCGGTATAAAGAGCGTGTTTGCCGATTGCAAAACGTTAGGCAGAGATATTGAGGTTGAGGATACGGCGAATGTTTGCGTCGAATACAATTTGGGCGCTGTCGGCGTTATAGAATGCACGGTGCTTGCTAAGCCGGGATACGAAAGGAAGATAGAAATACACGCTGAAAAAGGTTCGGTTGTTATCACCGAAGATTCGATAACGACATGGGATGTTGAAGGTGTTGAAAAACCGGAATTGCTTGACAGCAAGATGGATGCCCGAAACGTAATATCTTTTAATGAAGATTACCATACCGAACAAATCAAAGATTTGGTCGATGCGATCGAGAATGACCGTCGTCCGTTTATCGACGTTTACGAGGGTAAGAAAGTAGTAGACGTTATATTAGCGTCGTATGAATCCGCTCAAATCGGAAAAAGAGTTTATTTATGAAAATAGTAAAGACAGCCATTACCTGCGTTAAAGAAAAATTAAAAGCTCCTTTTGGTTTCAAAGGCGGTTTTTTATCGGAACTTTGGCAGGTTGCGGTAAAAGTCGAAACCGATCGTACTTATGGAATCGGAGTCGGCGTTCAAAGTGTTCTATGGTCTGACGCAAGTGTGTTTTCCGAGAACTCGGAACAAAGCGGAAACGAACATATGTATTCGATTTCGCAAAAAGCAGCCGATATGCTTATCGGCAGAGAAGGGAAAACGCCCATTGAGCTGATTGACGGCATTTACGATGAACTGCTTGTTTTTGCAAGGCGCACAATACGTTCCGATTTAAGAGAAACATTTGTAAGAAATGCGCTTGTTTGCGTTGACAACGCTTTATGGCAGGCTTATGCAAGAGAGTCGAAATGCGAAAATTTCGCTGAGCTTGTGCCGCAGGAATATAGAAAGGCTTTGTGCGAAAAACATAAGATTTTATGTAATATTCCTTTGCTTTCTTACGGTGTTGACGAAAATGGTATCAAATCTTTACTTGACGCGGGAACAGCCTTGTTAAAGATAAAAATAGGGTTTGATAACGGCGGCGCAAAATCAAAGAGCGAAATGCTCGAATGGGATAAAAATCGGTTGGCGCAAATTCACGATATTGCAAAAAATTACACCACCGAATACACAAAAAGCGGCAATATTCTGTATTATCTCGATGCAAACGGAAGGTATGACAGCGTTGAAAGAGTAAACGAACTTGTGGCTTTTGCCGAAAAAATCGGGGCAAGGAATCGAATAGTTTTGTTGGAAGAACCCTTTGAAGAAGATAATAAACTCGATGTCAAAAAGATACCGTTAAGAGTTACCGCAGATGAATCGGTTCATTCTTTGCAAGACGTTGAAGAACGTATTGAACTCGGATATTCCGCAATCGCGTTGAAGCCCATAGCAAAAACACTGAGCGAAACGCTGAAAATTCTGAATAAGGCATACGAAAAGGGTGTTACCTGTTTTTGCGCGGATCTGACCGTAAACCCGTTGCTTGTCGAATGGAATAAAAACATTGCGGCGAGAATTGCGACGTTACCTGAAATGAACGTCGGTATATTGGAAAGCAACGGAAAACAGAACTATACGAATTGGGAAGAAATGAGAAAATATTCCGCAAGTTTCGGAAAATCGTATTCCGTGGAAAATAGCGGAATTTATAGATTAGACGATGAGTTTTATAACGAAAGCGGAAATATTTTCAAACCGTCGAAGTATTACGAAAAACTGTTTTAGAAATTAAAAAAATTGTCTCGCGGGGTTTTGTTGTATCCGACATAACAAAAATAACGTCTTGAGAGGGAATTTTTATTTAATGATACGGAGGTATATTATGAGAAAGAAAGTAACTCTTGCATTAGTGGTTTTATCACTCATTGCATGCACCGTTTTTGCAGCATCCTGCGAAAACACAGACGAATGCTCGCATTCCGGCGGGACGGCTACTTGTATGCATAAAGCTGTCTGCGAAAAATGCGGCGAGGAATATGGCGAATTAGCCGATCACGTTTTCGGCGAATGGAAACACGATGACAAAAAGCATTGGAAAGAATGTACGACCGAAGGCTGTACCGCAAAGAGTGAAGAGGGTAATCATGAAGGTGGCACGGCAACGTGTGTCGAAAAAGCCACTTGTTCTTCCTGCAATGCGCAGTACGGCGAAGTTTCTGCAACTCATACTTGGGCAACCGAATGGTCGAATGACGGAACGAAGCATTGGCATGCATGCACAGTTACCGGTTGCACTGCTAAAAAAGATGAAACCGTTTGTGCAGGCGGAGTAGCCGCTACTTGTAAAACAAAATCGGTATGCGCGACATGTAATAAAGAATACGGCGATTTTGATGCCGACAATCACGAGAGTGATGAGTTCAATTACGTTTCGAATAATAACAATACGCACAAAAAGACGTATAAATGCTGCGGAGCAGTGGCTGAAGAAAGCGAAGCTTGTTCGAGTGCAACGCCAGCAACTTGCGTTGAAAGAGCGACCTGCGATTACTGCAAAACGCAATTCGGCGAAGTTTCCGCAACTCATACTTGGGCAACCGAATGGTCGAGTGACGGAACGAAGCATTGGCACGAATGCACCGTTACCGGATGCACGGCTAAGAACGATGAAGCTGCTTGTGCAGGCGGAACTGCAACTTGTGCTACAAAAGCAACTTGCGACGTATGCGGTAATCAATATGGTGCGTTAGCAGACCATACATACGGCGAATGGAAACACGATGCCTTAAAGCATTGGAAAGAATGCACGACCGAAGGTTGTACTGCAAAGAGTGAAGAAGGCGATCACACCGGTGGTAAGGCTACTCATACCGAACAGGCTACTTGCGATGTGTGCGGCGAAAAGTATGGCGATTTGGTTCCTCATACTTATGGCGAGTGGTTGCATGATGCGGAAGGACATTGGAAAGAATGTTCGTGCGGCGCTACTACAGACAAAACATCGCATTCGTTCGTATGGGATAAAACCGATGCGTTAAACGATTATAAGGTATGCGAATGCGGCGAAAAAGACGAATCGGCAACTTTCAGCAAAACCGTGGCGGCCAAAAATCAGAAAGTTGTGCTTAGCGGAACGAATGCGTCGTTGAATCTTGACGGAATAGGCGAATATGCGAGCGTTGAACTTATCAAATTCGGAAACTATGAATTGGGTAACAACATTGCGGCGCTTAATATAAGCGATGAATTGAAAGCCGATACTCAGAAACACGGCGAACAAATCTTTACAGTAACTGTTAAAGGTGCGGATGGGGAAACTCACGAAGTCAGCGTGTCGGTATTACTTGTAACGAAAGAAATATCCACGCTTGCAGATTTCCTTGAGTCATGCCGTTATTATGGAACCGATATTTACGGTTATTACGTTTTAACTAATAATATATCGTATGAAGAAGGCTTTGGTAGTAAGGCTGCGGCGGCAACCCGTGCATGGCGTGCAGATAAGAAAGGCTTTAAGGGAACATTTGACGGACAAGGACATACTATTACTTGGAAAAACGGTTATGCTCATGGCGCATTCGGTGTACTTTACGGAGCAACTATAAAAAATGTTAACTTCAATCACGCATGGTACAACGGCGATTGGGGTGGAACGGCTGTTGCGTTCAGTGCAACCGATACGACTTTTGATAATGTTAAGATAAGTATTGCTTGCAACGCGACGACAAAAGCGGACAGCGCACCTATTATCGATGAAATGGCGGGTTGCACATGGAAAAACTGCACAATCTCGTCTGCAAAATCCGTTGCAATATTGATTAAAATTGCGTTGAAAGACAATATCGCTTCCACTTATGAAAATGTAACGATTACTGCGACTTATGAAAAGTTCAGTACGGATATTGAATCGTTTGATTCCATCGAACAGATCGGAGCATAATAGTTTCCGGTAAAACATAGTTTCGTTTTTACGGCTTGCCTTTAAGCGAGCCGTAAAGGCGAAAGTATATACAAAGCCATAGGAATAGAAAATTTATTTATTTTAGCCGTTTATTGCGGTTTATAAAAAACGACAGGTTAAGCATCTATAAGAAAATCAAAATGTTTGAAATTGAAAGATGCGATAGTCTTAAACCGAATATATAAAGAATTGTTTTTTGGATTTTAACCGATATGATTGACCGAAACTTATAAAGTAAAACGATTGGACGGTCTGATGAAATGAGAAATTAAGTCCGATAAAAAGGATTTTAATTTGTGTAATAAACTTATAAAGAAAAGCGATTTGCTTTTTGTTTTTTATTGAATTGGAAGCGTTTGATGAAACGTATTTAACATATAACAGGAGAATAGACTCAATGCAGAAAGATTTGGAACGATATGTCGAGCTTGTTCAATCTTATGTAAAAGGCAACTATAAAAAATGCTTTCGAGAGCCGCACGGAAAATTCAAATATCCTTGCGTTGTTCCCGGTTCGTCTTATTCGGATCAGCTTTGGGATTGGGACAGTTGGTTGACCGATATTGCTTTGGCTGCCGCCGCGGAAGGCGACGATATAGCCGTATATGAGCAAGGTTGCGTGCTGAATTTCCTTTCCGCTGCCGATGAAGAAGGGCGTATTCCGATAAACATCATGGCGGACAGAGAAGGTATTTTCGATCTTAAACCGAATACTAAGGTAAACATACACAAACCTTGTCTTGCGCAACACGCGCTATTTGTGGCAAAAAGAAGCGGGAATAATGTCGATTGGTTGCATGAAAAATTTTCGGTACTGAAAAGATTTATCGATTGGTACGGAGAGAATTGCTTTCACGAAGAAACGGGACTTTATTTTTGGCTGAACGATTTCGCTATCGGAGTGGATAACGATCCGTGTGTGTTTTATCGTCCCGACGGAAGTACGGCTTCGATTTTTTTGAATTGCCTTATGTATGGCGAACTCGTCGCAATGACCGAGTTGTGCAAACTTTCGGGCGATATTGACGAAGAAAAATATGCAAAAAAGAGCGAAAAATTGAAACAAGCCATACAAAACGAATGTTATGACGATCGTGACGGTTTTTTCTACAGTGCGGATATTCTTTTGAAGAAAGTAGATAAAGATGAATGGCTGCACAGCGGAGGTCCGAGACATTGGAAATCGTTGCCTATGAGAATAGGCGTGTGGTCGGGCTTTTTAGCGATGTATTACGGTATAGCGACCGATGATCAGGCTGAAAGAATGGTAAAAGAACATTTCCGTAATGAAAAAGAATTTAACGCCGAGTATGGCGTAAGAAGTCTTTCGAAAGCTGAAACACGAATGTATGCAATAAAGAACACGGGTAATCCGTCATGTTGGATAGGTCCTGTTTGGGGAAACGCAAATTATCTTGTATGCGAGGGTTTACTCAAATACGGGTATAAAGCGGACGCGATGACGCTTGCCGAAAAAACTGTTCGCCTGTTTGGCAAAGATATAGAAAAATGCGGCGAATTTCACGAATACTATCATCCCGATACGGGCGAAGGTATTCGAAACCAAGGTTTTCAAAGTTGGAATTTGCTAAGTTACAATATGGCAGACCTGCTTAAAAATAATAATAAATAATTTACGGAGGCTTAAAATGAAGAAATCAAAATTAATATCATCGATTCTTGCCGTCGCTCTGTCTGTGGGCGCAACATTTTCGTTTGTCGGATGTAAAAAACCGACAGACAACAGCGGTAATTCGGGCGTAGATACGTCTAAAACCCAACTTTACGTCAGAAACTATCAAGGCGGTTTCGGTAATAAGTGGCTTTACAACGGCAAAGATAAACTCGAAGCAAAGTATGCAGGCGTAGAACTCGAACCCGGTAAAAAAGGCGTACAGGTAATGATTACCGACGTTAAAGAAACGCCCGATTCGGCTAACATTCAGAACGACGCATACGAAGTTTACTTTGTAGAAAAAGTTCAGTATCTTTACCTTGAAAAACAAGGTGTTTTAGAAGATATTACCGATATTGTTACGGGAACAAACCCGTATGACGGAAAGTCTATCGAAAGCAAACTTACCGAAGAACAGAAAGCGTTTTACGGAATAGCAAAAGACGGTAAGACTAAATATTATGCGCTTCCGCACTATATGACTTCTATGGGTATTGTTTACGATATAGACTTGTTTGAAGACAGAGGTTTCTATTTCGCAGACGGATATGAAAACGAAACTTCATTAGACGATAAGTTTGTTGTTGACGAAGATAGTAAACGCAGTGCCGGTCCTGACGGTATCCCCGGAAACGAAGATGACGGTTTGCCTGCAACTTACGAAGATTTTTGGGATTTGTGCGAATACATTTCCAGAAGCGGTTACACTCCGCTGAATTGGGGCGGAACAAATGCGGCTTCGTATTACATTACGACGCTGATGGCTCAGTTGATGGCAAATTATCAGGGAAAGACGGAATATATGCGTAACTTTACCATGGACGGCGAATTGTCCGAAGTGGTAAAACTCGATTCGAACGGTAATGTCGTTATGAGCAACGGAGCACCTGAAACCGAAAGCGTAACGCTCGATCCTGCTCAGAATAACGGTTATGAAATTTACCGTACCGCCGCATACTACTATGGACTTCAATTCGTCAGCGACTTGATGAAAAATTCCGATAAGTACGCGATTTCGGCAAATGTTTCGAGCAAAAACTACGACGCGTTCAAAGCGCAGAAAGATTATGTTGCTTCTCGTTTTGCAAGCAATATGAAACGTCAGGCAATGCTTATTGACGGAAGTTATTGGGATAGTGAAGCGACTCCGTATTTCGAGAAGAACGAAGCTCTCGGCGGCGCAAAAGAAAATTGTCGTTACGGTTGGCTTCCGTTGCCTAATGCAACAAGAGAGCAGGTCGGCAAAAATAACAACACTATGGTAAACATCGTAAATTCACTTTGCTTCGTCAAAAAAGGGTTGAATGACGTAAAGAAACAACTTGCGTTTGATTTTGTTCAACTTATGAACAGCGACGAATCGTTAGTTGACTTTACCGTTCAGACCAACGCTTTCAAAGATTTCGAATATGAGATTAAACCCGAACAGGTTGCGAAACTCTCTCCGTTCGGACGTGAGATTTACAAAGCATGGACTTCTTACGATAAAGTGAACCCCATTCATAACAACACGCAGTTCTACAATACGATTTACACGACCGATATGGCAAGAAGATTTGCTATCTCGACAAAAGATTCGTTCCCGGCTTTGGTCTTTGCTTCAAGCAACAAAACTCCTGCCGGATACCTTGCTGAATCTTATAAATATATGAGGCAGAACGCTGCTTTGTGGAACGAAAAGTAAAAAATAAACCAAGCAAATAAATTGCAAGGTTATGGAGAGTATATGTCAACATCCGTTAAGAAAATGACGAAAGGGCAACGAGGCGATTTTCTCTTTCATTTAGCCTTGATTGCTTGGCCGCTTTTACAGTTTATAGTGTTTTATATAGTTGTAAACGTAAACTCCTTCAAATTAGCGTTTGAAGGAGTGGGCGGCGGCTTTTCGTTTGAGCATTTCAAGTATGTTTTTTCCGACGCTATGTTTCCCGCGGTTAAAGACGCGCTTCTTACGTCGTTGGAATTCTTTGTGATAACTACGGTTATAAGCGTTCCTTTGGGATTGCTGTTTGCTTATTATATCTTTAAGAAAGCGGTCGGCGGAAAAATGTTCAGATTTTTCCTGTTTTTGCCGTCTATTGTTTCGAGTATGGTTATGGTTGTACTGTTCTCGGAATTTTTGGATACGGCGGCAGCTGATATACTTTTCGATTGGTTTGGTATAAATCTGAAAGGACAAGCGCTGTTCAATGCGCTCGATCGTTCGTCGTATAAAGCCGTATTATTCTTTTACATTTGGACGAATTTCGGAACGACTACGCTTATTTATTCAAATAAAATGAGCGAACTTCCGCCCGAAACTTTGGAAGCGGCTCAACTTGACGGTGTAAATTCTTTTCAGGAATTTATTTATATCGTTCTCCCGTTTGCGTTTCCGACTGCATCGGTGTTCTTGGTTACGGGTGTTGCGACGATTTGCACTAATCAATACAATATATTCTCGTTCTACGGAGGAAGCGTTGCATTCGATTCCGGAACGATGGGATATTATTTGTTCAATCTCGTTCAGGACTATGCGTCAAGGAACGTTTGGGATGTAGTTTGGTTTAATCGTGCGGCTGCTTTAAGTTTGGTTGTTACGGTAATTGTAATTCCGATAACGTTGGGTGTCCGTTGGGTACTCGATAAATACGGACCGCAGGAATAAGGAGAAAAAATAATGAAAAAACACAAAATACTTTTTTCGCCTTTGCTGATAATATTGGGAATTCTGCTTCTCGTTTACGTTTTATCTATGGTGGGTTTGTTCTTTTGGGGATTCATAACTTCCTTCAAAGATGCCTATCTCGATATTACGTTCGGCAATACTTACGGATTTCCTAAACAATGGTTGACAACTAACTATACCGACGTTTTTGAAAAGTTTACGATGGCGGCAAAGCCCGGCGAAACCGCAGGCTTTTCTACGATTTTAATCAACTCTTTGCTTTATGCTTTGGGTTGCGCGTTTTTCAAAACATTAGTACCTTGTTTAACGGCTTATTCTTGCGCGAGATTTAATTTCAAAACATCAAAAATAGTATACACGATCGTTTTAGTGACGATGATTATTCCTATCGTCGGCAGTTTGCCGTCGGAACTTAAAGTTGCATACGCGCTCGGCCTGCACAATCATATTTGGGGATTGTGGATAATGGCGGCAAATATGCAAGGGCTATATTTCTTTGTAATGTATAGCGCGTTTAAGGCTTTGCCTATGGGCTATTCGGAAGCGGCTAAAATCGACGGAGCAAGCAACGGGCAGGTTCTTATAAGAATAGTTATGCCTTTAATTAAAAATCTGTTCTTTACTATCTTGCTCATAAATTTCGTTGAGTTCTGGAACAATTATCAAACGCCGAAAGTTTATCTTCCGTATTATCCTACGCTCGGCTACACATTGTTCTATTATGCAAACAGCAATAATTTCAGCGACGCGACACAGGTTATAGCATTAGCTTTCATTGTGGCAACTCCTGTCTTACTGTTGTTCCTTATCTTTCAGGAAAGACTTATGGGAAATTTGACCATGGGTGGACTTAAAGGTTAAAAATCACGGAGATTTCTTTATGAAAAATAAAAATAAACTATTTTTTATTATCGGGTTATGTTTAATATCCTTGTCCTGTTTCGTTATATCCGGCACGATGAGTACCTTGGCAAGCAATATGGCGGGGTGGTCGGATAGCGGACTTAATTCAAATTACGCATATAAATCTGAATTGACTATAAAAGACAGAACGTATAGCGACGGAACTAAAAGTTACGACACATCGAGTATTACATGCTATCCCGACGGAAGCGTTACGACGGATAAAACCGTAACGTTGAATCAGGCGGGCGTGTATGAAGTTAAATATTCTGTTTCAGCCAACGGTAAAGTTTATGCAGATAGCAAAAAGTTTACGGTTGATTATCCGAAATACGATGTCGCAGATGCGAAATCTTCGGTTACATTCGGAACGCCCGATCGTGCGACTACGCCCGGTGTGATTGCGAGAATTGCGCAGAACGATTCGCTTACTTTTACTGATTATATTGATTTTACAAAAGTAACTGCGGATGATTATCTTGTAAAAGGGTACGTCGTTCCCGACGCGGCAAATTCTGCCGATTTCAGCGAACTTGTGTTTACTTTTACGGATTCGGTTGATCCGTCGATATATTTCCAAGTTCATCATTACGGTTACGATTGGACGTATTCTACCTACGTCGCGGCAAACGGAAATAACCAAGTTCCTTTCGGAGTCCATCAGAGCCAAGGTTTGCATACTGATGACGGGTACGGAACGTGGAGTTATGTTTCGTTTAAGTCTGCGGGGCAAAACGGTGTAGCCGCTCCCGACGCAACGTTGTTTTATCTTTCGATGAACTATGCAGAAAAGAAGATATACTGTTTGGGTTATCCCGGCGTAAAAACAATGTGCGCAGACCTTGACGATCTGACTTTAACAAACAACGCGTGGTTAGGTTTTCCGTCCGGAAAAGCACGTCTTTCTATAAGCGCATTCGGATATACGGGAGCTGCTGCTACGGTATGCGTAACCGAAGTTTACGGTTTAAGCGATCTGGACAATAACGTCTTTCATGATGCGGGCGCGCCTGTTATTACGGTAGATAACGAATATGAAAATATGCCGATAGGCTTAAAAGGATATGATTATCGTATTCCTTCCGTTACGGCTTATGACGCTTACTCCGGCGAATGTGAAGTAACGACTACCGTTTGGTTCAATTACGGAATGCCGGGCGCAATAAAAGTGCAGGTGACAGATGGTAAATTCAGAACCGACAGAGTAGGAACATACGGCATTGTATATGAAAGTTGCGATAAAACGGGTAACTCCACTAAGGAGGTAAGGTTGGTTACGGTTTATGATAATTATGAAGAAGCCGACTTTGAGTTCCCCGATGGTACGATAACTTCGGCAAAAATCGGAGAATGGGTAACTTTACCCACAATCGACGACAGTATGATAATCGGCGGAAGCGGTAAAAAGACAGTCCGCACGTTTATCAGAACAGCCGACGGAAGAAAAGAAGTTTTCGGCGGTTTCCGTGCCGATGTTTTGGGTACGATTACCATTGAATACGAATTGACCGACTATGTCGGAAAAGTTACTACGAAACCCTACGAAATCGAAATAACGATGAACGACGTTCCTGTCCTTGAAAAGGATTACGACGTTTATCCGAGTTATATTTCGGGCGGAACTTATGCATTACCCGAATATTACGCTTATTCATATAAGAACGGAAAACTTGAAAGAGTTTTATGCGACGTTGTCGTAAAAGACGCAAAGGGCAGTAAAACATATAAAGCGGGGAGCAACGCGACTATCGACGTTAATAATAACAATGATAAAGTAGGTTTTGACGTCGTTTGCAACGGAGTCACCCTTGCGAAACACGAAGCAATCGGTGTATTGGCGTGGACAAATGATAACGGAAAGCGTTTAAGTATTGAAAACTATTTAGTCGGTAACGGTTTCGGAATAAACAAAACCGATGAAGGTTTGGTTTTAACGGCTACCGATAGTAACTCGTTCTCTTTTGTTTTCGCTAATGCGATTTCGGCGGGTTATGCTTATATCAAAATTAACAACTTGACAGGCGTAAACGCAAATACTCGTCTTAAAATCAGTTTTGTAGACGCGCTTAACCATAGCAATAGATTTGAAATTGTTATAGGTAAAAACGGCACTGAGTCTTACGCCGAAGCAAACGGCGAAAGATATAGTCTTACAGGTAAACCGTTCGACGAAAGCGGCGAATTTGTAATCAATTATGAAAATGTGTCGATCAAAGTAAACGATTATTCTATTGCCACGCTTAATGACAATCTTTTTGAATCGGATAAAATTTTCGTGGAAATAGGATACGAAAACTGCAATGCGGGCGGTGGTTTCAGATTTACGGATTTCGGAAACTGTCAGTTAAACGCTTCAAAGACGGACAGAGTTTCGCCGATTATATTTGCAAGAAGCGAAACGGGCGGCGTTTATGATTTCGGAACAAAGTATAAAATTGTCGCTCCTACGGCGTATGACGTATATTCGCCAAATACGGTTTACACATTGACCGTTACCACACCCGACGGAACTCCGATGAAATCTGTTGACGGCGTATTGCTTAATAAAGTAAATCCGTATAGAGATTACGAAATAATTTTGGATTCTATCGGAGATTATCTGATAAACTATGAAATAGAAGAATCGAAAGATTTCGTTTCAAGAAACAACCCGACGTTCCTTCGTTATTCGTTAAGCGTAACGGATAAAGACGCTCCCGTGATAACATGGACGGATGAATTTGTTACGGAGTTAAATGCAGGCGAGATATTTATCGTTCCGCGTTACACCGTGTCCGATAACCATTCGGCAGAAGATAAAATTATTGTCCGCGTGTTTGTTGAAACTCCGAAGTATCAGTTTATAATGTTGCCCGGTAATTCAATTAAAATGAACCATCAAGGCACTTATCGTGTACGGATAATGGTTGTAGACGAAGCCGGTAATATTTACTCCGAAACGCATTACGTTACGGTAAAGTAAGGAGGTAATAATAAAAATGAAAATTAAAAAACTATTATCTATCGGTCTTGCTTCGATTATGACTGCAAGCGTGTTGCTTTTTACGGGATGTAAAAAGGATAACAATCAAGATAGCAGTAGCGGATTAACGCCTGAAAATACCATATCGGACAGGCTTGACCGCGGAACTTTGGACAATACGTTGCATAAGGTTAACGTTACGCCTTCTTCAAGAGTATTTGTCGAGAACTCAAATACTAAAACCGCAACAACCAAGTATAAGATTATAGCGGATGCGCGTAATAGTTACGCTGTACGCGCGGCAAGTTTTATTTCGGGACAGTTATTCAACGCTACCGGAGCGCAGTTTTCGATAGAATCATACGACGGAACGCAGACGCTCGAAGTTACGTCATCGTCGAAATACATCATTCTCGGTTGCAAAGACGTGTTTACTGCATGCAATCTCACAATGCCCGAGGATGAATTAGGACCTGCCGGTTACTATATTAAATCTTTCGGTGACTCGGTGTTTATCGAAGTATTTATGAATGACGGCTATCAGATGGGCGCGCTTGCGTTTTTACGCGAATGCGTCGGTTATGATATGATTGCTCACGATACCGTTGTTTTTGAAAACAGCGGCGCGACGCTTCCGAATATGGAAATAATCGAACGCCCCGACTTTGATTACAGAAACTATACAAACTATATGACGCAGGACGGCTTATACGGAATGGGCTTTAACTATCAAAGTCTGTTTACCTATATAAGTCAGGATGGCGGGAAAACAAACAGGGCAGCCGTTCATAATATTTTCTATTATCTGCCGCTTGAAAAGTACGGCGACCATTATAAGTGGTATAACTCGACAAATAAGCAGTTGTGCTATACTGCGCATGGCGATAAAGATGAATATGAATTGATGCAACAGACAATGCTCGACGTAATGTTGGAATGTGTTCTTGCTCAACCCGACCAAGGCGTTGTTACCGTAACACAAGCGGACGAACCCGTCTGTTGCGATTGCGACGAGTGTTCGAAAGTTGTCGGCAAAGACGGTTCTATTTCCGCAACTATAATTAGATATCTTAACGATCTTGATAAGAAGTTCCAAGCGGCACTGACTGAATATGCCGAAGAAACGGGAACGCAACGCAGAACTGTTCAGATTGCATTCTTTGCTTATCAGAATTCCTATAATCCGCCGACAACTCCGGTGGAAGAAGATCCTACATTAAAATGCAGCCCGAACATCACTGTTTTTATCGCTCCTATTTACGCTAAATACGTTTATTCTTTCTACGATGAAGAAAACCGCGTATATGCCGATACCGTTCGTGCATGGAGTAAATATACCGATAACATAATGTCGTGGTTATACGAAACGAACTTCCATCACTATATGTTCCCGTATAATACCTACTCTGCGATGATGGATAACTATTATTTCTTTAAGCAGCAGGGTGCGAACATTATGTATAACCAAGGTCAGCGTTGGAGTGAAAACGTTACCTGTTTCGGTAAACTTAAAGAATATCTCGATTCAAAGGCTCAATTCGACGTAACGGTTACTTATGAAGAATGTAAGGATAAATTTTTCAAGAATTATTACGGCGCGGCGGCGGATATAATGGAACAATATTATAACGAACTGCGTCAGTGGGAAACATATCTCGAGTCTGTACGCGACTATGGTTTGGGTGGCGGAATTTATGAAGAGATAGGTCTTGCGACTACTCCGCATTATTGGCCGAGAGAAATGCTTGAAGATTGGCTCGCGCTTATGGATAAAGCAGAAAAAGCAGTCGCATATCTCGAATTGGAAAATCCGACTCTGTATAAAAAGATTATAAAGCATATAAAAATAGAAACCCTGTTCCCGAAGTATGCGCTTTGCACTTTGCATGAAGGTACTTATACTTCGTCGCAGATTTTGAAGTTACGCCTTGAATTCAAGGCTGATGCCGATGAGCTCGGACTTGTTCAACATCAGGAGCATGATTATATAACTTCTGTATACAAGCAGTGGGGTATATTGTAATATGAAAAATATCGTTAAAAAGTTTGTAGCGATTTGTTTATTTGCTGTTTTATCGGTCGGTTGTATGGCGTCGTGTACAAAAAAACAGGATTCAAGCGACAGTTCGAGCGACGATGCGTTTATAGATATAGTCGATTCCGCATTGATTATGGACAATTTCGACACCTATGTATTAGATGTTGAAACAAAAGACGTTGGCGATATTACTTGGCGCAGTTCAAATCCGTCGGTAGTATCGGTAGATCAAAACGGTTGTCTGACGTCGTATTATGCAGAAGGTAAATGTGAAATTACGGCAACGAGCGGTAATAAATCGGATTCCTGCGCCGTAACCGTGTTAAAGAAAAACTCAACGCCTGCTTTGACAATCGAGAAAGAAGTTGTTATCGCAAAAGGCGGAGAATATACGATAACGGCAAATTCCTATTATAAAGGAATATCTCTTGCCGATTACCTTGTTTTTTCGTGCGACGCGGTAAGCGACGGAGCTGCCGGAATCGCAGAAGCTACCGTAACGGGTAATACCGTTAAATTCGTCGGTCGCGAAACGGGCAACGCTTCCTTTACCGTTTCTACAACGATATTCGGCGTGTTGTATGCCGAAACAATAGACGTTGAAGTCAGAAATCTCGGCGTTGTATATGTCGTAAGCGGAAAAGGCGCGGTTGATGGTAATTTACAGGTAAGAAACGATAATCAGGTTTTCACTTCGGACATTGAAATATATGATAACGACAAGCGCGTTCCCGATAATTCTTTGTCTTGGACGATTGCCGACGACTCGATTGTTACGTTAGGTGAAAACGGGCAACTCGTTATGGGCAACGAAGGAACAACCACGTTGTCTACCGTTTATCATGATATAGAAATATCGGTTGACGTTTGCGTTATTAAAGATTATTTCTATTCAACGATTGAAAAGCCTTCCACGTTTGACCTTAATATGGATATAATCGTTGATAAAGGACAACAGCAGAGAAATTACACGCCCGATCAGACAAAAGTTTTCGAAATAGCGTTGACTGAGGATACTCAAGTCGGAAAGGTTGTACGCGCTTATGCCGACGATGAAAAGTTAGACGTTTCTTTGTGTTCGTATGTAAGCGGAAAAGTAAGTATAAGAGCCGCAGCATTCGGAACAACTGTGTTTGGCGAAAAAACGCTTAAAATCGAAGTCGAAAGTGCGAAAACCGTTCACGTTTACACGGTAAAGGCTTTGATCGTAACGAAGTATCTGACCACTCTTGATGAATTTACAACCGCAATCGTTATTCAGTGGAAAGGCGATCGCATTTTGGGATACTTTGCTTTGAAACAAGATTTAGATTTAAGTTGGAAGGGAACCGGCGTATGGGCTACCGATTTCAATTGGTCTAACGGATTCAGAGGAACTCTCGACGGTATGGGATATTCCATAAAGAATGTAAAATCATCTTTCTATGGTTTAACCGCTCAGCTCGGAGAGGGCGCTGTTTTCAAAAACCTGAAGTTCCCGAACTACGCGCATGGCGGAGATAAAAACGCATTGTTCGCAAGATGCGCGGCTGGCGTAACGTTTGATAATATCGAAATCACATTTACCGAAGATTCGGCTTGTACACCGAGTTCCGAACAAAGAGAATGCGGCGTGTTCATCAGTCAGGATATGAGGCGTTGCGTGTATAAAGATATTACCATAAATGCTTCCGGTAAATCGCTTCAGAGAATATTCGGCGGGTATAATAACGAAAGAAATTCTTCTGTTTATGAAAACGTTATTATTTATGCTCAGTCTGTAGAATATTACGAAAACGATATTACCGTATGCCCGAACGGCGTAACTTTAATTAAAGGATAATAAATGATAGGGATTCCGTTCATTATTGCTGATTTGTGATGACGAACGGAAACTCTGCGTTTAGCGAAATTTATTTGAAATACTTTCGCGGAGAAAATATTTATGATACTTGATTTTAATGCATATAAGGACAAGGTTTACGCTTGTTGGCTTGGCAAAAATATGGGCGGAACGATAGGCGCACCGTATGAAGGCAAGCGTGAAGTTCTTGATATTAAGGGCTTTGCTACAAAAAAAGGTGAAGTTTTACCTAACGACGATTTGGATCTGCAACTCGTATGGTTGCACGCAGTCGAATTTGAAGGTCCGCGCAATATAACTGCCGAAGTATTAGGCGAATATTGGCTTTCGTTTATAACGGGCTATTGGAATGAATACGGAATAGCGCGTCGTAATATGGAAAAGGGTGTTATGCCGCCGCTTTGCGGTGATCTTCAAAATCCGTGGAAACATTCTAACGGCGCATGGATAAGGACGGAAGTTTGGGCAACTCTCTCGCCCGCTTATACGGATCTCGCTGTAAGATATGCCCTAGAAGATGCGAAAGTAGATCACGGGCTCGGGGAGGGTACATACGCCGCCGCTTTTGTCGCAGCTTTGGAAAGCGCCGCATTTGCTGTTTCTGATTTCAGAAAACTTATAGAGATAGGTTTGACAAAAATCCCCGAAAGCAGTCGCGTTGCGCAGTCGGTCAAACTTGTCGTCGATTGTTATGACGGAGGAAAAAGTTGGCTTGAAGCAAGGAATACGATACAGAAAGCAAATGCCGATATAGGCGACGGTTGGTTTCAAGCTCCGTCAAATATCGGTTATGTGGTGATAGGTCTTTTATATGGCGAAGGCGATTTCAAAAAGTCGATGCTTACGGCTTTGAATTGCGGCGACGATACCGATTGTACAGCCGGAACCGTCGGAGCAATTTTCGGGTTGATGCACGGCACAAATGGAATTCCTAAGGATTGGCGCGAACACATAGGCGACGATATTGTTACCGCTACAATAAACGCGTGCGTATCTTTCCCGCGTATAAAAACTTGCACCGAGTTAACCGAAAAAATAGCGTCGCTTGCTCCGTCGGTATTGAGATTTAACCGTATGAACGCTTTAACGGTCGAATTCGGCGATAAAAACGTATTTGCCGAGGGTGAGATTGATAAGTTATCTTTACCTTACGGAAAGGCAGAAGAAACCGATCCTATGCGCGCTTCGATTTTCTCGCTTAAAGAAAATACGTTGCAAAAGAAAGTCGGATGCGTAACGGCAATTGTTGAATGCAAAAACGGTCTTGAAATAAAAGCAGGACAAGAAAAAACTATCGGCATAAGAATGCTTAACAACGTAAAAGCATACGGAAATTTGCCGCATACGGTAAAAGTAAAACTTTGGCTTCCGAACGGATTTACAGCCGATAAAACGGAATTCGATATTCTTGCGCCGCATTGGACCGCGTTTACGACCGATTGCATTTCAGAAATAAAAGAAATAAGCCTGAAAGCGGGAGAAACGGTTAATGCAACTAATGAAGTGTTGGTTGAAATTTCGGTTTCGGGTAGTTATGCTCGTGAATTTATTCCGTTGATTTTTATTGCGGAATAAAATGCAAGTAAACGTGTTGCTAAAATAGACAATCGTTTTTACGCAAGGAGAGTATTGCATGATTGAGATAAAAAACGAATATTTAAGATTGGATACGGAAAATACGACCTATCTTATGAAGATATTGCCGACAGGTCATGTGGAAAACGTGTATTACGGATCTAAGTTTTCCGAAACAGATTATGCTTTTATAGAAGAACGTAATCTTTTCGGTTGCGGACCTGTTGTTACGGCGGAAAATTATGCTATGTATCCCGATTCGAAATCTCTTGAATATTCGACACGCGGGCGCGGAGATTTTCGTGAACCGTCGATTCTTGTCAACTGCGACGGAGATTCCGTAAACGAATTTCTGTTTGAAAAAGTTGAAAAGATAGAAAACTTTCATATTCCCGGTTTGCCGCAAAGCGACGGTAAAACCGAAACATTGATGATAACCCTGCGCGATAAAGCGAAAAAACTCGCCGTGCGGTTGTATTATTCCTTAACCGATGGGAGTGACGTAATTGTAAAAAGCGCCGCGCTTACAAACGAAGGGGATAGTGATGTCGTAATCGAACGGCTCGCTTCGGCTCAACTCGATGTTTGCGGCGATGACTTTTTAGTGGATACGCTTAACGGTTATTGGGCAAAAGAAAGACAAATTAATACGACTAAACTTGCGGGCGGCGTTACGAAAGTTGACAGCAACTACGGCTTTTCTTCTGCGGAACGTAACCCATACGTCGTATTAAAAAAGCCCGATTGCGGTTATTCTAACGGAAGTTGTTACGGTTTTAATTTGATTTATTCGGGTAATCACGCAACATATCTTGATAAAAGTTTATTTGGCAAAGTCAGAATAATAAACGGAATAAACGACGTCGGATTTTCGTGGAAACTCGGCGCGGGCGAAACTTTCTATACGCCCGAATCGACGGTTTGTTTCAGCGACTCGGGAACAAACGGCTTGACTTGTCAATATCATTCTTTTATCAATAATCACATTGTCCGCGGATATTGGAGAAATCGTGTTCGCCCGATTATATGCAACAATTGGGAGGCAACAAGATTTGATATTTCGGAAGAAATAGTATTGACAATAGCAAGGCGAGCAAAGGCTCTCGGCGCTGAATTATTTGTGCTTGACGATGGTTGGTTCGGCAAACGTACCGATAATACGAAAGGATTGGGCGATTGGTACGAGAATCGTGACAGATTACCAGAAGGTCTTGACGGTCTTTGCAAAAAACTGAATGCGATCGGACTTGATTTCGGTATTTGGGTAGAGCCTGAAATGGTTAACCCCGATAGCGATTTGTACCGTGCGCACCCTGATTGGGTTGTTGCTAATCCGAATTATACGCCGCTATTGCATTGCAGTCAATATGTGTTGGATTTATGTAACGAAGAGGTCCGAAAATATATTATCGACTCGATGACAAGAGTGTTTACATCGACAAATATTGCCTATGTAAAATGGGATTGCAACCGTAATATTACCGAATGTTATTCTCCGACTCTTATCGGAAGGCAGAAAGAATTTTCTTACAGATATATGCTCGGTTTGTATTCTATATTGCAAACATTGACGGAACGCTTTCCTAATATTTTGTTTGAATCTTGTGCAAGCGGCGGTAATCGCGTCGATATGGGTATGTTGTGCTATACGCCGCAGTTTTGGACAAGCGACAATACCGACTTTTTTGACAGAGTAAAAATTCAGGAAGGTACTTTAACTTGTTATCCGCAGAGCGCAATGGGAGCGCATGTTTCCGCTTCGCCAAACGGACATACGTTGCGTGCGAGTACGATAGAAAACAGGTTTAATACGGCTTGTATAGGTGCGTTCGGATATGAAATGGATTTGACGAAAATATCCGACATCGATACAAAAGCCGTAATGAGACAAATAGAGTGGTATAAAAAGTATAGAAAAACGTTACAGTTTGGCGATTATTACAGGCTGAAAAGCGTTTTCTACGATACGCATGCAAGTTGGGTAGTCGTTTCGAAAGACAAAAAACAGGCGGTCGCAAATATCACAAATAAAATTCAGGAATTATATTGCCCGCAGGTGTTTTTGAGGGTTTGCGGACTTAAACTTGATTTTCTTTATGAAATCAAAACGCGAGTGCAGTATTTGCCTGTAAAAAGAGGTGATAAATTTACGGCAACGCAACAGGCTTGCGTAGCGAGAACCGATGCGGACGCAATCGTTGCGGCAAAAGCATGTGAACCTGTGCAAAGCGAATGCGAAAAATATGTCGTATCGGGCAGAACGCTTGAAAAAATCGGTATAAGATTAAATACCGAATGGATGGGTGGCGGAGATCCGGATATTACGAGAATTATGTATGATTTCGGAAGTCGGTTATACAGTATAGATATTCTGCAAGACAAATAAAAAATATCGGAGGCATAGTAGCAGATGAATAAGTTGATTTTATCCGCTTTTGCGGACGAATATGCCGACAGTTTGAAAGAACAATGCGAGGCGTTGAATAAGTTCGGTATCGAATATATCGAACTTCGCGGAGTGAACGGTAAAAATATTTCCGTTTTAACAGAAAGCGAAGTAAAAGAAACTAAAAAAATACTTGACGATTACGGTATAGAAGTTTCGTCGATAGGTTCGCCGCTCGGCAAAATCGATATAAAAGGCGATTTGAACGGGCATTTTGAAACTGCGAAAAGAGTTTACGAAACGGCAAATATTCTCGGCGCGAAGAATGTGAGGATGTTCTCTTTTTATTCAAAAGAAACGCCGTTTGATAAATGCAAAAGCGAAATTTATGCGGGACTTGAAAAACTTGTCGATTTATCCGACGATACGGGGCTTACCTTATGCCACGAAAACGAAGCCTTAATCTATGGCGAGAACCCTGAAAAATGCCTTGAAATAGCCGAATATTTCGGCGGAAGAATCAAGTGCGTTTTCGATATGGGCAATTTCGTTTTGGACGGCTATGAACCTATGTCGGCATATGAACTTTTATCTGATTATATCGAGTATTTCCATATAAAGGACGCGCTTTTTGCGGGCGCGATAGTTCCAGCTGGCAAGGGCGAAGCCAGGATAAAAGAAATTCTCGATGACTACAAGGAAAACGGCAGAAAAGATACGTTTATTACCTTAGAGCCGCATTTGCAGACTTTTTCGGGGCTTAACGCGCTTGTCGGAAAGAGTTTCGATAACCCATACAAATACGATAATCAAAAAGCGGCGTTTACCGACGCCGTGGAAAAACTTAAAGGCTTATTATGAAAACGTTTGTAAAAGATAAATTAGAAGTAGAAATTTTTGAAAACAGGACGCTTATGGGCGAAGCCGCGGCGAAAGATATTTCGGCTAAAATCAAAGAATTGCTTGTCGAAAAGCAGGAAATCAATATGATATTCGCCGCCGCGCCGTCGCAAAACGACGTTCTGAAAGCGTTGGTCGAAGATAAAACCATTGAGTGGAGCAGGGTGAATGCTTACCATATGGACGAATATATCGGTCTTGATAAAAACGCCCCGCAGGGGTTCGGCAATTTTCTTAAAGCGCATATTTTCGGACTTGTTCCGTTCAAAAGCGTTAACTACATAGATATAACGGCGACCGATCCCGAAAAAGAAGCTGAGAGATACGGAAAACTGTTAAAAGCAAACCCGACCGATATAGTCGTAATGGGTATAGGGGAGAACGGGCATATCGCATTCAACGATCCCGACGTTGCTGATTTTAACGATAAAAAGGTGGTTAAACCCGTAAAGCTCGACGAAATTTGCCGCAATCAGCAGGTGAACGACGGTTGTTTCAAAACGCTTGACGAAGTGCCTACGCACGCAATGAGTTTGACTGTTCCCACGCTTGTAGCTGCGCCGTGGCTGTTCTGTATAGTTCCCGCGGCAACTAAGGCAAAGGCTGTTTACGAAACGATAAACGGCAGTATAGACGAGCATTGCCCCGCGAGCATTTTAAGAACGAGAGATAACGCAAAATTATATCTCGACGATAAGAGTTCGGCGTTATTATGATTGAAATAAAAAGCGATAAAATAATAACCCCAAACGGTTTGCGTTCGGGGTATTTATATATCGATAACGGAATTATCGATTGTTTTTCGGAAAAAAAGAAATGCGCGGACGAATATTTTGATTTTAACGGAAAATATGTATCGCCCGGGTTTATAGATTTGCACACTCACGGCGCAGGCGGTTATCCGTTTATAAACGGCACGGAAGAAGATGTTATAAATGCTTGTGATTTTCAAGTAAAACATGGCACGACGAGTATTATGCCGACAGTTACGGCGGGCGCGTTTGAAACAATGCGCGAAGCCGTGAAAGAAATTGCATCCGTAAAGCGTGGAAATAAAGCAAAAAATAACATAATCGGCGCACATTTAGAAGGACCGTATTTATCCGCAAAACAGTGCGGCGCACAGTGTCCTAAGTTTATAACAAAACCACAAAAAACGGCTTATAAGTCGATTATCGATGAGTTCGGTGACTGCATAGCGCGTTGGACTTACGCTCCCGAAAACGACGAAAACGGCGAGTTCTGCAAATATTTAACAACTCACGGCATAATAGCTTCGGCAGGGCATACCGACGCTAAATATGAAGATATGAAAACGGCAATCGAAAACGGATGCAATCTTGTAACGCATTTATATTCGTGTACGTCAACTGTAACTCGCGATCATGGTTTTCGTTCGCTCGGCGTAATCGAAAGCACGTTTTTGCGCGATGAAATTTGCGCAGAAATAATAGCCGACGGAAAGCACTTGCCGCCCGAACTTATAAAGATGATTGTAAAAATCAAGGGCGTGAATAAAACGCTACTTTGTACCGACAGTTTGGCAATAGCGGGAACGGATATAAAAGAGGGCGTAATGAGCGGCACAGAATTTATCGTAGAGGACGGCGTTTGCAAGTTAAAAGACCGATCGGCTTTTGCGGGAAGTATCGCCACGGCGGACAGATTAGTCCGTGTGATGACCAAAGAATGCGGCTACGATATTGTAACCGCTGTAAAAATGATTACGGAAACTCCTGCAAAAATCGCAAAAATCAATGCGGGAAAACTTGAAAAAGGTTATAGAGCCGATATAGTTGTGTTTGATGATGAAATAAATGTTGAATCTGTATTTGTTAATGGATTGAACGTTTTTAATTTCGCAAAGGAAATATAGGAAGGACATCAATTTTATGAAACTAACATTTCGTTGGTATGGCGAAAAAGATTGCATACCGCTTAATTACATAAAGCAAATTCAGGGAATGACGGGCGTTGTTACCGCCGTTTACGATGTTCCCGTCGGCGAAGTGTGGGAGATAGAAAAACTCGAACGGCTGAAAAGGCTTTGCGAAGAAGCGGGGCTTGAAATGGAAGTAATCGAGTCCATTCCCGTTCACGAAGATATTAAACTCGGCAAACCTACGCGTGATAAACTCATCGCAAACTACGCGCAGAACGTAATAAACTGCGGCAAAGTCGGCGTAAAGTGCGTTTGCTATAACTTTATGCCCGTGTTCGATTGGTTCAGGACGAATTTGTACTATAAGCACGCCGACGGTTCTACTTCGCTTTCGTACAGCGAAGCCGATTTTAATAAGTTGGATAAGCACAATTTACGTTTGCCCGGCTGGGACGAAAGTTATTCGCCCGAGCAACTCAACGGTCTTTTGAAAGAGTACGAGGGCATGACGCACGAGAAATTATTTGAAAATCTCGTATATTTCCTTAACGGAATAATGCCCGCGTGTAACGAGGCGGGCGTAAATATGGCTATTCACCCCGACGATCCGCCGTGGGATATTTTCGGTCTGCCGAGAATCGTCGGCAGGGAAGAAGATTACGACCGTTTATTTGCCGCCGTTCCCGATCCGCATAACGGAATAACGTTCTGCACGGGATCGCTCGGTGCGGGCAGATTCAACGATTTGCCGAAAATGGCGGCGAAGTATGCAAAGCGCATATATTTCGCGCATCTTCGTCAGTTGAAGTTTGTAAACGACACCGATTTTTACGAAAACGGACATCAGACCGCCGAGGGCAACGTTGATATTTATTCCATAGTCCGCGCTCTGGAAGAAAACGGATTTGACGGATATCTTCGCCCCGATCACGGCAGGAATATTTGGGGCGAAAACGCAAAACCGGGTTACGGATTGTTTGACAGGGCTTTGGGCGCGGCGTATCTTGCGGGCGTTTTTGAAGCAGTGCAAAAAGGCTTAAAAAAATAACGGAAAAAATAAGGAGATTTGAAAATGTACGATTTACCTTTTGAAATAGACTTAAACGGAAAAAGCGTGGCGATAACAGGTGCGGGCGGAATAATCTGCGGCGAGTTTGCGAAGGCTCTTGCGGCTTGCGGCGCGCAGGTTGCTTTGCTTGACATCAACTATGACGCGGCGGAAAAAATTGCTTCAGAAATAGGCGAAAACGCGATTGCAATCCGTTGCAATTGTTTAGATAAAGAAAGCATAAAGTCAGCCTATAGTACCGTTATCAAAGCATTCGGTAAGGTCGATATCCTTATAAACGGTGCGGGCGGAAACAACCCGAAAGCCACTTGCGATAACGAAACTATGTCGCCCGAAATGCTTGGAACGGAAGGACTTAAAGACTTTTTCGCACTTGACGAAAGCGGACTTAAATTCGTTTTCGACCTTAATATTACGTCTGCGTTTTTGGTAACGCAGGTATTCGCCGAAGGAATGGTAAAAACGGGCGGCAATATCATAAATATTTCGTCTATGAACGCATTCCGTCCGCTTACAAAAATTCCCGCATACTCTGCGGCAAAAGCCGGCGTGTCCAACTTTACCGAATGGCTCGCCGTTCACTTTGCGCCTTGTCATATTCGTTGCAACGCAATCGCCCCGGGGTTCTTCGTAACCAACCAAAACCGCGCGCTTTTGTATAACGAGGATGGTACGCCGACGGCAAGAACGGGTAAAATACTTGCGGCAACGCCGATGAAGAAGTTTGGCGAGATAAGCGACCTTATAGGTTGTTTATTGTGGCTTTCCGACGATAAAGCGAGCGGTTTCGTAACGGGAACGGTTATTCCCGTGGACGGCGGTTTTTCGGCATACAGCGGAGTATAAAATATGGATAAGCTGATACCCGTAGTGGTGATTAAAGATGTAAACGAAACCGAAAAAACGCTGTCCGCGTTGAGAGCGGGCGGCATAAATTGCGCCGAGATAACATTCAGAACGGCTTGTGCGGAAGAAGCGATAGAACTTGCTGTGAAACTATTCCCGGATATGAATGTTGGCGCAGGAACGGTTATAAACGAAGAACAGGCGATCCGTGCTGTAAATGCCGGAGCAAAGTTTATAGTAAGCCCGGGATTTTCCGAAAAAGTCGCGCTATATGTTCGTAAACAGGGCATTCCGTATTATCCGGGGTGTGTAACGCCTACCGAAATCATGCAGGCGTTGGAACTCGGAATAACCACGGTCAAGTTCTTCCCCGCGAACGTTTACGGCGGACTTAAAGCGCTCAAAGCGTTATCCGCTCCGTTTCCACAAATCAAGTTCATTCCGACGGGCGGCGTGGATTTAACGAATTTAAAAGAATTTTTAGAGTTTGACAAGATTTTTGCGGTCGGCGGATCGTTTATGATGAAAGGTGATATAACAGAGAATTGTAAAAAGGCGTGTGAGATAATAAGAGAGGTGGGTTTATGAAGGTTGTAACGTTCGGCGAACTTATGCTTAGGCTTGCTCCCGAAAATTATCTGAGATTTGTTCAAAGCGAAAAATATGAAGCCACGTTTGGCGGTGCGGAAGCAAACGTTGCCGTGAGTTTGGCGAATTACGGCGTGGACGCGGCGTTTGTTTCTAAACTTCCTACGCACGAAATCGGTCAGGCGGCAGTCAACAGTTTAAGAAAATTCGGCGTGGATACGAGCAAAATCGTCCGCGGCGGCAATAGAGTAGGTATTTATTATTGTGAAAAGGGAGCAAGTCAACGTCCGAGCAAAGTTATTTATGACAGAGCAGGTTCGGCGATTGCAACGGCGAGCGTAAACGACTTCGATTGGGATAAAATTCTCGAAGGCGTTACATGGTTTCATTTTACGGGAATCACGCCCGCGCTTTCGGACGAATGCGCCGCGATAACTCTCGAAGCGTGCAAAAAAGCCAAAGAAAAAGGCATAATCGTTTCGTGCGATCTCAACTTCCGCAAGAAGCTTTGGAGCAAGGAAAAAGCGGGCGAAATAATGTCAAAAGTCTGCCTATATGTCGATTATTGCATAGCAAACGAGGAAGACGCGAAAGACGTTTTCGGAATCGAAGCGGATAATACGGACATAAATACGGGCAAACTCGACAGAAACGGCTACATATCCGTCGCCAAGAAGTTGACGGAAAAATTCAATTTCAAAGGCGTGGCGATTACTCTTCGCGAAAGCCTTTCCGCAAACGACAACAACTGGTCGGGCATGCTTTTCACGAACGGCGAAGCGCATTTTTCAAAGAAGTACGCAATGCACATCGTTGACCGCGTAGGCGGTGGCGACAGTTTCGGCGGTGGGTTGATTTATTCGCTTTTGAACGATTACGACGCGCAGAAAGCAATCGAATTTGCCGTTGCAGCAAGTTGCTTGAAACATTCTATCGAGGGCGATTACAATATGGTTTCGGTTTCAGAAGGAGAAGCCCTTGCAAACGGAAATGCTTCCGGTAGGGTACAGCGGTAAAAATTTTCTTAAATAAAAGTAAACTGAAATAGTATGATAAAATTACAGCCGGTATTAAAAGATTATCTTTGGGGCGGAGAGAAATTAAAAACGCTTTTCGGAAGAGAAAAAGACGGAATTATCGCCGAAAGTTGGGAAGTATCCGTTCATAAAGACGGCGAAAGCACGATTTCGGGAATAAATAAAACTTTTGTCGAATATCTGAAAGAAAACAAGAATGCCGTTGATTTAAGCGGCGGCGAATTTCCAGTGCTTATAAAATACATCGACGCGGCGAAAAATCTTTCGGTTCAGGTTCACCCGAACGACGAATACGCGCAGAAATACGAACACGACAACGGCAAAACGGAAATGTGGTATATCATTTCGGCGGACGACGGCGCGGGGATTTACTGCGGATTCAAGCGCGATACGGATAAGGAAGAATTTCTTGCAAAAGTCAAAGACGGCACGGTGGAAGAACTGCTGAATTTTATTTCCGTAAAAGCGGGGGATTGTTACCTTATAAAAGCGGGAACGGTTCATGCAATAGGTGCGGGTTGCGTGATTTGCGAAATTCAACAAAACAGCAACGTTACATATCGTGTTTATGATTACAACCGCCGCGGTTCGGACGGAAAACTTCGCCCGTTGCACGTCGAAAAGGCTGTGGACGTAATCGATTTCAAGGCGTTCAAGGACGAAACGAACGGCGGCGAATACGAAAAATTGAGCGGCAATAATGGCGAAATACGCCACCTTACGGCTTGCAAATATTTCAGAACCCGCGAATTGAAACTGAACGGAAAATATTCGGAAAAGAACGATAAAACATTTACTGCGATCGATTTTGTTTCGGGTAGTGGCGAGATAAACGGCGAAAAGTTTGTTTCGGGCGACAGTTTCTTTATTCCTTGCGGCGAAGAATTTACCGTAAGCGGCAATGCTACGGCGATTTTAACTACCGAAAATACGTTGAAATATTATGCGGGAATCGACCTTGGCGGTACGGGTATCAAATGCGGAATCGTAGACGAAAACGGCAAGATTGTTGCGATTAAGAAATGCCCGACTAAAAAGGGCGTGGAAGCGAAAGAAATTCTTTTCGATATGGCGAATCTCGTGAAAGATTTGCAGAAAGAAACGGGTTTGAAACTCGAAGGCGTGGGCGTAGGTTGCCCCGGACTTATTGATACCGAAAAGGGCAACGTTGTTTACAGCAATAATCTTGCGTGGAAGAATGTTTCGCTTATAAAAACACTGAAAGAGGAATTGAATTTGCCCGTATACGTTACGAACGACGCTAACGCGGCGGCTCTCGGCGAATATCATTTCGGCGCAGGCAAGAAATACAAATCGCTTGTAATGCTTACGCTCGGTACGGGCGTTGGCAGCGGAATCGTTTTCAACGGCAAATTGTTTGAAGGCAATCTCGGTGCGGGTGTGGAACTCGGACATGAAGTGATTAAAATCGGCGGCGAGAAATGCACCTGCGGCAGAAAAGGATGCCTTGAAGCCTACGCTTCGGCAACGGCTTTGATACGTCAGGCGCAAAAGGCTATGGAAAGCGATAAAGACAGCCTGCTTTGGAAGCTCACGGACGGAAACAAAGAGAATGTAAACGGTAAAATCGTATTCGACGCACTGCGCGAAAGCGATAAAACGGCGGAAAAGGTCGTAAAGAAATACACAGATTATCTTGCGGCGGGAGTAACGAACGTAATCAACGCGTTCCATCCGCAAGCGATCGTTTTAGGCGGCGGAATTTGTGCCGCGGGTGATGTATTTTTAACGCCGTTGAAAAGCAAAGTAAATCGCGGCATATTTGGCGGAACAAAGTTTGCCCCCGTTGAGATAGTTGTGGCGAGTCTTGGAAACGACGCCGGTATTTACGGTGCGGCGGCCCTTGCCTTTGACAAAGAGTAAAGAACGATATGGTAGACAGTAATAAGATAAAACTGCTTATTTTATGGGATATTCTGTGTAAAAACACCGACGAAAATCACGCTATGAATACGGACGAAATCATAGCCGAACTTGCTAAAAGAGATATTCCCGCAACACGAAAAGTGATTCCGTCGGATATAGCCACGCTGAACGCTTACGGCTACGAAGTTTTAACGTATAAGAAGAAATTTCATTATTACTATGTGGTAAACCGTCCGTTCGATATGGCTGAAATCGTTATGCTTGCGGACGTTATAAAGGCGTCGAAACTGACGGGAACGCAAAAGAAAACTTTCGTGGAAAAACTTTGTAACACGCTTGGCGGATATGCAACGGCTAACGCTTGTAAGAATATGATTTCTTTCGATACGGACAAGCGCGGAAACTCGTCAATCATTTATAATGCCGATGCCATAGAACGTGCGATAAACGCAAACAGGCAGATTTCTTTCCTGTATTTCGACTATGATAAGCATCACGAGAAAGTGTATCGCAAAGACGGCGAAAGATATACGGTAAGTCCTATAATTATGGTGTGGAATCGCGACAACTACTACATGTTATGTTTCAGTGAGCGGCACGACAACATAATAACGTATCGGCTGGATAAAATGGATTCCGTGCAAGTCGAAAAAGAGGAAAGGATTCCGCGAAATGAATATGCCGAATTTAATTCGGAAGAATACCGCAAACAAGTATTTTCAATGTTCGGCGGAGAAACAAAGAACGTTACGTTGTCATTTCAAAAGGATATGCTCTCTGAAATATTCGATAAATTCGGTTCGAACATAAATATAAAAGAATACACGGACGAATATTCCGTAACGGCGAAAATACAGGTAAGCAAAACGTTTTATCTTTGGGTAACGGGAACACAAGGAAAAGTGCGAATTGTATCTCCGGAAGACGTAACGACGGAATTTAATGAGTTTATCGCAAAAATAAAAGAAAGTTATTGACGGTAAATAAAAAATGGGCTTAACGGCTCATTTTTTTTGCGCAAAAATCGTTCACTGCCGTTTGAGAGGAAGTGAACGCATTGCGGTTATGCCGGTATTATGGTATAATAAGTGCGAAAAATGGTTCGCAGATAGGAGGTGAGAATACATGTATCCGAAAAACGAAGAGAAAAAAATGGAGATATATCGGTTCATAAACGATTTTTTAAGGGAATACCGCGTATGCCCTAAAATCGAGGAAATTGCCGAAGGCGTAAATTTATCTAAATCCACGACTCATAAATTTATCGTTCGGCTGGAAGAAGAAGGGTATATCGAAAGGTTCGGGAAAAATCAAATGACAACCCGCGAAACGATGTGGGGAATAGACAATATTCCTATAGTCGGTTCGGTTGCCTGCGGAAAGCCGAAATTCGCCGAGGAAGACATACAGGGGTATTTGCCCGTCAATAAAGATATGCTCGGTTACGGAGAATTCTTCGGATTGATAGCGGACGGAGAATCGATGAAAAAGGTCGGTATATCTTCGGGCGATATTGTTATTGTAAGAAAGCAAAACACGGCTGACGAAGGTCAAATCGTGGTTGCGCTCGTGCTTGACGAATACGGCTATGATAATACGGCGACGTTGAAGAGATATTATATTGACCGGGATATAAATAAAATACGTTTACACCCCGAAAACGATGAAATGTCGGATTTTTATGCTGACGATATCCGTATTCTCGGCGTTGCCGTCAAAGTTCTGAAAAATTTAGAAACGGAATAAAGCAACAGGGGGAATATATGCCGCAAAAGGTTTATAAATCGGAACCAAAACAAATGGTATGCAATAACTGTTTTCAACCTTTACTTGGTTGGAAAGAGGCGGACGGCGTTGTAAAAGGACGATGTCCGAATTGTGGCTCAACGGTAAAAGCCGGATTGAAAAATCGGCGAACGATTGAAATGGTTATTATTGCCCCGAAAGGACAAGAAGTAATCTGGTAACAGCACAAACAATTAAATAAAACTTACACGCAAAACACGGTCGGTCTGAAACAGGGACAATGTAAAACCGCGTCCCTGATGTGTATTAGAGCGGTAGTTAAACCGGTAACGAGAGGCTGCCGACAGACGAGATTATCTTAAAAAGATGAATCTCGCTTGTCGGCGGTCTTTTTTTTCTGCCCAAAACGAGCGAAATGAGGTTTGCCCTACATTTTAGTACCAACCTCGAAAAGTCTTCCGACAAGCGATTTTTATAAAAAATCAAAATCGGAGGATTCAGAAATGAAATGGAACAATGGCAGAGAAAGAGCGATCTTTAACAAAGAACAAGCAAAACTTCGCGAAGTTTATTCAGCAGCAGGGATGACAGAAGAACAGATACAGGAACTATATGAATTTGACTTGCAGAATTTTAGATTGCGTAGGACGGAAGCATTACATACTCAAAATTTACAGATTAGTGCGTTTGATGAAGATGAAACAGGCAATGAGGCAAAAAATCCTTTGTTAAAAAAATTTATAGACAAACTTTCCATAGAAGATAAACATTTTGAAAGCGAGAGTTTTGGGTGGATAGAAAATATAGAAAATAAAAAACTTTATGAGAAAATACGTTCGCTGCCGGAAAAGGATAAAGAATTATTAACTTTACTGTTTATAGATGGGTACAAACAAACGGAAATTGCCTCCAAAATGGGTGTTAAAAAGGCGGCGGTTTGCCGTAAAGTCAATCGGCTAAAAAATATTTTGAAAAGTTTTTTTGAAATGTAAACTTTTGCGGTTTTTAGTTGGCTACCACATGAGGGGACTTGATAAAAGTTATAAAGGAGCAGACAGATGAAACTTAATATAAAAGGTTGTCGTGAGTATTGTAAAGCAAGCGAAATCAAAAACTATCTTGAACTTTCAATGAAACTCGGAGTGAATATATCGGTTATCAAACTTTTTGAATGCGGCGGTCGTATCGGCTATGAGGCTGTAAAAAAAATTTATAACGAACTCGGAGAAAAAATTGTCTGCAAAATTATAGACTTCGAGGAGGAAACGCTGGATGGATTTAAGAGTAAGTATATCCTCATCGGATTTCGACTTTATTGAGTACTACAGAAAAGGCATTTCACTTAAAAGTCGAGCGTTAAAACGATGGCTAAAAAAACATAGCGTTTCACAAGGACAACTTGCAAAAGTGCTTGGTATTTCAAAACGCGTATTACGACTGCGACTATTCAAAAAATATAAATTTACCCGTGAAGAAATAATAAGGCTTATTTATTTTATCGGAGCAAAAGCGGCTTTGAACGTTTTGTGGTTTCCAACAATAAATGAAAAGCGGAGGGTGATAAAAAGTGTAAGAGGAATCGATATGAAGCAAAAAACATATAAACGACAGAATTATCTCACGCAAGCAGAAAAGAGGAAACGGCAAATTATAAAGGAAAGCGATTATGCCATTCCGTGGGAAGAAAGCGATGAGTTTTACGAGTTGATCTTTTTCTCGAATGAATTGCCGAGTAATAGTTTTTTCAAAGGGAGGGATTATGGGAAACGGACGATTGGTAAACCGTAATCAAGCGATACAAGCGATGATGACGGACGGAGAACAACTGAAAACGTTTTATCGTTTCGTTGCGAACAATCCGCATATCGCATTGCACGACGCCTGTCAGATCGTTATCGAGCGACCGAACGCGAGCGTATGCTTTTCTTTTGAAGAGTGGAACGCGCAGGGGCGAAGAGTTACAAAAGGCAGAAAAGGCATTCCGTATTACGACAGCGATGGCAATAAATACTTCGTATTCGACGTTGCAGACACGCACGGCGAGAATCGTTACAGGCGCATAACGCAACCTGTAAAAAAGATTTTGGACGGGCTTGACTTACTTAACGGCACGGAAATTGCGGAGAGTAACCGCGGCGATTATCGCATTATGCTTTCGGGAGTGGTGAATTATCTCGGACAGAACGATTTTCTAACCGAAAACGACGAGATAAGGAACAGACTCATTGCAGAGGGCGTGGCGTATTCGTTGTATTCGACAACAGGTTTTCCGAAAGAACGGGGAATCACGCTGAAAGGCTATCCCTATGGCTTACAGGAAAATGCGGATCTGTTTCGTGAAGTGCAGAAAGCGACGGAAGTCTTACAACAGGACATAAACGACGCGATTTACAACAAACAAAACGAAGTACCCGTTATCGACGACATTGACGAAGAATACATTTCGGACGAGCCTGTAATTCCGAAAGCGGACGAACAGCCCGTAGCTCAGGAAGAAAAATCGACGATTTTGCCGTATTATGCTGAGTATTTACGAGTTCAAAAGGCGAATCCCGATAGCATTGTCGTGTATCGTTTGGGCGATTTTTACGAAGTAATGGGCGAAAAGGCTGAACAAGCTGCGACCATTCTCGATTTAACGCTCACGGGACGGAACGTTGGCTTGCCCGAAAGAGTGCCGATGTGCGGTTTCCCATATCACGTTACGGAGCAGTATATTGAAAAACTGCTCGATAAAGTAAGCGTTGTCGTTGTAGAACCGGACAAAGAACCCGTTTTCATCAAATCTCACATTGAAGAACTGAAAACGCCCGAACTTGTAGAATTATCACCCGAAGAAAGCGAAGAACTTGACCGCATTTTTTCCGAACAGGAAGAAGTCGGAGAACAGCCCGATTATATAGGTGAGATAGATACTCGTTTTCCTATTGACGATGATTATAACGATGAAGATGAACCGATCGTCGAAGATTACGAAGATGAGGACGAGCCGACTGACGAAGATTACGAAGAAGCATTTGAAACCGTCGAAACAGAAGAAACTGACGAAGAAATAGAAGATTACGACTACGAAGAAGATAAAAAGCCGACCAAAAAATCGAAACCTGAAAACAAAGGAAAACATATTTGGGAACGCCGTAATCGTCCGAGTATGCAAAAGTCACTGTTCGACGCGTTTGAAGAGCAAACACCCGAAGAAAAATTTACCGAACAAATAATGAAAGGCGGTAGCGGTGTAAGCGGCGGAAAAATCCGTATTTATACGGAATACAAGAAAAACCCGTATGAGAAAGACTTTGCTCGTTTTTTAAGTCATGAGTACGGTATAGGCGGTCATTACGGAACTGACGGTATTGATGAAATGCACGACGGAAAAGGTATGCGTTTCAGTAAAACGAATCTTGAAACGAAAGAGGTTGAAATTTCCGTAAGCCTTAAATGGGAGCAAGTTGCCGTAAAAATTGCCGACCTTATAGACGGGGACAACTACCTTAACGAAAGAGAGCAGAAAGAATACGCAACGCTTGTCAGATTCCACGAAGAAAGGCAAGCAGCACAAGATGATAACGAGCTTATAAAGGTAATAGCAAGGCAAATTGTAGAATACGGTGCGGCGCATACATACTGTGAAAAATATAACGAATATCCGAGTTATCTCGGAGAAAGTATGCAATTTTATACGCAACACTATGAAGCCGTAAACAAAGAAATTGGAAAGTTCGATGAAGTTCGTGCCGTTGGCAATGGTAATATTTACCCGTATTCTTCGCCGAATATCTTGTTCAAACTTCCGTATTGTCCCGTATGGCAAGCGGTTGAGGAACGCGACAGACAAAGAGCTGAAAGGGTAAAGGAATACGTTGATCGTTTCACTCGGCAATGTGCGAACGAATATAAGCCGTCCTATGATAAAACCGTCGTATTTAGCGTGAAATCCGACGAACTGCCGGAAAGCGAGTACCTTTTTCTGAAAGACCATCGTGAAGATTTTACGAAATACTTTTTGAAACAAAAAGGTGTAGAAAACGTTGACCTTTCAATGCAAAGGATAGAAATAACGTTTGACAGAAAGTATATCGAGTCGCTTGTTGCTGGGAACGAACAAACGCCCGAAGAACGAGGAAAGATTCGAAAAATAGCAAACGGCATACTTGCGGAAGGAATCAAAGAAAGCACGGAAGGCAACTACTGTTCGTTTTTTGAGGATTTCAAAAATAATGAAAACTTTGTTCGTAGCCACAAAAATGAAATAGCCGAAGAACTGTGCAGACGAGAAGAAGTTTCCGACGTGGAAATGACCGACGACGGCTTTGACGTCAACTACTACACTCAATATCTTTGGAATTACAAGGACGAACAAGAGGATAGCACGGCTGTTTCGGATTTAGACGCGGAAGAAGATGAAGAGTGGGAGAACCGTATCGAAAGCGGTGAGATAACGCCGATAGAACCCGTAGGCGAATCCACAAAAGAAAATAATACAGACCTAACTAAAATCGGGTTTGAGCAAAGCGAACTCGGCGGTGCGAAACAGCGTTTCAAAAACAACGTCGAAGCCATAAAGTTAGTCAATAGGTTGATTAACTCGAAAAAAGAAGCAACCGACGACGAGAAGAAAGTGCTTGCAAAATACGTCGGTTGGGGCGGCTTGGCGCAAGCGTTCGACGAACATAACCTTGCTTGGCAAAGCGAATATAAGGAACTGAAAGCCGTTCTCGACGACGAAGAGTATGCGGCGGCAAAAGGCAGCGTTCTGAACGCTCACTATACAAGTAAAACGGTCATCGACGGTATCTACAAAGCGCTCACTCGTTTCGGCGTAAAAGGCAATAACCGCATTTTAGAGCCGGCAATGGGAACGGGCAATTTCTTCGGCTTTATGCCGCAAGAGATAGCGGACGGCGCGAAACTTTACGGCGTTGAACTTGATAGGGTTACGGGCAAAATCGCAACGAAACTGTATCCGCAGGCGAAAATTCAGATTAAAGGCTTTGAAGAAACAGCGTTTCAGGACAACTCGTTCGACCTTATGGTTACAAACGTTCCGTTCGGCGGTTACACGGTTTTCGATCCCGATTACAACAAGTATAACTTCTATATTCACGATTATTTTATCGCCAAAGGTATCGACAAAATCAAGCCGAACGGTTTGATGGCGGTTATCACAAGTAAAGGCACGATGGATAAACAAAATCCGTCTATCCGCAAGTATATCGCGGACAGAGCCGAACTTGTGGGCGCGGTAAGACTACCGAATACGGCGTTTAAGCAGACGGCAAACACCGAAGTTGTAACGGATATTCTGTTTTTTCGTAAGCGTGAAGAGAAAATCAACGCGGGCGTTGAAAACACCGAATGGCTTGCGACGGGCAAGACCGAAGAAGGGTACGAGATAAACAACTATTATATCGCTCACCCTGAAATGGTACTCGGTATACTTGCCAAAGAAACGGGACTTTACGGTGCGGAAGATATAACGGTTAAGCCCGACGGCAGAGATTTATCGGAAGCGATAGATGCGGCTATAAGTCGATTACCGCAAGATTTTTACGTCAATCCCGAACGTGCGGAAGAAGCCGAAACGCACGACGAACTCGAAGTGGACTACGACGTAAAGCCGATGAATCTGACGGCGGTAAACGGCAAGATATATATGCGCGTGGGAGATAGCATGGTAGAACAACCCGTTCCGCCGTTCCCGAAAGACGCGTATCAGAGAATTGCCGAAATGATCGAAATCCGCAAGCAACTCCGCAAAGTGCTGGATTTGCAGGTGGAAGGCTGTTCGGACGAAGTGTTATTGAAAGAGCAACGGCAACTCGGCACGAAATATGATAGTTTCGTCAAACGCTTCGGGTATATCAACAGCAAGAACAATCTGCGACTTTTTAAGCCTGACGGCGATAGCGCGTTACTTTTTGCTTGCGAGAATGTTTCTGATGATGAAGAAACGGTAACGAAAGCCGACGTGTTTACGAAACGAACCATAAGACCGTACACGGCGGTAACAAGTACCGACGATTGCTTCGAGGCGTTGCAGATAAGTAAGAACGAACGCGGCTCAGTGGACATTTCATATATCGAAGAACTCACAAAGAAAGACTACGAAACCGTGCTGAACGAACTCGGAAACGCAGTATTTCGTAACCCCGTAGCGGTCAATCCGGAAGATAAATATTCGGGTTTTGAAACGGCAGAAGAATATCTTTCGGGCAGAGTGGTAGATAAACTGCAAACCGCCGAAAGAATGAAACAAAGTAATCCCGATTTAATCGATTACGACAAGAATATTTCGGCTTTACGGGAAGTACAACCTACGCCCGTCAAGGCTTCGGATATTGCGGTCAGAGTCGGAACGAGTTGGATAGACAAAGAACTGTATAAAGAGTTTTTCTGTGAACTTATAGGTATGCCGTACTACTACCGCGACGGTGTGGAACTTTACTACAACAAACACGACGGTAGTTGGCGTATCGACCGAACGCAGTATGCTCGAAATTATGGCGGAATGAACGTAACGAGCGTTTACGGAACAAGCAGGGCGAACGCATACCGTCTGTTCGAGGACTGTCTGAATCAGCGTTCTACGCAGATTTACGATACGGTTTTGGACGCGGACGGCAGAGAAAAACGAGTTCTGAACAATTCGGAAACGGTAGCAGCAAGGGAGAAACAGAACAAAATTGTTGAAGCGTTTAAGGATTGGATATTCAAAGATCCCATTAGGCGCGACGAACTCGAAACAATCTACAACAGACTGTTCAATCAGATTCGTTTGCCGAAATACGACGGAAGTTACTTGCGTTTTCCCGAAATGAATCCCGCAATCGAACTTCGCCCGCACCAAAAAGACGCGGTACACCGAATTATTACAAGCGGAAACACGCTTTTGCACCACATTGTAGGAAGCGGTAAAACATTTACGATATGCGCGGCGGCGATGAAACTCCGTCAATACGGTTTGGCAAAGAAACCTATGATTGCCGTGCCGAATCACTTGGTACAGCAATGGGCTAATTCGTTCAGAGAACTATATCCGACGGCGAAACTCCTGATTGCGACCAAAGACGATTTGGACAAAGACCACCGCGAGCAGTTCGTGTCGAAAGTTGCGATGGGCGATTGGGATTCGGTGATTATAGCGCAATCGAGTTTTGCGAAAATCAACATTTCGCCCGAACGACAGATAGCGAAGATACAGGAAGAAATAGCCGCTATCGAACGTAGTATCGAAATGCAATGGGAGGACAGCAACTCGCCGTCAGGTTCTGTAAAGAACTTGGAGCGGATCAAGAAAGGCAGAGAGGCGCAACTCAAAAAACTGCTTGACGAATCAAAGAAAGACAACGTGCTTATCTTTGAAAAACTCGGCGTTGACTACCTTTTCGTAGACGAAGCGGACGCATATAAAAACTTGTTTCTTTACACGAAGATGAATAACGTAGCGGGCATTTCAAACGCGGCGAGCGCGAGAGCGAGCGACTTGCAGTTAAAAATAGAGTATATCAACGAACTGCACGGCGGAGATAAAGGCGTGGTGTTCGCAACGGGTACGCCTATTTCCAACTCTATGACGGAAATGTACACGATGCAGACCTATTTGCAAAAGCAAACGCTTGCAAGGCTCGGTATCGATTACTTCGACGCATGGGCGGCAGACTTCGGTGAAACGGTAACGGCGCTCGAACTTGCCCCGTCCGGGAAAGGGTACAGAGCGAGAACGAGATTTGCAAAGTTTACGAATCTGCCCGAACTTTTAACGCTGTATCATTCGTTTGCGGACGTAAAAACGGACGTAAAACTCGACGTGCCGGAAGCGGAGCGAAAGGTTGTTACGTTGAAACCGTCGGACACGGTAATCGACTTAACGGAAGAGATAGCGGCAAGGGCGGACAAGATTTACGCAGGCGGCGTTGATCCGCATATCGACAACATGTTAAAGGTTACGGGCGACGGAAAGAAACTCGCGCTCGATCCGAGATGTATCGATCCGTCTCTTTCCGATGAGAGCGGAAGCAAACTAAGTTTCTGCGCGGATAATGTATACGAAGAGTGGAAGAGCTCTGCGGACATCAAAGGAACGCAGCTTGTGTTCTGCGATTTGTCCACGCCGAAGAAACCGTATTCGGAATACGAGTACGGCAAGGACTTCGATGCGTATAGCGACTTAAAGCACAAACTTATTGAGCGCGGTATTCCCGAAAACGAGATTGCGTTTATTCACGACGCAAACACGGACAGGGCAAAGCAAGACCTGTTCGATAAAATCAACGCCGGGGCGGTGCGAGTTTTAATAGGCAGCACGGAAAAGTGCGGAGCTGGAATGAACGTGCAAAAACGGCTCGTAGCCATTCATCACTTGGACGCGCCGTATCGCCCGCGCGACCTGATTCAGAGAAACGGACGTGGTATCCGGCAAGGCAATATGAACAAGAATATTCGCATTTATACCTACGCGACAGAGAGAACGTTTGATAGTTATTCTTATTAGATACTTGAAAACAAACAGCGGTTTATTTCACAGGTAGAAAAAGGGGATATGACGGTCAGAGAAGCCGACGACATCGACGAAGCAACGCTATCTTATGCGGAAATCAAAGCGATTACGTCAGCCAACCCGAAAATCAAGCGAAAAATGGAACTCGATATGGAAATGGCAAGGCTTCGCGATCTGGAAAGCCGATACAAAAAGGAACTGTTTGCTTTGCAAGATAAGGTAAGAAAGGAATTTCCCGAACAGATACAGCGGCAGGAATTGTATTTGGAAAGGGTAAGGAAAGACATCGGACTTATCAAGGTGCATTATAACCCCGACAGATTCGAGATTAACGTAAACGGCACGGTTTATTCGGACGGCGTGGAGGACGGAAAGAAGAACGGCGGGCTTGCACTTATGGACGCGTTGTTTCATAACAAGACGGGAACGGTCGTAGCGGAATATTGCGGTTTCAAAATCTCTCTGAACCCGATAGAACTTATCGCCAACGAGCGGAGCATTACGCTTTCGGGCGCGGGGCAATACAAGCTGGACATCGGCGAGAGCGCGAGCGGCAACCTCACCCGATTAGATAACTTTGTAAAAGATTTTTCCGAACGTGAAGAGCGTGCCGTAAAGCGTTTGGAAACCACGAAAGCCGACTTCGAGATTGCAAAAGAGCAAGTAAACGTGCCGTTCGAGCATAAGGACAAGATTATAGCTCTGAACACGGAACTATCCGAACTCAACGCCGAACTCGACCTCAATAAGCGCGAAGAAGTGGTAATCGACGACGGCGAAGAGGATAGCGAAACGAATGAAACCGAAGAGGTTTACGCGGCACTGCCGAAAAAACAAACAAAAACAAGGAAACAGAAAAAGCCTATGCTGACAAAAAAATTATATCGAACGTATAAGCAGACGGAAGAGAAGAACCCCGGCGCGATGGTGTTTGCCGTAAAGAACGGAGATTATACCTGTTTCGACGATACGGCAGAAGAACTCACGGCACTATCGAGCCTGTCGCCATCGTATTTCGAGGCAGGCGAAAAGGAAGTAAAAACGCTTACGATAGACGAAACGCTCTTTCAGGAATTTGCGCAAGCCTTTATGAATGCGGGCTTGAAAATCGCATTGTTCGACGAACCGCAAGAAGAGAAAACGTTTATCGACGAGAGCGATAAAGTCGCCGCCATGCAGGTGGATGTTTTGCCCGATTATACCGTATCCGGGGAGCAAATGCACGAGTACGGTTATTCGTGGGACGGAATGCTGCCTGTAAGAGTCAGAACGGCAAGAGTGCTTTACGGCGCAGGCATGGAACTTTATAGGCTTGGCAAAGACGATACCGAAGGAAAAGTCGAAAACGGGGATTTTGAAGATACCGAGAGCTTATACGGTGTTGAGAAGCCCGCTTGGGAAGCGTTTATTTCTTCCGAAAAGGGAAAAGCGTATCTGACCGCTTGGCACAACGTTGTCGAAAGCGCGAGCGAAGTCGTGCGAGAAGATATGAGTTACCTTGACGGAATGTACGCAGATTCGATTTCGGACGGTTTTTATGAAGAACGGACTGCGTTAGACCGTGTTCTTAACGGCGAGTATGCGCCGAGCGAAGAAGCGAAACCGTTTATAAAGCCGCTTCTCGAAAGGTATCATAAGCGTTTCCCGCTGGATATTCTTCTCGAATACTACGGGTGGGATAGCGACAGCGTTTATTCGGCTTTGGCAAGAAATATCCCGGACGTGGAATTGAAAGATTATGCCATAGA
>ENA-UOOA01001177-UOOA01001177.1-human-gut-metagenome-genome-assembly--contig:-P61old-NODE-1177-length-44756-cov-37.896781_pt1 | contig 44756 bp, 42 predicted proteins | sample MGYA00242467_ERZ724014 | MGnify/ENA metagenome assembly ERZ724014 | reverse complement strand
CGTCAGCTGTCGCCTCTCACGCTGCTGGAGAAGGTGGCGGCCGTGTAGTACTCGTTGCCGTCCTGGACATTGAAGTACAGCACATAGTAGTCACCCTCGCCGTTGAACCAGCCGTAAGCGTGCTTCTCGCTGTTCCAGCTCTTCTCGTCCATGCCGGTATGGGGGATGCCGTCCTCGCCGCCCAGCATTTCCTTGATGTCGTCATAGGTCAGCTTCGAGGTCTCGGCGGAGCCCATATCCCACAGCTCCTGCCGCACCTTCTGCATGGTGGGCAGATCCGCTCTTCCGGTGGCGTCGGGGTTGGACTTGCCGTACTCGCCCTGCCCGTTGGTGGTGGTGCGCTCGTAGGGATAGTTCTCCGGCAGGCCGCCGTTGTCGCCGCCGCTGGGGAGGGAAACGGCTGCATCGCCGCTGCCGTCATCGGGGATCAGGCTGGTGTCGATCTCGTAGGTATTGGCGATCTCCATAAAGGTCTTGCCGCGGTAATATTCCACGGCGTCCGCCGGCAGGGGCATAAAGTCATCGTCCGTCCAGTTCTCATCGTCCAGATGCCGCAGGTTGGCCAGCAGGCTGATGGAGCCGTCCACCAGATCGGAGTCCACCTCGCAGCTCACATACAGGGCACCGGTCTCGTCCACAGACAGGATGCCTTCCTGCATCTCGCCGCCCATGAACTCGCCCCGCAGCTCCAGACCGGTCTCATCATCGGGCACCACGCGGGCATAGGTGTTGGCGAAGTTAAAGTCGTTCTCGCCCTCCAGATACATGGCCAGCCAGACCTCGCAGCCGCCGTTGCCGTCAAAGACGAGGCGCGCCAGGATCTCGTGGGCGGTGTCGTTCAGCGCCTCAAGGTCGCCGGTGGCGTCCGAGAGGCCGGCCATGCCGTGCCAGTCGCCGCCATAGACGGACGCAAAGTCGTCAAGAGACAGCTCCGCAGTGCCGGAGCCGCCGCTCTTCCGGAAGGTCAGCTGCAGGTCAAAGCCGAAGTAGTCATTCACCGTGATCAGGCCGTCCTTCAGCGTGCAGTTGCAGATCGATCCGTCTCTGTCCAGCGTCAGGGTGCCGTCCTTAGTCAGCTTCCACTCGATGGTCGTCGGGTCGCCATCCAGCATGAAGCAGCCCGTACCGTCTTCTTTCAGCTCAATGTAGTTGTCACCCAGATCGTATACCTCGTCCATGGGTATCCACTCGTCGAAGGACAGGACCTCCTCACCGATGTACTTGCCCACAACGGGGTTGGTCTTGGAGCCGCCCTTGCCGCCTCCGCAGGCCACCAGCGTCAGTGCCATCACCAGCGCCAGCAGCAGTGCCGTCAGCTTTTTCATACTTTTCATCACCGTTCCTCCTGTTTTTACTGTTTTCTCCTATAGTTTCTTCCTGTCTGAATGTGCATATATCGGCACGTCTCACTTGAGACGGTTGCCGCATTCCGGGCAGTATGCCGGGGCTGAAGCGCCCGGCTTGGGCTGCCAGCCGCAGGTTTTGCAGGTCAGCGGCTTCACCAGACCGCAGCCGGTGCAAAAGCTGTCCTCGTTCTCCGTTCGGCAGGCAGGACAGCTCCATGCTGTGGGCGGCGGCGTTTTCGGCTCCGGGGAGAAGATCACGTCCTCCTCGCCGCACGCCGCGCCGTCCTTTGTCAGCCATCTCAGGCCGCTGCCGTCGCTGTAATGGACACAGAAGGCGTTTTCCTTGTGGCTGAACGTCAGCCGGTTGAAGGCGCCCGTCATTGGGATATCCTTATGCTCCTGCGTCAGCTTTACATGCCCGGTTTTGTATACCCATGCGTCGGATGCGAAGTCCGGCTCGCCGTCCACAAGCACCTGTATGCGGGAGCTCTCAAACGGGTCGCTGCTCTCCACCTCCATGACAATGCTGCTGTCCCGGCTCTGCCACGTCCCCGCAAAGGGACTCTGATCCTCCGGCGTATACATCATACCGGGGCCGTCCACCATCTGCCTGGCCGGCGGAGCCTCCGCTTTGCCGCAGCCCGTTATTCCCCACAGCGCCATGACCAGCAGTACACCTCCTATCCAGTGTTTCCGCTTCATCTGTGCCGCCTCCCCTTATCGTCTGTTTTCCGCGGACAGACTTTCCACCGGCTCGCCGTGCTCCTGCAAAAACGCCGCACAGTCGGTACACAGGTCGATATCCTCCCCTAAAAGGAAGCAGCGGTCACAGACCAGCCGTTTGCAGATGGGACACAGACTGAAATGCTCCAGCGCCTCTGTGACGGCTCGCTCGAAGGCATCCTCCCGTTCCCGTTGATACAGCGCCTGAAAGATCACGCGCTTTCCCTCGTTCTCCGGCTGCACCCCCGCCTTGGAAAACCGCACAGGCTGGCTTTCCCAGCAATAGCCGCATGCCGCGCAGCGCAGCGAAAAACGAAATCTTTCCACAGTGGATACGTCCTCCATGGATGCTTTGATGATGCGGCGCATTCGGGTTCCCTCCTTGCCTTTATCGCCAGTCCCTTCTTCCGTACTTATGTCCAAAGTATCTATGCAGGTATATATCCTTTTTAGCAGTTATCTCTTGAACTGTCTATTACCCCAAGGGTGAATTTTGCCTGCAAACGGCAAAATCACCCTCAGGCGTAGACAGAGTGCACAATCCAGGTTGCGCCGGGTTGTGCACTCTGCTCATTGTACGTATTCTTGTTATCGTTTCAGCAGCTCACCGCTGCGGCCGCAGGCGGCAAACAGCTCGATATACACCTTCAGCTCATCGAAGGAATCCACACCCAGCTTCCGGTACAGATTGCGGTTATGGGTCTTTACGGTGCTGGCGCTGATGCGCGCCAGCTCGGGGATATCCTTGACGGTATAGCCGCCCATGTAGTATTGCAGGATGGTGCGCTCCATGCCGGTCAGCGTGCCCGCCCTCTCTGCAAAGCCGCACAGCCGCGCCTCTACATCGGGCGGCAGCGCACCCACGGGCCGCGCCCGGATCATGGCCAGCAGCTCGTCGATCTCCGGAATACCGGAGGCCACCACCTCTGTTGTGCCGCCTCTGACCGCCGCGAGGCTCTCGTTGATCGGCTTGACGAAGCGGCGGGACAGCACGGCCGACACAGCCAGCATCGCCAGCAGGAACAGCAGCGAGCCCAGGAGCCATGCGGACTGCACGCCACGCTCATAGCTGCGGAAGGCGTTGGCCGACACAAGCGTTACCGCGGCAAGGGGGATGCCGTCCGAGGTGACGGCATCCAGCAGCCGGTGGCGTCCCAGATAGGACTCCTTGCCATCGGTATAGGTGGTATAGTATTTCCCCGGCTCGATGTGCAGCGTGCCGTCGGCCGTCAGGCGCGAGCCGGAGGTGGCACCCAGCATGGCCCCCGACAGGTCGAGCCTGTCACCGTCGATGGGCGCCAGCAGGGTCAGCATATTGCCATAGGAGCTGGACACGGTGTCGTGGGAAAGGGAGAAATAGAGATCGCTGATCTCCACACCGCAGAAGCCCCGCACGGCGCCGCTGCTGTCCAGGATCGGCACACACAGCAGCATCACATGCTCCCATGTGTCCGACAGCTCCGAGCGCTTTGTCCACAGGCTGCCCTCTGCCGGACGAGTGGCCTGACTGCTGAGGACCCGCTCGCTGCCGGGGATCAGCGCGGTGTTCAGCTCCGGATTCCAGCGGTTGTGCATTTGAAGCTGCAGCCCCCGCGACGCTTCCGCCGCGCCGCGGAAGCAGATCACATCCTGCTCCGAGGCCACCGTGGGCTGGAGCCCGCTATAGCGCAGATACAGCCCCGCTCTGAGAGCGTCCGCATCGGGCAGCGACGTGTTGGCGGTGACGTTCAGACAGAAGAAGCTCCCACTGCACGAGGTGGCGCTCAGCGTACTGCTCAGCGGCGCATACAGGCGCTTTTCCAGCTCCGCGATGGTGCCCGGATCGTCGTTGAGCGCGTCAAAGGGAATGCCCTTGGCCGCCAGGAAGGCATCCAGCTCCCGTCCCAGCTTTTCCGACAGAGCCACACCGCGCGCTGTCAGATCACCCATCTGCGCATCCAGTGCCGCGTATGTATTTCTCTGCTGAATGTCGAGAGCGCCGGCCAGCTGCCGGGCAGGATGGGACAGCACGCCTGTGGCCATCAGGATAGACAGAATGGCCGCCACCAGCAGCAGCGCCATTGTGAACCAATACAGCAGCAGCCGCACACCCATACTGTGGCTGGCTGCATATGGATTGTGAATCGCATTCCGAATTGATCGCATGTGCTTTCCTCTTTCATGTGCCGTAATCCAGCTTAAAACTGTCCAAAGTCTCCCGGATCAGGGCGTCCAGCGTGTTGCCACCCTCCAGATACTGTGTCCGGCCCGCCGTCAGCTTCAGCCGCGCCAGATTTTCAAACCGCGTCTCCAGATCCAGATAATTCTCCATCTGAGGCGGGTAGTAGAAGGTATATGCCTCCTGTGTTTGCAGGTATGTCTCGTACAGCGACACATACATCGGGTCGCTGAGCTTTTCCACGGCTTCGGGCAGGTACCTGTCAAAGGCCTCCTGCGTCACCGGCATATAGCCCAGACTGGTCACAAATTCCACATTGCACGCCGGCTCGGTCAGCCATTTCAGGAACGTGATGCACGCCATCTCCCGTTCCGGGGTGGACTTCACGGTACACATTCCGACGCCGCGCTGCATCACCAGCTTGTCACCCCCTTCAAACACCGGGCAGGGCATGGAGGTGATCGTCACCTTTTCCGAGGTGTTGTCCGGGTATGTCACCGTGTCGGAGTAGTAGAGCACGCTGGCGGAGGAGGCCACGGATACCACCACGTCTCCCGTGCGAAGCGGCTCTGTGGCGTATCCGTCGTGCAGCCACAGGCCGCCCGTCAGCCCCGCCCGGGCATACGGCTCCCAGGCACGCTCGAACCCGGAGCCGAACCTTACGCCGTCGTCCCGGAAAAAGTCCTCACCCAGAGACTCCACCCCTACCTGAAAATAGTTGAAGTGGTAATCGTGGACAAAGAAGCACTTGCCGGTATCCGCGGCGTACTGCTCCGCCAGTGCGTAAACGCCCTCCCATGTGGCCAGATCGTCATAGTCGGCGCCGGACTGAGCCGCCCATCTGTCGAACAGCGTCCGGTTGACAAACAGCACCTCGGTGGATTTGGCGAGTGGCAGGATCACCTGCCGACCGCCGATCGTCCCCTCCTCCCGGAAGGCGGGGATAAACGCCGCCAGCTCCTCCTCGCTGAAATAGTCCCGGTAGTCCACCAGAATGTCCTGATCCGGCAGAGCCAGCACCGTCTTGGGATAGGAAACGAACATATCCGGCAGCGCCGGTGCGCCCGGGTCGCTGTTGGCGGCGGCCAGCACGCTTTTGTGAATGCTGCCGCTGTTGCTGACCAGCTCCACCTTTACGCGGATGTTCTGCTCCGCACCCACCGTGCTGTTGAACCGCTCGATCAGACTGTTCAGCGGAGAATCCACCTCACCGCCATAGACATGCCACAACGTTACGGTCAGCGGCTCTGTGCTCTTTTTCTGCCCGCAGCCCGTTACCGACAGCAGCAACACCAACAGACAAATTATACCGATTTTTTTCATGGTCGCGCCTCACCTTTTCGTGAAAAATACCGTGGAATACGGCGTTCCGGCTGCTTGCGCCGTCAAAGCGCATCCGCCATCTCTGTAGGCGGCAGGGTAAAACGATCCCTGCCGCCCACAGAATGTAAATTTTACTTCTCTCCTCTGCGCTTTTTGCCAACGACCCAGCCGCTGCCGCTCAGCGCCAGCAGAGACAGCCCCGCATACAGGGCGATGCCCGCGTCGCCGGTCTTGGGAGATTTGGCTGCGCCCGTTGTACCGCCGGTCATGCCGGGAATCGTTGTACCGGGCGTGGCCGTGCCGCTGCCGGATAGCTTGGGGATCACCGTATTCTCGCTGCGCTTATAGCTGCAGACGGTACACTTCTCGTACTTCGATCCGGTTTCAGTGGCGGTGGCCGCCTTCTCTACCTTCCACACGAAGGTATGGGACGCCAGATCCTTTGTGCTATCGCTCAGAGCCGGGCACTTCTCAGCGGTGCACTGATGCCAGTGGCTGGTATCATCCGAATACCACAAATTACCGTAGGTATGCTTATGATCTCCCTCATACGGATTCACGGTAATAGGCAGGTTGATCTTGACATCGCTGCTGGCGCTGCCATCGTCATACTGGATCGTCACATACGTCCTTTCCCTCTGGAGGTTTTCACCATGGAAGATCGTATAGCCGGTTTCAGGGAGGACAGCCGTGGAGTCATCTTCGTAAACCGCAGTGACCACCATGCCCGCCGGTTCAAAATTCTCGCCGGCCATGTACTCGGTCTTGGCAGGCGGTGTTGTGATCTCAATGCGCTTCACCTTCTTGACGACCTTCAGCACATCAAGCTCGTGGAATACCCGCATATCGCCGCCAGATTGAGTCGATGGATTCTCAAAGACGCTTGCCTCTTTCCCGTTTACGGTCACCTTATCCTTTGTAAGCCCGGTGTAGGTATACTCCGGTTTTGCGTTAACAAAGATTTCTACCGCATACTGCGTATTTGCCTGAATCGTATCGCCAGATGTCAGAGACTCCCAGCCGCCGCTTGCATTGCGCTGTTTAATGGTGAAATTATTATTGATAGTAACGCGCATCTGGCCTGTTGAAGCATTGATGCCGCTCACCTTTGCACCCAGCGCATATCCGGTCACCGTGATCGGCAGCTCGGTGATCTCATTTGTTACCGATAATTTGTAAAAGTTATGTACGGTAACCGACTTCGTCTTGTCTGCAAACACTTCCTGCTCGTTGCTTTCACCTGTGCTGCCGGGTTGATGGGACGCATTCTCCCAATCATATCCGTCTATCGTAGCATGACTGGTTTGCTTTACGACATATTTTCCTTCCTCGACTGGCACATCCACTGTGCCCTCTGTTTTGCCCGGCTCAATGGTAATGTTCACATCTTTATAGTGGCCATAATTAGCGTATTTGCGGAGAATCTCAAAGCTAAATGTCTTGTCTCCTACATTGTCCCCTTCATACACCCCACTTATATCCACGGTGATCTTCAGCGTACCCGTTTTACTCTCCTCTGCTCGCGCCGTTGTGGGCGTCAGACACAGCACCATACAGAGCACCAGTACAATGCTGAGCCACTGCTTTTTCATGATTCCTTCCTCCCTAAAAAGTATTTATCCGTTAAACGCGGCGAGAGCCGCGTCCGCCCGGCGGATCCACTCGGTGCGGTCACCATAGATCGCTGCGTCCAGAGAATTGATGGCGGAGGCCGCCTTCTCCTCGGCGTCCTCCTGACCCCGCATGGCGGCGCTGAGACCCGAGGCCACATCCTTGATGGCGGTCATCTGCTGCTTCCATGTGTTGGCGGCGTTGCCCAGCGTCTTCTGCACGCCGAACAGCGTATCGAAATACTTGCTGAGCTTCTCGTACTCCTTGAAGTTGTTTACCTCAAGGTTAAAGGCATTCATGCCGGCGGTGTTGATGAACACCATCCGCACCGTGGACTTTTTCTCCGTCTTGTCGCCGTTTCTCACCATCTGCTCTTCATACTTATAGTTCCGCAGATCGGCGATGCGGTACACGCAGGCTCGCGTGGTCTTGCCGAAGATCAGGATCTTGTAGTCCACCTGCGTAAAGGCCACCAGACCGATATCCTCCGCCACATACAGGTGCGCGCCGAAGCGCGTCAGCTTCTGGCTTTTGTCCTTCGTCTTCAGACGGGGCACAAAGTAGTGATCCCACAGTTTCGTTCCCCGCTCCACCTGGTCCAGATGCGCTTTCACGCCGGACAGGTTGCCATGCACATAGTCGTACACCTTGAAGCCCCTGCTTCTACAATTCTTTCGGCAGATGCAATTGCCGTCCGCCAGCTTCTGGGTCTGCATCAGGTTGATGTCCGCGCCGCAAATTCCACACTTGTTCGCCATAACATTTTCTCCTTTCCGTCGTTGCCCGATTCGGCAGGTTCCTGTAGCTGCTTATGAAATATCCCATTGCGGGATCTTTCCTTCACATAGCATAGATCTGATCCATCAGGTACTCGGCAGACATGGAGCCGTAGAAAAACTGATCGATCAGCCCGTCCTTCTTGGCGTCCCGGATGTCCTTTGCCGTCTGCCGTTCGGTGTTGGAGTCCACCATCAGCGCGATCTTGCAGTTGGGACACAGCGCCTTTACCTCGCCGCGCAGTCTCAGTCTTTCGCCGAGCTTCCACGGGGCATACCCTGTCACCTCCATCACAAGCACAAAGGGCTCGTATATCTGGCACAGCTCCACGGTGTCCCTTGGGGACTCTGCACGGATCACCTCGATATCGTAGTCAGAGCTTTTGAAAGCGGCCGCCACAGCGTCGGCAAACAGGTAATTCTGCATATCGATCACAATTTTACGCATCGAGCCATCCCTCTTCCGTTCCCAGTATATGTAGCTATTGTAGCACGGAAAAGCGGCCCTGTCTGTCCACAAAAGTGAGGACAGACAGGGCCGCTGATGGCGGATAATATTTTGAATAGACGTATTTCCGTTCAATTTTCTTCTGCCGCGCCGGACCAGCCTCCCGGCACCACCAGCCGCTTGCTGACCGCGGCAACCATCAGCCGGTTGCGGTTGGGATATCCGGTTTTTTCCAGCATCCGGTTGATATAGGTGCGTACTGTCGATTCCGCTACATTCATTCCCACGGCGATCTCCGCATAGGTCTGGCCCTCACAGAGCAGGCGCAGCGTCTCCAGCTCCTGATCGGACAGATCACAGGACAGAACATTCCCCAGCCGCACCGATGGCGTACCGTCCGGCCAGAAGCGCTTGCCGGACAGGGTGCCCTCGATGACGCCCACAAGATCGCCGGCGGGGGAGTCCTTGTACCAGAAGCTGTCGGCTCCGATCTGCCTCGCCCGCTCCAGAAAGCGCCCCTCCAGCATGGAGGTCACCATAACGATTCTGATATGCGGATAGGCTTTTTTGATGGACTCGGCGGCGGCCAGACCATCCGAATCGTTTTCGGTGCAGATGTCCATCAGGATCAGGTCGATATGCCCATCACCGCACCGGCGAAGCGCCGCGTCGGCACGGGTCAGGGTGCCCGCCACCCGGCAATCCGCGCATTTTTCCACGCAGGCGCACAGGTACATTCGGGCAAGGGCCTGATCCTCGACGATCAATATGTCTCTGACAGCCATTTGTTATCCCCCAGCTTCTCAAAAGTCGGTATCCCTATCACCAGCGCAAACTCCGGCAGGCTCTGCACCGTCATGGTCCCGCCGATCCTTTCGATCCTGCGGCGCAGATTGGACAGCCCGCCGCCCTCTGTGACGGTCTTTTCCGGCGGCCTTCCGTTATTGCGGATCAGAACGGTATATCTGTCGCCGTCCTCCCAGATGTTGGTCACCAGCTCGGTTGCCTGCGCGTACTGTATGGCGTTGCTCAGGCAGACCTGCATGGCGGTATACATCAACTCCGCTGCGCCGCCCGCTGGCTCTGTGCCTCGCATCCTGATGGTCACGCCGCTGCTGTCCGCACTTTCATACAGCTTTTCCCTTGCCGACAAAAGGCCTGCGTCCTGAAAGACGATGCTTTTCTCCCACTCCCGCAGCACAACGTCTGCGTCGATGGCACCAAGGTCTCCGGACAGATACTGTTTCGTAACGGTGATGCAGGCGGCAAGACTGTCGTGCATGGCGGATTTGGCGGCAAGCTGCTCCCGCTCCCGGGCCACCGCCTCCACGTTTTCCGAGAGACGGCGCAGCTCTTCCGCGTCCTGCGCAAGCTTTCGGTTGTCCTCGGTCAACTGCTCCAGCGCCCGGTGCAGCTCCGTGACATTCGCGGCGCTCAGCTGTATATATGTCTCCCCGTACCGGTCGGTCACGGCCGCCCTCTCAAATTTCCATACCAGCCCGTCGGGGAAGTGAAAGGTGCCCTCCATGCCGGCAAGGGGCGTCACGCCCTCCGGCGGGGATGCCAGCGCCCTTTGGAGCTCCTCCAGGTATTGCAGATCGCTGTTGAGCAGATGCTGGCTCAGCCGATACATCTGCCGGTTGCACAGCACGATGCCGCCCGACCGGTCGAAAAAGCATACGGCGGTGGGGAGCTGGTCAAAGCTCTCCTTGATGGCATTGAATCCGAAGCGCTTCAACTTATGCATCCTCCCGCCCCCTTATCCTTCTGCGGACGAGCCACAGACCGTCCTCCTGCCGCACCGTTACCTCCGGGGAGGCGATCGCCGACAGATCGGCGGCGCACTCCACCGACAGATCCATCGCGCTGTCGGAAACGGAGATAAACAGCGAGCGCAGATCATCTATCGTGGCCTCCGCGACGGTTTTCAGAAGCTCAAACAGGTTTACGACCTCGGAGGCGCGCATGGGTCCTGTTGTGCGGTAGACCACGCCGCACTCCGTGCCGCAGGCGGTCAGGGCGCGCACGGCTTCGTCCACTGTCAGCCGCAGCTCCTGCTGCGGCAGCCGCTGGTACTCACTGCTGAGAAAGTACAAATTGGCGCTGCGCTTGATGTAGGTGCCCAGCAGCAGCACCCGCTTCAGCAGACTTCGCCTTTCGGTGGGGTCGGCTTTTTCGCATCGGGCGAGCATTTGCCGCATCTGGACTGTCTGCCTGCTGTGCCTGGCCTCCAGCTCATTGTATATACGGTTCTTCTCGGTCAGCTCATGCAGACTTCTCTGTACAAGATAGGCGTCCTGCAGCTTCTTCCTGTTGCGTTCCATTTCCGCCCTGTTTTCATTCAACCGGGCGTGCAGCTCCGTCAGCGGGCGTACATTGTCCTGCCAGACGGCGTAGCCTCCGCTGATGGGCGCCGAGGAGATGCGCATGCCGTCAGGCCGGAGGATCTGCTGCCCATCCTGCGGGCAAATTATATCCTCGCCCGCGGCACGGGAGCGCAGGACGATCCGGCCGCTGCGATCCGCAATACAAGCTGCCAGCGTTGAGGCCTCAAACAGATCTACGTATCCCGTGTTGGACGGTATCATCCGACAGCGGATGCAGCTTTCATAGATGGCGGCATACAGCAGGCAGAACATCACGTTCATATCGCCGAACCACCACCGAACAGCCGGAATACCCGACAGATAGAGAATACCGTACAGGAGCATCGCACAGCCCAGCACAAACGGCATTATCCGCTTTCCTTCACCACTTGGGATACGGCTCTTTCGGAACAGGCAGACAAGGGAAAAAGCCATACAGACCACCATCCAGCCAAGGCAGATAAAATACAGCGGGCGGTAGGAATATGTGCCGGAAACCGGCAATCCGGGGACGCCGCTTTTGAAGGCGAATACCTGCTGATGCAGGTCGTTGGTGATCACCAGCAGAAACAGCACCGCGGGGACGATCAATAGCATACCGGTTCTTCGGCTCAGACGGTAGTCCTCCGGTTTCCCCATGGACAGGGCGATGTACACCCCCAGCAGCGGGAGAAACAGCATCGGCAGGTAGTAGAGGTACCACACATACCGCGCCGCTGTCAGGTCGGTGACGACACTGTATTTCAGCGTCCGCAGTATGAGCCACAGCAGGATCAGCGCCGCCGTCAGCCGCAGGCAGTGCAGCGCCTGCCGCTGGATGATGCGCCGGTCAAGGGAAAAGCCCCACAGGGCGAAAAGCAGCAGATAGAGCACCGTCCGGATATGGTTCATGACAGGACCGCCGATGTCAAATTTTGCCATCATCCGGCAGGCGTAGGCTATGGCGATCACCGTGAAAACAAAGATCACAGCCGACAGATGTTTCGTGTTTCCTTTCAAGGGGTAACGCCCTCGCTTTCTCTCCGCATATATCACCGCACGCATCCTTGCTGTGTATAGTATAGCATAAAGAGAACTTCCCCGCAACAGCATGCGATAGTCGCCGTCCAGCTCGCTGTGCTTAGTAATTCTGACCGCGAAAAATGTCATAAGGTCTTTTTGAAGATTTTTTTGAGGAAGAAACGGAGCAGGCGTGACCGGCTCCGTACAGGGTAATAAAAAAGTGGATGTAACTGAAATCAGTTACATCCACTCAAGATGGTTGCGGAGAGAGGACTTGAACCTCCGACCTCCGGGTTATGAGCTGCGGTCGGGAGCTGCTATCCGTTGGGACACAACGGTTTGCGGTGCTTTTCACTGCGTGGAGATCGCTCTTTGACAGCGCATATCCCGCTGTTTCCGCATGGTATTTTTCCCGTGTGGGTCACGGTGTGGGTCGGGGGACAACTCACCGTGAATGTCTGATACGCAGTAGGCCATGCTGTCACCTCCCGTAAATTGTGCTGCTGATAAGTATACTCAATGCGGCGGTGACCGCAAGCAGGTTCGCGGCTCAAAAACAGTGACGCAGTAAACAAAGAAACAAGGATAGGTGAGAGTGGGGATATAAGTCAGTTGAAGACGTTCGAAAATTGCAAAGGCCTAACGGTGATTGTGATTGGAATTGCATTCTGAACTGAGAAGATGGTGAGTATGTATGGATTTACGGTAATGCACAGAAGTACACGAGAACAGCCCGGCAAAAGCCGGGCTGTTCCCTTTGTGAGGTTTTGTGAGGGAGGTAAAGCTATATCACTTGGCGGCCAGCGTCCGCTTGTCACAGACGTTGATAGCCAAAGATACGAAGATACCCAGCAGCGCCAGCACGCCGATCATGGCATCGGTGCTGAAGAAGGACTGGGAGGCGTCGTACAGCGCACCGGCGATGGTGCTGCCAAAGGACGCGATAATGAGGTTGGTGTTGATGATGGAGAAATTCAGGGGGAAGTGCTTCAGCCCGTAGTAGGAGCTGACGAAGGCGGAGTTGGTGGGGGTCACACCGCCGTAGGAGAAGCCGCCCAAAATGAAGCCGACCACCAGGATGGGGAAGCTCTTCAGGGACAGGGACAGGATCAGCACGCCGCAGGTCAGCAGGAACAGGACGTTCACGGTCTGCATGGTCTTGCTGCGGCCAGCCTTGTCGAACAGCGCTCCCAAAATGACGCGGCCCACGCCGTTGCAGATGGAGATCAGGCCCACCACCGTGGCGATGGTACCGGCGGAGACATCGGTGCCGATCTCCCGGGCGATGCCGCTGGCCTGCGACACCAGCGCCAGACCGGCGGCGCTGAGCAGGATGGCCCACAGGTAGTACAGCCAAAAGGCGGGCTTGCGGACCATCGTGCCGGTGGCGGCCTCCATGGCCACGGGGTTCACCCAGCGCTTGGCCTGCTTGCCGGCGGCGGGGGGCTGGTAGTCCGCGGGAGGCTTCTCCACGAAGAAGGCGCAGATGGCCAGCACCACGGCGGTGATGACACCGAACACGGTGAAGGACTGACGCCACGCACCGATGGTCTCAGGGGTACACATCTGGAAGATCTTACCCACCAGGAAGCTGCTGAGGCCGAAGCCCATCAGCAGCACACCGGAGATCAGACCCTGCTTATCGGGAAACCAGCGGCTGATGGTGCCCATCACCGCGTTGTAGGCAAGGCCGGAGGCGAAGCCGCAGATGACGCCGAAGCCGATATACAGCTCCATGAGGGACGTGATGCGGGCGGACAGCATAAAGCCGCCCAGGAACATGGCTGCCGCCGCCCAAACGTAGATCTTGGCGCTGACCTTGCCGGACAGAAAGCCGCCCGCCATGCAGCCCACGCAGAACAGCGTCATGACGATGGTGAAGGTCAGGCTCAGCTGCGCGTTCGTCCACTGGGGATATTCCTGGGCGATAGGGCCGGACAGCACGCTCCAGGCGTAGACCATACCGGCGAACAACAGAATCACCACGCCGAAGGCGGCGTAGACCCAACGATTTAGTTTTTTCATAATACTCTTATCTCTTTCTTATACCCCGGTTGTGATGCCCAGCCGGTCCAGCGCCGCCGCCTTCAGGGCGGAGAGCTGGATCTTGCCCAAAGGGCTGTGGGGAAATTCTTCGAAAAACAGTACCTGCTGCGGCACTTTGAAGGAGGCGGCCCTGCTCCGCACCAGATTACGGATATGTTCCTCCGTCATGGGTGTGTGGGCGATGACGCAGGCGCAGACCGTTTCGCCGTAATGCCGGTCGGGAATGCCGATGACCCGGACATCCTCCACATTGAGATCGGCCTTGATAAGCGCTTCAATCTCGGAGGGGGAGATATTCTCACCGCCGCGGATGATGATCTCCTTCTTCCGGCCCGCATAGGTCAGATAGCCGGCGCTGTCCAGACTGCCCAGGTCGCCGGTGTGCAGCCACCCGTCCTTGTCGATGGTATAGCTGGTGGCGGCGGGCAGCTTGTAATAACCTTGCATCACATTGTAACCGCGGATGCAGATTTCTCCCGCCGTGCCGGAGGGGACGACGCTGCCGGTGACGGTGGACTTGATGCAGCCCTCCACGCCGGGGAAAAAGCGGCCCAGTGTCCGCAGCCGCACATCAATGGGATCGTGGAGACCGCAGCTGCTGATACCGGCAGTGGCCTCCGTCTGTCCTAAAGAGGGCAGCAGGTCGAAGCTGAATGTGCGGCAAACATCCAAATACAGCTCCTGCTGGAAGCCTGAGCCGCCGATGAGTCCTGCCCGCAGGGAGGACACATCGTAGCGCCCCTGTTTATAACGCTCCAGCAGCACGGAGAACAACGTGGGCACGGCGGTGAGAATGGTGCAGCGCTCCCGCTGGATGGTTTCCAAGATGGTTCTGCCGTGCCGGTCCGCAGGAAAACAGACACACGCGCCCGCGGTCATGGCGGCAAGCACCGTGGCCGTCAGGGCGAAGCAGTGGTACATGGGAAGCACGGAGCAGAAACGATCCTGCTCCGTGGCTTCCAGTACGTTGGCCTGGGCCAGCATAACGTTGACGCGGGAAAAATGGGTGGTCAGCACCGGCTTGGGGCGCTCTATCGTCCCGGAGGTAAAGAGAATGGTGTCCGGGTCGTCGGCCGTTACGAGGTTCTTGGCGGCCCGCAGCGCCGCGTCGCCGTACGCTCTGCCGGAGAGCAGTAACGTGTTCAGATCATTCTGAGACGCCAGGGGGATCACGTCGATCCGGGCGGGGAAGTCCTCCCGGCGCAGGCCGGAAGGACCGCCGCCCAGCAGCAGATGGGTGATGTCGGCGTCGATGAGGCAGCGGGTCGACTCGGCCTGCTGATAGCTGTTGCACAGCGGGACAAGCACTGCGCCGATCTTCCACACCGCATAGTAGGCGCACAGGGTGACGGCATTGTCGTTGGCGTATACGCCCACGTGCGTGCCTTTTTTGATGCCGCGGCTGAGCAGCGCCTTGGCCGCCTGATCCGTCAGCGCCTCCCACTGGGCGTAGGTGAAGCGGTGGGCGGCATCTGTCACGGCTTCGCAGTTGGAATGCCGCACAGCCTGCTGGGCCAGTACTTGGCCGATGGTCTTGTATATCAGTGCGTTGCCCACGGTCATTCTCTCCTATCTCTCGAATTGTATTTACTTGGCGGCCTTGGCAGCCTTGATGGACTCGATCAGCTCGGGGACGACCTTGAACAGATCGCCGACGATACCGTAGTCAGCCACCTCGAAGATGGGAGCGGTGTCGTTCTTGTTCACGGCGATGATGCACTCGGAATCCTGCATACCAGCCTTGTGCTGGATAGCGCCGGAGATGCCCAGAGCGATGTAGACCTTGGGATGGACGGTCTTGCCGGTCTGGCCGACCTGATGGTCAGCGGAGATCCAGCCGGAGTCCACGCAGGCGCGGGAGGAACCCACGACGCCGCCCAGAACCTCAGCCAGCTCCTCGGCCAGCTTGATGCCGCCCTCCACGTCCTTGGAGATACCACGGCCAACGGACACGATGAAGTCAGCGCCGATCAGGTCAACCAGCTTCTTGGCGGCCTTGACGGTCTCGGTGACCTCGGTGTGGATGTCGGAAGCGGCCAGCTCGAAAGCGGGATGCAGGATCTCCACGTTCTTCTTGCACTCGCGCTTCTTCATAACGCCGGGGCGAACGGTCGCCATAGCGGGGCGGAAGCGGGGGCAGATGATGGAGGCCATCAGGTGACCGCCGAAAGCGGGACGGGTCATCTTCAGGTCGCGGGACACGTCATGGGGCTCGCGGTTGATCATCACGGTGCCCAGCTTCTCGATGCGCTCCTCGGGCAGCGTGGAAGCTTCCTTCAGGAAGCCCTTGTAGTTGGGCATATCGATGTCCAGATGGGTGCAGTCCGCGCACAGACCGGTGTGCAGGCGGGCGGCGCAGCGGGGAGCCAGGTCACGGCCGATGTTGGAGGCGCCGAACAGCAGCACCTCGGGCTTCAGCTCCTCAACGGCCTCCACGATCACCTTGGTGTAGGCATCGGTGGTGAAGTCCTTCAGCAGGGGGGAGTTGTAGACGTACACCTTGTCGGCGCCGTACTCGCCCAGCTCAGCGGCGATGCCGTCCACGTTGTCGCCCAGCAGGATGCCGCACAGCTCGACACCCAGCTCATTGGCCAGCTTCCGGCCCTCGGAGATCAGTTCGAAGGTGGTGGGCATCATCACGCCCTGACGCTGCTCGCAGAAAACCCATACGTTCTTGAAGGACTGAATGTCCGAACTATTAAAAGACATATTTTTAAGTTCCCTTCTTTCAGATTTGACAAGCATTTCAGCACGTTTCGATTCGGCAAGCTGCAATCACGTTTTTTCGCCGCGGCGTGTACGTGGCGAAAAATACCGCTCGGCAAGCGGAGTGTGCGAGCGCAGCGAGTGCGCGCAGTCTGCCGAAATGCTCACAAAAATGCTTGTATTTTTGTGAAGTATTTTTAGATGATGTGCTTGGCGGCCAGGATGCCTGCCAGCTTGTCGGTGGTAGCCTTGTCAGCGCCCTCGAGCATCATGCCCGCGCCCTTCTGAGGAGGCGTGAAGGAGGTCAGAATGTTGGTGGGAGAACCCGCCAGGCCGATGGTGCTCTTGTCGATCAGGGGGTGATCCTTCAGCGTCTCGTAGGTCATGGTGACCAGAGGCTTGCTCCAGCACTCCTCAATGCCGCCCACGGACATATAGCGGGGCTCGTTCAGCTCCTTGATGCAGGTGATCATGCAGGGGGTCTGCACCTGGACGGTCATATAGCCGTCCTCCAGCATGCGCTTGACGGTCAGGGTGTCGCCGTCCTTGGTGATCTCGCCGGCATAGGTGACCTGGGGCAGATGCAGCTTCTCAGCGATCTGGGGGCCGACCTGTGCGGTATCGCCGTCGATGGCCTGACGGCCGGCGAACACGATGTCATCGGCGTCCACACCGTAGGTGTCGATGGCGGCGGCGATGATCTGGGAGGTGGCGTAGGTATCAGAACCGCCGAACTCGCGGGCGGTGATGAGAACGGCCTCGTCCACGCCCATGGCCATCAGCTCACGCAGCATGCCCTCGGCGGGGGGAGGGCCCATGGTGAACGCCACGACCTTGCAGCCCAGCTCGTCCTTGAGAGTCAGGGCGGCCTCCACGGCGTTCAGGTCATCGGGGTTGATGATGGTCTGCATGGACGCACGATCCAGAGTACCATCGGGATTTACGGCGACTTTGCCGGAGGTGTCGGGAACTTGCTTTACCGTTACCATAATTTTCATTGTCCAAATACCTCCTTCTTATTTCTTCAGCAGATTGCCGGCAATGACCATCTGCTGAACCTGGGTCGTACCTTCGTAGATGCTGCAGATACGGGCGTCGCGGTAGATGCGCTCCACTTTGTACTCACGGATGTAGCCATAGCCGCCGTGGATCTGCACGGCCTTATAGGCGCAGCGGTTGGCGGCCTCGGCGGCGAAATACTTGGCGATGGAGCAGGCGGTGGTGGCCTCGGGGCTGTTGGCGTCCTTCAGTTCTGCCGCGTGGTACACCAGCTGGCGGGCGGCCTCCACATCGGCGGCCATCTCAGCGATCATAAAGCTGATGCCCTGGAAGTCGGCGATGCGCTTGCCGAACTGCTTGCGCTCCTTGGCGTACTTCACAGCTTCGTCCAGTGCGGACTGGGCCACACCCACGGCCTGGGCAGCCATGCCCAGACGGCCGCCGTCCAGCGTCTTCATAGCGTACTGGAAGCCCTTGTGCAGTGGGCCAACCAGGCAATCCTTGGGGACGCGGACATCCTCCATCACCACATCGCAGGTGGGATAGCCGTTGATGCCCATCTTCTTTTCGTGCGCGCCCAGGGACACGCCGGGGAGCTTCATATCCATGATGAACATGGAGATACCCTTACTGCCCTTGGCGGTCAGGTCGGTCTTGGCGAACACGATGCACCAGTCGGCCATGGGCGCACCGGAGATGAAGCACTTGCGGCCATTGAGGATAAAGTCATCACCGTCCTGCACGGCGGTGGTGGTCGTGCCGCCGGCGTCAGAGCCTGCACCCGGCTCGGTCAGGGCGAACACCAGGATCTTCTCGCCGCTGGCTACTGCGGGCAGATACTTCTGCTTTTGGGCCTCGTTACCGGCCAGCATCAGCGGGCCGCCGCCCAGGGAGTTGGAGGTGTTGGCGTAGATGGACAGCACCGCGTCCACACGGGCGAACTCCTCCACCATCAGGGCGTAGGACAGGTAGTCGCAGCCTGCGCCGCCGTACTCCTTGGGGATCTTCACGCCCATGAAGCCGTACTTGGCCATCTTCTTGTGCATATCCCAGTTGAACTCGCCGGTGTTGTCCAGCTCGTCCTGAATTTCCTTGGTGAACTCCGTCTCCGCGAACTGACGGAACAGCTTGCGCTGCATCTCATACTTCTTGTCCAAAATCATTGGTTTTCCTCCTTGTATTTATTGCAAGAGTGAATGCTTATTTTTTATCCAAATGCGCCCGCAGGCTGCCCCACTTCTCGCAGAACAGACCGGCATCCATGACCTTCAGATCGGGGGACACGGCGGGGACGAAGTCCATGTGCGCCAGCACGTCCTTTTCAAGATTGATGCCGGGAGCAATTTCCGTGATGGTCATTTTTCCGTTCAGCAGTTCCATGACACAGCGCTCCGTGACATACAGCACGCGCTGATCGGGCTTGACGTGCGTGCCGGCGAAGGTGACCTGCTGCACGTGCTTCAGGAACTTCTTCACCGTGCCCTCCTGCTCGATGACCAGCCTGCCGTCGCCCACGCGGGTCTTTTGCTTGCCCATGAATGTGCCGCAGAACACCACCTTTTTGGTGGCGCTGGTGATGTCGATGAAACCGCCAGGACCGATGAGCCGTGAACCGAACTTGGAGACGTTGATGTTGCCGTCTTCATCGCATTCGCCTAGGCCCAGGCAAGTCATGTTCAGACCGCCGCCGTCAATGATGTCGAAGGTGGCGTTGTGCTCCAACGTACACTCGGGGTTGTAGCTGCTTCCGAAGTTGGGCAGGGGGCAGGGAACGCCGCCGATCATGCCGGACTCGCTGCACATGGTGATCTCACTGATGCAGCCCTCCTCAGCCAAAATGTTGCCCACGCCGGAGCTGATGCCCACACCCAGGTTCAGCACACCGCCGGGCTGTACCTCCATGGCGCAGCGGCGGGCGATGACCTTCCGCTCGTCCAGGGGCATGGGGGGCAGCGTGGCGATAGGGCGGCGGATTTGGCCGGAAAAAGAGGGCTCATAATACACGCCCTCGGCCTGCCAGCTGGATTTGGGGTCTTTCGCCTGCACCACGTAGTCCACCAAAATGCCGGGGATCTTCACTTCTTTGGGGTTAAGGGACTCGGCCTTGGCCAAATACTCCACCTGCACGATGACGATGCCGCCGCTGTTGCGGGTGGCGGAGGCCACGGATAAGCCCTCGTTGATGATACCCTCGTGCATAAAGGAGATGTTGCCGTTTTCATCGGCCACCGTGCCGCGGAGCAGAGCCACATCCACAGGGAAGCTCTTGTAGAAGAGATATTCCTCACCGCCGAAGGTCACCAACTCAGCGGCGTCCTCCTGAGTCTCTTTGTTCATGCGGCCACCCTCCAGGCGAGGGTCGATAAATGTGCCCAGGCCCACTTTGGTCAGCAGACCGGGCCGACCGGCGGCGATCTCGCGCCACAGATTCACGGCCACGCCCTGGGGCACGCAGTTGCCGGTGATCTTGCCCTGAGCCGCCAAGGCGTTCAATGCATCGGCGCTCATGACGTGAGCGCCGGTCCAGCGGGTCACAAGGCCCTCGCCGGCCTCGCCCAGACGGGATGTGCCGCGGACGCCTGCGGGCTTTTCCATGCCCTCCGGCAGCGGCTGCTTGTCCCAGCCCAGGAAGTTATTGCCGTAGCCATGGTCGCCCATGGCGCTGCCTTGTTTGAGGTACAGATTTTTCGGGTGGCCTGTCTCCTTGTAGCGATCCCGAATTGCGCAGCCGATCTCTTCAGCCCAGCCGGATACGCCCAGCCCGGCCACGGCTACGGTAGCACCATCGGGGATCAGCTCCGCTGCTTCTTTCGCGGTAATGAACTTAGCCATACTCTCCTCCTATTTGAAAATTTGCAGAACATATTCATAGAACTCGTTCCATGAACACGTTATATTATGATACATAACTGTGAAAAAATCAACAAGAATTTTCAATTTTCTGATTTAATTTTTCCATCAAGCTACAGAGTTCGGAAAGATTTTACTTGCAACTGGGAGAATACCTGCTATAATGGGGAAAAACGGGGAGGAGGCTTCGGACATGGAACATCTGCAAAAAACCGCCCGCCAGATACAGGCGGAACAGACGAAGCTGCAAATATTTGAAGCCGCCATGCGGCTGCTGGAGGTCCAGGATTTCGAGACCATCACGGTGCGGGACATTGTGCAGGAGGCCCACGTCTCCGTGGGTTCTTTCTACAACGCCTATCCCTCCAAGCTGGATGTGTTTTACGAGACGTACCAGGTGGCGGATAATTATTTCGAGCAGCGGGTCAGGCCGCAGCTGACGGAGGAGGACGCCGTGGAGCGCATCCGCCACTTTTTTCGGGAGTACGCGGTGTATAACAGCGATATCAGCCTGTTCGCCCTGACGAAGGTGCTGTATAACTCCGATAACGCCTGCTTCCACCGGGAGAACGGCAGCGGCATGGTGCAGCTGCTGACGGAGTGCATCCAGTACGGGCTGGACCGCGGGGAGCTGGCCTCCGGCCATACGGCGGAGGAGATCGAAAATTTCCTGATGGTCTGTATCCGCGGACTGGTGTACGACTGGTGCATCTGTGACGGGGGCTACGACCTGAAGGAAAAGATGAAGATGTATGTGGACGCGCTGCTGATGCCGTTCTGCACCGACCCGCGGCAGTGACAGGAGACATACCCGGCGGACACGGGATGCGGATAGGAGAAATGTATATGCTTGAGAACAACGAGGGAAGGACCGGCAGGTTCATCATCCAGGAGCTGGCCCAGCCGTACACCGGCACGCCGGAATTTCAGGAGATCTACAGAAAATTCGCCAAGCGCATCCTGTGGATCGACGACGATGTCTGTCCCGGTGCGTTCCAGATGAACACGGCCTGGTACTTTGCCGTGCCGGAGCGTGACCCCATTTTTGATGAACATGTACACGAGTATGATGAGCTGATCGGCTTTTTCGGCAGCGACCCGACTGATCCGTATGATTTGAACGCGGAGCTGGAGGTCACGCTGGACGGCGAGACGCACAGGATCACCCGCTCGTCGCTGATCTTCTGCCCCAAGGGGATGCCTCATATGCCGCTGCGCATTCTCCGCGTGGACAAGCCCATCTTCCACTTTTCCATCGTCATGGGCCCGAAGTACAACGGCGCGGCCTACAAATAAGAAGCAGGAAAAGCGAACACGCCGCCTCGAAGGAGACGGCGTGTTCTGTATGTTGAGGGGGATGGGCATCAGGGCTTGTGATCCGGCTCGGGGACTTTCATCAGCTGGGAGAAGTGCCGCTCCGGCAGGACCGCGAAGTGGAAGATGGGCTTGTCCACCCGCACCACGCGATAGGGACTGTGGGGCAGACCCTTGGGCAGGAAGATCAGCGTGCTCTCGGTGATGCTGTACTCCTCACCGTCGATGGTGTAGATGATCTCTCCGTTCAGGTTATACGGGTCGTGGGGGTCAGAGCCGAAATAGCCGAGGATCTCGCAGCTGTCCTCGTGGACATGGGCCGGAGGTCCTTCCATGGGCTTGTAGTACCAGATGCACTCAAAGCTGCAGGCGCCTTCCGCCACGCTGCTGTCCATCCACGCGATGCTGCGCCGGATGTCCTGGGGCAGCTTGTAGTGGGTCAGATGCGCCGGGCGCGGTGTGCGAACAAACAGATGGTCGTACTTTCCCATAACGTTCTCCTTATACGATATTTTAGTAGACGATGTAGTCCGGGGTTGCCGCCATATCAGAGTACTTCTTGACCAGCTCGGGCCAGCGCTTGGGCAGCTCGATCTTCGTGCAGGACGGGCCGCCGTGGTCGCCGCCGCCGGCATAGGCGCAGCAGCGCGGACCGCCGGTGGTGCCGCCTACCATGATGTTCAGATGCTCCGTGGTCCAGAACTTCCGGACGTAGAGGCTGCTGTCGCTTTCCGGCAGGGGCACGCCCTTGGGCATATGGTTGTTGTCCCGCATCCAGCGCAGCGGGGAGTTGCCCGCCGCTTTGCGGGCGTACTCGCCGATATAGGTCTGTACGTCCTTGCGGCTCATGCCCATGTCGGCCAGCATTTTGGCCCAGACCGGGGAGATCACATAGGTGCAGCCGGGATCGAAGCCGCCGGGATCTTCCACCTGCAGCATGGCGTGGAGCAGGGCAGGGCCGGTCTTACCGCCGATGACGAAGGAGCGGTGATGACTCCAAGCCAGCGTTACGGCGCTGTCCTTCTCGTCCAGACCGAACTCCGTGTGGAACGGTTTCCAGGGGCTGTTCTCCTCGTCCTCACCGAAGCAGACGCCGAACCGCGCCTCGTGGCCGGTGTAGGCGTTGTCCTCTAGAGTGGGACGGCAGCCGGAGATGTTCATGGTGATCAGTGCCAGCGCCCGGGCGATGGCTGCGTTGGGCTTGTTGTAGCCGGACAGCAGGTTATTGCCGCAGTTCAGGCCAATGTCCCGGCGGATCGGGCCGTTGATCATGGTGATGGGCGCGAAGCCTGCCACGCTGCACGTCCAGCCCACCAGGTGGATGACCGGATCGACCATACCCTTCACGGCGGCGATCAGCACCGGCAGATAGGTGGGCAGGCAGCCCGCCATCACGGCGTTGACGGCAATCTTTTCCACGGTGGCCTTGCCCAGCATGGGGGGCAGCTCCGCCACCACATAGTCGCGGGGGTAGTCCGTGCCGGTCAGCATTTCGGCCACAGCCTCCGCTGTGGGGGGGACGATGGGCAGGCCGTTGTTCCAGCCCCGGCGGTAGAAGTGGTCGTTGACCTCATCCAGTGTGCCGGTGAACGTCTCGCGGGCGTACTGGTTGGCGGCCACCTCGGGCGTAGCCTTTTCCTCCTCCGTCAGAGGGCGCAGCAGACCGTCGATGAGCTGATCCACCACCGGCACGACGGCGGGGCGGATGGTGTCGTTGATCAGCGCCTCGTCCAGGGCGGGAACAAAGGACAGGTCCTGGAGCGTACATTTGACGAACCGCAGGTGCGGCACGTGACGGGCGGAAGCGCCCCGCTGGGCGGACATGAAGATGTCCCCCTTAGTCAGCATGACGGCGGGCTTGCCGCAGCGCTCCACGTAGGCCGTGTTGAAGGCGTGGTACATGGCGCAGGAACCGGCATCGCCGTAGGCGGCGATGACGCCGTCCACGCCGTCCAGCCAGGCTTTGAAAGCAGGCTGGAACTCCGCGTCGTCCTTGATCTCGCGGGTGTCCTTGGGGTATTGCAGGTAGGAGAAGCGGGCCTCGGGGTACTTTTTCAGTATCTCCTTCTCCACCTCCCGCAGGATGTAGGGAGAGTGGCCCTTGAAGTGGGAAAACATACCGATGGTGCGGCCATTCAGCGTGTCAAGCCGGGGGTTCAGAGCGCAGACCTGCGTGGAGCTGACCTCCGCCCAGGGGCTTAAAACAGTGTAGTTCATAGTATGGTCCTTTACAGTCAGAATAGTCGGATAGCGGGTTTGCGTCACATTTCGGAGAACAGCGGTGCGCAGGGGGCAAGCGTTTCGAACTTGTAGATCCACGCGCCTGCCGTGCCGGAAGTGACAATATAGCCCTCCTTTGTGCCGGGCTTGATGGCCAGATTGGGGGAGAACATACAAGCGCCCTCCTCGCGGTCGCGCAGCAGCACATTGGCAATGGGAACGCCCACGGAGTTGGTCACCAGCACACGGCCGCCGTACATCATGGCGGTATAGATGTTGCCGTCCGCGTCGGCCTTGTTGGAGTCGGTGACCTCAAAGCCGATGCACTGATATGTCGGGTGTACCGCCAGGAAGTGACGGCTCAGATGTCCCATCTCGTCCAGCATGATGCGGGTCACGCAGTTGCGGGTGGTCTCACCGGTCCACAGCAAAGAGTAATCCGGGGAGAACGCCACGCCATTAGGGCTGGCCAGGCCGCCGACAATCTTATTCATGGCGGTATAGTTGCTGTCAGCCTCCAAACGCCAAATAGCGCCGCGGGGATCGTTCCGGTCGCCCTCGAACTCGGAGACATACAGATTGCCTTCCCGGTCAAAGGCCAGGTCGTTGGCCTTGATGGGGTGGCCGCAGAGGGAGAACAGCTCGCGCTGCTCCTTGCCCTCGGGGGAGAGCTCATAGAGCTTCTTGCCGTCGATATCCACCAGGAAAATGCGCCCGTCCTTATGGATGGCGACACCGATAAGGATTGCATCGTCGTTGTGATAGATGGTCTCAAAGCTCTTGTCCGGATGAATGCGTACCACGTTGGACCAAGGGCGGTTTCTGTGGCACACCAGCAGGTTGCCCTGCCGGTCAAAGGCTGCACCCTCCATAGTGGGGGCGACCATGCCGGGAGCGATCTGTACCCATGGCTCGGCATAGATCACAGGGAGATTTTTCAGGTCAGGGGAAAGCTCAAAACGGTTCATTATTGCACCACCTGTCTTAATTATTCGTGAACGGATCAATAGAAGATCAGTGCGATCGCCAAAGCGAACAGCGTGTAGATCACGGGGATGATGATATTGGCGACCACTAGGTACTTGTAGCCGCTCTTGTGGTCATAGCCGAACACGGGCAGGACCAGGCTGATGTAAGAGCTGTACGGCATGGAGTCGAACGTGGAGGCGGCGATGCTGCCCAGACGGTGGACCACCTGCATATTTACACCGGCATCCATCATGGTCTGGCCCAGCACGGCGTTGAATGCGTTCTGACCGCTGAGGCCGCTGGCGGTGATACCGGCCAGCAGCATGACGGCGACCACTACCAGAACGTAGGGGTTCAGGGAGCTGTTGGCGAAGGAAGCGGACAGCGCACCGAAGGCCGTCGTTTTGCTGACCACACTGGCGAAACCGAACACGCAGCTGGCTGCCATAACGTTGGGAATGATGAACTCAGCGCTGGACTGAACGGACTTCCACACGCCAGGGCCGCGATAGGTCTTTCTGCACAACAGGTACAGAAGAATGGTGGACAGCACGGTGGAGTACACCACGGCCTGGGTGGCGTTGACCTTGAAGCCGACGATCAGCACGAAGCAGAAAGCGATCAGGAAAATAACGGGGAAGAAGGAAGCCCAAAAACTGGGGAGATCATCCTCTTCACGCAGCTGGATCGAACCCTCGTTAGGCATGGGCTCGTAGCCGATACCCTTCTTCCGGGCATCCTTTACCAGATACAACAGGAAGAACACATTGAGCAGCACGGCAAACACGCCGGTGGCAATACCGATCAGAGGCGCGGAATACAGGTCGACGCCCAAAGGTGCGGAGCAGATCAGGTTATTCAGCGTGGTGCAGCCGGGCAGCACGTTCTGAGACAGGACCATCGTGCCGGACACGGCGGCCATGGCGATGTAACGGGGCAGGTTTGCGGCGCGCATCACGCCGAAGGAGATATAGGCCATCAGCACATAGGGGACAGCACCGGTTGCCGCCAGCAGCATGGTCGCCGCGATCAGCGCGTAGAGGAAGTTCGTGGGGCCCATCACGCGCACGAACGTGGTGCCGATCTTTTCGCTGGCACCGGTGGCGGACAGCACGCCGCCGAAAATAGCGCCTAGCACTAGCAGGAAGAACATATTGCCCACCATGGAGGTGACACCGGACAGGAAGTCGGTGAAGAAGCTCTGCACGAAGCCGGCTTCCGTAAAGAGAGAGACGAAGGCCGCCGCCAGAACGGCGGTGATGAGAGGACCTACGCCCTTCATGCTGAGGAAGATAAATGCTGCAATCGCTACAACGATTGCAATGGTCAACATGGTTACACTTGCCATAACACACTCTCCTAACAAAAAGTTTTCGCAAAATATGCAGCACCAACTTGTCTATTTCGGCAAAATAGACGCGGTCAGGCGGAATATTTTGCACTTTTAATATAAAACTTTGTGATTTCTTTAGCAATTCAAATGCACAGCCAACTGATCGAAAAATGAGATGAGAAGAAGTCATCATCGGAAACAAGAATAGAATACCAAAAGAAAGATGCTTTTTTCTATATAGGCATTTCACAAAAAACCTGTTATAATTATGTTAAAAGAAACAGGCAGCACTTATTCCAGCCGGAAAGGAGATCTTCATGAACACGGAAGAGATCACCAGCTTTGTCAAGGTGGCCAAACTGCAGCACATGACCAATGCGGCGGCGGAACTGAATATCTCCCAGTCCGCCCTGAGCTCCAGCATCAAAAAGCTAGAGCTAGAGTTGGGCGTGCGGCTGTTTGAGCGGCGCGGACGGCATATCGAGCTGAACACGTACGGAGAGATATTCCTCAGGTATGCGGAAAACATGCTGCTCTCTCTGTCCCAGCTGGAGCAGGAGCTGGCCGAGGCCAAGAGCGCCGTGGAAAACCAGGTCAGCATCGCCATGCCGCCGCTCTATTCCTTCGCCGGATTACAGGCCCGACTGCGGGAGAGCTGCCCGGATGTGAGCGTCCGGATTACGCACACGCGCATCAAGGACCTGCCTGGCGCACTGCTGTCCGGCGAGGTGGATTTCTGCATCCGAGCGGCGCGGGTGGACGACCCGCGCCTGTCCTGCCGCGAGCTGACGGACGACCGGCTGATCATGATTGTTCCGCCTACGCATCCGCTGGCCGGGCGGGAGCAAGTGCATCTGAGCGCGTTCCGGAATGACACGTTCGTGAACTTCAGCCGCAGCAGCGGCGAAGCCCCGAATGTGACGGATCTAGAGTTCTATTGCCGGCAGATCGGCTTTGAACCGCGGATCGTGCTGTGGTCGCCCAATATGCGGGAGATCCTGGAGTCCGTTCGGAATGGCGTCGGCGCGGCCATGGTGCCGCTGCGGGTGCTGTCGGGATACTCGGTGGAGGACCTGTGCTGCTTACAGATCTCCGAGCCTGACTGCTGGACGCACCTGCGGCTGTACGCGCTGAAAAATGTCCGGGAGATGCCGGCGGTGAAGCGCGTCCGGCGGTGCATAGAGGCGTATTTCGACGCGGAGAAGTGAGAGATATACCGCGTCCCGGCGATGAGACGCTATTAAAAAAGACGCACGCGGAGGCCGTCTGGCGGGACGGCTTCCGCGTGCGGTATTGCGGAGGAGCGAGAGATGGGAATGAAAGAAAACACACGGGGCGGCGGGCCGCTGCTGGCGGAGATGGCCCGCATCGCCATCCCGATCTCCCTGCAGTCCCTCATCACGGTGGGCGTGAACCTGATGGACACCATCATGCTCAGCAGCATGGGGGATATGCAGCTGTCCGCGTCCTCGCTGGCGGGGCAGTTCATCAACCTGTTCCAGATCTTCTGCATGGGTATCGGCATGGGCGCTTCCGTGCTGACTTCGCGTTATTGGGGCAGCCGGGATATGGTCTCGCTGAAAAAGAGCGTGGCTCTGATGCTGCGGCTCAGCGCTCTGTTTATCGCCGTGTTTACGGCGGTCACGGCGCTGTTCCCAAGTCTGGTCATGCGGATGTACACGCCGGACAGCGGCATCATCGCCTACGGGAAGATATACCTGCTGTGGATGCTGCCCACGTTTTTTTGCATCGGCCTGTCCCAGACCTGCACCATCGTACTGCGCAGCGTGGGGCAGGTGCGGCTGCCCCTGCTGGCATCCATCGCGGCATTCGCGGTGAATGTATTCTGCAACTGGGTGTTCATCTTCGGCAAGCTGGGTGCGCCCCGCATGGAGATCGCCGGTGCGGCGCTGGGCACAATGATCGCCCGCATCGTGGAGTTCGGGCTGGTTTGCGGATACTTTTTCTTTGCGGACAAGCGGGTGAGTTTCCGTTTGCGGGATGTGGTCATGTCCTGCGCCGACCTGAAGCGGGAGTATGTCCGCATCAGTCTGCCGGTGCTGGTCAGCGACGGGTTGCTGGCCATCGGCAACAACGCCGTGGCCATGGTCATGGGGCACATCGGGCAGGCCTTCGTCACCGCCAATTCCATGACGGTGGTGGTGCAGCAGCTCAGCTCCGTGCTGACGCAGGGCATCGCCAACGCCAGCGGCATCATCACCGGCCATACCATGGGCCGGGGCGACCGGGAAAAGGCCCAGCGGGACGGCTATACTTTCCTGCTGATCGGGCTGATCGTCGGGTGCTTTGCTGCCCTGCTGATCTATCTGCTGCGGGGCGTGATCGTGGCGTACTATCAGGTGTCCGACGAGGCACGGACCATCGCGTGGGAGCTGCTGGACGCCATATTGTTCATCGTGATCTTCCAGTCCATGAACGCCATTCTGACGAAAGGCGTCCTCCGGGCCGGGGGCGACACGAAATTTCTCATGGCGGGCGACATCCTGTTCCTGTGGGTGGCGTCCATCCCTCTGGGCGCGCTGGCGGGGCTCGTGCTGGACTGGCCGCCGTTTTGGGTATATACGATGCTGAAGATCGATCAAATCATCAAATGCGTCTGGTGCTTCTTCCGGCTGCGCAGCAGGAAGTGGATGAAGACCATCCACCCCGCGGGAGCGATGCAGATGGGAGAATGAGCTGCAGGATAAAGAAGCAAGTGCACCCGGCTTACGCCGGGCGCACTTGCTTTTTTTATCACCGTTTGCCGCCGCCGGGGAACAATAAGAAAAAGGACTGGCACGCGGCATGCGTGTCAGCCCTTTTTAAAATCAGGTGCCCAGCCGAACACCCGGCGGCACTCGGCCTTACATTCCTGCAGGGTACAGCCTGGATGTGCGGCCCTGTAGGCCAAAAGAAATGTCCGCACGTTCTCCCGGAGGTTCTTTCGGGCGAATTGAAAGTTGTATTGGGGAAGCGCGTCTAGCGCAAACGAGGTCAGCGGCGCATCGCGGTAACAGGGCTTGACCACATTCACGCGGGTCGTGTGGCAGACGGTGTGGCAGGCATCTGCTAGAACGAGAATGTCGTCCAGACGCTCGAAGTCTGCCTTTGTATGCCCGGTGTCCAGCAGGATATGGAGAAGCTGTGTCTGTGTCAGAAAATGTCCGTCGGCAAGGGTGGCTTTCAGCAGGAAGGACAGGCAGAAGTCCTCCGCGTCCGACAGGCAGATGTCCACGCCGCCATAGCCGCGTCGGTGAAAGTACAGCTGTCCGAACCGATTTTTCTGCTTGCCGCTCCGGTGGGTGTTGTGGTCAGGGAAACGCGCCTCGTCATAGTAATACGCTTCTACCCACAGCGGCTCGACGGTCACGCCGAAGGCCTCTATGCGGTAGTTGTTGATGAGTTTGCCGCCCAGCATTTGCAGGATATGTATCTGCTCATCGCAGGCGGCACTTTTCAGATCATTGACCAAGGATCGCAGGTCGGCGGCACTGCCCATACGCTCATCCCTTTCCGGAACGTTTTGAATAGTATACCACTGGGATGGCGTTCATACAAGCTCCGCAGCATTGACGATCTCATTTGCCGGGCCGCTGAACCCGTTCGATGCCGGGTTTGGGGAAGAAAGCGTTAACAGTACCGAGGGCTCTGACCCGCCCAGCATCCAGTCTACAAAGAAGGGCAGTTCTCGTTATGCGAGAGCTGGCGTTTTAGTCGTATCAAAGAAGAAAAAGGACAGAAAAACAAAGAAATCAGAGCGACTCCACTTCCAGAGGGCCAGTTTTTTGAGATTCATAGCAGCATATTTAAGCCTCACCCATGCCGAGACACGGGCCAGACCTCGGTGGTGTGTATAGCGCATGGCATGTTTTTCTTTTGCATCCGCAAAAACACGCTCAATGGTTTGTTTTCTCAGGGCATAGATTTCTTTGCCGCGTTCCGTTTTCCGCAGCTGTTCAACTAAGTCGAGAAATTCCTGCCAGATATGGGTTGTGAGCATCCGCTGTCCGTTTTCATTTGCACCACAAACGCTTCTGCAGGGACAATCTTTGCAGACCTGGGTGGCACTGCGGTAAGTTCGTTTTCCATCTTTGCTGGTAGTCGTATGTCTCAGTTCATGTCCTCCGGGGCAGACAAAGCTGTCATTTACCACATTGTAGGTGAAATCCCAAGGCTTGAACGTATCCTTCTTTCCTTTGTATCGGGTATAGGGCAGAATTGGGATCCTGCTGTCCTCAATTACTTTTTTGGCAATCCACGGGGTCTTGTAGCCGGCATCCATCGTTACAAATTTGACTTCTGGAAATCTGTCTGTGACCTTGTCATATACTGCGTCCCATGCCACGCTGTCACTTACATTTCCTGAGGTGACTTCAACACCCAACACAAAGCCGTGCTTGTCGCAGGCTGTATGTGCTTCGTATGCAAATTGCCGTTCGTGTTCTCCTTTTACGAACATTCCGCAGTCCGGGTCTGTGGTGGAAACAGTCTTTTCTACGGTTTCCTGTGAGCCTCCACCCCCCTGGGGATGGTTTTCATCATCCTCATCTTCAATGGGCTTCTTGCCCAGCTTTTCTCTTTCCGCGTTGACCTCTCTGCGAAGCTGACCAGAGTAGACCTTTGCTGCCTTCGCAACCTGTTCCTTCTGGAACTTTTTCTTGTTCGCGCTGGCCTTGATATGGGTCCCGTCAATGAAAATTGCGCTGGTGTCCAGCATCCTGTTATTCAGTGCCTTGTTGAGGATGTGCTCAAAAATCTCACTGGTCAGCTCATCTGGAAAGCGTTTGCAGAATGCATAGCTCACCGTCGCAAAGTGCGGAATATTATCCAGCAGCCCATACCCAAGAAACCACCGATATGCTACATTCACCTGAATTTCCCGGTAGGTCTGCCGCAGAGACGGTATTCCGAACAAATGCTGAATGAGTACCATCTTGATAAGCACAACCGGATCTGTGCCGGGACGGCCATTGTCATGGCAGTAGTACGGGTCCAGCCGTTCATACAGCCACTCATAATCCATGACCTTTTCTATTTTCCGCAGCAAGTGATCCTGGGGTACCAATGCATCTACATCCACCATTACGATGTCTTTCCGTGAATTTTTCTTCCAGTTTTCCATCCTTACGCCCCCTTTCCTCTATTATAACAGAAGAACCCCGCCTGTGCCGAGGTTCTTTGACAAGCTGACAAAGAAGAAAGACACCCGAAAGGGTGTCTTTCTTCTTTGTGTGTATAGAGGGAAAATCAGATCACTTGATGTACACAAAGTCGCCGTTGTTGATGTGGAAGTCCCCCTTTAGATTGCTCAGTTCCTCCCAGTAGCCCTCGCAGGGCTTGTCCAGGGGAACGTGTTCCTCTTCAATCAGAATGCGGCGGATATCGCGGCCGTCAATGTCTCTCGGGCGGACGCCGCGTTGGAGCGCCACGTCAGCGGCAACGCCTGCCGCATGGCCCGTACCCATGGCCGGCCCGATGATGCGCATCGCACCGTTGGCATGGAACTCGGCAGAGCAGCAGCGGCCGACGGCCAGCAGATTATCCACGCCCTTGGGCAGCAGGCAGCGGTAGGGAATGTCGCAGTAATCCCGGGGATCGGGGCGAACCTCGGTGCCCTCGGGCTCACCGAAGGGGTGCATCTGGGCCGGGCAGCCCTTCTGCACCGTCACGGCAGAGCCGGTGGGATGGACCATGTGGGCATGGCGCTGGAACACCAGATCGCTGCTGGTGGGATGGTGGGTGTCCATCATCTCGGGGAAGCGGGCGATACCGTCCTCAAACTTTGTGCCGCAGACTACGTCGCTGGTTTTGAGCATATACTCGCCAAAGATGCGGCGGCTGTCACGCACACCGGGCAGAGAGCCTGTGCCCACAAGGCGCACCTTCTCGAAGCCGGGCACGCACTCGCGCAGGAAGTGATAGAAGCCCTGCATGAGCAGGTGCTGCTCCAGCACCTGGCGGGAAATATCCTCGGCATCGGTGTTGTGGCAGAAATAGCTGTGGAAGGAGAACGTCACAAAATCGGCGTTGTCCATGGTGGTGTTGGGGATGATCACGCGGAAAAAGCCGGAGAAGCGGTTGCATACGTGGCGCACCAGCTTGCCCTCCTGAATCCATTTTTCCTCCAGATCATAGACCAGCGGGTGAGGGTTCTCAACACCGTTGGCGATCTGCTCGGCCTTGTAGGCGTCCTCCGCCGCCTGATAGCGGACGAGGTCTGCCCCGGACCAGCGGGAACCCAGCGTGGTGGACATATTCAGACCGGCAAAGTCCGCGCCGCCCACCTCGTAGGGAACACCTGCCATAGCGGCAAGGTCCGCGTCGCCGGTGCTGTCGATAAAAATGCGGGCCGTAACGCTCATCACGCCGCCCTTGGTATGGAAGAATGCGCGCTTGATGTTTGCACCGTCCATTTCAACGTCCATGCAGGTGGAGTCGTAAATGATGCGTGCGCCGGCCTGCACCACCATATCCTCCAAAACGAACTTGCCGAACTCCGGCTCAAAGGATGGGTTGCGGTAATAATCCTTGCTGGGATCGACCTTGCGAAGCTGACCGATATCGTCCAGCCGCTTCGTATACTCCATGCAGATGCCCTCGATCCCGCCTGCAATCTGCGGTACATAGCCGTTGGTGGCCAGACCGCCCAGGGAAACGCCCTTTTCAAACATGATGACGTGCAGACCGCGGCGTGCCGCGCAGATAGCGGCAGTACAGCCACCGACACCGCCGCCGATGATGGCGAGGTCACAGAACAGATCTTTTCTTACAGGCTGCATAATGTGCTCCTCCTCGTATGTAAGTGTTTGTGTTTACTTTCAAATACCATACGCTTACTGACAATAATAGCATATATGTTTTGTGCGCGGCTTGCAAATCAAAAACAGGGGATTTGTTTCCAAAAAGGCAAAGAAGTTCCCGGCGGGCAGATGTTGCCGCACCTGCCCGCCGGGGTATTTCAGTTATATTTCCCAACAAATTCGTGGACGCATTTCCGCAGCTTCCGCAGTGCGGGGCAGGAGATGTTCCTTCGCTGTATATAGTACAGACCGGTGCGGATCGTGTCATTCTCCACCGGCACAGAATTCACCGTTCCGATACGGCGCGGGACGGCACAGGCCTGGGGAAGCAGGCCCGCGCCCGACTCCACCAGCTTGAGGGCGATGGTCGGCTCATTGAAGTCTACGAAGCGTACCTTCATGTCGTTCTTGAAGCCCAGCAGCTGGTAGATCTGGTTGCGCTGACGGTCCGACAGCGGCGTATCCTGCTGCGCGCAGGAAAAGAAAAACGTTTCGTCGTGCAGCAGAGGGAACATATCCTGTGTGATCCGCTCACACTGCGCCAGAGGATGTCCGTCCGGAATGCCCAGTGTGAGCGTGTTCAGCTGAAACAGCTCTTCCACGATGAAATCGGAGGCGGGGAGCTCACCGTATTTAGAGTAGTCCACGCCGAGACCATACATGATGGGGAGGAAAATAGCATTCACCGTGCCGGACAGCAGCGCCCGCACCAGCTCCGGCGCGTTGAGCGCGCGGCGTCTTACGCTGATCTCAGGGTTTTCGAGGGAGAACTGTGTCAGCATTTCCGCTTCGTGGAAGTTGCCGATGAACGGGCAGTAGCCCACCACCAACGAGCCGCCGCCCTCGCGGCGCAGCTCGGCGGAGCGTGTGGACATCTGCTTATAAAGCCCCACGATGGAGTGAAAATAGGTGATAAGCTCCTGCCCGGCAGGCGTGAGCTCCACGGGACGCGACTTTGAGGCACGCTCAAAGATGCGAAGGCCCAGTTCTTTTTCGACCTTGGCGATATGCTTGGATATGACGGCCGGGGAAGAGGCTATGCTCTCCGCGGCCTCCGAGTAATTGTGGCATATATCCACTGCACAGACGGACTCTAGATCGTTGATATCCAGATCAAAGCACCTCCTGTTCAAAAATGGCGGCGTATAGGATTATACACCGCCATTTTATCATAAAGTGAGTTCTGCTTCAACAAAACATTGATGCACCTGTGGATGCTTTGCCTTTACAGAATATAACCGATCAGGGAGAACACGACCGTTGCCGCCACCGCGTAGATGACAAGGGCAAGCACGCCCTTGGACCAGACGAACTTCGACTCGATGCCCTCCTTGCCCAGAAGCAGGGGCGCAGGGCCGGCTGCTGCATAGGTCAGATACGCGAACATGGAACTGAAAGCGATGGCCGTGCCGATGACGGTGATGTTGATGCCTGCGTCGGCGTACTGTGCGGCGAACGGAGCGGTCAGGGAGGAGACGATCACGCCGGTGGCCATATTGGAAAAGAAGTTTGTGACCACAGTACACACCACGACAATGAGCAGCACAAACACAGGCCAGCTCATATCGGAGAACATAGGCCCAAGCACCTCCGTCAGCCACTGGTTAATACCGAGATCGTTGGAGGCCAGCGCACCGCCCAGCATGGAGAAGATGCCGACCGCGGTGATCATGCCCCACATAGAACCTTCCTTGAAGTGCTTGTTGGCATTCATAAGGGGCTTGCCGTCGATTTTCACGATGCACAAAACGACGATGACGAGCAAAAACCAGCCCGCCTGCGTGATGGATGCAAAGCTGCCATACCAGGACACGGTCTTGGGGATGAGCAGCAGCGCAAAGGAGTAGCCGATGTCCACCAGGAACGAGAGCAGGTAGATGATTTGGAACTTGTTGAACTTGGTGCTGACGTTCTTCATGGACTCCAGCTGGTCAACATTCAGATTTGTCAGGCAGCTCATGTCGCAGCGGAAAAGGTAGCGAATAGAAAGCGAGTAGAGGATGATAAAGCATACGCCCACGGGAAGCGCACTGGCAATGTAAATAACCGGATTAACACTGTAGCCGTATCCCGAGATGGCCGCGTTGAACGCGTTGGTGATGCCCAGCGGCATACCGGAGAAGGGAAGTATGGAAGAACCCAGCATGCCGCACAGATACAGGCCGATATACATGGCCTGGGCATACTTGTCGTTCTTTTTCAGCTGCAGTGCGTCGCGGATGCTGTCAAACATTGCAAACGAGAAAATAATGCCGCCGAAAAGGCTCAGCACTATATCTGCAAGAAGAAATGTGAGCAGCAGCATGATGGTGAACGCCATGGGCTTGCCCTGGATGAATTTCACCGTCAGCATCTTCTTGGCCAGCACCTGGCCCGCGCCGGTCTCACGCAGCGCCGAGCAGATGACGGTGATGGCGATCATCTGCAGCATAACGGAAGTGCCGATGAAATTTGCAGCGGCAGTAGCGGCATCCATATAACCGTGGAAGATGGTGGCTACAAGTGCGGCGAGAGAAGGCCAGATCGTCTCGTTGGTGACGGTGATCAATACCAACAGGGCGACAAACACACAAATCATATTCACGCCCAATTCGGTAACAGTTCCCCACGTGGGGATGATCTTGCCGCCGAAGAACATAAGTACAAGTCCGATACATACCCAAATGATATATTTGAGGTCGAGTTTCTTTTCCACTGGCGTGCCTGCCATAAAAGTTCTCCTTTCTTTGCCCTGCAGGGCCTTAAATGATGTCAGGCTGGGGATGTCAGTAAGGTACAGCGCTTATGAAAGTATGGTACTTCAAGTTTACCGTTTGTTAAAAAATATGCAAATCAAAAAGCCGATATTTTTCTCCAAAACGGAAAAGAAACGGTACGATTTGAAATCAAAACCTTCGGATTAGCCGGAGGTTTTGATTGTCCGTGGTATTTTGTGTGGTCAACGGGGATCTGCGAAATTGTATTTATCCCCAAAATTGCGAAAAAGCACCCGAAATCCGAAGATTTCAGGTGTTTCTGGAGCTGCTGGGCGGATTTCTCCCTAACGGTGCGCTGCACTTCACCTTCCTGCCGGCGTATCTGCCGGAGGATTCCGCTCCGTATATCTGCCCACCAGAGGATCCGCGCTTCGCTGAGGTAGTCGCCTATATGGAAAAGATCACAAAAATCGCCGGCATACATACCTCGTACGGTGTAAACGAGCAGCACGAAGTGGAGCTGTTCTGTGAGTAACGTTCCATGGGTGACCTACAGCGATACCGCACACTCGCCCGCCATGTAGAATGGCAAACGCTCGTCTGCACCTTGTCCCACAACGGAAACCACGCCTTCCCATTGTCAGGAAGGCGTGGTTTCTGTCCAAGTGTTTACTTTTCACAAAATATCCGTCTCGAACGGTATTTATCCGAAGATGTTGAATACGCCGATCACGGCCAGCAGGATGACCCACACTGTGAACGCCAGCGCGGCCACCAAGGACTGGACGAACAGCTTGCTGCGAACCTCCTCGGGAGCTTGGGAGAGTACGATGCCGCCGGAGCTGGACAGGGGCGCTGCCGCAGTGGCCCAAATGGCGGTTGTGAAGCCCAGGAACATAGGCCCGATCGCGATGCCGGTGGAGGAAGCGATGCTGGCAATCATGGGATAGAAGGTGGGCATGCACACGCCCATGCCGTCGCTGACGAAGCTCAGGATGCCGCCCAGCGCGGTCATGATGACCGTCAGACCGTGGCCGGATACGTTGCTGCCGACCCACTCGGCCACCATCTGCACCACACCGTAGTTGGAGGCTACGCCGATCAACGTGCCCACGCCGCAGATGACCAGGATCATATTCCAGGGGATCATTTCCTTGATGACAAGGCGGCCATCGCCCAGCTTGAGGAAGGTGCAGATCATGCCGCCGATCAGGGACAGGAGCTGGATCTCAAACACATAGCTGGTCAGGTAGCGCAGAACGGGGTTGGGGAACAGAATATTGATGAGGGAGGGGAGGACGATCAGCGCCACGCTGCCAACGATAAGCCCCAGCGTGAGCTTCTGGTTCTTTTCCATGGGGGCGGGCTTGTCGATGACCACGTTCTTCACCTTGTGACCCTTGAGAATGAAGTACATGATGAGCATGAAGCTGATCTGGCAGATAGCCAGCGTCACAGACTGCTGGGAAACCAAACGGGATGCTACGTCAGCGTCGATGCCGGAGGACTCCGCGATGGACTTGGTGGCCACGCCGCCGATGCTCCAGAAGGTGGTGCCGCCCAAGGGGGCGCCGGTCACAGTGGCCATAAAAGCCAGCAGAGGGTGGAAGTTGGCCTTTTTGGCCAGGGAGAACGCGATGGGAGCCATTACGATCACGGCCATCTGTCCGCCGCCGCCGGCAGCGCCCACGATGACAGCACCCAGGAAAATGCCCCAGGGGAGCAGCGCGGCATGGTTGCGGAACAGGTAGATGATGCGGTCGCCCAGCGCCTGCATAGTGCCGTTCATGATGGCAAAACCGTAGAAATACGCCACCGTCAGAATATACATCATGATCTTGACAGGGAACAGCGTTGTTACGGTGGAAGCAGGCTTGCCCATCAATACGCAGCCGATGATGTATGCAAAGATGAGGGACAGAATGCCGATGTTGACCTTTTTGACGCTGCCCACCACGATGGAGACGACCAGCGCTGAAATGCAGAGAATGGCAATGGTAGTTGTACTCATTTTTGTATCCTCTCTCTATAAATTTTGTTGTGTGATAGATGTGTCAGGTAAGGATCACCGATGCGAAAAGAGCTCCTGCCCGGGGGCAAATGTGGGGAAGCGCAGGACGACTGCCTGCTCGCTGTCGGAGGCCAGCAGATAGCCGAAACGATCGGTCCGGCTCAACGCCAGGTTGGGGGTGTAGAGGAGCTTTCCCTCCTCGAAGCCCGGCGCTAGAATGTTGGCGACCGGGATGCCATCCCGATCCAACACAACGGCACGTCCGCCCATCATGATGCCGAGATACAGATAACCGTTCTCGTCCATGGCGTGGGTATCTACATTTGAAGCACCGCTGTTGCGGTAGGCTTGCAGAGGTGTATGCTGGGCGATACGGGGTTCACCCTGACCATCCAGCAGAAACCGCAGCACAGAGTTGCTGCTGCACTCACTGACCCAAAGGCTTTTGCCGTCAGGGGAAAGGGTGATCCCGTCCGGGCTGGCCAAATTGCCGACATACAGACTCAGCTCATGATAGCCGGAATCCTGCGTCAGACGGTATACGCCGCCGATGGGGTCACGGAATGTGCCGGACAGATCGGTGAACAGCAGATCACCTTTTCGGTCAAATACCATGCAGTCCGGGCGCAGCTTGCGGCCCTCGTACTGCAAAGGCAGTTCTTCCAGCAGCTTGCCGTCCGCACTGAGTATGCGAATGCAGTTGCGGAGCATATCGGCGGCGAAGCAGCGTCCGTCCTGGTGGAACACAAGTCCTACGGTCATGCCGCTGTCAGAATGAAAGAAGTCGCTGATGCTGCCGTCGAGAGAGATTTTCTTGACATAGGTGTCATTGGGCGCTGTCAGGCAGCAATAGAAATTGCCATGCCGGTCAAATATCGGGCCCTCCAACGAAGGCGTGGCTTTTCCCGGCGCGATGACATGAGCCACCTCCGCACGGATGCAGGGAAGTCCCCGCAATTCCGGCGGCAGATGCCGCTGCGTTATGGTCACAGTATCCATCATAGACATAAGACTCCTTTCTCAATTATTTATTGGTGTTGGGCGGCTGCGGAAGGTCTGCGCCGTCTTTTTGACGATGCTTGGCGTATTTCCGCTGCGGGGTGACGCAGATGTGCAGAATGGGCGTCCGCACCTCCTCTACCTTGAAGGGGCAGTGGTACATTCCCTTAGGAAGATAGATCATGCAGCTTTTGGTCAGCGTGACCCACTCATCCTCGAAGCGAAAGCGGATGATGCCGCCCAGGTCTTCCGGGTCTTCATGGTTCGTGCCAATGAAGGCGAGGATCTCATCTGTGTCGGTTTCTACATGGTGAGGCGGTCCGCTCAACGGCTTGTAATACCAAATGCACTCCATGTTGCACATGCCGTCTACCACGGTGCTGTCCGCCCATGTTACGCTCCGCCGAACATCCGGCGGCAGCCGGAAATGGGTGTATTCCAGCGGCCTGGGTGTGGTGATGATGTACTGATCGTACTTTCCCATACCGCTTAGAACGTGCCGTCCTTAGGCAGGTGCGGCCCCCACGTCCAATTACCGTCAGGCGTATAGACCGCGTTGGGGTGGTAGGTGTAAATGCGGCCCTTCTCCTGCGGCGGGTTCGCGTTGGGATGGTAGATGCGGCGGGCATCCGGCTGCTGCACCCATCCCTCGTTGTAGGGAGTACGGGTGAAGGCGATGATGTGCGTCTTCAGCAGCTTCCACTCCTCATCGATCTTGATGAACTCATTGTCATACTTCCCGATGAACCAATAGGCTGTGGGCAGGTGTTCGTTGCTGGGGTACGGCTCAATAGCCATGGCGTGCGGGCTCAGCTGATTGAACTGTGCCTTGGCCCGGCTGCCATCCTCGCTGAAAACGATACGGGGTGTCAGAATGTTCTGCAGACCGATCCACCCCTTCATGTGGTTGGGGTTGGCGTTCAGATGGGTGTGCTCGTCGTGCATATACTTCCGCACGTTCTCCGGCCCAATGTATGCGCCATCCTCGCACATCTCGTAGGTGATCTCAGGATGATCCTGCGCCATCAGACTGTAAATGCCCAAAAAATTGACCTGATCCAAATAGGCCAAATAGCGGCCCATGATATTTTGGATGTCAATAATATCCGCCGCTCGCAGCAGCCGATCCAGTTCTTTTTTCTCCATGATACGACCTCCTTCTTACAGCGATTCCGGCACATAGGGGCCCCATTCGATACCGCCGGAGGCGCATCCATAGTCTGCGTTATAAACGTTGGTATAGTCGGGGGCGCGGTCAGGCTTCATACCGGGAAGCACCGGCATATGCACACAATCGGGCTGCTTCATCCATCCCAGCTCGAAGGGACTGCGGAGATACCAGATCAGCTGCAGCTTTTGGATCTTCCAGCCCTTTTCGGTTTTTATAAAATGCACATAGTACTTGCCGCAGCCCCAAAAGGCCGTCAGCTTTTCCTGGTCGCAGGGGTACGGCATGGCCCACTTGGCGCTGGGCGCTAACAGAGCCCATGTGCCCACGGCTCGCTGTCCATCCTCGCTGCGGATCACGGTGGGGTTGCAGATGTTCTGCAGCTCCATCCAACCGCGCTTGTCCTTCGGGTAGGACAGATAGGCATCATAGGCGTTCAGAAATGCCTGTACATGTTCCGGGCCGTCGTAACCGCCGGACTCCGCCAGCTCAATGCTGACCTCCGGGTCGCCTACGGCGAACAGATCCTCGTACACACGGCTCACATCCATGCGGCTGAATGCCTCCACAAGACGGGCCATCAGATTTTGAATCTCTGTAATATCAGCGGCGCGTCTCAGACGCATCAGCTGCTTTTCGGTGATCTCAACCTGCATATTGTTATGACCTCCTCATTCACATTGTTTCCGATATACGTCCGCACATCTTAAACCGTGCCATCCGAGATATAAGGCCCCCAGTTGTAGATGCCGTCCTTCACGTATACCTGATCCGGGTGATAGACGTAGAAGCGGGCGCGGCGATCCGGCGCTTGACTCCAGAAGGGAGCTTCGCGGCAGCACTCCTGCTGCTTCAGCCAGCCGGAGTGATACGGACTGGTGAAGTAGGTGACAAGGTGCAGATGAAGGATCTTCCACTCGCCGTCGATTTTCTTCAGTGTCCAGCACATCTTGCCTGCGTGCCAGAACGCTGTCAGTGTGCGCTTGGCGGTAAACTGGGGATCCAGCGTGGCCTGCTTGGCTTTGGGAGAGATCAGACTCCATGTAGCCTGTGCTGTCAGCCCGTCCTCTGCCACCACAATGTGGGGTGTGCCGGCATCCCAAAAGTCCAGCCAGCCGTGCTTGTCCCGCGTAATGGTGGAGAGATTCTTGTGGAAATAGTCTACCATGAATGCGCGGGTATTTTCCGGCCCACGGTAGGTGCCGCATGTGTCGTACTCCACGCTGACCTCAGGGTCATCCTTGGCAAACAATTCCTCATAGATGCTTTTGGCGTCAAACTGATCCATCAGCGTCACATACCGACCCAACATCATGGCGATCTCGTTGATGTCGGCAGCCTCCTGAAACCGTTTGAGCTCGTCGGGGCCAATGTTCATTGCCATAACCTCCTGCAAACATACTTGCTTACGCTGCGACATTGTCACAGTCTTAACACTTGACAGCATATCACACAAAAGGAGATATTGCTAATTACAAATATTTATATGATATGCCAAAGAGGAATGAGGGCTTTTGAGGGAGGCAGTTGAATCTTTGCAAAAAATTGTTTATAATATAACAATAGAGGTTGGGCTGTAACTTCGTTAGGAGGAAGTCTATATGCAGATAGAACACCTACGTTATCTAATGGCGGCCGCACAGTACGGATCTCTGAATAAGGCGGCGAAGGCGCTGTACTGCACGCAGCCGGCCATTACCCGCGCCATTAAAACTGTGGAAAAGGAGCTGGGTGCGCCGGTGTTTGAGCGCACGCCGACCGGCATCGTGCCCACGCAGCTGGGCGCGAAGGTGCTGGAGGATTCCCGCCTGATCTTTGGCTATATTGACAACTGGCGGCGCAGTGCGGAGGAGGCGCAGAGCAAGTCCTCCATCAGCATTTTGTTTACGGGCGTTTCTCCGCGGTTTATCACGGTAAACACCATTGTGAACTTCCAAAAAGCCCATCCAGACGTGCATGTCAATGCACAGTACCTTCCGTATACCTATGCACGGTCTGCGTTGGAGCCGGAGGAGTTTTCCCGCCTTATCATCTCCTACAAAGTGCCGAACCATTTGGAATCGGCGAAAAAGTTCGCCGTGGAGCACGGTATGCAGCTGGCTATTCTGCAGCGCGATGAGTTTTGCCTGTTTGCCAGCGCACAGAACAGCGTTATACAGCAGGAGACGCTTACGTTTCAGGATCTGCGGGGACGGCTGTTTTTCCTGCCACAAGATCCCTATCGCTTTCCCTATCTTGACCTGCTGAACAAGTGGGGGTGTGTTATCGGCCCGCAGATGTGGCAGGATGAAAACCTGATGCTGGCGCTGACTTTGGACCACACCGCGTTTTCTCTGCGGCCGTCCTGCATGAGCGAGCATAACTATTATTTTGAAAACGGCTTGCTGCAAAAGCGGAATATCAGCGACCTGGCGCTGCCGGTGAACCTTTGCCTATTCTACCCAAGCGCGGATCGCATCTCGGGAAATGAGGCCGCGTTCGTGAGATCCATCCGCGAAACATTTCCAGAGTTTCAAATTCTGTAAGAACATAGTTCAGGAGGCTGTGCATGAGAAAAAGGATGAACCGCACTTGGGCGGAAATACCGAAGGCGGAGGTCGAGAGGCTGGCAGACGGCTTGACAGCCAAGACATACGCCGCCGACTGGATGACGGATGACAGCGGCTTTGCCTTTGCGGAGGCGATTTTGGGACAGCGGCTGGAATTGTCTTTTCCGAATGATGCAACACTGACGCTTTCCTTCCGAAGCGAAACAGAGTTGGCGTGGGACGACTCTGACGGCGCGCAGGGCAGCGGCTTCTACCGGGCGTTGTCCGCGCCCGGCTGCCCGAAAGTCGTGTTCGTTCACCAGTACAGGGACGGACTGTGGCCGCCGACCTGCGTGGACCTGGTGCTGGATCTAGAAACCGGGTACGCCACGGTAGTCATAGCGCAGCTGGGCGGCGATGAGCGCCCGCGGGAGGCGGTGCACACCATCCGCTTTGGCGAGATCACGGGTATCCCGCATCCTGCCGATGCCGAACCGCACGGCTATACCACTGATCTGATAGGAAAGGCTATCCACTGGGAAATGCCCGCCTTCACGAAAAAGCCGCCTATCAAGCACATCTATCTGTCGCCGCTGTACTATGGCATCTTCATGACGCGGGAGGACGGCACTTGTTATATGGCGGCAGACCCTGCGGACTACATTCGCATACGGGGAAATCTATACCTCGTCAGCGTCATTGAAGCACGCCGCTCCGGCATCCAGCTGAACTTCCTGATCAACACCGACCTGTTGGAGGATGTGGTGGGCCATTTCGGTATCAGCGCGGGTAATGAGCGCGGGCAGGATGAACCAAAGATCGTCTGCACGGTCATGACCGGGCGCAAGGGCACATTTGTCCCGATGGAGACACTGTGGTGAGGCCGACGGGAGAAGCTCTGCAATAAGCAAGTGCAATAGAGACACGCCTGCGGTACAAGGCCGCAGGTGTGTCTTTGTCTATTGGCTACATAAGAGAACCCCTGCTCTGCCGGGGGGACAAAATAGCCTATGGCGAGGGGAGAAGTAGACAAGAAAAAGTCTCCGAGTTAGAGTAAGGTTGAGGTTTGCCGACCAAAACTTACAAAAACAAGGAGACTAATTCATGACAAGTAATAAATCCACCGACAAGCAAAAGGTTTCCGGTGATGGTGATAGCCCGTTTCCGGGCGGTAGGGCAGGGAATGCAGGCGAAGAAAAATTCAGTTCCCCTTGAGGAGCTTGCCAGTAATAGGTCCTTACTGTGGGACGCAACAAAAAGATCATAAAATCACATTGCTAACAGTCAGCATCGCGCTCCTGCTCACAGCCTGCGAGCAGAAGATAAACGACCAAACCGGCACCGCACCACCGCCCGCGGCTGCGGTGCGGGAGGAGACACAGCGGCCGCAACCGCTCACGGAACCCACCATGGTGGAGCAACCACCAGCCGCAGCATCGACAGCCGTGCAGGAACGGACTCAGGAGGAGAATATTCCACAAGTCACCCAGGACCCGAAGCCGGTCACAGAACCTGCACCCGCGGAGGACATCCCCTCGGCCACCGTCCCTGCCAAGCCCGGCTGCGATGAGGACAGCGCCCCAACGCCTGAAGATGGATCGGAGCCTACCCCGGCGCCAGAGCCGGCTCCCGAACCCACAGCACCCGCAGATTGTCAAGCAGCCATCGACGCTGCCAACGCCTACGCGGTGAAGCAATACGGTGTCACCACGGACAGTGGCCTGACACTGGGCAACAGCGCCTATCGCTTCCCTGCCGCAGTGCCGGTGAACGCCTCGCAGGAAACGTTGGAGGCTAAGGCACGAGACATGGTGGACTTCACCTTCCGTCAGATTATGATGCAGGCTGGCGTGGACACCATCGCGGACGCCGGCTTCCACTGTAACGTCTGCATTGTAGAAGACGGCGGGAGCCTGCTGATTTACGTCCTCTACGACGATTAAGCGGCGCAAAACCTGCGTCGGTGTAAGCAAAGAATACAGGAACGCCTCCGGCAGAGAAATGCCGGAGGCGTTCCCGCATTCGATTTGTTCCATAGGTGTCACAGGGCCTTCAGCTTGCGGCAGTATTCTGACTCCGACAGTTCGCCTTTCTGAAAAGCGGCGCGGAGTTCTTCCGCAACGGCGACAGTCTGATTCCATTCATCGGCAGAGATCGCGCCGCGCTGCTTTCTTGCCTTCAACCGATTATAGGTGCGGGCATATTCCTTCGCGGAGGCCTCTTTCAGCTTCCGCTTCGCTGTCTCATGAGCGCCCACACTGCGGCAGCTCTTTCCGCCCTGGCTGGGGATCGGCCTGTCACAGTACTGGATGTTGTACCCACCGACCGCAACGAACCAGTGGCCGCAGTTTTTGCATCTGCGGG
>ENA-UOOA01001169-UOOA01001169.1-human-gut-metagenome-genome-assembly--contig:-P61old-NODE-1169-length-44957-cov-10.957441_pt1 | contig 44957 bp, 37 predicted proteins | sample MGYA00242467_ERZ724014 | MGnify/ENA metagenome assembly ERZ724014 | reverse complement strand
GCCAGCGCTGCCGCAGCGGCCCCCGGCAGCGCGCTCCGCTGCCCCCCGGCCCGCCGCTGCCCCGGGGGCAAGGCCTGCGTCGGTAGGTGGCGATACCTCGCGCTTGAACAAGCGCATGGCCGAGCTGGGTTTGTGCTCGCGCCGCGAGGCCGATGACTGGATTGCCAAAGGCTGGGTCAAAGTCAATGGCGAGGTGGCGCCCATGGGGCTGCAGGTCACCGCCGCAGATCGCATTGAGGTGGACAAAATCGCCCAGGGTTTCCAGGAGCAGCGCGTCACCATCTTGCTGAACAAGCCGATCGGCTATGTCAGCGGGCAGGCCGAGGATGGTCACACGCCCGCCGTGGCGCTGATCAATCCCCGCACCCACTGGCGCGAGGACCCCAGCCGCAACCGCTTCTCTCCGCCGCAGTTGCGGGGGCTGGCGCCTTGCGGGCGGCTCGATATCGACTCGGTGGGCTTGTTGGTGCTGACCCAGGACGGGCGTGTGGCGCGGCAGATCATTGGCGAAGACTCTGAGGTGGACAAGGAATACCTGGTGCGTGTGGTCTACCAGGCACCGGGCCAGGCGGTGCCACGCCACCCTGGCGAGCGCTCCGCGCCGCTGCAGGAAATCGACGAGCGTGACCCTGTCAGCACCAATGTGCAGGCGGTGTTTCCCAAGGAGTTGCTGGAACGCCTGCGCCATGGCCTGAGCCTGGACGGTGAGCCGCTCAAGCCCGCCAAGGTGGAGTGGCAAAACCCCGAGCAGCTGCGCTTTGTCTTGACCGAAGGCAAGAAGCGCCAGATTCGCCGCATGTGCGAGCTGGTGGGGCTCAAGGTGGTGGGGCTCAAGCGCATCCGCATTGGAAGGGTGACGCTGGGCAACCTGCCCGTAGGCCAGTGGCGCTACCTGGGACCGCATGAGCGGTTTTGAGATTTTTTGCGGCCGCACAGGGTGCTGCACCGGGGGCGTTGCTAGCATGACCGCACCCGTCTGGTCTAAGAGGAGATGTCTGTGAGTGAAGAGAAATACCGGTTGGTCACCCGCAGTGACTTCGATGGCCTGGTGTGCGCCGTTTTGCTCAATGAACTGAACCTGATTGACGAGATCACGTTCGTCCACCCCAAGGACATGCAGGATGGCAAGGTTGCCATCACGTCGCGCGACATCACCACCAACCTGCCCTACGTGCCGGGTGCGCACCTGGTGTTCGACCACCACGAGTCGGAAACCGTGCGCAATGCAGGCCGCCGTGACACCAACCACATCATTGAGGCCCATGCCCCATCCGCGGCGCGCGTGGTCTACAACCATTACGGTGGCAAGGCCGCGTTCCCCCGCATCACCGAAGAGATGATGGCGGCGGTGAACCAGGCCGACTCGGCCCAGTATTCGCGTGAAGACATCCTCGACCCGCAGGGCTGGGTGCTGCTGAACTACCTGATGGACTCGCGCACCGGCCTGGGCCGTTTCCGCGATTTCCGCATCAGCAACTACGCGCTGATGATGGATTTGATCAAGTACTGCCGCGACCACACCATCGAGCAGATTCTGGAGTTGCCCGACGTGCAGGAGCGCGTGGCCCTGTACCGCGAGCACGCCGTCAAGGCCAGGGAGCAACTGGAGCGCTGTGCCATTGAACTGGGCAACCTGGTGGTGCTGGACCTGCGCCAGGAAGAAACCATCTGGGCCACCAACCGGTTCATGATTTACGCGCTGTTCCCTCAGGCCAACATCTCCATCCACGTGATGTGGGGCCTGCAAAAGCAAAACACCGTGCTTGCCACGGGCAAGTCCATCCTCAACCGCAGCAGCAAGACCCATGTGGGCAACCTGATGCTGGAGTTTGGCGGTGGCGGCCACGCCGCTGCGGGCACCTGCCAGGTGGCCAACGAGAAGGCAGACGCGGTCCTCAAGGTGCTGGTCGAGCGCATCAACGCCGACGGCTGAGACGCCTTTGCCTTCAAACGTATAACGTCGTTGGTTCGCCTGGCCGTGCTACAGCACTGTCTGCGGCTTCCCGCCTAGTTATCCGATTGAAGGCAAAACCGTACGCGGAGCGCCACTTGCAGGAGCGGGCTGCTCGCCCCTCTTGAAACCTTCACCCCCGCCCATAAATCACGCCTGCCGGGCTGGCGCGCGTGATTTTTTTGTGCCCCCCTTTGTGTGATTCCATCCAGAAATTTACCGAGAGAGAGAACCCTCCCATGAGCAAGCAAACCCTGTCGTTCCAGGCAGAAGTGGCCCAACTGCTGCACCTGGTCACCCACTCGCTGTATTCCAACCAGGAAATCTTCCTGCGTGAGCTGATCTCCAACGCCTCGGACGCCTGCGACAAACTGCGATTTGAGGGTCTGAACAACGCCGCGCTGTTTGAAGATGCCCCCAACCTCGAAGTGCGCGTGAGCTTCGACAAGGCCGCCAAGACGCTGACCATCACCGACAACGGCATCGGCATGAGCCAGCAAGAGGCCATCGACCACCTGGGCACCATCGCCAAGAGCGGCACCAAGGACTTCATGGGCCGTCTCTCAGGCGACCAGAAGGCGGACGCCCAACTCATCGGCCAGTTCGGCGTGGGCTTTTACTCGGGCTTTATCGTGGCTGACAAGATCACTGTGGAATCGCGCCGTGCGGGCCTCAAGCCCGAAGAAGGTGTGCGCTGGACGAGCGGCGGCACGGGCGATTTCGAGGTCGAAACCATCACCCGCGCCCAGCGCGGCACCAGCATCATCCTGCACCTGCGCGAGGATGCCGAGGAATACCTCAACGCCTGGAAGCTCAAGCAGGTCATTGCCAAATACTCCGACCACATCAGCTTGCCCATCCTGATGGAAAAGGAAGAGTGGAAAGACGGCGAGCTGATCAACCCCAACGACGAAAACGGCGGCCGCCAGCCTGGCGGCATGGTCAAGACCGGCGAATGGGAAACCGTCAACAAGGCCAGCGCACTGTGGACGCGCCCCAAGAAAGACATCACCGACGAGCAGTACGCCGAGTTCTACAAGACCATCAGCCACGACCACGAGGCACCCCTGACCTGGGCGCACAACCGCGTGGAAGGCAACACCGAGTACACGCAGCTGCTGTACATCCCCGCCAAGGCACCGTTCGACCTGTGGAACCGCGACAAGAAGGCGGGCGTGAAGCTGTACGTGAAGCGCGTCTTCATCATGGACGACGCCGAAGCGCTGATGCCCACCTACCTGCGCTTCGTCAAGGGCGTGATCGACTCCGCCGACCTGCCGCTGAACGTGAGCCGCGAGCTGCTGCAGGAAAGCCGCGACGTGCGCTCCATCCGCGAAGGCAGCACCAAGCGCGTGCTGAGCATGCTGGAAGACCTGGCCAAGCACGACAAACATGACGCCCCTGCTGAAGGCGCCGACGGCGTGACCGACGTGGTGAGCGAGGAAGACAAGGCCAAGGAAGGCAAGTACACCAAGTTCTATGCCGAATTTGGCGCGGTGCTGAAGGAAGGCTTGGGCGAAGACTTTGCCAACCGCGAACGCCTGGCCAAGCTGCTGCGTTTTGCCAGCACCACCAGCGACACCGTGAGCGTGTCTTTTGCCGACTACAAGGCGCGCATGAAGGAAGGCCAGGAGGCGATTTACTACATCACCGCCGACACGCTGGCCGCTGCCAAGAACAGCCCGCAGCTCGAAGTCTTCAAGAAGAAGGGCATCGAAGTGCTTTTGATGACCGACCGCGTGGACGAGTGGGCGCTGAACTACCTGCACGAGTTCGACGGCACCCCGCTGCAAAGCGTGGCCAAGGGTGCGGTGGACCTGGGCAAGCTGCAAGACGAGGCGGAGAAGAAGGCTGCCGAAGAGGCTGCCGAAGCCTTCAAGCCCGTGCTGGCCAAGCTGAAGGAAGCGCTCAAGGACAAGGCCGAAGACGTGCGCGTAACGACCCGCCTGGTCGATTCGCCCGCCTGCCTGGTGGTACAGGACGACGGCATGAGCACGCAGCTGGCCCGCATGCTCAAGCAAGCTGGACAACAGGCGCCTGAGACCAAGCCGGTGCTGGAGGTGAATGCCGAGCACCCGCTGGTCAAGAAGCTGGACGGCAGCGTGCACTTCCACGACCTGGCCCACATCCTGTTCGACCAGGCCCTGCTGGCCGAAGGCGGCCTGCCCGAAGACCCCGCAGCTTACGTCAAGCGGGTGAATGCCTTGCTGGCATGATAACGGTAAAAATGGCTGCTAGCGCTTATGGATAAAGCGCTGGCAGCTATTGAATTGATAGTGTTTATGGCCCCGGCGGTGTGTGATGCCCCGGGGCTTTTTAGTGCCCGTGCAGCGGTGCCTCTGTCGGGCTTGCCTTGCTGGGCTACCCGCCCTGGTGGGGGGCTGGGTTTTCCAGGGCCTGTGCGTGGGCGCGCAGTTGCTCCAGCCCTTGCTGGGCCAGTTGCTGCAACTCGGCAATGCAACGGTCGGTGGCTGCCGCATCCTCGGCCTTGGCGGCGGCTTCCAGCGGGCGGGTCAGCTCGCCCAGGGTGGACAAGCCGAAGCTGCCTGCCGTGCCCCCCAGGTCATGCGCTTGGCGGCGCAGGGCTTCCCATTGGCGGGCCTGGGCGGCTTCGGTGATGCGTGCGACGCGCCGTTCGCAGTCCTGAACAAATTGTGCAATCAGCGGCAGCAGCCGTGCCGTGGTGATGGACTCCTGCAAATCCTGCAGCAGCGCCACGTCGAATACTGGTGTCTGCGCTGCAGCGGCTTCTGCGCTGGTCGGGCGCGGTTCCGAGGCTGGTGGGGGCGGTACGGTGCCCACAGCGTGACGGGCCGGTAATGCGCTCGCCGAACGTGCCAACCAGCGCGACAGCGTCTGCCACAGCGGCGCCTCCAGCAGCGGCTTGGCAATGTGGTCGTTCATGCCACAGGCGCGGGTGCGCTCCATGTCGGCCGTGGTGGCGTTGGCCGTCATGGCGATGATGGGCAGCGCCTCAAAACGGGGCAGGGCGCGCAGCGCGCGCGTGGCGCTCAGGCCATCCATGACTGGCATCTGCATGTCCATCAGCACAGCTGCGTAGGTGTGGTCGGCTGCGCGGGTCAGCTGGTCCACGGCTTCGGCGCCGTTGCGCGCCCAGTCCACCTGGAGGCCGCCGGCCTCTAGCAAGCCCTGGACGACTTGCAGGTTCACCTCGTTGTCGTCCACCACCAGCACACGCAGCCCTGCGGTCTGGCCCACGCCCAGGGCTGGGGGGCTCAGGGGGTGTTCCAGTCCCTCGTGCGCCCAGTCTTTGGCGGGGGCGCGTTGCAGGCGCGCGGTGAACCAGAAGGTGCTGCCACGGCCCGGTTCGCTGTGCACGCCCGTCTCTCCGCCCATGGCCTGCGCCAGCTGGCGGGCAATCACCAGCCCCAGGCCGGTGCCGCCAAAGCGGCGGGTGATGGAGCTGTCGGCCTGGCGGAAGGGCTCGAACAAGCCTTCCATCTGCTGCGCCGTCATGCCAATGCCGGTGTCTTGCACTTCGCCGCGCAGCAGCAGGTGGTGCCCGTCTTGCTGAACCGCGCGCAGGCGCACCACCACCTCGCCCTGGTGGGTGAACTTGATGGCGTTGTGCACGTAGTTGATGAGGATCTGCGAGAGCCGTTGGGCATCGCCCACGCAATGCTCGGGCACGTTGTCGTCCACATCCATGCGCAGCTGCAGCGATTTGGCCAGCGCCTGGGGGCTGAGCAGATCGGCCAGGGTGCCCATGATCGACGACAGAGAAAACGGTTTGTGTTCCAGCTCCAGGTGACCGCCGTCGATCTTCGAAAAGTCCAGGACGTCGGTGAGGATGCCCAGCAGGTGGCGGCTGGCCCGTCGGATCTGCTCCACGCGCTCGCGCTGCTGCGCGGGCAACTCGTCCTTCAACGCCAACTGGGCCATGCCCAGAACGGCGTTGAGCGGTGTGCGGATTTCATGGCTCATCACTGCGATGAAGCGGGCGCGCTCCTGTGCTGCCCGTTCTGCCGCCTCTTTGGCGATGGCCATGGCGTGCGTCTGGCTCTTTTGCTCGGTCACGTCCATCCACACGCCGTGAAACAGCACGCTGCCATCCGCCAGCCGCCGCGCGGTGGCAGAGGTTTGCAGCCAGCGCGATGCGCCCTCGTGTTGCACTTCGGTGTCAAAGTCCAGGGGCTCGGGGTTGCGCAGCCGTTCCATGAACGCGGTCTGGATGCGCTGGCGCACTGGCCGAGGCACGGCATAGGCCTCGCCCACCGGCCCGCCGCTGCGCAGCAGCGCCAGCACCCGCAGCCCGGGCATCGCGCTGGCCTTGTCGCTCACGAACAGAAACCGGCATTTGCCGTTGGCCTGCAGATGGAGTTGAAACACCACGCCAGGAATTGCGCTGGTCAGGTCCATCAACTGTTCCGAAAGCCTGCGCGCCTCCTCGCTGCGCTGCACTTGCGCCGTGAGCTGGTCCGCGCCCTCCATCGTGTTCTTGAAGACCTGCAACGCACGGGCCATGGTGCCCACCTCGTCGCGCCGGTCTGTGGCCGGAATCACATCGTCGTATTGGTGCTCTGTGAGCCGCTGCATGATGCGCGCCAGCTGGCTCACAGGGCGTGAAATCTGCGTCAACGCCACATAGGCCGACAGCACCAGAACCCCTGCCAGCGCCGCCGCCACAGCCGCTGCGATGCGCCACAGGGTTTTTTCCGTCGCCAGATTTTGCTCGTTCATGAGCGCTGAAAATTCGCCGTGCGAGCGGTTGCGAAAGGCGTCGAGGTCTTGCTTCAGTTCCAGCAGGGCTGGCTCAAACGCCTGGTACAGCAAGGTGGTCGCCGCCTCCTTGTACCCTTTGGTGGCCGCATCCAGCACCTGATCGCCTGCATCAAACACCTTCTGCGAGCGCGAGCGCAAACCCATCAATTCGCGGCCCTGGTGCGGTATGTCCTTGGCAATGTCGTTGAGCTCAGTCTCGAACTCCCGCTGCAGGGTGCGCAGCCGTTGTGCGGCTTCGGCCGCCGGGGGGGATGCAGTGCCTTGGGAGGCGCTGTGCGCAGCGTGCACCATCCGCTGGGATTCGCCCAGCAGCACGCCCGTGCGGCCAAAGCTCTGCGCCAACTCGGACTCCAAGGAGATCAGCGTGCGGTACTGCTCGTCCATCTGGCGCATGTGCACCATGGCGTAGCCGATGATGGCCATCGACACCAGGCCCATCAGCCCCAACAGCAAGGTGATCTTGCCCGCCAGGGAGAGGTTGGAGAAGAGCGATTCGCGGGGCATGGGTGAAAGCGGTTCGAAGCGGAGTCTGGCCAGACAGTTGCGTGTGCAGTCTCCAGTCCAAGGCACCAACAGCATGGCTGTGTGCGTTCACGCGAACTGGCCAAAGGTGGCTGCCTTCTCGTTCACACTCGCGCAGCTTACGATACCCGCAGCGGCGGTGAGCCCTGCCACATGGCAAGCTCACTCACGAGGTCACAGTTTCGGTTTTCTGTGATGTACGGCTACCAGGCGGGCTCTTTGGTGGTGCCCACGCTGGCGCCCATTCTGGTGTGGCTGTGGCTGGACCGTCAGTTCGTGGCCAAGGTGGTGGTGCCTGCCTGGAAGCCCTCGGCGCCGGCCTCGCCATCGGCTGCCGATCCGTCCTGACCTGCGGGCGGTGTGGCGTTGGCGTCCACGGCGTCCAGGCGGTAGCCCATGCCGTAGATGGCGCCCACCACGTAACCGTTGGCAGGGGTGAGTTCCAGCTTGGTGCGCAGGCGCGACATGTGGGTGTCCAGCGAGCGTGAAGGTGCTTCGCTGGTTTCGCCCCACACCACTTCACGCAGGTGGGCGCGCGAGAGCAGGCGACCTGCGTTGCGGAACATGAACAGGGCCAGTTCGTATTCGCGGTTCTTGAGCTCCACGGGCTGGTCGCGCAGCCACAGCGAACGCTTTTCGGGGTCGAACCGGTAGGGGCCGAACACCAGGTTGTCGCTCATGGCCTGGGGGCAGGCGCGGCGCAACAGGGCCGTGGCGCGGGCCATCAGCTCACCCATGCGCAGGGGCTTGGTCATGAAGTCGTCGGCGCCGCAGGACAGGGCTTCGATCACGTCTTGCTCTTCGCGGCGGCGGGTGACGAACAGGATGGGCAAGTGCCGCCCTGTTGTCTGGCGCACGGCGGAGACCACCTCGGGGCCTTCCATGTCGGGCAGGTGCCAGTCCACGATGAGCAAATCGAAGGTCTCGTGCCGGATGTCCTGCAGCAGCTGGGTGCCGGTCAGGTAGGTGTGGCAGACGTGGCCATGTTGCTCGGTGGTGGCTTTGATCAGCTCCAGCAGGATCGGATCGTCGTCGAGGGCGGCTATTCGCATGGGGTGGTCACAGCGCTGGGGCGCACTTTGGAGGGGTCAAAGAAAACCTTCCGATGTTGCCTCAGAACCGACGCCTGGTCGAATTTCTGACAATCGTTTGCACTCGTTGAAACACGAAGCCAACAATTGCACCACCGAAGTATCATTTGTGCGGTATTGTAAGAGATTTGTTAAAAATTAACAATCATATTTGCCATATATGGCAAATATTTTGAGATCACATTCTCAGTTCCATTCCCTCTTCCGGGTGTATTCAGGCGTAAAGCGGCTCTTCGCCCATGGCTTCGATTTGCTCGTGCAGCATGTCCACCTGGCCGCGCCAGTAGTCGCTGCTGCCAAACCAGGGGAAATTGACGGGAAACACTGGGTCTTGCCAACGCCGTGCGAGCCATGCGCTGTAGTGGATGAGGCGTAGCGTGCGCAGGGGCTCGATGAGCGCCAGCTCGCGGCGGTCAAAGCTGCGAAATTGCTCGTAGCCTTCCAGCAGCGCGCTGAGCTGCTGGGTGCGCTGACTGCGGTCGCCCGACAGCAGCATCCACAGGTCTTGCACGGCGGGGCCCATGCGGGCGTCGTCCAGGTCCACAAAATGGGGACCGCCGCCGGGCTGGTCGGTAGGCGTCCAGAGGATGTTGCCGGGGTGGCAGTCGCCGTGCAGGCGGATCTGGCGCGCCTGGTTTAAGCTAAATTGGCCTCCATCGCCCGTGGATAAAGCGCTGCTAGCTATCAATTTAAGAGCGTTCTCGCAGGCGCCTTGCCAGGCCGATTGCATGTCCAGCGGAATGATCTCGTGGGCCAGCAGCCAGTCGCGCGAGTCAGCACCAAAGGTCTGCACGGTGAGCGCCGGGCGGTGCGCAAAAGGCTGCGCGGCCCCCACGGTGTGGATGCGCGCCAGAAAGCGGCCAATCCACTCCAGCACCTCAAAGTCGTCCAGCTCCGGCCCGCGCCCGCCGCGCCAGGGGCTGACCGAGAAGGAAAAACCGCCATGCGTGTGCAGCGTGGTGCCGCCCAGCACCAGGGGGCCTACGGCGGGCACCTCGGCAGCGGTCAGTTCGGCGGCAAAGGCGTGTTCTTCCAGAATCTGGGCCTGGCTCCAGCGCTCTGGGCGGTAAAACTTGGCCACCACGCGCTGGCCGTCTTCCAGCGTGACCTGGTACACCCGGTTTTCGTACGACGACAGTGCCATCAGTCGTCCGTCGCCATACAGCCCCACGCTGGCCAGTGCGTCCAGCACCACGTCGGGCGTCAGGGCGGCAAAAGGGTGCTGGGCGTTGGCGGTGGTGTTCGTCGCAGTGTCGTTGTGGGCGTGCATGCAGAGATTGTCGTCGCTGCCTGCCTGGAACAGGCGCTCAATCGGGTGATTACGCCAGCAGACTGGCCATATGCCCAATGCGTGGGCTGCCCTGGCCGCCCAGCACTTGCAGGTACACCGCCTGCGTTGCGGCACTGCCTTGGTGGTGCTGCACCACCAGCCAGGGCTGTGGCGGTGCCTGCACTGCGGCGCTGAATTGTTGCCAGGCCTGCACCAGCCGGTCGTTCAGGCCCTGGGCGCCCCAGTCAGCGTTGCGCTTTTTGACCTGTGCCGGGGCAAAGAACATGGTGGGGCGGGGGCCGGGCAGGTTGCCTGCGCCGCCCAGGTCTTGCACATGGCTGGCACCCACGGCGCAGCTGTAGGCAAGCCCTGTCAAATGCCGGTGGATGCGCTCGCGCAGCGCCACGCTGCCGGCAAAGTCCACGTACACGCTGGCCGGTTGGGCGGGCAGCTGTTCCAGTTCTTCGTAGGCCAGCACCCGGTGGTAGCAGCCCAGGCTTTCGCAAAACGCGCGGTTGGTGGCAGAGGTAAGCCCCACCACCTGGATGCCTGGGCGCTTGGCCAGCTCAAATGCCGTGCCGTAGGCCGTCTTGCTGGATGCGCTGGACAGCAGCACGGTGCTGGCACCAAAGAACTGCTGGTCGGCCAGAAAATCATCAATGAGCCACGAAGTGATGAACAGCGGCCGCAGCAGGGCCTGGATGTCTTCGCTCAAGGGCTGGTAGAACGGGTCGGTGTTCGTGCGCAGGTAGTGGTTGTAGACCGCATGCAGCCCCGCGCGGTGCGGTGCGCCATCGCTGAAACCAGTGGTGCTCACGCGGTGTGGGGCCAGCACGGCATGGGTGGCCATGGGCCAGTAGCCATACAGGTGTTCGCCCACCGGTATGTCCGGGTGCCGCGACGCTTGCACCGTGCCAAAGCCCCACACCGGAATGATCCCCCAGCCCGCTTCACCCGAGGGGAAGAACTGCCAGTACTGCAGCATCTCGCCCATGGCCGCGTAGGTGATGTTGTTGCTGGTGAGGGCGAACCGGTCCACCTGGACGCGGATCTCGCCGTCTTGCAGCGCTGAATCAGCTGTGGTGCGCACAGCGGTGTCGGCCAGCTGGTTCTGGCGCACGAGAAGGGTGGTGGTGCTCATGCCCGCACGCTAAGGCAAAGGCGGCGCCGGCTCAAGTACCAGGCGCCGCGTTGGCGACAGGCCGCCGCGCGGCCGCCCCGTTCTTGGAACCGGTGCTTAGCTGGCACCTGCCAGGCGCGCAAACGGCAGCGACTGCTTGACGAGGATGACGGTGCAGGGCGCGTCGCGCGCCACGCGCATGGGCACGGTGGCGATGAAGCGCTGGGTTTGCAGCCCGTGGGTGGCGGCGCCCAGGATCATCATGTTGACGTGGTTGCCCTCTGCGTAGCGCACCAGGGCGTGGGCCACGTCGGTGGATTCGAGTACGTGGTAGCTCACCGGGTGCTCGGTCAGGTCCAGCGGTTGCGCCCACTGGCGCAGGCGGGCGTGGTGCAGGCGGTGCAGGGCGGTTTCGCTGCGGGTGCTGTCGCTGGTGCTGCTGGCCGAGGGCGACAGCACCGTGACGCAGGCCAGCCGCGCCCCGGGCCGGATGCCGAGTGAGCGCGCCACCGCTTCGCGCAGCGAGTACAGCGTGGCGTCTGTCACATCGCTGTGCGGCACGGCCACCATGACGATAGGGGTCTCCTCGATCTGCCGCGAAGGCAGCGGGCTGGGCTGGTAGTGCATGCCCGCCGCCCGCAGCCAGCGCTTGAAGTGGGTGCGAAACGGCGTGCCCTGGGTGCGGTGCCCTCGCTCGGTGATGCGCACCTGGGTGGGGTGGGCCAGGTCCAGGGCCAGGTGGGCGGCCGAGGGGTAGCGGCGCGCGGCTTCGGGCTCCAGGCAGCGCAGGATGATTTCCTGCAGCCACGGGGCCAGGTCGGGCCGGTGCTTGCGCGGCGGGGCCGGCGCCATCCACAGGCGCTGGCGCAATCCGCCCGTGGTGGTGGGGGCGCCAAACGGCAGCTCGCCCGTGGCCAGCTCGTACAGCATCACGCCAATGGCGAAGATGTCGCTGCGCGGGTCGCCGCGCACGCCCACCACTTGCTCGGGCGCCATCCACGCGGGCGAGCCCACGGCCTTGCGCTGCTCTTCGGCCAGCAGGTCGGGGAAGTGCGCGTGCCACGACAGGCCAAAGTCCAGCAGCACGGCATGGTTCTCGTGCGTGAAGAGCACGTTGCCGGGCTTGAGGTCGAGGTGGCAGGCGTTTTGCTGGTGCAGGCTGTGCACCGCGTGGGCCAGGGCGGTGCCCAGGCGGGCGATGAGTTCTTCGTCAGGCCGCTCGCTTGCGTCCAGCCAGTGCTGCAGGGTGTGGCCCTGCAGGTATTCCATGGTGATGTAGGGCAGCCGGTGCAGGTCGCCAGCGGCCACAAAGCGCGGCACGTGTGGCCCGGTGAGTGCGGGCAGTATTTGCAGCTCCACCTCAAAGCCCACGATGTTCTCGGCCCCGTCGCCCGCGGTCATGCGCGGGATCTTCATGGCCATGGGAAAGCCAGGGTCGGGCGCGCCGCTGGCGTATTCCACCCGGTAGATATGGGCCATGCCCCCTGCGTGGATGCAGTCGCGCACCGCAAAGCCGTCCACCACGGCGCCGGGCTCCAGCAGTTTCATCGGCCGACCTCCAGGCGGTGGGCAAAGCTTGCGGGCAAGGCGCCGCCCGTGGCGAGGATGGCGGCGGCTGCATCGGCCACGGCATAGGGCACCCGCTCAAAGCGCAGATGCCAGTGGTCGGTGTCCAGCAGCGCGTACATGGCGCGCGGGTCGCCGTCACGCGGCTGGCCAACCGAGCCCACCGTGCCCACCCACTGCCGGTGGGGCGGCACCGGCACCGGCACCCCGGCCGTGGGGGTGAAGCGCATCAGCCCCCGCCCGGTGCCCCGGTAGTACAGCGTTTGCTGGTGCACATGGCCGCAAAAGACATGCTTCACGCCCGGGTGCTTCGTGGCGGCTTCCAGGCATTCGGCGGCCACGATTTCGTTGTCTACATAGCGCCAGTTTTCGGGCGCTTCGGCGCTGGCGTGTACCAGCAGCACCCCGCCCACCTGGGCGGTGAGGGGCAAATGGGCCAAAAAGCTGCGCTGCTCGGGGCTGAGTTGTTCGTGCGTCCACAGCGCGCCCTGTGCGGCCATGCTGTGGGCGCCCTTGTCGGTTCCTGCGGGGGGCTGCACGGCAAAGGCGTCGTGGTTGCCGCCAATCACCGTGTAACCGGCAGCGACCAAGTCCATGGCCTGCTGCACCACGTAGGCCGGGTCGGCGCCATAGCCCACCAGGTCGCCCAGCAGGGCAAAGTGATCGGCGCCATGCGCGCGGGCGTGCTGCAGGCAGGCGTCCAGCGCCTGGCGGTTGGAGTGGATGTCTGACAAAAGGGCCAGTTTCATGGTGTTCTCCCCATGGCTGCATCATGCCCCAGGGCGAAGGGGCACCGTCTACGGTTTTCTCCGGGGGCACCCCAAAAAGCACACCGCCGGTGCTCCCTGGGCGGGGGCACCGGCGGTGTGGGGTGGGCAGAGCCCGGGGCGTTACACCAGCGTGATGGTCACGTCGATGTTGCCGCGGGTGGCGTTGGAGTAGGGGCAGACCTGGTGGGCTGCGTCCACCAGGGCCTGGGCGGCGGCGCGGTCCATGCCGGGCAGGCTCACGGCCAGGCGGGCGGCGATGCCGTAGCCCTGGCCGACCTTGCCCAAATCCACGCTGGCGTCGATGGAGAGGTCAGCAGGCAGGCTGATCTTTTGCATGCCGGCCACGGCCTTCATGGCGCCGATGAAGCAGGCGGAGTAGCCGGCAGCAAACAGTTGCTCGGGGTTGGTGCCGGTGCCTGCGGTGCCGGGGGGCGAGAGCTTCACGTCCAGACGGCCGTCATCGGTGCGCGATGCGCCGTCGCGGCCGCCAGTGGTGTGGGCGTTGGCGGTGTAGAGAACTTGGTCGAGCTTGGCCATGGTGTCTTCCTTTGAGGTGATGCCCGCAGCGCGGGACGGTGGTGAGAATCAGTGATGCAGGAGCAACGTAGGCAGGCGGCTCAGCGCTGGCTGAGCCGCTCGCGCAGGGTTTTGAGCTGGCTGGTCAGCGCCACCAGCTCGGGCAGGGTGCACTGGCTGCTTTCCAGCACGCAGTGCGGAATGCGCTCGGCCTGGTCGCGCAGGCCCAGCCCTTGGGGCGTGAGGGCGATGCGCACCCGGCGCTCGTCCTGCGCATCGCGGGCGCGGCGGATGTGGCCGCTGGCCTCCAGCCGCTTGAGCAGCGGGGTGAGCGTGCCCGAGTCCAGGTACAAGCGCTCGCCCAGTTCCGAGACGGTGATGCCGTCCTGCTCCCACAACACCAGCATGACGAGGTACTGCGGGTAGGTCAGCCCGATGTCGTCCAGCAGGGGCTTGTACAGCTTGGTCATGGCCAGCGATGCGGAATACAGCGCAAAGCAGACCTGGTTGTCCAGCCGCAAGGCGGCGGGGCTGGGGCTGTTTTCGGAGGTGGGCGTGCGGGGCATGGGTTGAATTGTTGTGTTCAATTAAATTGTGTGCAATTTAATTGGTGAATGCCTGCGCTGCGGGCATGGGATTGCCACTGCTTCCGAATGGAGCTCTAAATGCTATGAAAAACGTAGCTAATGGCGCTTGCTGTGAAAGCGCTAGAGGCTGTTTTCGTCTAAATATTCCAAGGGCTACATCGGTGCCACGCCCAAAAAAATGGCGACCCGCAGGCCGCCAAGGGGCGCAACATGGGTGGCGCTGCGCGTGGAGAAAGGGGCGCGAGGGCGCCGCTCAGTACGTGTAAACGCCCTGGCCCGTCTTGCGGCCCAGGCGGCCTGCGGCCACCATTTCCTTGAGCAGCGGGCAGGGGCGGTACTTGCTGTCGCCAAACTCGGTCAGGTACACGTCCATCACGGCCAGGCACACGTCCAGGCCAATCATGTCGGCCAGCGCCAGCGGGCCAATCGGCTGGTTGCAGCCCAGCTTCATGCCGGCATCGATGTCCTCGGGGGTGGCCAGGCCTTCGGCCAGCACGAAGAAGGCTTCGTTGATCATGGGCACCAGAATGCGGTTGACCACAAAGCCCGGCGCGTTCTTCACGGTGATGGGGCTCTTGCCCAGGGCCTCGGCCAGGGCCTTCACGGCGTCGTGGGTCGCGTCGCTGGTCTGCAGGCCGCGAATGATTTCCACCAGCGCCATCATCGGCACGGGGTTGAAGAAGTGCATGCCGATGAAGCGGTCGGCGCGGCTGGTGGCGGCGGCCAGCTTGGTGATGGAGATGGACGAGGTGTTCGAAGCCACGATCACCTCAGGCGCCACGATGGCATCCACCTGCTTCAAGATCTTGAGCTTGAGCTCGTAGTTCTCGGTGGCAGCCTCAATGACCAGTTGCGCGGCCTTCAGGTCGTCGTAGCTGGTCGATGTCTTGATGCGAGCGAGGGCTGCGTCCTTGTCGGCAGCGGTGATCTTTTCTTTCTTGATCAGGCGATCCAGGCTGCCCGCCACCGTGGCCAGGCCCTTTTGTACGGCCGCGTCCGAAATATCCACCATCACCACGTTGATGCCTGACACCGCACAGGCCTGTGCAATGCCATTGCCCATGGTGCCCGCGCCGATGATGCCAACCGTTTGAATCGTCATAAAAAGAGCTTTCTTCCAAGTGAAACAGACGCCTGCATGGTAAGGGACGCGGTGGTGCGGGCCGTTGGAACCTCGGGAAAGTTCCTGAGTAAAAAGCACGGCCGTTCGGTTATCTTGCAGGTGGCCACTGTGCTTGGCCGGGGGAAGACACAAACATGTTCGACTACATCGTGGTGGGCGGGGGCTCGGCCGGGGCCGTGCTGGCAGGGCGTTTGACGGAGGACCCCGCCGTGCGGGTGTCCCTGCTGGAAGCCGGACCGGCCGACCGCAGCGTGCTGATCCACTGCCCCGCAGGGCTGGCCGCCATGGCGCGGCTGGAGCTGAACAGCTGGCGCCAGAGCACGGTACCGCAACCGGGGCTCAACGGCCGGCGCGGCTACCAGCCCCGGGGCAAAGTGCTGGGCGGCAGCAGCTCGGTCAACGCCATGATTTACGTGCGTGGCCAACCGGCCGACTACGACCACTGGGCCGCCCAGGGCAACCCCGGCTGGGGCTGGGCCGATGTGCTGCCCTACTTTGTGCGTGCCGAACACAACGAAAGCATCCGCGGCCCCCTGCACGGGCAGGGCGGGCCCTTCAACGTGGCCGACCTGCGCTCGCCGCACCGCGTGAGCCAGAGCTTTGTGCACGCCGGGGTGCAGGCGGGCTACCCGCACAACCTGGACTTCAACGGGCCAGACCAGGAAGGCGTGGGCCTGTACCAGGTCACCCACAAAAATGGGGAACGCCACAGCACCGCCAAGGGCTACCTCACGCCGCACCTGGGCCGGACTAACCTGCAGGTCATCACCGGCGCGCAGGCCACGCGGGTGCTGATGGAGGGCCGCCGTGCGGTGGGCGTGCAATACCGCCAGGGCGGGCAGCTCAAGGAAGTGCGGGCCGCGCGCGAAGTGCTGCTCAGCGCCGGGGCGCTACTGTCGCCCCAGCTGCTGATGCTCTCAGGCATTGGCCCCGGCGCGCAGTTGCAGCAGCACGGCATTGCGGTGGTGCACGATTTGCCTGGCGTGGGCGAGCACCTGCACGACCACCCCGACGTGGTGCTGCTGTACGACGCGCCGCACCTCAAGGATCTGTTCGGCGTGTCGGCCGAGGCGGCGGTGCGCATTGCGCGCGGTGTGATGGACTGGCGCCGCGCCCGCACCGGCATGCTCACCACCAACTACGCAGAAGCGGGTGGCTTCATCCGCAGCAGCGCGGCCGAGTCTGCGCCGGATTTGCAACTGCACTTCGTCATCGGCAAGCTGGTGGACCATGGCCGCAAAACCGCGCTGGGCCACGGCTATTCATCGCATGTGTGCCTGCTGCAGCCACGCAGCCGGGGGCGGGTGGCCCTGGCCAGTGCGGACCCCATGGCCCTGCCGCTGGTAGACCCGAACTTCCTGGCCGATGAGGACGACCTGCAGCGCATGGTGCGCGGGGTGCGCCGCATGCGCGCCATCCTGTCGCAACCCGCCCTGGCTGACCTGGGCGGCAAGGAGCTGCCCGTATCTGCAAGTGCGCAGACGGATGCCGAGATTGCCCAGTTCATCCGCAACCATGCCGACTCCATCTACCACCCCGTGGGCAGCTGCCGCATGGGCCCTGGGCCCATGGACGTGGTGGATGCGCAGCTGCGTGTGCACGGCGTGCAGGGGCTGCGGGTGGTGGACGCCTCCGTCATGCCCCGCATCACCAGCGGCAACACCAACGCCCCCACGGTGATGGTGGCCGAAAAGGCGGTGGACTTGCTGCGCGCCAGCGCCGCCTGAGGCTCTTGGGCCGCTTCAGCCGCGAAAGCGCCGCCGCGTCAGCGCCAGTGCGAGCCAGAAGGCCACCACCGTGGTGGCCACCAGCACCAGGCCGTGGCGCAAAGGCTGCTGGGGCCACTGGTCCATGAACAGCGGGCGCACCAGCTCGACCGCATTGGTCAGCGGCAGCCAGTCGGAAATGGCACGCACCAGCGGCGGCAACTGCTCGCGCGGGAAGAACACGCCCGACAAAAACATCATGGGCGTGAGCACCAGCGTGAAGTAGTACGTGAAAAAGTCGTACCCCTTGGCCAGCGCATTGAAGATGAGCGCAATGCTGGAAAACATGATGCCCACGCCCAGCAGCACCGGCCACGCCACCAGCAACTTGGGGCTGTGGCTGATGCCCAGGGCCAGCATCACCCCCAGGATGGCCGTGACGGTGAACAGCGCCTTGAACGCGGCCCACAGCATCTCGGCCAGCACCACATCGTCGAGCGTGACGGGCGCGTTCATGATGCCGTCCCAGGTCTTTTGCACATGCATGCGCGAAAACGCCGAGTACAGCGCCTCAAAGCTGGCCGCGTTCATCGCGCTCATGCAGATCGAGCCACTGGCCAGGAACAGGATGTAGGGCACCTTGGCATCCCCGCCCGCGCCGCCCACGCTCACCTGCCCCACCAGCGCGCCCATGCCGTAGCCAAAGGCCACCAGCCACATCAGCGGCTCGGCAATGTTGCCCACCAGGCTGGGAATGGCCAGCTTGCGCCACACCAGCAGGTTGCGCAAAAACACCGGCCACCAGCGGGCCGACAACGCAGGCGGGCGCCAGACCGAAGCCGGTGCGGGCGGGCGGGGGCGCAAGGCGCTGGGCGTGGTACTCATGGGGCTATTGTGCGGTGTGCGGCAAAGCCTGTGGATGCGCTGCTGCGAGAGGCGCAGCAGGTTCTCAGGCTTTGCGCAGCAGGCAAAATCCTGGCCGACCCCGTTCAGCGACGCCCTGATCGCTTTTTCACATCCACCGTTTGAAGGCCCTGCCCATGACCACCCTCGGAACCCCCCTGTCTCCCCACGCCACCAAAGTCATGCTGCTCGGCTCGGGGGAGCTGGGCAAGGAAGTGCTGATCGCGCTGCAGCGCCTGGGCGTGGAAACCATTGCGGTAGACCGCTACGACAACGCCCCCGGCCAGCAAGTGGCCCACCACGCGCGCACCATCACCATGAGCGACCCGGCCCAGCTCAAGGCGCTGATCGAAGCCGAGCGCCCCCACCTGGTGGTGCCCGAGATCGAAGCCATTGCCACCCCCATGCTCGAAGAGCTGGAGGCTGCTGGTGTGGTGCGCGTCATCCCCACCGCCCGCGCCGCCCGCCTGACCATGGACCGCGAGGGCATCCGCGTGCTGGCCGCCGAAACGCTGGGCCTGCCCACCAGCCCGTACAAGTTCTGCAATTCGCTGGAGGAGTTGCAGGCCGCCATTGATGCAGGGATCGGCTACCCCTGCATCGTCAAGCCCGTGATGAGCAGCTCGGGCAAGGGTCAGAGCAAAATCGACGGCCCCGAGGACGTGAAAAAAGCCTGGGACTACGCCATGGCCGGTGGCCGCGTGAGCCACGGCCGCGTCATCGTCGAAGGCTTTATCGACTTTGACTACGAAATCACCCAGCTCACCGTGCGCTCGGTGGGCGCCGACGGCCAGATCACCACCAGCTTCTGCGACCCCATCGGCCATGTGCAGGTGAGCGGCGACTATGTGGAAAGCTGGCAGCCCCACCCCATGCATCCCGCAGCGCTCGAAAAATCGCGCCAGATCGCCAAGGCCGTGACCGACAACCTCGGTGGCCAGGGTCTGTTTGGTGTCGAGCTGTTCGTCAAGGGCGATCAGGTCTGGTTCAGCGAAGTCAGCCCCCGCCCGCACGACACCGGCCTGGTCACGCTGTGCACCCAGCACCAAAGCGAGTTTGAACTGCACGCCCGCGCCATCCTGGGCCTGCCCGTGGACACCAGCCTGCGCAACCCCGGCGCCAGCGCTGTGATCTATGGCGGCATGGAAGCCCAAGGCATTGTGTTTGATGGCGTAGACGAAGCCCTGCGCGTGCCCGGCACCGACCTGCGCCTGTTCGGCAAACCCGAGAGCTTTGCCAAGCGCCGCATGGGCGTGGCCCTGGCGCGCGCGGCCGATGCGGAGACGGCGCGCAGCAACGCCAAGCTGGCGGCCAGCAAGGTCAAGCCGCGTAAGGCTTGAGGCTGCGTTTTAAGTGAAATGGGCCGCTAGCGCTTATGTATAAAGCGCTAGCTGCTATCAATTTTGATGATTTGGGTGGGTGCGCCGACACCTGACGCCACGCTGGCGCCTCACTCCCGAATCTGCCGCCCCGTCAGCTTGAGGAACAAGTCTTCCAGGTTGGCAGGGCGGTGCAGCGTCCGCAGGTGGCCATGCTGGCCCAGCGCCTGCAACAGGGGCTGTGCGTTCTGGGTGTAGAAGAACACCGTCTCGCCGCTGATCTCCACGCGGGCGGCCAGGGCACGCAGGTGGGCGTCCTCGGCCAGCGCCACGGCGCCCACGCCGAAGACTTCGACCACATCGCTTTCCAGGTGCTGGGCGATCAGCTCGCGCGGCTTGCCTTCGGCGATTTTCTTGCCGTGGTCCAGCACCAGCAGGCGCGAGCACAGGCGCTCGGCCTCGTCCATGAAGTGGGTGGTCAGCAAGATGGAAGTGCCTTGCTGCAGCAGCAGTTGCAGCCGCTCCCACATCAGGTGGCGGGCCTGCGGGTCGAGGCCTGTGGTGGGTTCGTCCAGCAGCAGCAGGCGCGGGCGGTTGACGAGGGCGCGGGCCAGGGACAGGCGCCGCTTCATCCCGCCCGAGAGTTCGCCCGGCTTGGCGTCTGCCTTGTGCGTGAGCGCGGCAAACTCCAGCAGCTGGGGCACGCGCTCGTCCATGGTGCGGCCCTTGAGCCCGAAGTAACGACCAAACACGCGCAGGTTTTCGGCGCAGGTGAAGTCCGGGTCCAGCGTGTCGAACTGGGTGACCACGCCCAACTGCGCCTTGATGGCCAGCGCATCGCGCGGCATGTACAGCGGCGCGGCAGCGCCCTCGGGGTAGAACAGCACGTTGCCGCTGTCGGGCGCCGTCAGGCCCAGGCACATGCGGATGGTGGTGGTCTTGCCCGCCCCGTTGGGGCCGATGACGCCAAGGCATTCGCCGGGGGCGATGGCAAAAGACACATCGTTCACCACCGTGGCATCGCCGTAGTGCTTGTACAGGTTCTGGACGGCAAAAAGTTCGCTCATGCTGCCATTGTGGCGGCATTGGGGTCGCGCTGCTTCAGTGCTTGCGGATTAATAGGCCTCTAGCGCTTATTGGATAAGCGCTGGCAGCTATTGAAAAGATAGCGTTTTGCGTGGGGCTGCTCAGCGGGGCGCCACCCCGGCGCCGTGGGCGCGGGGCGGTAGTGGAGTGCACAGCCGTTCGAAACGGTGCAGCGTTTACTGGAAGGCGACTTCCGCAAAGCTGCGCAGCTTGCGGCTGTGCAGGCGGGCCATGCCTTCGGCGCGCAGCATTTCCAGCGCGCGGATGCCGATGCGCAGGTGCTGGTCCACGCGCTCGCGGTAAAAGTGGTTGGCCATGCCGGGCAGCTTGATCTCGCCGTGCAGGGGCTTGTCGCTCACGCACAGCAGGGTGCCGTAGGGCACGCGAAAGCGGAAGCCGTTGGCCGCGATGGTGGCGCTTTCCATGTCCAGCGCCACGGCGCGGCTTTGGCTGAAGCGGCGCTGGGGCTGGTTGTCGGGCAGCAATTCCCAGTTGCGGTTGTCGGTGCTGGCCACGGTGCCGGTGCGCATGATGCGCTTGAGGTCGGCACCGCTCACGCCAGTCACGCCTGCCACGGCGGATTCAAGGGCGAGCTGAATCTCGGCCAGCGCGGGGATGGGCACCCACAGCGGCAGTTCTTCGTCGAGCACATGGTCTTCGCGCACATAGCCGTGGGCCAGCACGTAGTCGCCTAACTGCTGGCTGTTGCGCAGACCTGCGCAGTGGCCCAGCATGATCCAGGCGTGCGGGCGCAGCACGGCGATGTGGTCGGTGATGTTCTTGGCGTTGGCCGGGCCCACGCCGATGTTGACCATGGTGATGCCGCTATGGTCGGCCCGCACCAGGTGGTAGGCGGGCATTTGCGGCAGGCGCGGGGGCGGGGAGCCCAGCTCGTCGCCGGGCTCGGCGCTCAAGCCCACACGGCGCGTCACCACGTTGCCGGGTTCGATGAAGGCGATGTATTCGCTGTCAGGCTTGGCCATTTCTTCATGGCCCAGGCGCACGAATTCGTCGATATAGAACTGGTAGTTGGTGAACAGCACGAAGTTCTGGAACGCGCGCGGCGAGGTGCCGGTGTAGTGGCGCAGGCGGTGCAGCGAATAGTCCACGCGCGGCGCGGTGAACAGCGACAGGGGCTGCGCCTCGCCGGGCTTGGGTTCCCAGGTGCCGTTGGCAATGCCGTCGTCCATGGCGGCCAGGTCGGGCAGGTCGAACACGTCGCGCATCAGGGTGCGGCGCTCTTGGCTCATCTGGCCTTCCACATGGTCGTGTTCGCTGAACGAGAAGTGCACGGGGATGGGCTGGTGGCTGGTGCCCACTTCCAGCTCTACGCCATGGTTGTGCAGCAGCAGCTGGAATTGCTCCAGGTAGTACTCGTGGTACAGGTCGGGGCGCGTCAGCGTGGTCTCGAACCGGCCGGGCCCGGCCACAAAGCCATAGGCCAGCAGGGCCACGTCGGGGTGAGGTTTGGCGCGGGCCACGGTGTCCGTCTGGATGCGCACATAGGGGTAGCACGCGCGCACGCGGCTGGGCAGGGTTTCGCCCGCCACAAAGCGCTGCATGTGGTCGCGTAGCAGACCGATCTGGTGGTTGTAGATGTGGTGCACCTGGGCCAGGGCCGATTCGGCCGTGGTGTGGCGGGTGGGGGCGATGAAAGCAGAGGATGTGGGGGCCATGGCGCTATTGTCCACAAGCTTTCTGACAGGCCGTAACAAGCTGCCAGAATGGCGAAAGGCACCCGCGGGGTGCAGGAGCGGGCATGCAGGATTTGCAGGGTTTTTATGCCGCGCTGGCCGTGCTGGCCAGTGCTTTGGGCTGTGGGTTGCTGATGGGCATTGAGCGCGAACGCCGCAAGGGCAGCGGGCCACACCGCGCCTTGGCAGGGGTGCGCTCGTTCACGCTGGCCAGCCTGTCGGGGGCGGCAGCGGCGCTGTCGGGTTCGGTGGCCCTGCTGGGGGCTGGCGCCGCGTTTGTGGCCGCGCTGGGCGTGGTGGCCTATGCCCGCGACCGTTCGGAAAACCCCGGCGTTGCCACCGAAATCGCCCTGCTGCTGGCCTACCTGATTGGCGTGCTGTGCGCCAGCGACCGCCTGCTGGCGGCCGCCCTGGCGGTGATGGTGACCGGGCTGCTGGCCCTGCGCGGGCCGCTGCACGAATTTTCAAACCACTGGCTGCAGCCAGGCGAGGTGCGCAGCGGCCTGGTGCTGGCGGCACTGGTGCTGCTGGTGTTCCCGCTGGTGCCCAACCAGCCCATGGTGCAGGGTTTGCTGAACCCGCAGGTGGTGCTGCGCCTGGTGATCGTGCTGCTGGTCATCCAGTCGCTGGCGCATGTGGCGCGGCGGCTGATGCAGGCGCGCCAGGCCGTCGTGCTGTCGGCCCTGGCTTCGGGCTTCGTTTCCAGCACGGCCACGATTGCCAGCCTGGGCATGGATGTGCGCGCCGGCAAGGCGCCCGCCCGTACGCAGGCCGCAGGGGCTGTGTTGTCGTGTGTGGCCACGGCCCTGCATGTGCTGGTGGTGGCGGCCACGGTTCAGCCGCATTGGCTGCCGTACCTGGCGCTGCCTGCGCTGGCTGGGGCCGGGGTGGCCGCCATTTGGGGCTTGTGGCTGCTGTTCAAACTGCGCGACGTGGTGTTGATCACCCTGCTGCTCACAGGCATCCAGGTGGGCGTGGCATGGCTGGAGCGCACCCAGGGCAACGCCGGGATGATGGCAGGCGCCTTGCTGGCCGCGCTGGCCGATGTGCACGCTGCCGCTGCGGCGGTGCTGATGCACGCCCTGCCCACCGAGCCCGAGGCCGTGGGCGTGGAACGCGCCTTGATGGCGGCGCTGCTGGTGCACGCGGTGAGCAAAAGCGTGGTGGCCTGGGTGAGCGGCGGCGGCGCTTACGCGCTGGCGGTGGCGCCGGGGGTGCTGGCGCACACGCTGGCATTCGTGGGGGTGCTGGTACTGCTCTGAGGCCCGCAAGGGCAGGGGCCGGATAATCCGCCCCATGACCTCCAAAGAAAACCAAGCCAGCACGGACTTCAGCACGCTGGCGCTGAGCCCTGCCACGTTGGCGAACCTGCAGCAGCTGGGCTACACCACGATTACCCCGATCCAGGCGGCCAGCCTGCCGCCCGCGCTGCTGGGCAAAGACCTCATCGCCCAGGCCAGCACCGGCAGCGGCAAAACCGCCGCGTTTGCCCTGGCCCTGCTGGCCAACCTCAACCCCCGCAGCTTCGCCGTGCAGGCCCTGGTGCTGTGCCCCACGCGCGAACTGGCCGACCAGGTGACTGCCGAGATCCGCCGCCTGGCGCGGGCCGAAGAAAACATCAAGGTCGTGACCCTGTGCGGTGGCGTGCCGCTGCGCGGGCAGATGCTGAGCCTGGAGCATGGCGCGCACATCGTGGTGGGCACACCCGGCCGCGTGATGGACCACCTGGAGCGCCAGCACCTCACGCTCGAAGCGCTCAACACCCTGGTGCTGGACGAAGCCGACCGCATGCTGGACATGGGCTTCTTCGACGACATCGTCACGGTGGCGCGCCAGTGCCCCAAAGAGCGGCAAACCCTGCTGTTCTCGGCCACCTACCCCTTGGCAATAGCCAAGCTCAGCGCCCAGTTCATGAAGCAGCCTGTGCAGATCACGGTGCAGGCACAGCATGCCGAAGGCAAGATCGAGCAGCGCTGGTACGAAGTGAAGAACAGCGAGCGCCTGCATGTGGTGTCGCAACTGCTCAACCACTTCCGGCCTGAATCGTCAATTGCCTTTTGCAACACCAAGCAGCAGTGCCGCGACCTGGTGGGCGTGCTGCAAGCGCAGGGCTTCAGTGCGCTGGCGCTGTATGGCGAGCTGGAGCAGCGCGAGCGCGACCAGGTGCTGGTGCAGTTTGCCAATCGCAGTTGCTCGGTGCTGGTGGCCACCGATGTGGCCGCGCGCGGGCTGGACATTGCCAACCTGGCCGCCGTCATCAATGTGGACGTGACGCCCGACCCCGAAGTCCACATCCACCGCATTGGCCGCACCGGCCGGGGCGATGCACAAGGCCTGGCGCTGAACCTGGCCAGCATGGACGAGATGGGCTATGTGGGCAAGATCGAAGTGCTGCAAGGCCGCGAATCCACCTGGTTCCCTCTGGCCGACCTGAAGCCCACGGGCAACGGCCCGCTGGTGCCCCCCATGGCAACCATCCAGATCGTGGGTGGGCGCAAGGAAAAAATCCGCGCCGGCGACGTGCTGGGCGCGCTGACGGGCGACATGGGCTACACCCGCGAGCAGGTGGGCAAGATCAACGTGAACGACTTCTCCACCTACGTGGCGGTGGACCGCGCCATTGCCGCGCAGGCCGCGGCGCGCCTGAACAGTGGCCGCGTCAAGGGCAAGAGCGTGAAGGCGCGCCTGATCGAGGACGAGCGCGGCTGACATCTCTGGCGACCGGCGCAGTCGTGGCGTTGACAGCTGCCCTGCCCGGTGGTCGCTACCATCGCTGCTCAAGAACCGTGGAGCCCGCATGCACGCCCCTCTTGCGATCAAGCAACCCGCACGCTGGCGTGTCATCGTGGCGGGCATTTGTGCGCTCATCCTCACGGTGGGGCTGGCGCGCTTTGCCTACACGCCCATGCTGCCCATCATGCGCGAGCAGGCGGGCCTCACGCACTGGGCGGCGGGGTGGCTGGCCACCGTCAACTATGCCGGCTACATGGCGGGCACCTTGCTCGCAGCCTCTATCAACGACCTGGGGCGCAAGTACCTGATCTACCGCTGCGGCCTGGTGATTGCCATGGTCAGCACGGCGGCGATGGGCTGGACAGACAGCGTGCCCGTCTGGTCCGTGCTGCGGTTTGTGGCGGGGTTTTCCAGCACGGCGGGGCTGCTGCTGGCGTCGGGCCTGGTACTCAACTGGCTGATTCGGCAGGGGCACCGGCCGCAGCTGGGGCTGCACTTTGTGGGGCTCGGCTTGGGCATCGCCGTCTCTGGCGTGGCGGTGGCGGCCCTGGTGCAAGGCTTGCCGTGGGACCGCCAGTGGCTGGGCCTCGGGTTGCTCGGCATCGCCTTTTTTGGGCCCGCATGGCTTTGGATGCCGCCGCCAGTGCCCGTGCAGCCTGCAGCCGCTCAGGCTGCATCCACATCCACCACACCGCCCCGGCGCTGGATGTGGCTGCTCATCGCCGCCTACTTTTGCGCAGGCTTTGGCTTTGCCATGGGCGCCACGTACACGGTGGCCATCCTGGTCAAGCTGCCTTTGCTGGCCGACAAGGGCGGGTGGGTGTGGGTGATTGTGGGGCTGGCGGCAGCGCCGTCGTGCTTCCTGTGGGACCGCGTGGCGGATGCAGTGGGGCAGGTCCGCGCGCTGATGATGGCTTTTGGCTTGCAGATGGTTTCCGTCCTCATGCCCATCGCCACCGACCACGCTTTGCTCAACGTGGGCGGCGCCATGCTGTTTGGGGCCACCTTTGTGGGCATCGTCAGCCTCACGCTCACCCTGATCGGACGCTGCTTTCCGGCCAACCCGGCCAAGGCCATGGCGCGGATGACTCTGAGCTACGGCGTGGCCCAGATCATTGCGCCCGCCATGGCGGGCTACATCGCCACGGCCAGCGGCAGTTACCACGGGGCTCTGGTGGTCACGGCGCTGGTCATGGGCTGTGGTGTGGCAGCGTTGCAGGCACTCACCCACGAAGAAAAGCGTGCAGCCCAGGCGGCTGGCGCCCGTTGAGGGCGAATGCCGCCCGCGCTGCCTTCTCGCTGGCGGCACAATCGCACGCTCTACCTTGATGGACAAAGAGGCTTTTCTTGATCGCTGTATTGCAACGGGTGCGACAAGCCCGCGTGGAAGTGGACGGTGCCGTGGTGGGCGCCATTGGCCCTGGTTTGCTGGTGCTGGTGTGCGCCGAGCGGGGTGACACCGAAGCCGAGGCCGACAAGCTGCTGGCCAAAATTCTCAAGCTGCGCATCTTCAGCGACGACGCGGGCAAGATGAACCGCAGCGTGCAGGATCTGGACGGGCAGGGCGCCTGCGGCGGCCTGCTGCTGGTAAGCCAGTTCACCCTGGCGGCAGATACCACCGGCGGCAACCGCCCCAGCTTCACCCAGGCCGCAGCGCCTGACGAGGGCCGCAGGCTGTACGACTACGCCGTGGCCCAGGCCCGCAAGCTGCACCCCGAGGTGGCCACCGGCCAGTTTGCGGCCGATATGCAGGTGCACCTGGTCAACGATGGGCCAGTGACCATTCCGATGCGAATGCCGCCAGCGGTTAATTAGTATCAATTTGATAGCTGTTAGCGCTTGTTGGATAAGCGCTAGAGGCCAATTTGGCTAAATAAGGCTGGTTTGCAGCGAAGCATTCGCCAAAGGCCGCAGTCGCGCATAGTCCAGAAGCTCTGCCAGCCGCGCGCCCTTGGCCTGCCACTCGTACACCACGTTCTCCGCCAGCAGCACGTAATGCCATGGCGGGCCGCCGCGCTGCTCGGGTGTGAGGGCGTTGATGCGCTCACACCACGCCAGCGCGGCCTTGCGCTTGCGCTGCACGTTGGGGTGCGCGGTTTGCTGCTGCGCCTTGGTCTCCGCCAGGTACACCGCATCCGCCGTGCGCACCAAAAAGTCGGGCGAGTAGAACGCGGGCAAACCGTCTTCCTTCACATAGCGCAGCCGGGCAAAGGTGTGGCGGTTCTCGCTGATCTTGCAAAACGCCTGCACCTGCGTGTCCGCCTGCGCCCAGTGGATGAAGGCGCGCTCCAGCCCGCCATTGCGCGCAGGCCAGCCCAAGCGGGTGTAAATGCACTTGCTCACTTCCACCGAGTGGCTCTCGCGCAGCATCAGCTTGGGCACCTCGCTCAGCATGCGCAGGTGCACTTCGGTCTGGCCGGCGGTGTGCTTTTGCTCGGATTCCAGCAGGGCCACCGCAAACACCTTGGTGATGTGGTCCACCACCGGTTGCAGCAGCAACACGCGCCAGTTTTCGCCCTCCAGCGGGTTGAAGGTGGTGCCAAACAAAACCGTCCAGATGTAGTCGTCCAGCCAGCCCGTCAGCTCCGCCGTATTGACCTGCAAATACGGCTTGGCCAGGTGCGTGGCAATCTTGTTGCCCTTGGGCATGGGCTCACTCAGCGCCTGGCTGATGCGCCGGGTCAGGCGCGACAGGTATTCGTTGTAACCACCCACGTTCATCACCGCGCCATCCACGCGGTAGTCGCCAAACAGCGTGGCGCTTTGCAGGTCTTGCGAAATGAAGGTGTCGCCTTTGCCCAGCAGGCCGGTGAGCTGCTCCACATTCATGGCGGTGAACGCGGGCAAGGTGGAGATCTCCAATCCATCGTGGGCGTGGAGTTCGTCCGCCTCTTGCAAGATGAAGGGAATGCCAAAGTCGAACGCTTCAAACCCCTCACGCAGCTCCGCCGCCAGCACATCACCCGTGCTGGAGGTGTCGTCGGTATCGTCCCCCGTGGTGCCCGCCAGCCCTTCGTTCAGCAGCTCGTCATAGAACGACTGAAACGCCGGGTGCTCCACGATGGAGAGCACGTCAATCAAGCTCCCCGGTTCTTGGCCTGCATTGATGCGCTCGCGGTTCTCGCGTTTGAGGTCGGTGTATTCGTCATCGCGCCACATCAGGCGCAAGCCGCGCCCGATGGTTTGCTCCAACAGAATCTGCGCTTGGCTGCTTCTCAATGGCACGATCACGCAGATGTTGTTCACGTCAAAGCCCTCGCGCAGCATCAGCACGCTCACGATCACATGGGGGGTGGCGTGGCTGTCTACGCTGAAGAGGCGCTCGCGCACGGGTGCCCAATCCTTCTCGCCCAACTCTGCCTTCTTGCCCGAGTCGATGGTCATCACCTCATCCTCGTTCAGACCTTCTTGATCTTGCAGAAAGGCTGCCACCAATGGCGACACCGTGGTGTCCTCGCACACCACCAACATCTTGGGGTGGCGGTGGGGGTCGATCTTGGCAAAGTCCGCCTCCAGCTTGCGCAGCTTCTTCAAGCCAGCCCTCAGCATCACGCGCTGGCCTTCGCTCAGCGTGGGGTTGCCCGATTCGTCCCGCTCGGCTTTGAACTCCAAAGGCAGCGCACCAATCTCCTTGCGCCGGTCTAGTACCAGCGACTTCACCAGCCCGGCACGCATGGCACTCTTCAAATCGAAGTCCACCACGATGTGCGGGAAGTACAGCTTGCGCTTGTTCTTGCCGCTGCCCACGTCGTTGTACGGCGTGGCCGAAAAGTCCACCTGCACAAAACGTCGCCCCTTGGTGGCGGCAATGCGGCTCAGGCTCTTTTGCCATTCCACCTCGGTGGTTTCGCCTTCTTTTTTGAAGTCATGGATGTGGTGCGCCTCGTCGTTGAACACCATCAGCTCGGGCAAGCCCGCCAGAAACTCCAGCACATTGCCGCGTGCATAGCGTCGGTCCAGCACGTCCAGGCTGTTGCCCGTGGCACGGCCCGGCGTGAGCGGCAACACAGCGCCCACCACCAAGTGCGGGTCCAGCGGCGCGCCCAAGGCCTCCACGTCTTCTACGTCGTCCTCCGGCACATCCCCTTCGGCCAGCAAATGCCAGTTGGTGATGGCGATCATGCCGTTGCCGGTGGCCTTCAACCCAATCTCTGCCTTGCTACATACATTGCCGCGCACAAAGGCAAACACCGCATCGCGGTAGGCCTCGGGCACAAACAGGTCGGCAAACTTGAACACGTCTGAGGTGCTGAAGTCTCGGCCCGTGCTGCCCGCCACCAGCTTGCCGCAAAACGCATCCAGCAGCCGCTCGTACACGATCAGCCCCGGCGCCACCACCATGAACTGGCGGGTAAAGCGTGCATCGTTGATACCCTCGGCCAGCGCTGCCGTCTTGTTCAGCAACTGCCACACCATCAGCGCTTGCATCACCCAGGTTTTGCCCGTGCCCGTGGCCATCTTGAAGCAGTACTTGGGGTGGGCGTGTTTGGGGGATGCCACCTCGTTCATGCGGTTGCCGGTCAGCAGCGCATCGGGGACGCAGGCTTGGTACAGGTCCAGCAGCGTCCAGTGCTCGCGTTCCTGCCCCAGCACCTCGTGCGCCACGATGGCGTTCAAGATGGCCTGCTTTTGCCCCGCGTGGAAGTTCAAACCCGCGCCACCTGTGGCGCTTCCACCTCGCGCGAGCACCATGTCTTCACCAAACCACCACAGCAGCAGCTCGGCGGTGGTGGGCGTCACCAAGTCCAGAATGTCCGCAGCGCCAGACTCTAGCCCAAGGCACAGCTGCTGGGTCTTGGCGGTCAGGCCTGCGGCCAGGGCCAACTGATCTTCGGTCTTCGTGCTCATGCGGCACCTACCGTCGTCACCACCTCGGCCTCAAAGCCAAACACATCCACCACCCGCACACACACCTTGCGCGGCCCTGCCTTGGCAGGCGCGGTGACGGTCGCGGTGGTTACCACGCGAAGAGCGTCGGCATCGTTGGCCGTGTTGCCCCGGTAGTCCTGCCACACAGAGCGGAACACCTTGCCGTCGTAGTCCGGGTCCACCGCCCAGTATTCGATCAGGGCCAGCGGCTCGGCGTTGGCAATCTGCTGCAGTTTGATGCGGTTTGCGTCGTCCAGGTTGATGGCCTCGGGCGAGAGCAGCACGTAGTTCTTCAGCTGCACGGTCAGGGTTTCGGTATTACCGTCGGTCTTGCGCGCAATCGGGTGGATGGTGAGGTACTGCAGGCTGGAGAAACGCACCTGCCCGCGCAGCTTGTCGATGCCGCCTTTCTTCTTGAGCCGGTCCATCAGATCGGGCGGAATCACCAGCACCTCCAGGCGCTTGTCATTCAAACCTGCGATTTGCTCGCCAATGGCGGGATCAAAGTTCCAGCCCAGCACGACTACTTTGTCCCATCCGCCCATCAAGTTGTCGCGTTGCGCGATAGCTTTTTTAAGCGTTGCCAAGCCCGTCAGTTTGTTGGGAGAGTCTGCCAATACCAGTGTCTTGCTCCCTTTGCGGCCCCCGAATTCCAATCCTGAAATTTGTCCCAAGTTGCGCTGGGGGTTCACATCCGCAGGCAGGGGTAGTGCGCCATACAGAGAAAGCACAATGTGAGACAGGTCGCCTATGCGGAAGTCACGGCCCAAAGTGGCTTTTGCAGCCTCTACTTGGTAGTCACCAATCGCCTGATACAAAAAAGGTTTGGCGTCATGGTCAATAAGCCTCTTGCGAATAACCATGCATGAAGGCTTTCCGATGTCAGAGGTAACCCATTTACGACCAAGCTCTTCTGCAACTGATGCGGTGGTGCCGGAGCCTCCAAAGAAGTCCGCAACAATTGAGCCAGGGTTGGAGGAAGCAGCGACGATTCGTCTCAGCAAAGCCTTTGGCTTTTGAGTGTCATATCCGACTCGCTCGGCATCTTCTCGATTGAGTTGCTCGATATCTGTCCAGTAGTCTTCGGGAATCTTTCCCTCATCTACGTAGTAGCGGTAAACCTTTCCGCTCTTCTTGTCTGTCTTCTCTTGGTACTCGCGTCCATCTGCATCTACCTTCAGCCGCATATGGCTGTTGGGCTTGCGATCCATTACCACGAGCGGATCTTTGCCATTGAAAATTGGCGCGTCTCCTTTCGAGTAGAGCTGTATGGCGTCATGCTTACGCGCAAATCGGCCATCACCCTTACCGCCGATGCTGTAGCACCAGACGATCTCGTTGACGAAGCACTTTTTCCCGAAGACCTCATCCATCACGATCTTCACGTAGTGCCCCACATGCCAATCCAGGTGCACATAGATGGAACCCGTATCCGCCAGCAACTCCCGCATCAGGATCAGGCGCGGCGTGATCATGGCGAGGTATGACGCCGTGCCATCGCTCCAGGTATCGGAATACGCAAACTGCTCAATCACCGTGGGCTTCTGCTCCAGTTCCAGGCCCGGTAGCGTGACCTTGGTGCGGTAGTCGGCCTTGCTGTCAAACGGCGGGTCGATGTAGATCAAATCCACCTTGCCGCGCAGGCTGGGTGTGTGCTCGTCGCCCGCCAACAGGGCGGCCATGGCCAACAGGTTGTCGCCATAAATCAGTCGGTTGGCCCAGGGTGCTTCGGTCTGCGTTGTGCCCAGCATAGGCTGCGCAGTCGCCAGCAAGCTGCCTTGCCCCGGTGCAAACACCTCGCGCCGGTCGGCACGGGCTTGGGCAGTGATCCAGTCGGTAGCAGCGGCGTCTTTGGCGGGCAGCACCACTTCGCGGGTTTGCAGGGTCACGCGGTGGCGGCTCTCAATGCTCTCCAGGATTTTTTCGGCTTCTTTGCGGCCCTGGGCCACGATGTCGGGGAGTTGTTCGAGCAGGGACTTGGGCATGAGGGGGTTTCAACAGATTGTTGAATCAAAAATCAAGCGATTGTTGAGATCATATTCAACAGAAACTTGATTTCGCCCTCAAGCGACTCTTAGTTTGCTGGGATGGACGAAAAGATCGAATTCACCCACCGATTGCGCGCGGCGATGGTCCAGGCGGGCTATGCCGTCAGTCCGTCGGTGTTGGAGCACGAATTCAATCTGCGCTGGTACGGGCAACCCATCAGCAACCAGGCTGCTTGGGGCTGGCTCAACAGCCGTTCCATCCCCAAGCAGGACAAGCTACAGGTGCTGGCCGAGTGGCTGAAGATCGAGCCGGAGGTGCTGCGCTTCGGTGAAACGGTGCGCAAGTCGGTGCAAGAGCAGCGCAGGCGCTGGGAAGAGGGCGTGGGCTACCTGGAGCGTGAGACGTTTGACGCGTTTTTGCAGCTGCCCGCCCCGCAGCGCAAGCTGATCCGTGAAGTGATTTTGACGTTTGCCAAAGTGCACTCGCCAGATGCGAGCGCGCCCGCTGACCAGGCGGGCGATTGATGGAACTTCAAATTTGATAGCTGCCAGCGCCTGCCGGATAAGCGCTAGAGCCTGATTTGGCTTGTAGTCTGCTCACTGCCGCCAGAAGAACAGCCCGGCCATCACCAGCCCCGTGACCACGATGCCGCCACGCAGCCAGGGGGCGGGAATGCGCCGTGCCACGCGCGCGCCGCCGTAGCCGCCTGCGGTGGCGGCCACCATCATCATCAGCGCCTGGGACCACTGCACCACGCCGCCTGCGGCGTAGATGACTACCGCAATGGCCGTGAGCAGGGCTGACACCCAGTTCTTCAAGCCGTTCATGGCGTTGAGCTGGGTTTGCCCCAGCAGCCCGAACAAGGCCAGCAGCAAGATGCCCAGCCCGCCGTTGAAGTAGCCGCCATAGGCCGCCACCGCCAGCACGCCCACCGTGGCTTTGGCGGTAGACGGCTTGCCGCCCGCCAGCATAGAGCGCAGTTGTGGCCCGAAAGCGAACAGCGCCGTGGCCGCCAGCAGCAGCCAGGGCACCACGCGGCGGAAGGTGGCATCCGGCGTGATGAGCAGCAGCGCCGCGCCCGCTGCGCCGCCGATGAGCGACAGCACCACCAGCAGCCGCATCGACAGCCCCGGTGGCGGGGCGGTGTCTTCACGAAAGCCCCAGGCCCCAGCGATGTAGCCGGGCAGCAAGGCCACGGTGCCGGTGGCATTGGCCACCACGGGCGGCACGCCGGTGAAGACCAGGGCGGGCAGGGTGAGGAAGCTGCCGCCTCCGGCCACAGCATTGAGTGCACCGGCCACAAACGCGGCAGCCAGCAACAGGGCGCTATCGAACATGTCTTCTCCAGGGGCAGATGGGCGGTGGCGCTGCTTTGGCGCCAGATGGCTGGATCTTAGGAGAGTTGCTAGGCGCCCCGGGCCTTCAGGCGGCTTGGCGGGCGTAAAGGTGTTTTGCTCAAAAAGGTGGGGATACAGCCAGGTGCGCAGCGCCTTTTGAGCAGCTTCTTACACCCGCTGTTTGCCCAGCTTGCGGCTGAGGGTGCGGCGGTGCATGCCCAGGCGGCGCGCGGCTTCGGAGATGTTGAAGTCGCTTTCGGCCAGCACTTCGTGGATGCGTTCCCACTCCAGCGTCTTGATGGAGCTGGAGCGGTTGGTCAGCTCTACCTCGGTGTTGCCTTCCTGCAGGGCAAAGGCGGCTTCGATGTCGTCGGTGTTGGACGGCTTGGCCAGGTAATGCCCCGCGCCGAGCTTGATGGCTTCCACCGCCGTGGCAATGCTGGCAAAGCCGGTCAGCACCACGATGCGCATTTGCGGACTGTGCGCGTGCAAGGCGCGCACGCAGGCCAGGCCGTTGGCTTCGCCCTTGAGCTTGAGGTCTACCACCGCGTACTGCGGCGTGTGCACGGCCAGCAGCTCTTCCATGCGGGCGATGCCCTCGGCGTGCAGCACCTGGTAACCGCGGCGCTCGAACGAGCGCGCCAGCGTGCGGGCAAACGCTTCGTCGTCTTCCACGATCAGCAGCAGGCGGTCAGTGTCCATGGTCTTCCGAGTCGGTGTCTTGCAGGGTGATGGCAGCCAGCGAAAGCGTGATGGTGACTTCGGCGCCGCCTTCGGGGCGGTTGCGTGCCACCACGCTGCCGCCCAGGGTGCGTGCCACGTTCATCGACAGGAACAGCCCCAGGCCGCCCCCCGGCCGCCCTTTGGTGGACTGGTAGGGCGTGCCGATGTGGCGCAGCACGGCGGCCGAAAAGCCGGGGCCCCGGTCGGTGACCACGATTCGCAACGCATCGGCATCGCACTGCGCCTGCAAGCGCACCCAGTGCGGCGATGCATCCCGGGCATTGTCCAGCACATTGAAAACCATTTGCTCCAGCGTGGCATCGGCCACCATGGGGCTGTCGCCCTCCAGCAGGTTGTCGTAGACGAAGGTGTCCACCGAGCGCGTGGCGCGCCAGTTCTGCACCAGGGTGTCGAGAAACTGGCGCACGGTGGTCTGGCTCGACGATTCACCGCGCGCCTCGCCGGCAGACAGCAGGATGCCGCTGACGATGGTCTTGCAGCGCTTGACCTGGGCTTCCATCTCGGCAATTTCTTCCTGCAGCACCGGGTCCTGCGTCAGCGCGGGGATGCGCTTCCAGTCGCCCAGGATCACGGCCAGGGTGGCCAGCGGCGTGCCCAGTTCATGCGCCGCCCCCGATGCCAGCAGCCCCATGCGCACGATGTGTTCTTCTTCGGCCGCCCGCTGGCGCACGGCGGCCAGGCGCGCATCGCGCCGGCGCAGGTTATGACTGATGCGGGTGATGAACACCACCACCAAAATGGCATTGAGCATGAAGCACACCAGCAGGCCCAGCACATAGGGGCTGGCCCAGCCGTCATGCACATTGGTGGCCAGGGGCAGGGGCTGGCTGTGTTGCGCCAGCAGCACCACGCAGGCCGATGCCACCACCACGATGGACCAGATGTAGCCACCGCGCAGCAGCATGGCCCCCACCGCAATTTGCAGCAGGTACAGGAACACGAAGGGGTTACCGATGCCGCCGCTCAGGTACAGCTGGGCGGTGAGGGCGGCCACGTCGATCAGCAGGCCGATGAACAGCTCCACATCGTGCACGCCCCGGCGCGTGCGCCAGCGCAGCAGGCTGGCAATGTTGAACACCACCATGCCCGCCACGATGGACAGCATGGCCTGCAAAGGCAGCGGCAGGCCCAGGCTGTAGTGGGTGGCCTGGATGGTGAGCAGCTGCCCCACCACGGCAATCCAGCGCAGCTGGATGAGCTGGTGCAGGTTGCGCAGCCCGGCCGAGGTGTTGGCCGAACTGGCTTTGCTCACGGGCTGCTGGAGGGCTTTAGAGAATGTGCTGCGGTTCATGGGTGGTGTGGCTGCGGTAGGCCGCACGCAGCCTGGATTCGTAGCGTGCCACAACCACCGCAGCCCCCACCACCATCAGTGCCAATCCAAACCAGGTCAGCGCATACACCAGGTGGCTGTTGGAGAAGCGCACCACCGTCAGCCCCTCGCGCGGCCAGGGGCCGCTTTGCGCCGGGGGCAGGTCGGCTGACGCGAGGGCTTTGAGCGAGGGCAGGCCCGCGTCCACAAAGAAAGGCGCTGGGCGTGCCAGCTGCAGCGCCTGCGCAATGGCCGCTACATCGCGCGAATGCCAGCGCTGCTGCGCAGGGTCGTTGCTGCGCAGAAAGCCGCCGCCGGGCTCGCTCATGCGCAGCAGGCCCACCACGGTGGCGGGTGCGCTGGCAGATGTATCGGCACCTGCTCCGCCTTGCCAGCGCGCGCGTTGGTCCTGGGGCACAAACCCGCGGTTGACCAGCACCTGGGTGCCCTCGCTGGTTTGCAGCGGGGTCAGCACCCAATAACCGGCGCCGAGGGCTGTGGTGGCCTGGGTGAGCACGGTCTTGTCGGCCAGCCACTGGCCTTGCAGGCGCACGGGCTGGTATTCATACGCCGCAGCCGTCACTTCAGGCCACTGCACAGGGGGTGGCAAGGGCTGGGGCGGGGCCTTCAGGCGCTGGTCCACGCGCTCGATGAGGTCGAGCTTCCAGGACAGGCGTTGCACCTGCCATGCGCCCAGCGCCACAAAGCCCAGAAAAAGGGCGATGCCCACCGCAGTGAGCATCGCCAGGATCAGCGGGGACTGCGGGCGCCGGGGCAGCGCTGCAGCGTGTGCCACGGCCAGCTCCCGCGTCAGGGTGCCGCGTGGTGTGCGCCGCCAGCGGCAGGGGCCTGCTGCCCGGCGGGGGCGATCTGCGGATGGTCGGGCATCATGTTCGCGTTCATGTGGAACATGACCCACAGCGTGCCCGCAATCGCGATGGCCACGAACACCACGGTGAAGATGGTGGACAGCATGGTCCAGCCGCCTTCGATCTTGCCGTTCATGTGCAGGAAGTACACCATGTGCACCACGATTTGCACGACGGCGAACGCGCCCAGCACCAGCACGGCGGTGTTGCGGTCGGCAATCACCTTGGCCATGACCAGCCAGAACGGAATGGCCGTGAGGATGATGGACAGGATGAAGCCCGTCATGTACCCCGACAGCGTGCTGTGCGGGCCGTCGTCGTGGTGGTCGTCATGCCCGCCGTGGCCGTGGGCTGCGTGGGTTGTGTGTTGTGCGCTCATTTACAGCACCCCCATCAGGTACACAAAAGTGAAAACGCCGATCCAGACCACGTCCAGAAAGTGCCAGAACATCGACAGGCACATGAGGCGACGGTTGTTCTCGGGGATCAGGCCGTGCTGCTTGATTTGAATCATCAGCACCACCAGCCAGATCAGACCGAAGGTGACGTGCAGCCCGTGCGTGCCCACCAGCGTGAAGAAGGCCGACAGGAAGGCGCTGCGCTGGGGCGTGGCGCCCTGGTGGATCAGGTGGTAGAACTCGTACAGCTCCAGACCCAGGAAGCACAGGCCGAACAGGCCGGTGATGGCCAGCCACAGCAGGGTGCCATTCACATCCTTTTGCTGCTTGCGCAGCATGGCAAAGCCGAAGGTGATGGACGACAGCAGCAGGAAGGCCGTGTTGATGGCCACCAGCGTCAGGTCAAACAGCTGCGCGCCGGTGGGGCCTGCCGCGTAGCTGCGGCCCAGTACGCCATAGGTGGCAAACAGGGCGGCAAAGATGAGGCAGTCGCTCATCAGGTACAGCCAGAAGCCCAGGGCGGTGCCGTTTTCGGGATGGGGCTCGTGCGCGAGGTGGTACTCGCGAGGGGCCAGTGCGCCTGCGGCGGCGCCAGCGTTAAGGCGGAGTTCAGACATGGCGGGCCAGTTGGAGTGTGCGGGCTTCTTCGGTGGCCTTCACTTCGGAGGCCGGGATGTAGAAGTCACGCTTGTAGTTGAACGTGTGGATGATGGAAGCCAGCAACAGCGCCGCGAACGACGCGCCCGCCAGCAGCCACATGTGCCAGATCAGAGCGAAGCCGAACACCAGCGACAGGCCCGAGATCACGACACCCGCGCCGGTGTTGGCAGGCATGTGGATGGGCTGGAAGCCGGTGAGCGGGCGCTTGTAGCCGTGCTTCTTCATGTCCCACCAGGCGTCAATTTCGTGCACCACGGGGGTGAAGGCGAAGTTGTAGGCAGGTGGGGGCGACGAGGTGGCCCATTCCAGCGTGCGGCCGTCCCAGGGGTCGCCGGTCACGTCCCGCAACTGGTCGCGCTTGAGGTAGCTGACCAGCAGTTGCATCAGGAAGCAGCCAATGCCGGCAGCGATCAGGCCTGCGCCGATGGCGGCGATGACGAACCAGATCTGCAGGGATTGGTCTTCAAAGTGGCTGACGCGGCGGGTAACGCCCATCAGGCCCAGCACATACAGCGGCGTGAATGCGACCCAGAAGCCCACGACCCACAGCCAGAAGGAGCGCACGCCCCAGGTGCGGTCGAGCTTGTAGCCGAAGGCCTTGGGGAACCAGTAGCTGATGCCGGCAAACATGGCGAACACCACGCCGCCAATGATCACGTTGTGGAAGTGGGCGATCAGGAACAGGCTGTTGTGCAGCACGAAGTCGGCTGGGGGCACGGCCAGCAGCACGCCGGTCATGCCGCCGATGGCGAACGTCACCATGAAGGCCACGGTCCACATCATGGGCAGCTCAAAGCGGATGCGGCCCTTGTACATGGTGAACAGCCAGTTGAAGATCTTCGCCCCCGTGGGGATGGAGATGATCATGGTGGTGATGCCGAAGAAGGTGTTCACGCTCGCCCCCGAACCCATCGTGAAGAAGTGGTGCAGCCACACCAGGTACGACAGGATGGTGATACACACCGTGGCGTACACCATGGAGGTGTAGCCGAACAGGCGTTTGCGGCAGAAGGTGGCCACCACTTCGGAGAACACGCCGAACGCGGGCAGCACCAGGATGTACACCTCAGGGTGGCCCCAGATCCAGATCAGGTTCACGTAGAGCATGGGGTTGCCGCCCAGCTCGTTGGTGAAGAAGTTGGTGCCCACGTAGCGGTCCAGCGACATCAGCACCAGAGCGGCCGTCAGCACGGGGAAGGACGCCACGATCAGCGCGTTGGTGCACAGGGCAGTCCAGGTGAAGACGGGCATCTTCATCAGGTTCATGCCGGGCGCGCGCATCTTGATGATGGTGACGATCAGGTTGATGCCCGAAAGCGTCGTGCCCACCCCGGCAATCTGCAGTGCCCAGATGTAGTAGTCCAGCCCCGTGCTGGCGCTTTGCGAGCCCAGGTTGGACAGTGCCAGCCAGCCGGAGGTGGAGAACTCACCCAGGAACAGCGACACCATCACCAGCACGGCGCCAGCGGTGGTCATCCAGAAGCTGAAGTTGTTCAGGAACGGGAACGACACGTCGCGCGCGCCGATCTGCAGCGGCACCAGGTAGTTCATCAGGCCGGTGACCAGCGGCATCGCCACGAAGAAGATCATGATCACGCCGTGGGCGGTGAAAATCTGGTCGTAGTGGTGCGGCGGCAGGTAGCCCATGTTGTCGCCAAAGGCCATGGCCTGCTGCAGGCGCATCATCACGGCGTCGGCAAAGCCGCGCAGCAGCATCACCAGGCCCAGGATCATGTACATGATCCCGATCTTTTTGTGGTCGATGCTGCAGATCCAGTCGCGCCAGAGGGTGCCCCACAGGCGGAATTTGGTGATCAGCGCCATCACGGCGATACCGCCCAGCACGACGGCAATGAAGGTCCACAGCACGATGGGCTCGTGCGCCATGGGCACGGCGTCCCAGCTCAGGCGGCCCAGTGCCCAGTGGGCAGGAGTTGCGTTTTCAGGGGTCATAGCGAGGCTCATTGACGGATGCCGGCGCCGGAGGTTTGCGCCGGTGCATTGCGGGTTTCAAGCGCGGCCACCACTTGGGCGGCGTTCTGTGCGGTGCACACGTCCTGGGGCAGGTTCAGGCCGGCAGCGCGCATGTAGGCTTCGCCACCCAGGGAGTCGATGGCCATCATGTGGTGCATACACATCTTTCCGTCCTCCACGCAGCGGTTGAGCACCTTGTCGTACAGGCCTTCTTCCACCGAGGCAAAGCGCTGCACGGGGTCGCGCTCGCTGGGCTTGGCCAGGTTCAGGTAGGTGGCCTTGTCCAGCGGCTTGCCTTCGGTCTTGGCTTTTTGCACCCACTGGGCGAAGTCTTCGTTGCTCAGGCCATGGAACTTGAACGTCATGCCCGAGAAGCCCGCGCCGCTGTAGTGCGACGACATGCCGTGGAACACGCCTGGCTTGTTGATCACCGCGTTCAGCTCGGTCTGCATGCCGGGCATGGCGTAGATCATGCCGGCCAGGTCGGGCACGTAAAACGCGTTCATGGTGGACGTGGCCGTCAGCTTGAACAGGATGGGGCGGTCCACCGGCGCGGCCAGTTCGTTCACCGTGGCAATGCCTTGCTCGGGGTAGAAGAACAGCCACTTCCAGTCCATGGCCACCACCTGCACTTCGAGCGGCTTCACGTCGGCAGGCACGGCGCGCTGCGCGTCGATGCGGTCCAGGGGGCGGTAGGGGTCTAGCTTGTGGGTGCCGATCCAGGTGAGCGCACCCAGGGCGATGATGATCATCAGGGGCACAGTCCAGATCACCAGCTCCAGCGTGGTGGAGTGGTGCCACTCGGGGTCGTATTCGGCTTCCGTGTTGCTCTGGCGGTATTTCCAGGCAAAGAACAGCGTGAGTGCGATCACCGGCACGATGATGATGAGCATCAGCAAGGTGGCGGTAATGACCATCTGGCCCTGTTGGGCGGCAATGTCACCAGCCGGGTACAGGACAACGGCCTTGCTGCAACCGGCCAGGCCGGTTGTCAGTGCGATCGCTGCCAGCCCGGCGGGCCTGCGGAGTTTTTGGGTGTTCAACATGCGAAGAGCGCGACAAAGGCGCGTTTAGGTGTAAACGCGAATGACTGAGGGTTCGCAATGTAGTACGGCTAGCGAATTTGTCGATTGGACATTTTGTCCAACATCAAAGGCGCACGACTGTTTTTCACTCTTTCGCAGGAGTCTTGATCTGCCGCAGTGCCGAAAACGCCCTGCGCAATCAGGGTTTTCCTACGCGCAGCCTAGCGAAAGCTCACTTGTGGCGCGGGAGAGCGGCGTGTAGAACGGAGCCGTATCACTTGCTTGAGGAGCGTCAATATGTACAGCCCAGGTTCTGCGGCACTGCCTGTTCCAGGCTTTGAAAGTTCGGTCTCCCTCGCACGTGCCCACACCGATGAGGACGTCACCCCTGGTGAGATCGCGGTGGGGGTCATCATTGGGCGTTCGTCTGAATATTTCGACTTTTTTGTCTTCGGCATCGCCAGCGTGCTGGTGTTTCCCTCGCTGCTCTTCCCGTTTATGTCGCGGCTTGACGGCACGTTGATGGCATTTGCCATCTTTGCGCTGGCTTTTGTGGCCCGCCCGTTGGGCACGGCCATTTCCATGGCCGTGCAGCGGCGCTGGGGCCGGGGCACCAAGCTCACGCTGGCGTTGTTCCTGCTGGGCGCTTGCACGGCGGGCATGGCGTTTTTGCCCAGCTATGCCTCGGTGGGCAGCACGGCCATCGTGGCGCTGGTCATCTTGCGCATTGGCCAGGGGCTGGCGCTGGGCGGCACCTGGGACGGCCTGCCCTCGCTGCTGGCGATGAGCGCGCCGCAAGAGCGGCGCGGCTGGTTTGCCATGATCGGGCAGCTGGGCGCGCCGGTGGGCTTTGTGCTGGCTGCCAGCTTGTTTGCCTACCTGTACGGCAGCCTGAGCACGGCAGAGTTTCTGGACTGGGGCTGGCGCTATCCCTTCTTCGTGGCCTTTGCCATCAACGTGGTGGCGCTGTTTGCCCGCTTGCGCCTGGTGGTGGGCCAGTCATACGCCGAACTGTTGCAGCAGCGTGAGCTGCAACCCGTGAGCGTGAGCCAGGTGGTGCGCGATGAAGGCGGCAATGTGCTGATTGGCGCGTTTGCCGCGCTGGCCAGCTTTGCGCTGTTTCACCTGGCCACGGTGTTCCCGCTGTCATGGATCGTCATGTATTCCGAACAGTCCATTACCGAGGTGCTGAGCGTGCAGATCGTCGGTGCCTTCCTGGCGGCGGGGGCGATCATGCTCTCGGGCTGGCTGGCCGACCGCATCGGGCGGCGCAATCTGCTGGGCGCGATGGCAGTGTTGATTGGTCTGTTCAGCTTTGCGGCGCCCTGGCTGCTGGGTGCAGGGTCTGCGGGCAACAACGTGTTCTTGCTGGTGGGCTTTGTACTGCTGGGGCTGTCGTACGGGCAGGCTTCGGGCACCGTCACTGCCAATTTCTCGGCCCAATACCGCTACACGGGTGCGGCTTTGTCGGCAGACCTGGCTTGGCTGCTGGGTGCAGGTTTTGCTCCGCTGGTGGCGCTGGGGCTGTCGGCCAAGTTTGGCCTGGGTGCCGTGTCGGTGTACCTGCTGTCGGGTGCGGTGTGCACTTTGGCAGCGTTGCGTATCAATCGGCTGATTGAGCGGCGCGAGTCTTGAAACGTGCCGTCACCCATCGCCTTTGGCGCGGTGGGTGACGGGCCTTTTCCGGGCCTCTTCTTTGGACCTTGAGTTTTTCGGGTTACTTGGCGTACGGGTCCGCAAACCCCAGCTCTTGCATGATGGCGGTTTCGTAAGACTCCATCTCGTCCGCGTCTTCCGCACTGGTTTCATGGTCCCACCCCTGGGCGTGCAAGGTGCCGTGCACCAGCAGGTGGGCGTAGTGCTCTTGCAGACTCTTGTTCTGCTCCACCGCTTCGCGCGCCACCACGGGCGCGCACAGCACCAGGTCAGCCGTCACCACAGGTTCCTGCGTGTAGTCGAAGGTGAGCACGTTGGTGGCGTAGTCTTTCTTGCGGTATTCGCGGTTGAGCTGCTGCCCTTCCTCGGTGCCCACAATGCGCACGGTGATTTCCGCGTCGCTCGACAAGGCGTGGCGAATCCAGCGCGTGACCTTGTGGCGTGACAGCACAGCGCGGTGTTCCGCCACGCCATCAAACTTGCCAAATTGCAGGGACAGCGAGAGTTGGTTCAGAGTCATATTGGCACCTGGCGCTTATCCAATAAGCGCAAGCAGCTATCAAATTAATAGTAAAAATAATCAACTGCGCGCTGCCAGGGCCCGGCGGGGCGCATCGTACGCATCCACAATGCGCGCCACCAGCGGGTGGCGCACCACGTCGGCGCTGGTGAAGCGGGTGATGGCAATGCCCTTGACGCGCTTGAGCACGCGCTCGGCGTCGATCAGGCCGCTCATGGCACCCTTGGGCAGGTCGATCTGGCTTACGTCGCCTGTGACCACCGCGCGCGAGCCAAAGCCGATGCGGGTCAGGAACATCTTCATCTGTTCGGGGGTGGTGTTCTGCGCCTCGTCCAGGATCACAAAGGCGTTGTTCAGCGTGCGCCCGCGCATGAAAGCCAGCGGGGCAATTTCAATGGCGTTGCGCTCAAACGCTTTTTGCACCTTGTCGTGGCCCATCAATTCATACAGGGCGTCGTACAGCGGGCGCAGGTAGGGGTCCACCTTCTGTGCCAGGTCGCCCGGCAAAAAGCCCAGGCGCTCGCCGGCCTCAACCGCCGGGCGCGTCAGCACAATGCGCTGCACCGAGCTGCGCTCCAGGGCATCCACGGCGCTGGCCACTGCCAGATAGGTCTTGCCCGTGCCCGCGGGGCCAATGCCAAAGGTGATGTCGTGGGTGGCAATGTTCTGCAGGTACAGGCTTTGGGTGGCTGTGCGCCCACGCAGGTCGGCCCGGCGGGTGCTGAGCACGATGGCGTCCTCGGGCGCTTCCAGCAATTCGCTGTCGCCAGCCAGCATCAGCTGCAGGTGGTCTTCCGGGATGGGGCGCTCGGCAATTTCGTACAGCGCCTGCAGCAGCTCCATCGCCTGCGTGGCCTTGGCCTTGGGGCCGTCCACCTTGAACTGCTCGTGCCGGTGGGCAATGCCCACGCCCAAGGCCACCTCGATGGTGCGCAGGTGCGCGTCCGCCGGGCCACACAGGTGGGTCAGGCGGGTGTTGTTGTGCGGGAGGAAGGTGTGGCGCAGGATCACGCTGATAATTCCAGTCGGCAAAAAAGCCAATGACGGCAAAAACGAGGGCGCCACCCGCATCGGCATGCGGCGGCGCCAAAGGACTCCAATGATAGGCAAATTGACCGGCACCCTGCTGGAGAAGAATCCCCCCGAGGTGCTGCTGGACTGCCACGGCGTGGGTTACGAGGTGAATGTGCCCATGAGCACGTTCTACAACCTGCCCGCCGTGGGTGAGCGCGTCAGCCTGCTCACGCAGTTCATCGTGCGCGAGGACGCTCAACTGCTCTACGGCTTTGCCACGGCCCAGGAGCGCCAGGCATTCCGCGAGCTGATCAAGATCTCCGGCGTGGGCCCGCGCACGGCGCTGTCCATCCTGTCGGGCATGGGCGTCGCTGACCTGGCCCAGGCCATCACCCTGCAGGAAGCCGGCCGCCTGGTGAAGGTGCCCGGAATCGGCAAAAAGACCGCTGAGCGCCTGCTGCTGGAGCTGAAAGGCAAACTGGGTGCAGACATCGGCGCCCCCACCCACGCCGCCAGCGATGCGCAGGCGGACATCCTGCAGGCACTGTTGGCGCTAGGCTACAACGACAAAGAAGCTGCCGCAGCCCTCAAGGCATTGCCCGCCGATGTGGGGGTGAGTGACGGTATCAAGCTAGCGCTGAAGCAGCTAGCAAAATAAGCGCTATGACCATCCAGACCGACGACTTCACTCCCGCCCCCGCCAAGCGCGTGATCTCCGCCGCCCCCGTCTCGCCGCAGGAAGAGGCGCTCGAGCGGGCGCTGCGTCCCAAGCTGCTGCAGGAATACGTCGGGCAGGCCAAGGCGCGGGAGCAGCTGGAGATCTTCATCGGTGCCGCCCGCAAGCGGGGCGAGGCGCTGGACCATGTGCTCTTGTTCGGCCCGCCCGGGCTGGGCAAGACCACGCTCAGCCACATCATTGCGGCCGAGTTGGGGGTGAACTTGCGGCAGACCAGCGGGCCGGTGCTGGAAAAGCCCAAGGACCTGGCCGCCCTGCTCACCAATTTGGAAAAGAACGACGTTCTTTTCATTGATGAGATCCACCGCCTCTCGCCCGTGGTCGAGGAAATCCTCTACCCCGCGCTGGAGGACTACCAGATCGACATCATGATCGGTGAGGGCCCGGCGGCGCGCAGCATCAAGCTGGATCTGCAGCCGTTCACGCTGGTGGGCGCCACCACGCGAGCGGGCATGCTCACCAATCCGCTGCGCGACCGCTTTGGCATCGTGGCGCGGCTGGAGTTTTATACGGCCGACGAGCTGGACCGTATCGTGCAGCGCAGTGCGGGGCTGCTCAATGCGCCCATGGACGAGGAGGGCGGTTTTGAAATCGCCCGCCGCTCGCGTGGCACGCCGCGCATTGCCAACCGGCTGCTGCGCCGGGTGCGCGACTATGCCGAAGTCAAGGGCGACGGTCGCATCACCAAATCCATCGCAGACAAGGCGCTGGCCATGCTGGACGTGGACCCGCAAGGATTTGACGTGATGGACCGCAAGCTGCTCGAAGCCGTGATCCACCGTTTTGATGGCGGCCCTGTGGGGCTGGACAACATCGCGGCCAGCATTGGGGAAGAGGCAGGCACCATTGAGGATGTGATTGAGCCCTACCTCATCCAGCAGGGCTACCTGCAGCGCACGCCGCGCGGCCGCATCGCCACGCTGGCGGCGTTCCGCCACCTGGGGGTGGCGCCACCGCAGGCGGCCGGCGGGCTGTTTTCCGAGTGAGCAAAAACGTGGCAACTGGCAGCCAGGGCGGTCGGGTGAATCGACGCTGGCTGGTCTGGGCGCTGGGCGCTGGGCGCTGCCATCTTGGTGGCGGCGTTTGCCATGGGCGCAGCCACGTTGCGCGGCCCGCAGGTTGATGCCCTGGTGGTTCCATCGGCGCCGCTGGTGCGC
>ENA-UOOA01001168-UOOA01001168.1-human-gut-metagenome-genome-assembly--contig:-P61old-NODE-1168-length-44959-cov-72.565495_pt1 | contig 44959 bp, 29 predicted proteins | sample MGYA00242467_ERZ724014 | MGnify/ENA metagenome assembly ERZ724014 | reverse complement strand
AAATGCCAACGTGATTCCCATCAAATTGGCATTCAAATAAACTTGGCAGAGTTTATTGTTCCTTACTTTCTTTGAAGCCGAGTGGATGAATGAAATGAGGGGACGATTTGCCCGTTTCATTTAGACTCAACGCTTTTTCCTCGAAAGCAGTGATAAAAACAGTGCATGGCAGGTCTTCTGACTTGTTTCTGTTGCCAGGCGCCTTCCCGGAAGCGGACTTCCAGTGGCTATTGGTAGTTTGCCTGCAACCTATCATGAAACTTACAGCAGCGGGACTGTTCAGGATTTGCACCTGATTCCCTTTTAATTACCGTCTCCGAACAAAGACAGTAAACCAATGCATCGCAAAGATAAGGAAAAAAGTGATTAGTGCAAACCGTTTCTTACTTTTCCTTTGCCAGGGTGAATACGAATTCTAATCCGCCCCCCTGGTTGTTCTTGGCCGAAATGGTACCTCCATGGATGATTACCGAGTTCTTTACGATAGCCAATCCCAATCCTGTACCGCCTAGTTTGCGTGAGCGTCCTTTATCCACCCGGTAGAAGCGTTCGAATAAGCGGTTCAGATGTTCGGGAGAGACGCCCACGCCGGTATCGGCAAAACTAAAGTAGTAGAAGTTCTCGTCCTCGCGGAAACAGCTGATGTTGATGCGTATATCCGTGCCTGCATAAGCAATGGCATTGTCCATCAGGTTGCGGAAAATGGAGTATAGCAGGGAGTAATTTCCCCGTAGTTGTATCTTCGGTTTTAGGGAGTTGACTACGGTGATATGCTTTTCTTCCAGTTCCAGGGATACCTCGTTTACGATATTGCCTACCAACAGGCTGATGTCTACTTTCTCCATGTCGATCATGTTGGCGGCTTCGTCCATACGCGTTAATACGGAGATGTCGCGTAGCAGTCGGCTTAACCGGTTGCTTTGGGCATAACATCGCTCTATGAATGTCTGCATCTTCTCCCGGGAAATGTTTTCATTGTTGACGATGGTTTCCAAATATCCCTGTATGCTACTGACCGGAGTCTTCAGTTCATGTGCGATGTTTTGCGTCAACTGGCGTTTCAGGCGGATCTGCTCTTCTTCCTGAGTGATGTCATTGATGGATATCTCGAAGCTTAAATCCTGGAATATAATACATTCCACAATAAACATACGTCCATTCTTATTGATGCTGATAGACATACGCTTTTCTTCCTTGCCCGGACGCTTGGGAGCTTTGTTGATGAAATCCGTGATTTTCTGGAACTCACTGATGGAGAATATTTCCTCTGTTGTTTGCAGGTTGGAGTCTGAAATCAGATTGCTGTACTGTGTGAACAGGTTGTTGACCAGGATTTCTTTCTTGTCCTTATTGAATACGCCCAATCCTTCATGCGAGGTTTGTAAGTGGGTGATCAATTTCTCCCGTTCAATGTATAGCGCCTCTTTGGTTTCCCGCAGTCGCTTGTATATCTGGATGATATGCTGTGAAATCTCTCCCAGTTCGTTGTGCGGGAAGGCGGATTGCATATCTGTTTCCACAGGCTCATTCTTGTCAGCACGTTTGGCAAACTCACGTAGCTGATTGATGGCTGTCCCCAGTTTAGAGGTGAATTTGTAGAAGATGAAAATTAATAGTAATGATACGATGAGGGTAAACCAGATGTAGTGCTGATCTGCTGCAAGGTGTCTTACAAGGTTCAGGTCATAGGGGAGGGCGGAACGTATGATGTAGCCCTCATAGAGTGTGGCAGAATAGAAGTAGGGTACTCCTGTTGTTTCGGAAGTACGGCGTACATCATATCCTTTTCCTTCTGCCAGTGCTTTTTGCACTTCCGGGCGGTTGATATGATTGCCTAATTTCTGATTTTCGTAGCTGTCATATAATACGTCACCCTGTACATTAACTACCGTAATACGTAAATCCTGTTTGATGTATTTTTGCAGGTATCGTTCCAGTGTGGTGTTCCATAAGCTGTCCGGAATGCGGGCAAGCTCCTGGTGCAACCGTTCATTATAGTCCTGTAGCTGTATATCCAGCAGATCTACCTTGTATTCTTTCTCACGTTGGTATTGATACGCCAGGAAGCATCCGGCAAATACCAGAAACAGTGAAATGACCGAAAGAAATAACCTTCGGCTGAACGACAGGAAATGTGTGGTATTATTCAGCTTCGAAGCAGTATCCATATCCTAAGCGAGTTACGATGCATTTTCCATAAATACCTATTTTCTTACGCAAACGGGTGATGTTCACATCGATGGTGCGGTCCAGTACATAGACCTCGTCGCTCCATATCCGTGCCAGTATATCTTCGCGGGAGAATACGCGTCCTTTGCTCTGGAGGAGTAAAAGTAATATCTCAAATTCTTTTTTGGTAAGAGGGGCTTCCTCCCCATCGATACTAACTTTCTTTTTCACAATATCAATGACTAATGTTTTGTAGCTGATTTGCTCCGGTGCCCGTTCTTGTTCTCCTTGTTGGGTGCGGCGCAATACAGCTTTGACGCGTGCGATGACTTCACGCAGAGAGAAAGGTTTGGAGATGTAATCATCAGCTCCCAGATTGAAGCCGGTTACCGTATCATTTTCCGTATCCTTGGCAGTGATGAATATAATAGGTACCTGAGCGGTTTTCTTATCTTTCTTTAGCAGGCTGGCCATTTTGAAACCGGATATTTCTCCCATCATCACGTCCAGTAGCAACAAGCTGTAGCTACCGATATCCATTTTCAATGCCTCTTCGGCAGAATGGGCCGTGTCCACTTCATACCCTTCATTTTCAAGGTTGAATTTCAGGATCTCGCAAAGGTCCTCTTCATCGTCTACAACTAAAATACGATAATCGTTCATTGCTTTTTCTAATTAATATGAGGTATTCAAAACAAATTCTCCTACCACAAAGTTATACTTTATTTCTTTTCAGCGACAAAGGTGCGGTGTTTTTGTTACGGGAAAGTGAAACACGTGTTACAATTCGGTTACATTTTAGTATGCGCTGAAGGTAATTCGGTAAGGCTTTGATACAGTTTTGGTAAGGTGAAGAACTGTAAACTATTACTTTTGCATTCCAGTTTTTCAGTTTTTATACTTACCTTTGTCTTAATATAAATAACATTGGTATGAAAGAGTTGACTAGTATAGATTTTCGGCGATATAAATGGCGTTTGCCTGCTCTGATAGCTTTATTGGTGGTGGTTGTGGCAGGTTCCTTTTGGCTGAATACCGCTCCGTTCCGTTCCGGTTTTGAGATAACGGATGAGTTGGGAGGCAACATCTTTCCTTCCAGTATTCTTTCTGTAGCGACGACGGATGCTCAAGTCATTGTTCCGGCTGATTCTTTATATGTGGGGAACTCTAAATCCTGCATTTCTATTCGGATTCGTTCAGGAAAGGCATACAGCAGGGTGCGTATTGAAGTTGCTGAGACTCCGTTCTTTTCCCGTTCCGTATCTGAGTTTGTGTTGGCTAAACCACGGACGGAATATACGATCTATCCCGATATTATCTGGAATTACGAAGCACTGAAGAATAATAATCAGGCGGAACCGGTCAGTGTGGCTGTTAAGGTAGAAATGAATGATAAGGATTTGGGGCAGCGGGTTCGTACTTTTTCTGTTCGCAGCATCAATGAATGTCTGTTGGGGTATGTCACGAACGGGACTAAGTTTCATGATACAGGAATTTTCTTTGCGGCATACGTAAATGAGGAGAATCCGATGATTGACAAATTGTTGCGTGAAGCATTGAATACACGTATTGTCAATCGTTTCTTGGGCTATCAAGGTGGCAATGCTGAAGTGGTGGACAAGCAAGTCTATGCTTTATGGAACGTGCTTCAAAAGCGCAACTTCCGTTACAGTTCTGTTTCCAATACCAGTCTGTCCAGTAATGTGGTCTTTTCCCAGCGGGTTCGCACGTTCGATGATGCACTGGAGTCTTCGCAGATTAACTGTGTGGATGGTAGCGTGCTGTTTGCTTCCCTGCTTCGTGCCATTAATATAGAGCCGATATTGGTTCGTACTCCGGGACACATGTTTGTGGGGTATTATACGGATGCCGGTCGCAAAAATAAGAACTTCCTTGAAACCACTATGATTGGAGATGTGGATCTGGATGATTTCTTTCCGGATGAGAAGCTGGATTCAACGATGGTAGGTAAATCACAGAATCAAATGTCACGGCTAACATTCGATAAGTCTAAACAATACGCTAATAATAAGTATAAGCAAAATGAAGAAGGAATACATTCCGGGAAATTGAATTACATGTTTCTGGAGATTTCTAAGGATGTGAGAAGGAAGATACAGCCGATAGGGAAGTAGAATAGTAAAAAGCATGTGGCCTGTTCGTCTATAAAATTCCTTTGTTTATAGAATGTTATTTTAAATATCTTAAAATATTGGGAACTGATGTATTTCATTGATTATCTTTGCGCTCGAAAACAAGAATATGATTTTCATTGAAGTTTGATAGAGATTTAATAAGATATTGAAGACTATAATGGTCTTCATTCATAGATGATGATTGGGACAGTCGGTTCGTGAGAATCGGCTGTTTTTTGTTTCTGTTTGTTTGCATATCAACGGCGGTAGTGTTACTTTTGCCGGACGAGGTCAGGTGGCCTCGTTTTTAACCTCTGAATAACAATGGCACAAAGCAAGAAGTTTATCTCTCCGGGGGCATGGTTTTCCATGATGTATCCCGTAGATTGGAATGAATTTGAAGATGGAGAAGGCTCTTTTCTCTTCTATAATCCTAATGAATGGACCGGAAATTTCCGTATCTCTGCATACAAAGGCAGTGCGACGTATGCCAGGGAAGTAATCCGGCAGGAACTGAAAGACAATCCTTCGGCTGTTTCCGTAAGGATAGGAAATATGGAATGTGCTTACAGTAAAGAGATGTTTGAGGAAGACGGAGCTTATTATACTTCCCATCTTTGGATTACCGGTATGGACGATGTTGCTTTCGAATGTTCTTTTACTGTCAGTAAGGGTTCGTCTGCAGCAGAAGCCGAGGCGGTTATTGCTTCATTGGAAAAACGCAAAGAGGGAGTGAAATATCCGGCAGAGATTATTCCTGTTCGCCTGTCCGAAATTTACCAGATTAATGAAGCTTTTGAGTGGGTGACAACCACTGTGAAGGAGCAACTGAAAAAAGACTTCCAGGGAATGGAAGAAGATTTGGACAGTATGCAGCAGGTCATCGATAGTGGAACTATCGGGCCGAAGAAGAAAGAAGCGTGGCTCTCTTTCGGTATTGTCATCTGTGTGATTCTTGCCAATGAAGTAGATGGCCTGGAGTGGATGACCCTGATAGATGGTAATCGTGAAGCTCCTGTGCTACAGAATCTTATTACCGGAGAATGGATTGACCCCATGAAATTAGTGTGGAGCAAAGTGAAGGCAGGGGAGCCTTGCAACTTGGCAGAAACCTATAAAGCCTTGCTCTGATTATCCGCCCACCAACTATAAATTATAAATCATAAATCTTAAATTGTGATTAGTTATCTTCAGATAGAGAATTTGACCAAATCGTTTGGTGATTTGGTATTGCTTGAGAATGTTGCTCTCGGTGTAGCAGAAGGACAACGTATCGGATTGATTGCCAAGAATGGTAGCGGTAAAACTACCTTACTGAATATCATTGCCGGGAAAGAGGGATATGACAGTGGGAATATATCTTTCCGCCGTGACCTCCGGGTAGGGTATTTGGAACAAGACCCGCAATATCCGGAAAACCTGACTGTATTGGAAGCCTGTTTTCATCATGGCAACAGTACTGTAGAACTGATTAAGGAATACGAACGTTGCATGGAGACGGAAGGGCATCCGGGACTCGATGAAATCCTGATACGCATGGACCATGAAAAAGCATGGGACTATGAGCAGAAGGCCAAGCAAATTCTGTCTCAATTGAAGATACGTAATTTCGACCAGCAAGTAAAGTACCTTTCCGGTGGTCAACTGAAGCGTGTGGCACTTGCCAATACCCTTATCACTGAACCGGATTTTCTGATCCTGGATGAGCCTACCAACCACCTCGATCTTGATATGACTGAATGGCTGGAAGATTATTTGCGCCGCACCAACCTCAGCCTGCTTATGGTGACGCACGACCGCTATTTTCTGGATCGTGTCTGCACCGAAATCATTGAAATAGACAATCGTCAGATTTATCAATACAAAGGAAACTATAGTTATTATCTGGAGAAACGGCAGGAACGCATTGATGCAACGAATGTCGAGATCACCCGCGCCAACAACCTGTATCGTACAGAACTGGAATGGATGCGCCGTATGCCGCAAGCTCGCGGGCATAAAGCCCGCTATCGTGAAGAGGCTTTCTACGAATTGGAGAAAGTAGCCAAGCAGCGTTTCAATAACGACAATGTGAAGCTGGATGTGAAAGCGTCCTATATCGGCAGTAAGATATTCGAAGCGGACCATGTGTACAAATCATTCGGTGACCTGAAGATATTGGAAGACTTCTCTTACATCTTTGCCCGTTATGAAAAGATGGGTATTGTGGGAAATAATGGTACCGGTAAATCTACTTTTATCAAAATCCTGATGGGAGAAGTAAAGGCAGACAGTGGGACAATCGATATTGGTGAGACGGTGCGTTTCGGTTATTACTCGCAGGATGGCTTGCAGTTTGATGAACAGATGAAAGTCATTGATGTGGTGCAGGATATTGCCGAAGTCATAGAACTGGGGAATGGCAAGAAACTGACTGCTTCCCAATTCTTGCAGCATTTCCTTTTCACCCCCGAAACTCAACATAGCTATGTTTATAAATTGAGTGGTGGAGAACGCCGCCGCCTGTACTTGTGTACGGTACTGATGCGCAATCCTAACTTCCTTGTATTGGATGAGCCTACCAACGACTTGGATATTATCACTCTGAATGTGCTGGAAGAGTATTTGCAGAATTTCAAAGGCTGTGTGATTGTGGTTAGCCATGACCGTTACTTTATGGATAAAGTTGTAGACCACTTGTTGGTGTTCAATGGGCAGGCGGACATTCGTGATTTCCCCGGAAACTATACGCAGTATCGTAGCTGGAAAGAAGAAAAGGCTCGCCAAGAGAAAGAAAAAGAGAAAGAGGCTGCCAAACCGCAGGAAGACAAAACTTCTAAAGTACGTCTGAATGAAAAGCGACGGATGTCCTTTAAGGAGAAGAGAGAGTTCGAACAGCTGGAACAGGAAATTGCTGCCTTGGAAGAAGAAAAGGCCAGTATTGAAACTGCTTTATGCAGTGGTACCCTGTCTGTAGACGAGCTGACAGAGAAATCCAAACGTCTGCCTGAGGTAACCGATCTGATTGATGAGAAGACCATGCGTTGGCTGGAACTTAGTGAGATAGAAGAATGAATTTAACTAACTATCATAGTCATAGTTTGTATTGTGACGGACGTGCTAATATGGAAGACTTCATCCGCTTTGCCCTGAGTGAAGGATTTACGTCTTACGGCTTTTCATCTCATGCCCCGTTGCCGTTTCCTACTGCTTGGACCATGGAGTGGGATTGCATGGATGATTACCTGGCAGAATTTCGTCGGTTGAAAGCTAAATATGCCGGACAGATAGAATTGTATATAGGTTTGGAGATCGACTATCTGAATGAAGAAAGTAATCCTTCTGTTGCTCGTTTCCGGGAATTGCCATTGGATTATCGCATTGGCTCGGTACACCTGCTTTACAATGATAAAGGAGAGGTTGTGGATGTAGATGTTACAGCGGACAAATTCCGTAAACTGGTGGACGAAGAGTTCGGAGGTGATTTGGTACGAGTGGTACATCTCTATTACGAACGCCTGATGCGTATGGTAGAATTAGGTGGATTTGACGTTGTGGGGCATGCCGATAAAATGCATTATAATGCTGCTGCTTACCGTCCCGGTCTGCTGGATGAGCCTTGGTACGATGATTTGATACAAGAATATTTGGATGCCATTGCCCGTAGGGGGTATATTGTAGAGGTCAATACGAAATCATATCTTGAATTGGGTACTTTCTATCCCAACGAACGCTACTTCCCTGTATTGCTGGAGAAGGGGATCCGCGTGCAGGTGAACAGTGATTCCCATTACCCGGAGCGTATAAACAACGGACGCCTGCAAGCCTTGGCGGCCCTGCAAACGTCCGGTTATCACACTGTCACGGAGATGTACAATAATGAGTGGAAAGATATGCCCCTCATCATTCATACATGACTCCTGTGACTTTTACTATTTCTTTTTCAATAAAAAATCTTCAATGGCTTTTTGATAGGTAGCTTTATCTGCTGCACCGCGGAAAAGCTGCGGTTCTCCTTCCATCGGAATGAAGACAAAGAGAGGAATACTGCTTGCATTGAATAATGCGGCAAGTTCGCGTTCCTTATCCACATTTACCTTGTAAATCACGATCTTGCCGGCGTATTCTTTTGCCAGTTCCTTCATGATCGGTGCTGTCATACGGCAGGGACCACACCAGTCGGCATACAAGTCAATGATGGCAGGTTTATCACCTTTATATTTCCAATCCTGAGATTTCCCATAGTCGAATACATCCTTAATGAACATATCCTTGTTCATTACGATGACCTCCCCGCTCTTAGCTTCCTTTTTTTCCGGTTCTTTTTGCTGTGCCTGAGCTTTGTCTGTGCAGGCATACGTCAGTACACTTGCAAATAGCAGAATGGCAACTGTTAAGATTTTCTTCATGTTTTTTTATTTCTTATGAATTTTGTTCGATGACAGTTTTCAGTTCGCTGCCTTTGATTACTCCGGAATGGCGCCAAACAGCTTCCCCTTTCTTGAATATAATAAAAGTAGGTACTGCCTGTATGCGATACTTGGCAGCCAGTTCTTCGTGCTGGTCAACATCGATTTTTACGATGCGGGCAGCTTCACCAATTTGACCTTTCAACTCTTCCAATACAGGATGCATAGCCTTGCATGGACCACACCAGGTAGCAAAGAAATCTACTAAAACGGGTTTTTCTGACTGTATAAGTTCTTCAAATTTTTCCATAATCTTTTCCTTTCTGTTAGTACTACAAGTTTTTTTATTACTACAAAATTAGTGTTATTGTCTGTAGTTAGAAACAGTTTCGGATATGTATTGTTCACGCCCTTTTATCCTTTATGGCCGTTTTGAGCATATTTTGGCTATTTTTTAGAATACTTGTTATAATGAAACATTTTCCTATGGAAATGATTTCTTAAAAGAAACACCCCTACAGGTGCTATGCAGATACCTGTAGGGGTGAATTATCGGAAGTCCGTAGGGACTTTTAGTTGCTTTTATTCCGCAATCGTCAATTCCTTAATGATGTGTGAAGCTCCGGCATACTTCTCTATGATGAATAAAGTATAGCGGATATCTACACAGGCGGCACGTTGTGATGAGGGGCGGAAAGCGATGTCTCCTGTAAGCCCTTCATAATTACGGTCGAAACCTGTACCGATCAGTTCACCTTTGGCATTGAATACCGGACTGCCGGAGTTACCACCGGTATTATCCGTGTTCACGATGAAACAGATAGGCATTTCACCGTTCGGCATGGCATAGCGACCGAAGTCTTTTGCCTGATACAACTGTTTTAGTTTTGCAGGAATCACGAATTCCCAGTTATTGGGATCTTCCTTTTCCATGGCACCTTTGAGTGTGGTGTAATAGCCATATTCCATTCCGTCCGCAGGTTCATACGGTAACACTTGTCCGTAAGTGAGACGCAGGGTAGAGTTGGCGTCCGGATAGATCGGAGTGCCTGCACTGCGTTTCATATCCATCATTCCCTTTACCCACACTTTATGTGCGGCGTTATAGTTCTTGTTGGCCTCTGCCATGGCGATGGCGGTCTGCAACAAGCCATCGGTGATGGAATGCTTGAACAACACCATCCAGTCGAAGCCCAGTTTATAAGAGCCCGGCTTGCGGATAAACTTCTCAAAGTTCTCTTTATTTCCAAAAATAGAGTAGTCGAAGCAAGCGTCCACAAAAGCATCACTATTCCCCTTGAAACGCTTATCGATCACTTCAAAGATACTGATACGTTGTTCTGCGGGGATATATTGCATGTAAGTCTGCAGCATTTTTTTGGCAACAATACGTTCCACTTCGGGGAAAGGTACGGAGGCAAAATACTTGTCTGCGGCAATCTTCAAGCTATCTGCGGCTGTTTTAATCTGCGCTTTATCCTTGCTCTTCAAGGCAGCCAGCATGGCAGAAGTATTGGGAATGCGCATGAAGTCCAATCCCGTTACCAATGCTTCCTGAATGGCTTGCTGGTGATAAAGGGCAGGGCGGCGATGCGCGACGATGTCCCGTATCTGGTCGAATGCCTTCTGATAAGAGTCGTCACCCTGTTCGCGTCCGCGGGCGAGGAGTTGCTCCTGTTGTGCCCGTTTAGTATCCAGCACTTTCAGGCGGACAAGTCCTTCGTTCATACCGATGGCATTCTTCCAATAGTTTGCAGATGAAGCATACTTGCTGGCGTAGTGAATACGTACGGCGGGGTCTTTCTGCATCTGTTCCATTAATGCTTCTTGGCGCACACCGCGTACGTGATGGCGCATGAAATTCGTAGTTTCCATACGTTCTTCCACCTCGTCGGAGATCATATAACGCCAGTTGCGTCCGGGGAATCCCATAATGAACGTGAAGTCACCTTCCTTGTAGCCGGCAAGGCTGATCGTAAGGTGTTTCTTCACCTTCAAGGGTACATTATCTTTGGAGTATTCCGCAGGTTTTCCATCCTTGTCGGCGTAAATGCGGAACAAGGAGAAGTCACCTGTATGGCGCGGCCACATCCAGTTGTCGGTATCTGCACCAAACTTACCAATGGAAGAAGGAGGTGCACCTACCATGCGGATATCACTATACGTAGTCTTGATGAACAGATAGTAACGGTTTCCGCCATAGAAAGCTTTCAGCTCCAGTTTGCGTCCCGGAGTCAGGGCAATGCCTTGTTCGGAAGAAAAACGTTCGGCCACTTCTTTCAGGTACTTGGGAGAGAGATAATTGGTACCATTCGGGTCCGGATCTATCTTCAACTGTTCGTTGACGTAATCAGTCACATCCAGTATCTCGTCAATATAAGTGATGGTAAGTCCCTTACAGGGAAGTTCTTCTTCACGGCTCATGGCCCAGAAACCATCCGTCAGATAGTCGTGTTCCACCGTACTGTGTTGTTGGATAGCACCATAGCCACAGTGGTGGTTGGTCAATACCAATCCTTCGGCAGAGATGATTTCACCTGTACACCCCCCACCGAAGTGGATCACTGCGTCTTTCAGCGCAATGCCGTCGGGGTTATAAATCTGGTTAGCTGGGATTAGTAATCCCAGTTCTGTCATAGCCACTTCGTTCTGCTTCTGCAGGTCGGTCAGCATCCACATACCTTCGTCGGCAATACTCGGAAGGGTGAGAGCCAAAGCCAGTGTTGTTATTAGAGCTTTCTTCATATTGTAATAGGGGGAGATAGATCAGTTATTCAACAATTGTCATTTCATTGATCAGATGCTCGCATCCTCCCAGTTTTTCGAGGATGAACAGTACATAACGGATATCCAGATTGATGCAACGTTGCAAGTTGTTATCGAAATTGATGTCACCACTCAGAGACTCCCAGTTACCGTCGAAAGCACATCCGATCAATTCACCGTTTGCATTCAGTACCGGGCTACCGGAGTTACCACCGGTAATATCGTTCGTGCTCAGGAAGCAAACCGGCATATCACCGTTCGGCAATGCATAGCGTCCGAAATCCTTCTTCTGAATCAGTTCCTTCAATTTGGCAGGAACTACGAATTCACGGTCTTCGGGATTTTCTTTTTCCAGAATACCGTCTGTAGTGGTATAGTATTTATAGTGTACGGCATCACGCGGATTGTAAGATTTTACATTTCCGTAGGTCAGACGGATTGTGAAGTTGGCATCCGGATAAGATGGAACAGGCTCTTTCATTTCGCCCAGACCACGGATATATGCTTTGTGCAGCAAGGCCAGTTCTTTGGAAGTACTGTTCAAATCTTTTGCCAGTGCCATCATCTTTTCAATCTTGGTGCGTGAATATTGAGTGGCAAGGTCCTTTTCAATGGCTTTTATTGTAGGTTTCTTTAAGAACTTGTCGAAGTTAGCCTGATTGGCCAGGATGGAGTTGTCATACATAGCATCGATGTATGCATTGTAATCACCTTTGAATTCCTTTTCGATAGTCTGATAGAAAGCCGGACGCTGTTCTGCCGGAATGATTTCAGCATATACCGGGAAGATAGCTTTAGCCACTTTACGGTCTACTTCATGGTCGTAGTCTTTGTTGTGGATATCAGCAAAAACTTCTTTCAACTGTTCTATGGATTTATTGATCAGAGAGTCATTCTTTTCTTCCAGACCTTTTTTCAGGTTGTCCATAACCATGTACGGGCTACCGAATTCAATGGCGCCGCTGAATGCTTCCATCAGATAATAATACTGAGTGGTTAATGGCATCGTTTGGTTTACAATGGCATCGATCTTTTCTACTACACCTTCGTATTCCGGCTTGCCTTTGGCAAATTCTGCGAATCTTTTCTCCTGTTCTGCTTTCGTACCCAGCACATCATTATCAATGATCGCTTTGTTCATGCCGATAGAATTTTTCCAGTAGTTGCTGCTGCCGGCATATTTGTTGGCATATTGTATGCGAGTCTTATCACTGGCAGCCATCACTTCTTTCAGTACGGCAAGACGTGCGCCACGGATGGTGATACGGGGTTGGTTCTGTGCTTCCATACGTTCTTTTACTTCCGATACGGTGAGGTAGCGGCTTGTGCTTCCGGGGAAACCCATAATCATGGCATAATCGCCTTCCTCCAGCCCCTTGATTGAGATGGGCAGGTATTTCGGAGTTTTCAGGGGCACGTTTGATGCTGAATATTCTGCGGGATCACCATTAGCGTCAGCATAAATGCGGAACATGGAGAAGTCTCCCGTGTGGCGTGGCCACATCCAGTTGTCCGTCTCTCCGCCGAATTTGCCGATAGAAGAGGGGGGAGCGGCTACCATGCGTACGTCTGTGTATACTTTCTTGTAGAACAGGTAGTATTTGTTACCGGCATAGAATGGCAATGCTTGTACTTCGATACCCTTCTTGTCCTTCAGATCGCTTTTTTCGAATAATTCCTTAGCCAGTTTGTTGAGGAACGGGCGGGTCATTGCATTCACTTCCGTCACTTCGCCGGCAGCGATTTTCTGGTTTACGATGTCCGTGATATCTTCAATACGGTCCACGAACTGGAACTTCAATCCCGGAGTAGGCAATTCCTCGCTACGGTTTTTAGCCCAGAAACCATCTGTCAGATAGTCATGTTCCACACTACTGTGTTGTTGGATAGAAGCATAACCACAGTGGTGGTTAGTCAAGATCAGACCTTCCGGTGAGATAATCTCACCCGTACAGCCTCCTCCGAAGATACCTACCGCATCTTTCAGTGAAACTCCGCCCGGATTGTACAAGTCGTCTGCTTCCAGTTTCAGCCCTTGCTTTTTCATTAACTCAATGGAGTTCTGCTGTTTCATCAACTGCAACAACCACATTCCTTCGTCGGCACGCATTGCAGAACCGAACGCCAGCGCAGAGAGCGCCACTAAATAGGTCTTAATTTTCATTCTTACTTGATTATTATGATTTTGTTTTTATGAAATCCATCACATTGGCAGGCGGGCGCTGATTTATCAGCTCGTTCTTCATGAAGTCCATATACGGAGCCACATGACTGAAGAAACGGTGATACCCTTTACATAGATAGTTCAATCCCGGTTCTCCGCTTGCCGTCCGTGCAAAACGGTTCTTGGGACATTCGCCGTTGCAGGCAAAAAGCCACTCACATTCACGGCACTGAGTGGGCAACGATTGCTGTTTCATCTGTCCGAAAGCCTGTTGCTTTTCACTGTACATCATTTCCACCAGTGTCTTCTGGTAAATGTTTCCCAGCTTATATTCGGGGAATACAAAATGGTCGCAGGAATATACATCTCCGTTGAATTCCATTACTCCGGCATGCCCGCAGGTCTTTGCCATGGTGCATACCCCCGGCTGTTCGCCTATCCAGTTGGCTAAGGTAGAGTCGAACAACTGAATGTAATATGTGCCTACATCCTTTTTCACCCATTCGTCGAAGAGAGTACAGAGGAAATTGCCCCATTGCTCCGGGCTGACGGAGAAGTCCGCCAGTTCGGCCACCTCTTCCCGGTCGGCGAGTGAGGCGAGGTGTCGTCCGTCCTGATGTCCGAATACTCGCTCTACGATGGGGGCAAACTGTATGTAGTGGCAGCCTATTTCCTTGAAGAAGTTGTAAAATTCCAGCGGATAATCGGCATTGTAGTCATTCACTACCGCCATTCCGTTCCATTCTACACCATGTTTCTTCAATAAATTGATGCCTTGCATCACCTTTACGAAAGAGGGCTTTCCCTGCTTGTTTTTTCGATATTCGTCATGAAACTCCTGCGGCCCGTCGATAGAGACTCCCACCAGCCAGTTGTTTTCACGGAAGAATTCGCACCATTCATCCGTCAGCATGGTTCCGTTGGTTTGTATGCTGTTGTCTATGGTGCGTCCGCGTGCATATTTCTTTTGCAGCTCCATCGCCTTTTTGTAGAAAGACAACGGGCGCATCAGGGTTTCCCCGCCATGCCAGGTGAACATTACCTGCGGCATGGTTTGCGAATTAATATACTCTTCAATAAACTTTTCCAGCAACTCTTCGCTCATTACATGCTTGGGGTTGTTCTGGTATAGTTTGCTCTTTTCCAGGTAGTAACAGTAGTCGCATGCAAGGTTGCAAACGGCCCCTACCGGTTTCAGCATGACGTAGAGTGGCTTGGCAAAAGGAGCATAAGTTGACATAGGAGACTATCTTGTTTCAGTAATAGGGTTTACATTTTGTTACTTATCACTGCAAAAATAAGTAAACTAAATGAAATATCCTTTCTTTTCTCCCTCCTTATAAGGATTATTAATGGAAAAAAGAGAGCAAAATTTAAATATTGATAAAAAGTTTCTTTACAGCGCGAATAGGTTGTACCTTTGTATCGTATTTCTTAAAAATCGTTTCCTGCATGATTAGAATGAATGTGAACCGTATTTTGCCCTTAATGCTTTTGCTCGTGCTTTTTGCTTCGTGCAGTCGCAAGTATAAAGTGGAGGGTGTGTCATCGGTGACCAGTCTCGACGGTAAGATGTTATACCTGAAAACGCTCCGCGACGGGCAATGGATAACAATTGACTCTGCCGAAGTGGTACACGGTTTGTTCTCAACGAGTGGCCCGTCAGACTCTGTAATGATGGTGACGCTCTACATGAATGATGAGGCTATCATGCCTCTTGTACTTGAGAACGGTAAAGTTGAAGTCTCCATATCCAACTCTCAACTCACCGCTAAAGGTACACCGCTAAACAATGCTTTGTATGAATTCATCGAAAAGCGCAATGCGCTTGAGCTGAAGATTGAAGAACTGGAAAAGAAAGAGGCACGTATGGTTCTGGATGGCGCCGCATTGGATGACATCCATGAGCAACTGACTCAGGAGGGAGAGGCCTTGATAAAAGAAATGAATGACTATATAAAGGAGTTTATTTCTGCCAATTATGAGAATGTCCTTGGTCCCAGTGTATTCATGATGATGTGCAGCACGCTGCCTTATCCCATCATGACCCCACAGATAGAGGATATTATCCGTACGGCTCCCCAGTCTTTCAAGAGTACTCCTTTGGTGAGGGAATTCCTCGATAAAGCCAAAGAGAATATGAAATTAATAGAGGAACATCAACGCATGGAGGAGAGCGGAAAAATTAATAATTAGCATTTCGGGTTATGAATTCTACTCCATTCTCTGTGCCGTAATTTCCCTCTTGTCTGCCTGTTTCATGTGTTATTTGTGGGTGGATGCAGCTAAAGGTAGGGATAACTACAAATAGTATTACGAGTATTATCAAAAGCAAGCAAAGTAAAGTATGTGTTTAGAGCAGTTAAGAGATTGGATGTTGTATATAATAGTTACGTTCGGTATTACAAGTTTAATAGTGTACTTCGCCTATTCAGATGACAAACCATTAGTCAAATTGGGTAGAATAGTATTATACGGGATACCCATATCAACACTACTGATTATTAATTACTACGTATCAAATATATGGAGTCACCTTTTTTCCAGTATCCTAGTAAGTTTTCTAAGTTTGCGTTACAGCGATTTTCATTTTCGCGATATTCCAAAAAGTAGACGAATAAAAGCTTTTTGCCTACTTGCTGCGATTATATTTGTATTTATACTATTTATAGCGGTAATTCAAAATGGATTTAGTAGTCTATTTGAGGGTGGTAGAGTTCCTTTTTGGATGGAGTGATATAGCATAACTGTAACAAGTCTGCAATATACAGAGTCAATAAATTGACACAGAGTACTCGAAATTATTAAGAAAATGGTATAAGTTTTATGTTTTAGAGTATCTTATCGAGGACGGTGCATTTACTTCATGCTATCTATTACTTTAAATATTGAATCGGGCTTTTCTACCATTCGCAATACAGAATCTGAATCAAATCCCATGTATTCGATATAGGTTCGTATTAACTCATAATGTTCTTTGGCATACCTTGTATCTATGGCACGCGTGGTATTGAAGCAGATAGGTTCATGATGTGCTATCCGATTTCGAAATTCACGAATAGCGGTCAACTGCTTATAGATGTCCGTTTGCTTTAAGCCATACGCTTTGTTAGGGAATATTTGAAGAAGTGTTTTCCCTCCTACTCGGTAATTATGTCTTGTAAATAGATAAGTCCAAAAGCCGAAAGTAAAGGAAGCAACCATTTTGTCGTTGTTGTACACTCCCATATTTGTATAAGTGTGTTGTATACACAATATTTCGGAAGCTTCTTGTTCAAGCAATCCACCGGTCCTTGCTTGGTTAATTATCCAATTATCATCATTGAAATATTGTTTGTAGTGAGTGTTTATAGCATTGCGTAGCATTATCTCAAACATACCGATAACCCCATAAAAACGTTGGCTCAACTTGATGTTGCATTGGTATAGACGCAAGGTTTTGGCTTTTTCATTACCACTTGCTTGTGCGTATTTATTTAATCTTGCAGGGGAAAGTACTTGCAAACATTCGTTATATTTCATTTGATATAAGTTTAAAAACGAGACTTTTCTTGCAAATATAGAAATTAATACCTATATTTGCAAGCGTAAGACCCTGTTGTCCCTGCTGAATAAGCAAACTTCAGGGTTATTGTTTTTATATACCTGTGATAATGGCAGAATTTTGTTAGAGCCTGCCTCTCTGTGACAAATATTTAAAAAATCAGTAAATTACAAAACAAATATCCAGTTTTACACCCGATAATGTAGAGCTGGGCATTTTTTGTATTATTTATTTAAGCCTCACCAATCCAAGAATAGACATTTCATTTGCCTACTACTTGGGCTGCTAGCAAACTCGTCTGTCATTAAGGTTTCATCCCATAGCCAACATCCCAACATAATTTCAAAAATATCGGGTAAGCTATCTGTACACTCTACGCATACTCCCTTATCAGCATACATTCCTGCAATATAAGTGTATCTTTTGTATTCATCTGTAACATCATTTCCGGTAGATTGGTCTTTGACTTTAATTGAAACAAATTTGCCTAGTTTAAAAGTCATCTTTAGTAAATATTCAATGCCAGAATCATCAACTCATTTACTGACCCATAAACTATCAGGAAGTCCTCCCTCCGAAAAATGTCCTTTAAGAGAGTATTTTTTTAATCCATCTCCCCTTTTGTGCAAAGTTCCTGAAGCCGTTGCTGTAAAATCACCATAGAATGTTCCATTTTTGAAAGTTGCCTTACCGTTATATTTAAAATCAGCACTTTCTTTTGTGAAAGTCCATACATCATTCCTTGCTCCATTTTTATAATTGCCTTCTAATATGCAGGTCGTTCCTGCTTGAAGGAATGCAGTTTCATTAGAACGGATTTTAGTTCGAATATACGAATTTCCAGAACGCCCCTTCAAACTACTTTTCCAATGCCCGTCTTTTACTCCATTTGCGTAGAACCCTGTAATGTTTACCTTGCAATAATCATCAGTTGTATTAAAAACAAACTTCCCATCCTTGATTCGCTCATCATCAATCTCTTTATTTAAGTTTCGCAAGTTAAAAAGAATAGTTCTCATGAGTGCATAAAAAAGGCATAGGTATTTCTGTATATTGCAGAAAATGAGTATCTTTAAAGTGATCAAACAATATAATATTCAGCCCTATGCCTTTTTTATGCACTCATGAGAACTATTCTTTTTAACTTGCGAAATTTAAATTAATAATTAGAAATGTTTTAATTTTTAATTTTATTATTGGTCCTCGTTTTTCACCATTCCCTTGTATTCTTCCGGTAAAGCACTTTCTACGGCGGCGTAGGCTTCGGCCATCGTCGCCTTGATGTTTTCTATACCTTGCCCTTTGGGTGGGATAGGGTCGTGAATGGTCAGTATCATGCGATGGCGATGTATCCACTTACCGGTGCGGGGTAGGATTTGGAATGAGCCGTCGATAGTGACAGGTACTACTTCCAATTGCAATTCGTCTGCCAACTGGAAAGCGCCTTTCTTGAAGTATCCCATGTGTCCTGTAAAAGTACGTGCTCCTTCCGGGAATACCACCAATGATACGCCATCTTTCAGTGACGCCTTTGCCTGACGAATGGTTTCCAGTACTTTCTTAGGTCCTGAACGGTCGACAAAGATGTGTCCTGCGCTTTCACAGGCTTTTCCTACGAAAGGTAATTTCCGCAGGCTCTTCTTCATCATCCACTTGAAGTTGCGTCCCAGGAATCCGTAGATCAGGAAGATGTCGAATGCACCCTGATGGTTGGGCACGAATACGTACGATGTATGTTTATGTATCTTTTCCCGACCGCGCACCTTAACAGGGATCAGCAGGAAAACACAAATTAGTTGTGACCATATTTTTCCGGGATAATATCCCCAGATGTGTGCACCGCCTATCAGTGAGCCGACAATCGTGACCAAAGCCGTAAGAATAGTCAATACCAGCAGAATTGGCAATGCAAAACATATTTGGTAAATGTAATAGAGTATCTTCATAGGTGTTGGATTTTTATTGCTGCAAAGATATGCATTTTGATTTAGATATACTACCCGGCAATGGCACTTTTAATGGTACATACAATGTCATAATGCAAAGCAAGTAATGTTGTGACACGAAACATTCTTTGTTTGGTACCACAACATTGCTTGTTGCCATCTCTTCTTTTACAGTAATAGTAATTTTAGACTTAAGAATTTGTGACTTTCTGTATAATAGCCTGTTTTTTTTATTGTCAGTTATTTGTTTTTATATTCAAAAAAGGAAACAGTGAAGAGGTGCTGTTAAGGTTTTGAGAAGTCTTGTTAAGGGTCAATTGGGGTCAGGGTCACCTATACCCCCGGTTACAGATGGATTTGATTCTTTGTGGATTTGTATAGTGTTGTTATACAGTGAAATATACAGTTGTTTGCGTGCCGGATATTGCTTTGGAATCTATTTTTATATATTGGCGGTCTGCACAATTTTGATGACTTTTGTATAGGTAAAAATTCGATATTTATGATTTTATTGTATGTAAATCTTTTTGGGCTGATTACAATATAGAATCTATTATCTATACGAATCAGGAGTTGATTTTATCCGGTACAGAAGGGATAAAAGAGTGGTAGGGTGATAGAGTGATAAGGGGATAAGGTGGTAGGGTGGTAAGGGGATAGGGCGATAAAGTAGCTGCGCTATATATCACAGAGCGTTATCCCGCTATCACTTTATCACCTTACCACCCTATCACCTTATCCCCCTACCACCCTATCACATTTTGTTCATATCCCTACAGAAATGAGTGAAATGCAATAGCTAATTCCTTTCTTAGGCATTCCTATGCTTTTTCCCTTCCAACGGTTAGCCTTTTCCATCCGAACGTTTATTCTTTCCACCGTGGAGTTTCTTTCTTTCCACCATGGTGGAAAGAAAGTTTCCCCGTGATGGAAAGCAACTTTCTCCATGGTGGAAAGAATAAGTACCTACTACAATTTCCCTTAACCGTCGCAGCGAAAAGGGATAAAAGTGGCGATGCAGCGGCTTAACCTCTGAAACTTAATATTATTTATGCGGATCAGGAGTTGGATTGTGTTCATATCGGGAAAGGAAGGAATAAAAGAGTGATAAGGTGGTAGAGTGATAGCGCCTTATCACCTTATCACATTTTTTCTTGACATGGAATAGAATCACTTCCTTCATTTGGCTAAAATACGGGGCTATAAGTGACCCTGACCCTAAATTGGCCTCTTAGTTTTTTATTTATAAATTTTCAATGTGTTGATAATCAGTGGGTAATAGCTGTTTAAAACTCCTGTTTATTAAATTAAATGATGTATGTCTTTCAGGAAATATTAGAGTGTATTCTTTATATTCGCTGGCTGAAAAAAACTTATAATTGTAGTCTGAAAGGGGATTTCTTGAGCGCACATAAATGATGCCTGGCTATATTTAGAAGATGTCTTTAAATCTGTAGTGACTTTACGGTATAATTGCTTGATGATGGGCTTCTTTTTATGTACTTTTGTGGCATACACATTTATAAATGCCATGAAATACTATAAACAAACATTATACATATTGTGCGGATTGCTGCTGACTACTGTAGGCTTGCTTGTGTACTCGCTGTACCTAAGTGGGGTGGAAAATCAGAGGAAAGATAAAATGACTGCTGAAATGCTGTTGAAGGATGCAGCAACAGCCTGGGTGAGTCAGGAGCTTGAACAACAGAGAGTACCATTTTATTCAGCAGGCGGTAGTAGTGAAGAGAAGATTTCCAAACGTCGCATTGTAACAGCAACAGGAACATTAATTGTAGAGATTGATTCTGTAAAAGAAATAAAGAGATTGCTTTCTTCGGATTTTTTGGCTTCTATGGCTCGTTATTTGCTTATGTCTGGTGTTTCGTCTATTGATGGATTGAATGAGCAATGGCAAAAGAAATTGAATGCGAGTTTGCCTCATTATTATTCAGCTTTTGAATTCATACCTCAAATGCCTAATAATGGAGAGAATCTGAAACAAACTCTTGTTGGAAATCCTACCCTTTGTCTGCCTGAAAATAAACTCGGAGATTATTATTTGGATAATATGTACTTTCTATTTGGAAAAGGGGATGATTGCCTTAACCGGTATTCTTATTCTCTGCGTGTTGCCTGCTACCATGAGCCGTTCTGCATGGATTGCTGCCGCTGTGGGATGTGGCTGGGTGGCATATATGCATCGTGATAAACGCAGGTGGTATGTTTTGTGGGAAAGATATAAGAGGCGCTATGTATTATGGGGAACAGGAATTTTCTTTCTTCTGATACTGGGAGGTGTCGGGGCTTTTGTTCTGAAACCGGATTCTGCGTTAGGGCGTCTGTTTATGTGGAAAGTAACCTGTAAGGCGATAGCCAATCATCCTTGGGGGTGTGAAAAAGGTTTTGCATTTGCTTATGGTGAGGCGCAGGAATCTTATTTTGAGCAAGGGAATTATGCTGTATGGGAAGAGCGTGTAGCGGGTAGTCCGGAGTATGCATTTAATGAATATCTGTCGCTTGCCTTGACAGAGGGGATTGCAGTTTGTGCAGTGGTTGTGGTGGTGATTGGAATGTGTCTGAGAATGGGCATGAAACGTGGCCGCTATGGCATTTGTGGTGCAATCCTGTCTTTGCTTGTTTTTTCTTTCTCCTCTTATCCCATGTATTTTCCGGCATTTGTGGTAGCCGGTGTATGCTTGCTTCTTGCTTGTGGAATAGGTGATGTCATTGGTAAACCTTTCATTCTTTGTGTATGCCTCACTTTATGGGCAGGTGGATATATGGAAAAGTGGCAACAGGAAAAGGATGCTTGTGGGAAATGGATGTATGCACGTATGCTTTATCACTCAGGAGGCTATAAGGCAGCCAATGAGGCTTACGAGAAACTTTATCCGGTATTGAGAGGTAGAGGGGTATTTCTGTTTGAGTATGGGCACAGTCTGCATAAGTCCTTCCTGTATGGTGATTCCAATAAATATCTGGAAGAGGCTTGCCGATACAGTTCCGACCCGATGGTATTGAATGTCATGGGCAAAAATTATCAGGAACAACATTGTTATGAACAGGCTGAGAAGTTCTTCTATAGGGCTATCCACCGTTTGCCCGGCAGGATTTACCCCTACTATCTGTTAGCCAACCTTTATGCGGAACCGGATTTTTATAAACCCGACAAGTTGAAGGAAGCGGCAGACAGTGTACTGACTAAAGAACCTAAAGTACACTCAACTGCCATAGATGAAATGCGTAGTGAGGTCAGGGAGATATTAAAACGAAAAGACAAATGTGAAATAAAAAAATGAAATAAGCTATGGATACATATAACGATAATTGGTGTTCTTGCTTGTTGTTCAGGAATAAACAACTGACTAAAGAATTGAAGCGGTTTGAAGACTTTTCTACTCTGTCCGGCTCTTCTTCGCGTATGTTGGCTTTGAGTCAACTACTCAAGCTACATCTGACTCCTGCCTATGGAATTATAAGGAATGAATACGAATGGCAGAATTTATTTGCAGTGATTGATTTGCTTTATGGTGATGATTGGCTACCGGCTGATCTGGAGATTACCCACTTGAGCTTGCAAGAATTGAAGTTGTGCTATCTGGTGCGTGCCCGGTTAACCAATAAGGCTATTTCTCTTCTTTTCAATATTACTCCAAAGTCTGTACTGAAAGCAAAGCAGCGTATCAAGATGAAGCTGTCTTTATCGGGTACAGATAGTTTTGATGAATATATACAGCGGCATTGAGACTTTTATATCGATTGAAATCTCTATATTATTATCTAAATAATGACGGAATTATGCATAGGAACTTTTTTCTGATAGTTGTATTTTTATCTCTTTTTTCATGTATGGGTACTGTAGACCGTTTGGAATGGGCTTTGACCTTGGCCGGTGAAAATAGAACAGAGTTGGAAAAGGTACTTCAATACTATAAAGATGATAGTCTTAAGTATAAGGCAGCATGCTTTCTGATTGAGAATATGCCTTACCATTATGGTTATGAGGATGCGCGGCTGGATAGTGTGAAGGCTATACTGGCTACTGCTCCGTTGGGAGATGGGTATATTCCGGATAGTGAGAGGAAAAGAAAGTGGAAGTCTTTTAATTATAAATCATTGCCCATATTACAGGATGTGCAGCGAATGACAGCTGCTCTTTTGATAGAGAATATAGACGTAGCCTTCGAAACTTGGAATAGGGTGTCTTGGGCTAAATACTATTCGTTTGATGATTTTTGTGAATGGATATTACCATATCGTGTGGGTGATGAACCTTTGGAAAGTTGGCGGAAGGCTTATTATGATCATTACCATCCTATACTGGATTCTCTTTATCAGGGTGAGAATATCCTCGAAGCTGCCGATGCTTTGAATAAATTCTTGAAGTATGAAACCCCTTTTTCTCCTAATTCAGATTTTGATTTACCGCATTTGGGGGCTAAATATCTGTTGAAATACAGGTTGGGCACTTGTAAGGAGACGACGGATCATACAGTATATATATTCCGGTCGTTGGGTTTTCCTGTGGGGATAGACGAATATCTGTATTCTCCTTCCAATCAGAATTCACATGTCTGGAATATACTTAAAAACACGGATGGAAAACCCCTTTCCTTTTGGTACATGGATTCCCGTGATCTGGCAGTCGGAATGACTGATGGACGTAAAAAGGGGAAGGTTTATCGTATGCAGTATGGAATTCAAGAGGAGAAATATCAGGGAGTATATAAGGATAATAGTATTCCTTCAGTGGTTCGGAATCCTTTGTTGAAAGACGTGACAGAAGAATATTTCGGGAGCAATGAGTATCCAGTTAGGATAGATGGGAAGGTTAAAAGTAAATTTGTGGCTTTAGGAATTTTTACACCTTTCGGTTATGTTCCGGTGGACGTAGCTTTGCGGGATGGTGATCAGGCTATTGTGAGGAATATTGAGCCGGGAGTCATCTACCAGCCTTTGTGCAATGAGAAAGGGCTTTTCCAGCCATGTGGTTATCCGTTTATGATAAAGGATGATACGGTACGGACTTTTGTCCCGGATATGGACAAGAATGTTTCTCTGTCTATTAAACGAAAGTATCCATTGCAGAATCATATTCTTGAGTATATGTCGTGGATGACCGGTTCTAAAATAGAAGGAAGCAATGATATAAATTTCCGCAATAAGGAAATTTTGTATTGTATTGCGGATACACCTCGGGTGAATGTAAACTTTTATCCATCCCATCCTTCACGCCCTTACCGTTATGTACGTTTTGTTCCCCGTGATGGTTGGCGTGCGGAGGTTGCAGAGTTGGCTTTTTATGAGAATATTCATGATGATGTGGCAATTTCTTCGAAGGCTATATTAGGTTGTCCTCCTGTTGATGGCAATCCTGCACATGCTATGGATAAAGCGAATGATGGTGACTGGCTTACATTTTTCTTTTCTGAGGAAGCAAATGGCACAGTAACGTTTGATTTACAAAATCCTACTTGGATCAGGAAAATATTGTTTGTTCCCCGTAATGACGATAATTTTATTACGCCCGGTAATAGCTATGAACTTTTCTATCAAGATGGTGTGATGGGCTGGAGATCACTTGGCAAACAGATAGCTACTACCTATGAATTGATTCATACGAATATACTGGAGGGAGCTTTATTGTGGTTGCGTAATCTTACTCGGGGCAAAGAAGAACAAATCTTCTATATTGAAGAAGGTAAGCAACGTTTTGTTGGGTATGAATGAAAATCTTATTACGTATTAGTTACGCAACGTCAGCACCGTAATTTCGGGCCATGCTCCAAAGCGGAATGGCAATCCGACATAGCCGATGCCTATATTGACATATAATCCCCGGTCTCCTTCTGTGTACATTCCTCCCCATTCGGGATAAATCAGTGAAGCGAGTGAATGACCGAACATAATGGCTTGCATTGCATGAGTATGTCCGGCAAGCATTAGCTCAATGTCTGTGTCTGGCAATACTTCCCGCCGCCAATGGGTAGGATTGTGGCTCAACAAAACACGAAACATGCCGTTTGTTCCTTCAGAAGCCTTCTTTAAGTCGGCAAATTGGGAAAAGGGTGGTTCTCCATCATTTTCCACACCAATAAGGGCTATACTATCTCCCTGATGGTATAATGTAGTATGTTCATTATTCAGTAGTTCCCATCCCATTGCCTTTTCCATACGCACCAGGTTGTCGAGGTTATTCACTTGTTCTTTCAGGTTTTTCCAACGGTAGTAACTTCCGTAGTCATGGTTACCCAAAATAGAATATACTCCATCTTTGGCATGCAGTTGTGACAGAATATTTTGAAAACCTTCCAGCTCACAGCTGCGTTGATTCACCAAGTCACCGGTGAACACAATTAAATCAGGTTTTTGCTCATTGACCAATTTTACCAATTCATGGATAGGCTTTTCATTCTCTATCCAGCTGCCGATATGTATATCAGATAACTGTACGATGCGGTATCCGTCGAATGCTTTAGGCAGGTTCGGGTGATGGAATTCTATTTCTTTTACTTCAAACTTACTGATGCCTACCAGTGTGCCATAAAGAATATTGAAGAAACTGGCTACTCCCAGCACCAATCCTACGGCTGTAAATGGCGAACGGGGCCAGCGCAGTAGATAATGGAAAGGTAATCCCACCAGTGAGCATATCATAAATATCGTTTTGGGGATGGCAAACAGGAAAATGGCAATTGCCAGTCTTCCAATGGCCTGGACATGGTGTGCCATTGCATTTTCACCTATGCCTTGCATCAACAGAAAGTAACCTGAAATTAATAATAGGGTAGGTATCCAGTGGATAATACGTAACCAGATGTTTTTGGTTTTCCGGATAATGTACATAAAATAGATGTACGCATCAGGGATCAGTAGAAAAAGGATAAGGAGTAAGGTTATTCTGTGCATATATCTTCTAATTCTTCTATATTCTTCTTGATATCGTTAAGATGTTTATAAGCTACTTTCTTGTATAACAGGTAAATGATGGCAACATCGCAGAGCACAAAGAATGCGATCAGGGTAGCCTGGACGCCAAAGGATGCCTTATAATATCCCATTACCCAATAATTGAGAATATTGAATATAATTACCCATGCGATGATGGCGATAATCTCATACCTTGTCCATCGACGGAAACTTGCCATGCGCTTACTAACAATAGCTACGGGCATTTCTTCAATCTTTGTGTTCCTTATCCAGCGATAGTTTTTATGATCCCACCAGATCCCTATCAGAATACTGATTCCAACAAAAATTACAAGTGTATTTATTTTAGGCTGCCATTCTTCGGTGATTTGAAAAATGGATGGCAATAACCAAATAACCAGAAGGAGAGCAAGCCCTACCACTCCGATGCCTATGGAGAAGCGCTGCCAACCTGTAAGACGCCCTATACTTTTACGTGCGTTTGCCTTATATTCGGCAATCATGCCTGCAATCTGCTTTTCGTCGGCAATCGGCTCTTTCTTCAATTGCTCGTCCAGTGCATTCCAAGATTTCTTCAGTTCATCCAGTTCCATATCATTCCTCCTTGTTCATTTTTCTAAGTTTGTCCTTAATCCGGCTAATTTTGGTAGCAATGTTTGTTATTGTCAGTCCGGTAATTTCAGCAATTTCCTCGTAGCTTTTTTCTTCCAGATAAAGCAGAATTATGGATTTTTCCAGTTGTCCCAATCGGTTGATCATCCGATAGAGTTGCTTTAACATGTTTTGTGTTTCGTCCAATTCTTCCATCCGGTCGGAATCTTGACTCAAGGTCACGATTTCGGGGATGTTCTTTTCTTTACGGATAAAGCTGATACAAGTATTTAAAGCGATGCGGTAAATCCATGTGGAGACTTTACACTCCCGTCGGAACTTGGGATAGGCCCTCCACAGATTGAGTACAACGTCCTGATATAAATCGTTCAGGGTAGCATTCGGCGTAGTATACAAATAGCACACTTTGTATATGACGCGTTCATACTCCCGTATTACGGACAGGAACTCTTGTTCTACATTCTCCATCGTCTTCTTCTTGCTTCTTGAATTGCTTTTGTACTGTTAGTCGCAAAGGAAGTCGGATAATCACAGGTTTGCAGCCAAAAATTTTCTGATTTCCTTTACGGACATCTTCCTGCGTCGTGCATAATCTTCCAGTTGGTCATTACCTATCTTGCCAACAGCGAAATAGCGTGCAGCCGGATGTGCCAATATCAGTCCACAGACTGTGGCATGCGGACGCATAGCTCCATTCTCAGTCAGAGTAATACCTATTTGCTCCATATGAAGCAAGTCGTTCAATAGGAAATTAACAGACTGGTCGGGCAGGGAGGGGTAGCCTACGGCAGGTCGTATGCCCTGGAACTTTTCTCTCAACAAATCCGGAATAGAAAGGTTCTCATCTTTAGCATACCCCCAGGCAACCTTGCGTACGTATTCATGCATCTTCTCTGTTGCTGCTTCGGCAAGCCGGTCGGCAAGTGTCTGCACCAACATGCGTTTGTAGGTATCGTTTTCATATAGAAGTTCCACTTCTCCGTCACACGATGCAGCAAAAATACCTACCGTATCAGGAATACCTGAAGATAGCGGACGTACAAAGTCGCTAAGACAAAGAAAGGGACTGCCATCCGGATGTGGGATCTGCTGGCGGAGTAAAGGAAAAAGCTTTCCATCCAGTATCAGATTATCTCCATCGGCATTGGCTTCACATAGACGGAAAATAATGTGGACATGATAATTTTTATCCAGTTGGTTGAGCATCTGGTTTGCTTCCTTAAACAGCTGCATGGCTTCAGCCGCTTTGGCACGTTCTTTTTCCTTGGGTTGGAAACCCCATGCATGAAAGAAATATATCCAGTTGATATATGGAGCAACCTCGTGAATGGTATACGTCAATACCTTATCCACTGAATTATTCATCGCTAAATTTTAGTATTAATAATCGAATCTCAGTTCTTCACCGCGGTAAGTATCATCTACTTGACCGTCACTATATATCAGATGCCCGTTCGCAAATGTCTTTTCTACTTTCCAACGGAAAGAATTGCCTTCAAGCGGACTCCATCCGCATTTGCTGAGTATATTCTCAGTATTGACTTCCCAACGTTCGCTATGACTGACAAGTACGAGGTCGGCCTGATAGCCTTCGCGAATATAACCGCGATTGCAGATACCATATATCTGGGCAGGGGCATGACACATCTTCTCAACAATGGTTTCGATAGAAAAAATGCCTTTTTCCGCCAGTTCAAGCATACTGACCAAGGAGAATTGAATCATTGGCATACCCGACATTGCTTTCAAGGCACCACCTTCTTTCTCGCTGAGCAGGTGAGGTGCATGGTCGGTAGCAATGACATCGATAACTCCGGTGTTGACTGCATTCCGTAAGGCATCGCGGTCAGCTTGTTTCTTAATGGAAGGATTACATTTGATGCGGGTTCCCAGTTCTTTATAATCCTGTTGGCGGTATAGCAGATGTGCAATGCAGGCTTCGGCTGTAATATGTTTATCTTCCAATGGAGCATCACTGAACAGCTGCAATTCTTTTGCAGTAGAAACATGCAGCACATGCAAGCGTGCACCGGCTAGGCTTGCCATACGTATAGCAAGTTGTGATGAGGAATAACACGCTGCTACAGAACGTATGTTGGGATGTTTGCTGATTGGGATTTCCGGTGCGTTACGGAACATTTCCTTGTAATATTCAGTATTCTTTTTGATAATCTCCTGGCTCTCGCAATGAGTTGCAATCAGCATATCTGTTCCGTTGAAAATGTTCAGCAGACTGTTACTTTTGTCTACCAACATATTACCGGTGCTGGAACCCATAAAGAGTTTGATGCCGCATACACGATGTTTGTCCAGCTTACTGAACTCTGTGTAATTATTATTGGTGGCACCGAAGTAGCAGGAATGGTTGACAATACACTTCTCATTCAAAAGATCGAATTTCTGTTCAAGTGCATCGAGAGTGGTAGTCAATGGCTGTGTATTCGGCATGTCCATGATGGAAGTGACACCACCGGCGGCGGCGGCACGGCTTTCGGTAAAGATATCCGCTTTATGGGTCAGTCCCGGATCACGGAAATGTACATGGTCGTCAATGATACCCGGAAGCAGACAGCAGCCGGTGGCATCTATTGTTTCATCACAAGGGGCGGACAGTTCTTTGCCATAAGTCAACACCTCGGCAATCTTTCCGTTTTCAATTACTACGGAACCTTGCACGGAATGTCCCTCGTTAACTATTGTAGCGTTATGTATCAGAGTTCTTTTCATCTTCTGCTAAATCATTTATCGTTAATCACTAACCATTTTTCACAGCTTTCGGGTACTTGTGGAACCAACTATGTACTTTCAATTTGATAACCCCGAAGACTGCTTCTCCAAAGATACTACTGTTCATTTTTGAAGTGCCCAGTTCACGGTTGATAAAAATAACCGGGACTTCTACTATCTTGAAGCCGCATTTATAGGCAGTGAATTTCATTTCAATCTGGAAAGCATAGCCTTTGAAACGGATGCCATCGAGGTCGATTGTTTCCAGTACCCTACGGCGGTAGCATTTGAACCCGGCAGTTGTATCTTGTACAGGGATACCCGTAATAAGACGCACATACTTGGAGGCAAAATAGGACATCAATACACGTCCCATGGGCCAATTTACCACATTGACTCCGCTGATATACCGCGAACCGATGGCAACATCGGCACTTTCTTCGGCACAAGCTTTATATAGACGGGGAAGGTCAGCCGGATTGTGGCTGAAATCAGCATCCATTTCGAAAATGTATTCATAATCATGTTCCAGAGACCATTTGAACCCGGCAATGTAGGCGGTACCTAACCCTAATTTTCCTTTCCGCTCTATCATGAATAAGCGTTCGGGAAACTCTTGCTGCAACGTTTTGACGATGCTGGCAGTGCCGTCAGGCGAGCCATCTTCAATGATAAGGATATGGAATACTTTTTCCAAGGCGAAAACGGCGCGGATAATGTTCTCGATGTTTTCCCGTTCGTTGTATGTGGGAATGATAACGATGCTGTCCGATGTCTGCATATTCATAAAAGGGGGTTCTAATTGGGAACAAAGTTAAGTGTTTTCTGCCACATACGAATAAATCTAAGGATTATTTAGTAATTTCGCGCCCGTTATGATGACAATTACCGAGCTACAACAACGATATGCCACTCACTCCAATGTGGAAGCTATAAGTGGCCTGCTGAAGGATCCGTCTGTCCGCACCCTTTTTTGCGGGGGGCTGTGTGCCTCTGCCGCTTCATTGTTTTCATCCGTGCTGGTGCAACGCGGAGAGTTTCCTTTTGTTTTTATTCTGGGCGATCTGGAAGAGGCGGGATATTTTTACCATGATTTAACACAAGTACTGGGAACTGAGAAAGTTTTGTTCTTTCCTTCTTCGTTTCGTAGGGCAATAAAATACGGGCAGAAAGATGCGGCCAATGAAATTCTGCGTACAGAAGTGCTGAGCCGCTTACAAAAAGGAGAGGAAGGACTTTGTGTTGTGACTTATCCCGATGCTTTGGCAGAAAAGGTGGTTTCCCGGAAGGAACTGGGAGATAAAACTCTGAAATTGCATACAGGGGAAAATGTGGATACGAATTTTATTACGGAAGTCTTGCGTAGCTATGGTTTTGAGTATGTGGACTATGTCTATGAACCGGGGCAGTATGCTGTACGTGGTAGTATCATTGATGTATTTTCTTTCTCTTCCGAATTTCCATATCGTATAGACTTTTTTGGTGATGAAGTAGAAAGTATCCGTACGTTTGAAGTAGAAACGCAACTTTCTAAAGAAAGGAAAGACAGTATTGTTATCGTGCCGGATTTGAGCCGTAGTTTGGAACAGGGGGATGCAAGCGGTATGGTTTCTTTTCTGGATTTTCTGCCGGCGAATACTGTATTGGCAATGCGTGATCTGCTTTGGCTGCGTGAACGTATCCAGACTGTACACGATGAAACACTTACCCCACAAGCGATTGCAGCCCGCGAAGCGGAAGAAAGTGGTTGTATTACTTTGGATGGAAAGCTGATTGATGGAAGTGAGTTTACGCTTCGTGCGTTGGACTTTTGCCGTATGGAGTTCGGTAACAAACCAACCGGGACACCGGATGCTACAGTGACATTCGATACGTCTGCCCAACCTATATTCCATAAAAACTTTGATATGGTGGCCGAAAGCTTCAAAGAGTATATGGAGAAAGGGTATACGCTTTACATCTGTAGTGACAGTATGAAGCAGACTGACCGTATTCGTGCCATTTTTGAAGACAGGGGAGAAGAGATTGCTTTTACAGCTGTAGAGCGCACGTTGCATGAAGGTTTTGCTGATAATGCCTTGCGGCTTTGCATTTTTACGGATCATCAGTTATTCGACCGTTTTCATAAATATAATCTCAAAAGTGATAAAGCACGTAGTGGCAAGGTCGCTCTGAGTCTGAAAGAATTGAATCAGTTTACACCGGGAGATTATGTGGTACATACCGATCATGGTGTGGGACGCTTTTCCGGATTGGTGCGTATTCCTAACGGTGATACAACGCAGGAAGTGATGAAACTGGTTTATCAGAATGAAGATGTAGTTTTTGTTTCTATCCATTCATTACATAAAGTTTCAAAGTATAAAGGAAAAGATGGTGAGGCTCCCCGTTTGAATAAATTGGGTACGGGAGCTTGGGAGAAACTTAAAGAGCGTACTAAGACCAAAATTAAGGATATTGCCCGTGACCTCATAAAATTGTATTCTCAGCGTCGTGAGGAAAAAGGTTTTCAGTTCAGTGTGGATAGTTTCTTGCAACGGGAACTGGAAGCATCTTTTATTTACGAAGATACACCAGACCAAAGTAAAGCAACGGCGGATGTAAAAGCGGATATGGAAAGTAACCGTCCGATGGACCGTCTGGTTTGTGGAGACGTGGGGTTTGGTAAAACAGAAGTGGCAGTTCGTGCTGCTTTTAAAGCCGTGGCGGACAATAAACAGGTAGCGGTTCTGGTACCTACCACCGTGTTGGCTTACCAACATTTCCAGACGTTTAAAGAGCGTTTGAAAGATTTGCCTTGTAGGGTGGAGTACCTGAGTCGTGCCCGTACGGCAGCTCAGGCAAAAGCGGTCGTAAAAGGATTGGCGGCAGGTGATGTGAATATACTTATCGGTACACATCGGATTTTAGGTAAGGACATACAATTCAAGGACTTGGGGTTGCTGATTATTGATGAAGAACAGAAGTTCGGTGTATCCGTTAAGGAGAAGTTGCGCCAGTTGAAGGTCAATGTAGACACCTTGACCATGACGGCCACGCCTATTCCGCGTACATTGCAGTTCTCATTAATGGGGGCACGTGACCTGAGCGTTATTCAAACGCCTCCTCCAAACCGTTATCCTATTCAGACTGAGGTGCATACCTTTAATGAGGAAGTTATAGTGGATGCTATCAACTTTGAGATGAGCCGGAACGGACAGGTATTTCTTGTAAATAACCGCATTTCTAATTTGCCTGAATTAAAAGCGATGATTGAACGGCATATTCCGGATTGCCGTATAGCCATCGGGCATGGACAAATGGAGCCGACCGAATTGGAAAAGATTATTTTCGGCTTTGTCAATTATGATTATGATGTGCTGATAGCCACTACAATTATAGAGAGCGGCATTGATATTCCGAATGCCAATACCATTATCATCAATCAGGCACAGAATTTCGGACTGAGCGACTTGCATCAGATGCGTGGTCGTGTAGGACGAAGCAATAAGAAAGCATTCTGCTATTTGTTGGCTCCTCCGCTTTCTTCCCTGACTCCTGAAGCAAGGCGTCGTCTGCAAGCTATTGAGAATTTCAGTGACCTGGGTAGTGGAATTCATATAGCCATGCAGGATCTCGATATTCGTGGTGCAGGCAATATGCTTGGTGCGGAACAGAGTGGCTTTATTGCCGATCTGGGTTATGAAACCTATCAGAAGATACTATCAGAAGCTGTACATGAACTGAAGACGGATGAATTTGCAGATCTTTATGCCGAAGAACTGAAAGCAGAGGGGGGCGTCATCAGTGGAGAGCAATTTGTAGATGAATGTCAGGTAGAGAGTGATTTGGAATTGTTGCTTCCTGCCACTTATGTTACGGGTAGTAGTGAGCGTATGTTGCTTTACCGCGAATTAGATAGTTTGACGTTGGATAAAGATGTGGAGGACTTCCGTACTCGTCTTATAGATCGGTTTGGTCCTATCCCGTCAGAAACGGAAGAACTACTACGGATTGTACCTTTACGCCGCCTTGCTGCACGTCTTGGTGCAGAGAAAATTTTTCTCAAGGGAGGACGTATGTCATTGTTCTTTGTTTCTAATCCGGATAGCCCGTATTATCAGAGCCAGGCGTTCGGTAAAGTCATTGCTTATATGATGAAATATACCCGCCGTTGCGATCTGCGTGAGCAGAATACCCGTCGTAGTATGTTGGTAAAAGATGTGAAGAATGTAGAAACGGCTGTTAGCGTTTTGCAGGAGATTGTGGCGATGCAGGTGGAGGAAGGATAATTTGCTATGATGTGCCATTCTCATTTATCTTTTGTTTATACTGATTAGGTGTCATTCCGGAAAATTCTTTAAATCGTTTTATGAAATAGCTGGTAGAACTGAATCCCAATTGCATGGCGAGTTCTGTAATAGAGATATCCGGTTGTTGTTCAATTCTTCGGTAAGCTAATTTAAGTTTAATGTTTATAATAAATTCGTTAGGTGTCATACCTGTTATTGCTTTTATTTTCGTGAAGTATTTGGTACGTCCTATACAAAGTTCTTGTGCCAGGAAATCAACACTGAATACAGGATTTTCTAGGTTATTTTCAATTAGCTCGATAGATTTATCTAATAAAACTTGATCTAATGTAGATGTGGCAATTAATTCACTGCTGGAATTGCTTTCTTTAGCATATTTTTGTTGTAATGTTCTGCGTAGATTGATTAAGTTATTACATCTGACAATCAATTGTTTAATGCTGAAAGGTTTGCATATATAGTCGTCTGCTCCAATTTTCAGACCTTCAATAATGTATTCAGAAGCTGTTTGTGATGTTAATAAAATGATGGGAATGTGAGAGGTCTTTATATTGTTTTTTAATTTCTGACATAACTCTGTTCCGGACATCTCCGGCATAACAACATCACTGATAATGATGTCGGGTATAACAGAGAGAGCTTTTTCATATCCTTTTTTACCATTTTCTGCTGTTTCGACATTGTAGAGGTCAGAAAAGACTTCTGTGAGTAGTTGCCTGAGTTCCTGGTTATCTTCTATAATTAATAGCTTATAATGCTTTTCACTATTTTCCTTTCTTTCTTCTGTTGCTCCTCCTTCCTGTGTATCTGTGGAGATGAAACCAGCTACATTAAGCTTGTAATCTTCTATGATAGGCAAATTTTCCTGAATATTGCTGGGAGGATATTGGATATCAGTAGGCAGTTGTATAGTGAAACAACTACCTTTTCCTTTAATACTTTTAACTGTGATTACTCCTTTATGGGCCTCTACTATATTTTTTGTGTAAGCCAAGCCGATTCCAGTTCCGATATTATTAGTGAAACAAGTATTATCTGTTTGGTAAAACCGGATGAATATATTTTCTAGCTCTTTGGCATTAATGCCTACACCTGTATCTGAGATTTCCAATGAAACTTTCATGCTTTCATATTTTAATCGTACGAAGATATTGCCATTTTCTGGAGTAAATTTGAAAGCATTGGATAACAAATTAAATAGTGCTTTTTCAATTAACTGCTTATCAAAATAGAAAGAAATATCATCTTGTCCGGCAAGTAAAGTTAGGTTTATTTTTCTTGTTTGTGCATACTCTTTGAAAGAGTCTACCACATTATTCACTATGTCTATTAAATTATAATAGTTTACCTTTAAAGGAGTGAAACCCTGTTCTTGTTTTCTGAATTCCATCAGTTCTATGATGAGTTGATTTAATCTGGTGATGTTTCTCCAAATATTCAGTAATTTAGTATTTAGCTTTGGAGGTATATTTTTACTCTGTAATAATAGTTCGACTTGATTGGATATAAGTGTTAAAGGTGTTTTGAATTCATGAGATATGTTAGTGAAGAAACGTAGTTTGCTTTGATTGAGTTGCTCCATATTTCGCTTCTGTTCCTTTTCTATTTTTAGAGATGAACGTAAGATGATTACTTGGTATGCTTCGTATAGTAATAGAATAGTTAATAGAACATATAATATGTAGGCTAGAGGGGTTTGATAAAAAGGAGGATTTATTATGATATCGAGTTTGCGCTCCGGAAATTCTCCATTGGCCAAGGCTACATCTCCTTGAATATATAAGATGTATTTATCTGGTGATAAATTGGTATAGTTTATTTCATTTAAACTATTGGTGCGTTTCCATTCTTTGTCAAAAGGTTCCAGTTTATATTTAATGCCACAGGTAAAAGAGGCGGCATAGTTATTGGTATATGCTCTGATTCCTATGGCATGCTGATCATAAGGCAATTCAATCCTGTTAGTGTAAAGAATGGATTGCTTAAGTGTTTTTCCGCTTGAGTCTACCTCCAAGGGAGTATCATTGACGGAGAATTCAGATATACCTACTTGATAATGCTCTGGTTTGTTGAAAATTTGCTTTAAAGGGAATGAACAGAACATATTGATTCCTCCTAAATAGACATTATTGTTTCGGTCCAGAAATAAGCAGTTGCTATTTACCTGGAAAGTAGATAAGAATCGGTTTTTATCAATATTAGTAATTTCTTCTTCATTATTTATATAAATGAGTCCTTCATTGGTAACAATAAGAATACCACCATACTTATCTTCACACATATCTATAATGTCTTTCATTAAGATGGCATCTGTGGCAAAGGGTTCTAATTCTGCTTCTCCTTTTCTTTTCCGGAATATTCCATGTCTGGAGGTTCCTATTAAGATATCCCCATTCCGATTCTCAATAATCTTGTTGACTATACAGTTCTCCGATTTGCGAATACAAATATGCTGCCATGATTTATTGAGCAGGTTGTAGCAAAGTAATTGATTCTGAACAGCAATCCATAGTTGTTTTTGGGAGTCTAATAGGATGGTTGTCACAGACATTCTCTGTAAATCTATCTGTTCTGAAGAGAGGATGGTACTTTTATTTGTATGAGTATCAAATATACTGATGCCGTTATGCGTAGCTATGATAAGGGAATCATTATAAGGGATAATTTCTCTGATGCTATTGTTGTGTAATACGTTTCTGAGAAATACCTGAGTGGATTGAGTTTGCAGATCATATTTTTTTAGTCCGCCAAGTAATGTTCCGATCCATAGGATGTTTTTGGGTTTATCCAGATATAAGGTTTGCACGTTGTCTGTGAATGGTAGCTTTTTCAAAGCTTTGGTGTGTGTATTGAAAAAATATAATCCGTCTCGTTCTGTTGCCATCCATAAATTCCCTTCATTATCTTCTACTGTTTTTCCGAAGATTGCATGTTTAGATGGGGAGGATGGCATTATATCTTTAGTGACAAAATGATAGGAGAATGTACTGTGCTCCGGGTGAAAGCAATTTATTTCACCATAAAACGAACCGCTCCAAATAGTTCCTTGTTGATCTTTCATTAAGCAATAGATAGATGCATCATTTAGGGTATAGGCATTTTCGTTAATAAACTCATATTGGAGGAACTTTCTTTCTTTTTTATCATATTTATTTAATCCATTGAAAGTGGCAATCCATAAGTTACCTGCATTGTCTTCGCATATAGATCGTACAATGTCACTTGATATGCAATTATTGCTGTTTTCTGAATAATTATAATTTTTGATATTTTCATCACTATCTATGAGGAATAATCCGTTCCTTCGGGTAGCGACCCATATCTTTTGTTCTGAATCAATGTATAATTGGCGTATCTGGTTGATATTCGCTAACATCTGTTTTGTGTCTTTATTCCTTCTGATAAGGAATATACCGTCGTCTCTGGTGCCTATGTACAGATTTCCTTTGGATGTTTCAGTGATGCAATCTATAATGCAAGATTCCTTTGGTAACTGTAAATGTAGTTTTAATATATTGTTCTTCCATTGGTAGATTGTATTTTTATACCCTATCCATAAGCAAGAGTCCGAATAGTACATGCATTGTGAATAAGGGGTTATTTTACGGAAATGATCTTGTTTTATGTTATACTCTATAATGCCTGAACGTGTCTCTATATAAATATTGCCATTTTGATCCCCCGTAATGGAACGTACCAACTCTTCTGCATCGGGAATGTCATTATAAAGTTTTTGTATGAATTTCATTTGAGTTCCATCATATCTTACTAATCCTCTTTTGGTACCAAACCATATCATTCCGAACTCATCCTGATACATGGCATGAATTGTCGACTGATGCATTCCTTTATTAATGGATATGTGCGATGCATGTAATTTTATGCTGTTATCTGCATAAAGAGATGTACTGAATATATTTCCTATTAGTATGTAAAATGTTAACAGTATGACGTTTCTCATAGTATTTTTATTACTGATTGTGGTACAAAAATAATGCTTAGCTTTTAGATTCGATAATACAATCGTTCAAATAATAGCAATATTGTCCTTTTTAGTGGAAGAGGGATTTTGTGGATGAAATGAATATATATTAGAATTTCTGTCTTATTTGAAATCTGTTTTTTTCCATAGTTTTGCAACCACAAGTTATAATCTAAAAATAAAGCTATGACACATCAACTGATTAAATTAGTATCGGCTTTTTTCTTTTCTGTTATGGCAATTTCTGCTGTACAAGGGCAAAATGCTTCCCAGAGTGATAGAGAATATTGGGTACATACGCTATTAAAGATAGCAGATCCGGTTTTGAGTAATTTGAGTAAGGACCAGTTAAGAAAGAATATTCCAGTTGGACGTTCTTCATCTGCGAAAGCTAGTAGCAGGGAGTTTGTTACACATATGGAGTCGGTGGGACGAACAATAGCAGGAATAGCACCATGGTTAGAATTGGGGCCAGATAAAACTGCAGAAGGAAAGTTGCGTGATAAATATATTAAAATGGTCTGTAAGGGGTTGAAGAATTCTGTAGATCCTCATGCTGATGATTATTTTAATAGTACAGCCACACGGCAGATCTTGGTGAATAGTGCCTTTTTGATACAAGGATTGTTACAGGCACCCACTCAGTTATGGGGAAATCTTGATGATAAGACTCAACAACGTTTAATAGAACAATGGAAATCGACACGTACAATGAAGCCGGGAAATAATAATTGGCTATTGTTTTCTGCGATGGTGGAATGTGGGTTGAAAAGTTTCGGTAATGAATGGAATTTTGAAGTAATAGAGAAGGCTATTTCATCACATGAACAATGGTATAAAGGAGACGGAGTTTATGGAGATGGGGAGAATTTTCATTTGGATTATTACAATAGTTATGTCATTCATCCTATGTTGTTACAGGTTTTAAAGGTTGTAGTGAAATATGATTCATCTTATCAGATACTTTTAGACAAAGAGTGGAAACGTTTCGTCAGATATGCGGAAATTCAGGAACGCATGATTGCACCGGATGGAAGTTATCCGGTATTGGGACGTTCAGTAAGTTATCGTTCGGCAGCTTTTCAAGTTTTGGGAGCCAGTGCATTATTCCATCAACTTCCATCAAGTTTAAAAGCAGGTCAAGTACGGGGGGCAATGACTGCTATGCTGAAGCGTTTATTTGAACAGCCGGGTACCTTTGATAAAAATGGTTGGTTAACGATTGGAGTGTGTGGTGAACAGCCGGAATTAGGGGATTCTTATTTATCAACTCCTTGTGTCTATCTCTGTTCTTTAGGTTTCCTACCTTTAGGTTTACCGGCAGATGATGTTTTCTGGACAGCTCCTCTTTCCCCGTGGACCAGCATTAAAGCCTTTTCCGGGGAAGAATTTCCCATTGATAAATTTATGAAACCATAATCAATATACTATAGAATCATGAAAAAGAATATTTTTACCTGTACATTGTTCTTATTAATAAGTTTATGTGGTTATTCACAAAATCCATCAGGTTTGGAGGATCGTACTTATTGGATTACTGTATTGACAAAAATAGCGGACCCGGTATTAGAAAATATGAGTAAGGGGGAACTGAAGAAGAATATGCCGGTAGAAACTATATCCGGTGCATTGAATCCTCCCAATACGCGTACTACTCATTTAGAAGCTTTGGGACGTTTGTTAGTTGGTATGGCTCCCTGGCTGGAACTTGGCCCTGATGAAACAGAAGAGGGAAGATTGAGAAGTAAATATATACGTCTGATGCTTCTCTCCATAGATAATGGTTTCAATCCCGAGTCTCCTGATTATTTAAATTTTGTGGTGACACGACAACCGTTGGTGGACGCTGCTTTCTTCTGTCAGGGGATATTACGTGCTCCTAAACAAATTTGGGGGAATCTTTCGGACAAGACTCGACAGAATGTATTGAATGCATTGCAGCAGATACGTAAGATAAAACCGATAGAGAGCAATTGGTTATTATTTTCAGCCATGGTAGAAGCTACTTTACTGGAATTGACAGGAGAATGTAATATGGAACCTGTTAACTATGCCATTATGCGTTTCAAGGACTGGTATAAAGGTGATGGATGGTATGGAGATGGGGTAGATTTACATATGGATTATTATAATAGCTATGTGATCCATCCTATGTTATTGGATGTGCTGGAAGTAATGCAAAAGTATGCAAAAGGTGAAGATGAATTTTATCAGTTGGAGAAAAAGCGCTTTTCCAGATATGCAGAACAACAAGAAAGAATGATTTCTCCGGATGGAGCTTATCCGGTGATAGGCCGGTCAATAGCTTATAGGTTCGGGACGTTTCATGTACTATCCCAAGCTGCATTGAAAGATTTGTTGCCGGTATCGGTTACAAAGGCACAGGTTAGATGTGCTCTGACAGCTGTTATAAAGAAACACATGTCGGTTAAAGGGAATTTTGATGCAGATGGATGGCTGACATTAGGATTTGCAGGTCATCAACCACAAATAGCTGAAAGATATATATCTACGGGAAGTCTCTATCTGTGTACAGCAGCTTTTGCGGCATTGGGGCTTTCTACTATTGATGAATTTTGGAATACTTCGTATGCCGAATGGACTGGAAAGAAGATATGGTGTGGAAATCCAGATGTGAAACTCGATAAAGCTATAAAACCATGAAAACGGAGCTTGTACATAAAGTCATTTGGGTCAGTTTATGTCTTTTGATATTCGTGTCGAAGGTGGATGCTGGTTCATTAAGAGATATAAATAATATATTATTGGCTGAACAAAATATTCGGGAAGATAATCCTCAATTAGGGCAGTTGGTAGAAACTTTTTTGAAGAACCAGAAGCGAGTAGTTGATTTTCAATCATCAGGATTAGATAATAATGAATATTTGAGATTGATAGAATGTCAGGTTCGTGCATTTGCGTCTTGTCAGGATAAAGTGACGGGAGCAATTATTGATCCGGTCTATAAAATCGAATGGCAATACTCGACTCCTTGCTATGCTCTGTCTATAGGTTTACTGGCTCAAACGGGATACTTGAAAGATGATGCTTTGGTAAAGAGTGGAATAAAGGCTTTGGATTGTTCAGTGAGTGAGATGCATGAGAACAGGTGTGCCCATCACCATGGTGAATTCTTTATTCAGCCTATTATGCTGGCGATGGATCTTTATAAAGGATTGGTTTCTGAAGCACAAATGATTGTCTGGCACGAAAAAATGGCTGAAATTGATCCGTATGTGCTATATCGGGATAACTTGAAGCGTAAGAAAATCTGTTATAATCACAATGTTGTAGCTTTAGCCGGTGAATATTTACGGTTAAAAAAAGGGATTAACGATCACAAAGATTTCTTTCATATTCATCTGGAACACCAGCAGCAATATATGTCTGAGTTTGGCTTGTATATAGATAATAAGACTAATCCGCCAATGGTGTATGATGAGTTTACGAGGCAGTTTATGGCTTCTATTTTGGCGGAAGGATATAACGGAACATTTTTTGATTTTTATTCCCGCAAATTATGTTTGGGAGCATGGACTTCTCTTTTCATGCAATCGCCTTATGGAGAGGTGCCGACAGGCGGTAGAAGTGCTCAACATATCTGGAATGAAGCAGCGGCAGCTGTGACTTATGAGATTTACGCTTCACAATATGCAGCTTTAGGAAAAAAGCAGGAAGCAGGCGCCTTTAAACGAGCTGCGCATTTAGCACTTAGGAGCATCGGAAGATGGATAAGAGAAGATGGAAGTGGATTTATTGTGAAAAACCGTTTTCCTATCGAAGTGATGCATGGATATGAAAGTTATTCAGCGCAATCACAGTATAATCTGTTGGCATGCTGGCTAATGTGCGTTGCCTATTTATATGCTGATAATTCTATTAAAGAATCTCCGTCTCCGTCTGATATCGGTGGATATGTTTTGGTTATGAAAGACGTGTTCCATAAGGTTTTTGCTAATTCTGGTGGAAACTATGTTGAGTATGAGCTCAGTGGAGATCCTCGTTATAATGCAACAGGACTCATCAGGATACATCTGAAGAATTCAAATCCACAGTTAGGTCCTTCGGATGGAATTCCCCATAAATGGGATAACAAGAAGAAGCAGGATTTAGGTGGAGAACTGTATGCAGTTGGACCTGAATGGCATGATGCTGCGGGTGGAGTATATCGCTTAGCGGAATATACTAACATATTATTTCCGGATACATCTTACTTTTCTGCATACAAAGGCAGTAAGCTTCCTGAAATAGATGTGAGGAATGTTAGACAATCTGTAGACGGAGTTGCATTTGAAGTCGTTTATACTGGTAGATTTGATGGAGTTACTCAGATTTCGCAACGTGTTTATATTGATCATACCGGAATTACTGTGCGTGATATTCTGAAGGGGAATGTGAAAAAGGTGCGGGCATGTTACCCCATGTTAATAGATGATGGTATGGAAGAAACTAAAATTGATTTTCAAGATGGGAAAGTGATATTGCAGTCTCGTGATGGTCAAATTTGCTTTCAGGCCATATCACCTCCAAATGCTACTATACAGAGGAAGCGAAAACGAATTCCCTATAGAAATGGATATGCGGATATTGCATATTTTGAATCTGACAAGAATGTGATACAGTATAAAATAACCACAGAGTTTTAGTATTAACCATTTAAATATTAATAACTATGCATGAGAAACATAAAATATTTATGAAATTGTGCCTGTTTTTTAGCTTAATCAGCTGGTCAACAGGTGTCTATGCACAAGGTTTTGTAGTTACCGGAAAAGTAACGTCCAGTGGCGAAAGCGTCATAGGAGCAACTGTGCAAGTGAAAGGGAAAATAACTGGTACTATCACTGATATTGATGGTAATTATCGGTTAACATTGGAAAATTCCAAAGAGACTCTCGTTTTTTCATTTATTGGTTATCAGTCTAAAGAGGTTACGGTTAATGGAAAGAATGTGATTAACGTGGAACTGGAAGAAGATGTCGCTCAATTGGAAGAGGTTGTTGTTGTTGGTTATGGAACGATGAGAAAAAAAGATCTCACTGGAGCAATAACCCGTATCTCTACAGAAAATACGACGCAGTCGGTAACTAGTGTAGCTGAAATGCTGCGTGGTACGGTGGCAGGATTTTCTGCAGGGTTCGGAACTTCTGCCAAAGGGGGTGGTTCTATGCTGATTCGTGGTGAGAAATCCATTAATGCCAGTAATTCTCCTCTGATTGTATTGGACGGAGTTATCTTTAATGGCGATTTGGTGGATATCAATCCCAGTGATATTGAAACGATTGATATTTTGAAAGATGGTAGTTCTGCAGCTGTTTACGGATCACGTGCGGCTTCGGGGGTGGTCGTCATATCAACAAAACAAGGTAATGAAGGAAAGCCGGTCATCAATTTTGATATGAAGATAGGCATGCAGAATTTGACTCGTAATCAGCGTCCTTTTAATGGGCAGGAATATATGGTTATGAGAAGGGATGAAAAAATCCGGAGCAATCCATCTCGTCCTTTGGGATACTTCCACAATCCGGACAATTTGCCGCAAGGAATTGATCTGAATACCTGGTTATCGTATACAGGGGCTTCGGCAGATTCAAATCTGGCAGAGATTTGGTTGAATCGTTTGGCCTTTTCTACTACAGAAATAGATAATTATCTGGCAGGTAGAGAGACGGATTGGTATGATGCTTCTTTTCAAAACGCTTTGCGTCAGGATTACAATGTAAGTATTTCTGGAAAGAATGACAGAGTTTCTTACTATTGGTCATTAGGAAGCATTAATAATCAAGGTATTGTAGTAGGAGACCAATATAAGACTATCCGTTCGCGTTTAAATTTGAAAGTAAATGTTACAGATTGGCTTCAGGTCGGCTTGCAAGCACATTATGCCACTCGTAATGAAAGTGTAGATGAAGTTGATTGGGAAGAAGCTATTCAAGCTAGTCCTTGGGGCAGCAAATATGAAGAGAATGGTTCTTTGAAGTTCTATCCTAATGACGATAACATGAGTACGAATCCTTTCGCTAATTATGAACAGCGTGATCGTTTCAATGTGACTCAGACATTCAATGCTACATTGAATGCAAAGATTACATTGCCATGGGGATTTGTTTATGAAATGAGCTATTCGGACTATAACAATTGGCAAAAGAATCATTATTTTGATCCATCTACCAGTATGGCTGGTGAAAAGTATAAGGGGCATGCCGTACGGCGTAATAATAGCGCACATTCCTGGATGCTTGACAATATTTTGAGGTGGAACCATACATTCAATAAAATTCATAAGCTTGATTTGACTCTATTGTTTAATCTTGAAAAAAATGAAACTTGGTCTGATAAAGCAGAAAATTCCAATCTTACTCCTTCTGAGGTGCTGGGCTGGCATGCTGTTGCAAATGGTACGAATCCGGTTGTAGGGAGTGATGATACAGTGGATACGGGAAATGCTATGATGGCAAGACTGAACTATAATTTAATGGATCGCTATTTGTTTACTGCTTCTTTCCGACGTGATGGTTATTCGGCTTTTGGTTCTAATAATCCATATGCTAATTTTCCTGCATTTGCATTTGGTTGGAGAATGAATGAGGAAAACTTCATGAAAGCGATTTCGTGGATTGATAATTTGAAACTTCGTTTATCTTGGGGTATCAATGGAAACCGGAGTATCGGACGTTATGCTGCTTTGGCAAATTTGGATTCGGAGAAATATCTGCATAACGGAAGTACAGTTATTGGGATTTATGCCACTCGTCTTCCCAATGAAAACCTGAAATGGGAGAAGACTGAAGCATATAATATAGGCTTTGACTTTGCAATTCTGGGTAATCGTTTGAATGGAACAGTGGAGGCTTATTATATGTCTACAAAAGATTTGCTGTTAACCCGCTCTTTGCCGGATATTATTGGTTTTTCCGGAGTAACAACTAATTTGGGAGAAGTTCGTAATAAGGGTTTTGAACTGTCCTTAAATTCAGTTAATATCGATCATAAGAATTTCAGATGGTCTTCTTCTTTCATTGCTTCTCTTAACCGGAATGAAATTGCCCATCTGTATGGTGAAATGGTAGATGTGCTGGATAAAGATGGAAATGTAATAGGACAGAGAGAAGATGATGATATTCAGAATGGATGGTATATTGGACATGCTTTAGATGAAATTTATGATTATAAAATTTTGGGAGTATGGCAAGAGAATGAACGTGAAGATGCTGCCAAGTATGGTAAAGAGCCGGGTGATTTTAAAAGGCACTATAAAATATTTTGTGTAAATGTAAAATACGGGATTCAATATGGGTTCC